>Ga0098044_1001265_pt1 | contig 13282 bp, 19 predicted proteins | sample 10_taG_FD_75053 | JGI IMG/M metagenome (GOLD analysis project Ga0098044, IMG submission 75053) | Marine viral communities from the Subarctic Pacific Ocean - 10_ETSP_OMZ_AT15264 metaG | ecosystem: Environmental > Aquatic > Marine > Oceanic | place: Pacific Ocean | collected 2015-01-16 | reverse complement strand
TCTTCGCCCTGTTTGAACAGGCGTATTTGCAGGATAACGGCGCTTACAGTTTCGAAGATGCGGATGTCTCCACCCACAGCCACGGTGACAAAGGCGCCACCGAAGTGCAGATCCAGTTTATGGAGCAGGGCAAACCCAGAACCGTCAATGGCATTGGCAACGGTACCATCGACGCGGCGGTAAAAGCCCTGGGCGGGAATATCAGCATCATCGACTACCACGAGCACGCCCTGGGCACTGGTTCAGAAGTGGAGGCCGTGTGCTATATCGAAATGCAGATCGATGATGGCCCGGCGATATTCGGCGTAGGGGTGCACCGGAATATTGTCAGTGCGGCGATCAAGGCCATCTTCAATGGTCTCGGTCGGCACCGGGCAGCAGCGAGGTCGGAGGAGGAAATGGAAGCCATCGCCAGCTAATATGCCGCGCTGATGAGTAGGTTGGTGTGCTCATCAGCGTGGTGCTCATTAAAGCAACCCATTCCCGGATTTCCTGTCCAAGCCCCCTACAGATGACTGAGGGGGCTGCTCACCTCTCTCTGTATGACATCCTCCCCATTGCCAGGACGACGAGCTAACCCTCGATATCAGAAAACCCCAAGTCCCCGAGAGTTGCCTTCCACAAAGCACTATGAAATATTGGATCCAGCACAGGTACACCTCAATGGTTCGTTTGCTGTAATTGCGAACCTGCATAAACCAAACAATGAATTCAAGAAAGGGAGATTTCGCCATGCCAACCTCATCCATGAAGTTTGTTGTACGTCCCGCCGATAATAGCTGCAAAATTAAAGAGGGCTTGCCCTCTTTAATAAGGAGATTTTTTCGGAAGAAAAAATAAATCCTGTATAACCAATAAGTTAAGAAAAGTGCATTTTAATTGCTGTGAATTATGAGGAATGCACTCTAATAATTATTATGATGGCAAAGCCATCATTAACATACTGTTAAATGCCAAGGGAAGCTATGTGCAATTGCAAAGAACAACCTGCTTTAATTGATATCAGCAACAACCACTCTGATTTCAAATCAAAGCTAAACCAACTGGATGTTGGTAATTGGGTTTTGTTAATGCAGTGTCCCGATTGCAAGCAACTCTACAAAATCGATGAGTGGGATAAATATCAAACCTGCTATGCAGTAAAAATTCCCTCATCCGAAAACTGGGAAGCATTTGATAGTGAGTCACTCATAAAAGAGCAAATGGTTCAAAATCGCGGCGGTCTCACCAACGAATCATGCATGTGGTCAGGCTGTGAAATCAAGCAAGTAAAAGGCAGTGCTTACTGTGTTAACCATCTCTATTCTGGTGGCACTCGTGCGTAAGCATTTAACAAGGCAAGGCAAAATCGCCCTGCGGGCTGGACGCGCTAACGCGCGCCTTTGCTTGCGGCGTTAAGTGAAAATATTATGAGACTATCGTTACTTATATTACTAATATTCGCTTCAAGCGGGGTCAGTTCTGAAACGTTTAAGGAGAAGGCTCTATGGAAAATGTCCACTTATTACTGTAATGGCAATCCAAACTTCCTCCGATGCGTCAAGCCAGAAGTTCTTAATGATTTACAAAGTTGCATTACTTACTTCGTCCAAAATACAACGGATTGTTCAGAAAAATATTTGAACAACAACGAGGGGCTTTCAGATAAAGAGCAGATGAATATTGCTATTGAATATGGGCAATGCTCATTAATGGAAATATTAAGAGCTGAAAATATCCAAGAGGCTGAATTTAATGAGTGTTTTAATAAAAACTATGACGAAACCATACGGAGTCCAATCCTTAAAAAATAGTACGGACTTTTACTCTGTCATATGAATCACTTAACAAGCACATCAAAAACCGCTCCACTTCGTTGCGCTGGACGTCGCTGACGCTCCGCCTTTTATGTGGGCGTTATGTGTATTAAGGCATCGAATGGATATTGAAGCTAAATTGGAAAGTAAGCTCAAAAAGATATTTCCTGTAACAGAGGATAGAGTAGAAGCTATTGCACTGTTGGCTAGCTATGGCCAAGAATCATATGAGCAAGAGCAAACTCGCGTTCGTTTAGCAATTTTAAAACTTGCAGGCACTAATCCGAAAATCGCTGAACTAGAAAATTATACTAGCGCAGCTAAATCTGATTACCGAGATGTTTTATCTTGGGCAGAGTATCCTAGACAAAGTAAAAACTGGTCAGCCAAAGGTGCTGAAAAACAGCAATTAATTGAAGCTGACTTAAATGAGTATCAAACATGGTTAAACACATAACAAACAGCTCCACCGGACTCCGTAATGTTTGCATCTTTCCTGCAAAAACACGCAGCAAAGTCGCCAACATTACTTCGCGCGGTGAGCTGGGCGTTAAATGCCTATGAACACTCAGTGCCAATGTCGAGAAGCTCCGGCCCTCGTTGACTTGAGCGAACAGGGGAAAGAGTTTGTAGCGGGGTTCTCCCAGCTAGAGATCGGCGACTGGGTTTACCTGATGAAATGTCGTGTTTGCGGCCAGTTGTGGCGTGTAGACGAGTGGGACAAATATCAGCCCCAGTATGCCGTTAAGCTGCCTGCTTCGGAGAATTGGCAAGCCTTTGATGCAGTTCCGCTTATCAAGCAAAAGATGATAGAAAATAGAGGTGGTATTTTGGAGAACTCCTGCATGTGGCGTAACTGCGAAGGAAAACAGGTAAATGGGTCAGCTTTCTGCGTGCATCATCTGTATGAGACCGGTGCGCGGAGCTAGAGCATTTAACCAACCCAATCACGGCGACGGTTACTGCATTGCGGCTTCGCCTCCATTCCGTAACCGCGCGTGTTGGTCGGCGTTAGTCATAAATAAAAAATGGGAAGTAAATAATGGTCAAGCGTGGTAATGAACCAGAATTTCATAAATTGGTAATACCACAACCTTTATGGGAGTTCCTCACTTTTTGTGAAGTTTATTGTAGCGCTGCATGTTGTGAAGATTCAGCATTTGAACAACATCATTCACTTATACGAAGAAAAATAATTGATATGAATATTGCCAATCAAAATGGTCAAGCTCAATTTGATACTGCCTTTAAAAAAATAAAAGACTTAAATGAAGAAGTAAAAAAATTAAACCCAAAAACAGAGAATGATCAACTTCTAGTTTTTGTTGAGCCAAATACCAAAGTCCATGAGTTCCAATTGAATCTCGATATTACTCCGGCTTGGTTCAGTAATTGGGTGGCAGTATTCGATGAGATTGCTAATCCAAAACCAGTAGATGAAAATGACTAACAAGCACTTCAAAACCGCCTGCATACGCAGGCTCGGACCTCGCACCGCACTGCGGTGCTCGGCAGTTTAAGTGAGCGTTATACCTAAAGGCATGCGTAATGCAAATAGATAAAATCGAATCTCATAAATACATAAAGCTACTAGAGTATGCACTTGAGAACAGAAACTTTACCAAGGTTCAGGCCTGCGAAGCCTCGGGTCTATCGCAAAGTGACTTTGATTTCATTAAATGGCAAATTTTTTCTCTGAGTGCGGCACAGGAAAGCTTCGTCTCCCCAAACGAAGAACACGAATGGAAACTAGCGCCCCAGGCGTTTTTCAACTACTTACAATTCCAAGAGTTTAAACATGCTGTAAATACAGCAGAAGTATCAAAAAGGATAGCAATAGCATCTATTATTATTTCTGGTTTGTTGGCAATTGCATCGTTGGTCGTTTCTTTTGGGTAATAGGTATAACAATCCAATGTTGGCCGACACAGCAAGCATCGGCCTTGAAAAACAGGCCTCAAAACGCTTGCTGTGCGGCAAATTGGGGCGTTATATGGCAATTCAGGCTGGGGGCAACCTGGCAAGCTAAATAGGAAATATAGATGTTTAGAATTAAGGATTCGATAGAGTTTCAAGGTCAAGAGTATGTTATCTCGAAGTTTTTGGGGCAAGGCGGAATGGGGCATGTTTTTTCTATTGAAGATAAAAACAGCGATTCAAAGTTTGCTTTAAAATCACTTCAATACTTTCTCCCCGATGACAATAATCATCGCTCTCTGATTAACGAATGGGAAAAAGCCCAGAAAATCATTCATGAGAATGTGATTTGTTACCATGGTTTTCATGATGGTTTGTCACCACCCACAACACCTTACCTCATAATGGATTTAGCCGAAGGTGGCTCGTTAGAAGATTTATTGATATCCCAGAAAGAGTTTATGGAAGAAGATGCTTGTTTAGAGATTTTTCATCAGATAATAAATGGAATGGAAGCTGTTAATGAAATATTGGTTCACAGAGACATCAAGCCCGATAATATATTTATAGAAAAAGGTGTTTTTAAAATCGCTGATTTTGGTTTAGCCAAAATAGCAGAAGAAAAAACACGATCCAAAACATTTAAAGGCTGGGGAACCGCACCTTATATAGCCCCTGAAGCTTACCGAGCAGAAACGAATACAATTCAAATGGATATGTACTCTATAGGACATGTATTTTATCAAATCGCAGGTATGAGGCACGCTTTTGGGACGCCAAGTGATTGGGAGCAAGCTCACTTAACAGCAGTCCCTACAGCTCTACATACTGTAAATCCTAAAATTTCGCCTAAAGTCTCGTCTGTTATTAATAAACTTATGGCAAAAAGAGCAAGTGCCCGTTTTAAAACATGGGATGAGGTGAGGCAGGAGCTAATTAACTCTTCTCAACATGTCGGCGATCATAAATCAGCAATTGATAATATTTTACAAAATAAAATATCGCGAGATTTAGAGGCAGAGAAAACGCTATCTGAGCAACAAATTAAAGATAACGAGTTGAAGAGGAAAAACGATATTTTAGACTTTCAGTTCAAAACTGAAATAGTACAACCAGTTAGTGAGTTTGTAGATAACTTCAACAAAGTTTCAGGCTCAAGTGCCGAAATGAAAATCTCTGAAAGTTCTCGCATGAGCGATTTGACCTGCAATATTCGATTTGATGGCAAGGTCGTCAACATATGGTTCCATAAGATAAGTGAGTCTGATGTTCTCAGTCGTTATGCGGATGATATGTGGGGAGAACGTAGGCTCCATACTACCAAACCCGCACTGAATGGTAAGCTTGTTTTAGCTTGGGGAGGAGTGGAGTGTTCTGATAGAACAGGCCTAAATATTTTGCTTGTATCCTCTGAAACAGAGGAATACGGTGATTGGAGTTTATTGAAAAATACACATTCAGCTATAGCTCAGCGCAGAGACAATAGACCAGATCCTTTTGCCTTTACAAGTGATGAGTTAGTAAAAGAAATTCACAATGTAGGTGTTATGCATATCTATAACCTGAATGCAAAACCACTTGATAGCACTGAATTATTAGAATTCATATCCAGTGCTCTATGAGTCTTTCCCTCCGGCTGCTGTGGTGAAGCCATATAACGATACTTGGCGATACTTGGGGTCAGAGTAAGATGACGCTTACTAAGCTGGAAATTAATGAAAGATTTAAACTACTAATCTTAATCACTCAAATTGATTTGGGCTAACTGGAATGGGAGCAATTTCCTGTCATTATCTAACGTCACAACCTCGAGCTCATGGAAGAGGCTGGCGTTGAAATACTTGTAAGTCCATAGATAATCGAACCCGTGTTTTTCCGCCTCATATCTATCCGATACGATAATAACTTTCATAATCTCAGCCATACGGATTGCCATATAACAGAGAGCGCAAGGCTCTCCTGAAGCAATTAATATCGTTCCTTTTAAAGAAAAAGTTTTTTCATTCCGTGAAGCCTCTCTTATCGCCTGGATTTCAGCGTGTGCGGTACAATCCAGATGCTTGGCGACTTGATTTACCCCTTTGCCAATAATCTTTCTATTCTGGTTAACGATAATCGCTGCAAATGGCAGCCCACCTGCCTTGACATTGCCAACAGCCAAATCAATAACATTTTCTCCACACTTTATGAGAAGTTCTGTATCAATAGGGTCACACATTGGCGAGCTCATTTTTTGACGGTGGAACCAGAGTCAAAAGACTAAGTTCTGATGCAATACGTTCGGCTCGATCTTTTGCATTGGCGACTGAGATACGGTGTCTCTCGTCACCAAATTCTTGGTATTCAGAGGCAATCTCATACATTGTGTGCACCCCTAAATATTTACTCAGTGTCCGTAGGTGCGGTGCTAGGTGACCAGAATCTTCTCTTATTCCTCCCTTTTCAAAACCAAACTCTCCGCTGGAAGTCACTATGATCAATGTCTTGCCCGAGAGTAAGGGCTGCAACGGGAAGTCCCCTCGGGAGAGATCGAAATCAAACGTTTTGTTTATGCGTACAATTTGATCGAACCACGCTTTTAGCTGAGCCGGCATACCGTAGTTATACATTGGTGAGGAAATCAGGATCACATCGGCTGCTGCCACCTCAGCTATCAGTTCATCTGATAGTGCCAGTCTCTCTTTCTGTGCCGGGGTTCTTTTTTCCTCCGGGGTAAACACCGCGCCAATCCAGTCCTGTGTAATGAAATCAGGCGGATTCACTCCAACGTCACGATAGATATACTCATCTTTAGGACGATTCTGTTGCCATGTATCAACAAACCGGAGAGCGATACTTTTCGATATGGAATCGTGATCCGGGTTCGGGTTGTTCGCAGCTCTAACGCTAGAGTCGACGTGTAATAATGTGCACATGTCCATTACCTTGGTTAATTAAGAACAGGAGCTATTTTGTGAGCCTGTATAGAATGCTACAAACGAAAAAATTACACGTATAGATGAGTTTAAATCATCTATACTATCGATGAACCAGTTGTTGATTTGGAGATTAAGTTTGCAGGTATCGTTACAGGCGCTGAAAGCCTTTGAGTCGGCAGCCCGTCGGGGAAGTTTTAAATTGGCGGCAGACGAACTTTCGCTGACGCCAACAGCCATTTCACACCACATTAGCAACCTGGAAAGTCGGTTAAATGTAAATTTGTTTATTCGACAGGGAAGGCGGATATCACTCACCGGCACAGGTAAAAGATTAGCTAAAGCCACCTCGGAGGGATTTCGAAAAATTGACAGTGCCTTGGAAGAGGTGATGAAGGCTGGCACTGCGGTCAGGGTAACGACGACATCATCATTGGCAGCTATGGTGCTGATCCCCGCCCAGCATGAATTTGAACAAGCCAATCCCAATATTTCCATGGAAATATCGACTGGGGAGTCGGTCGACAGCCAATCATATATTATTCCAATTCGTTTCGGTGATGTCTCCGTCGCCAAGGATTCTGATGTCATTAGCTATGAATCATTCAACGTATTTGGTGCCTATGGAATGACGCCTCCTTCCTGGTCAAATGATCCCATTACCCTTTTTACAACGGAGTGGAAAAATAAATCGTTACCGGATCCTCCACTAGCCCACTGGTTGGAAACAAATGGACTGGAAGGAGCTGATATTAAACTCAAAAAGTTTGATCAAGAGCTTTTCGGGATCCAACAGGCTATGGCAGAAAATGGACTTGTGTTCTGTTCTACGACACTCACTACAAGGCTTGTAAAATCTAACCTTCTACAACAATTTGAAACTCGACCGGTCAAATCAGATCTTTGCTATTACGTACCAAATAAGGACAGCTTCGAAACCAGAAGTGCAGCCAGATTTCTAAATTGGATCGAAGATATTTTGAACTAATAATTCAAGCGGGCACTTCTGGCTAACTCAGGATACTTGGGGTCGATACTTGGGGTCAGAGTAAAAACTAAAAGTTAGAACATAAGATAAGTGAACGCCGCTGCTCGTGAGAACAGCGGCGTTTTTATTGACTGAACATTAAGAGGGCGGCTCTACAGCAGCAAGCAGGCCTCTTCAAACTCCAACCGCTTGCCTCGGGGGTGGAGTTTTTGCGAATCGCCGTAGCCAAGGTTGACCAGAAAGTTGGATTTCCAGCCATTTTCAGTAAAGAAAATCTCATCGGTTTTGCCGTTGTCGAAACCGGACATTGGCCCGCAGTCCAGTCCCAGTGCGCGGGCAGCCATGATCAGCCATGCCCCCTGCAGGGTGCCGTTGCGAAATGCTGTGCTTTGGGCCAGTTCCTCGTTGTCGGCAAACATTTTGTCAGCCCCTTGCATGTGTGGGAACAGTTCCGGCAGGTGACGGTAGAAGGCCGGGTCGTGGGCGACAATCACAGTGACCGGTGCGGTGAGGGTTTTATCGCGGTTGCCCTCTGCCAGCGCCGGTAGCAATTGCTGTTTGGCTGCCGGGGTGGTGAGGAATACAAACCGTCCCGGTTGCGCATTCATGCTGGTGGGCCCCATGGCGGCGAGCGTGTAGAGCTGGCGCAGGGTATCGGCGGCGATGCCGCGATCCTGCCAGTGACTGTGGGTGCGGGCATGGGTAAACAATTGTTGCAGAGCAATTTGGTCGAGTGGATTCATGGGGTTGTCCTTGGTTGGTTGTTAGCGGGAATATCGAAGATCAGTGCCAGACTGTTGCTGTTGGCCCGATAGGTCGTTACCTGATTCGGGTATAAGTCTGGGCCGAATTCCAGTGCGTCACCGGGTTGCAGGCGCGTGTTCTCCAGGGTGATTTCACCTTTGACAAGTTGCACCCGGCGCTGCCATTGATCGGGCAGGTTTTGCTGGATGTGTTCTCCGGCGTTGAGTTGAAGTTGCCAGATGTGGATGTCCTGATCCAGTAGAAAGACCCCGGTATCCACGCCCACATCCGCCTCTCCGGCGGCGATTGGCTGCAGCATCGCCGCATCGTCAAAATGCCGGACCTGGTAAACAGGCGCTGTATTTTTGTGGCGGGGTGTTACCCAGATCTGTACAAATTCCATTGGCTCGGTATCACTGGCATTGAATTCACTGTGGCGGATGCCGCTGCCGGCGCTCATGTACTGGTAATCACCACTGCGGAGTCGTTGTTCGTGGCCGGCAGTATCACGGTGAACCATCTCGCCGTGCGTGACCAGGCTGATGATCAAGGCGTCACGGTGACTATGGCTGGAGAAGCCGCCACCGGGGGCCACCCAATCCTGATTAACTACCCGCAGGGGGCCAAAGCCCATCCGCGCGGGGTCGTAATACCGGTTGAATGAAAAACTGTGATAGCTTCGGAGCCAGGGCAGCAGCGTGCTGCCCCGCTCGTTTGCCCGGATGTGTTTATACATCTGCATGGTTCCGGTTAGTGGATTGATGCGTGTTTGCGTTGCAATGCCAGGCTACCGTTACCTTGCAGGGCAATGACCGCCGTGGCGATAGCGAGAAACAAGGGGTATTCCCAGCCACCACCGGCATTGCTGAATACCCAGCCCGCACCACTGTGGGCCCAGGTGGCACCCAGTGCGACGGGTATCAATGCCAGTGCCGCCCAGCGGGCCTGATAGCCCAGCAGCAATGCAATACCGCCTATTGCCTCAACGATAAACGTGGCGTAGGCCGCTATAGCGGGCAAGCCGATGCTTGCAAAGAAGGCGGCTGTGCCGGGCAGGGTGAATACCACCAGTTTCAGGTACAGACTGTGGGCGATATAGATAACGCCAAGGCTGATGCGAAGCAGGGCGGTGCCGTGGTTTGCGTACTTGTTCATATTGCGATCCTCTGTAAGTGAATGGGTTGAGGTGCAGTATGAGTGTTGCAAAAATGAAATATAATTCTCATTATGTTCAAACGATGTTTGCAAAAATGCAAAAACGAGCGGGGTGAGTCATCGTTATGGATAGTTGGGATGACCTGCGGTACTTTCAGGCGGTTGCGGAAACCGGGAGTCTTACGGGCGCCCGCAAGCGACTGGGTGTCAATCACTCCACGGTATTCCGGCGAATCAAGGGGCTGGAGGAAAAACTTGGCGTGCGTCTGTTTGAGCGATGGGATGCCCGCTATCAGTTGACCGGTGCCGGTGAGCTGTTGATGGTGCGAGTGGAGCAGGTTGCCGAGGCCATTGACGATGTGGACCGAATGATTCTCGGCGGCGATCAAACCCTGGAAGGCAAGGTGCGTATTACTTGCCCCGACGGTTTTGCCTATTACCAGCTACCGCCCTTGCTTGCGGAGTTCCGGACACTTTACCCGGGTATTGAGATAGAGCTCCTTGCTGACAGTGACGATCTCAATCTGTCACGGATGGAAGCCGATATCGCCTTGCGTGCCACCAATAACCCTCCGGAGCATCTGGTGGGTCGAAAATTAATGACAATGCCCTGGCAGCTATATGGTTCGGAAAGATTCGCCCATGGCCAATCCGGGGTTTTCACGGCAAAGGCATTGAGTGGCATGCCGGTGATTGGCCCGGAGCGCGCTTTATTGCGGCTGAAACCCATGCAGTGGCTGGAAAAGCACTGTTCGGCAGACAGTATCGTAGCCCGCGCCAATACGCTGATGGGCATGGCGGCCCTGGTGAAAGCCGGTCTCGGCATTGCATTGTTGCCTGATGATGTCGCCGATGGGTTGCCGCTACTGGGTTCGCCCGACCGGGAGTTTCAGTCAGACCTTTGGCTGCTGACCCATCGGGATTTGCGCAGTAATGCCCGGGTTAAAGCCTGTAGCCAGTTCCTGACGGAAAGACTGATGCGCTAACACGTCAACCAGTCAAAGCAGCAATGGCAATCACTTATTAATACAGATGATTTGGAGTCAGATTAGAAACCTCATGATCGGCTTCAATGCCTGGCGTTATACTCCCTCTCCACTGAAGGGCAATATTATGAATCTTGAAAAGTCCAAAAAGCGTATAGCCAAGCGCGTCAAAATGAGCCGTCAGGGCTATCCAGAAATTACCATCGAATATTTTGGCAAGGCCGCTGGTTGCGCGGATGGGGTGTCAGTGAAGTTCTGCCTGAAAGAGGGGGCAGAAATACAGGAGCAGCGTTTTTCCAGTGTCAGCGATGCCCGGGAGGATGAGGCGATTCAATCCGCTATGGTTAAAATTATTGAACGTTCGGAAGCCATGAGTGTTGTACAAATAGAGGGTGTTACTGCTGTCGGTTAACACGGGCCATTGGGCAGCGCTGTAATGTGGAAGCGTTAGTTGCGATGACTCTCAATAGTCATAAATGGTCATCCACCCACAATATGATCCAAAAGGTGTTGCCAGTCCCTGTTACGGGTTAATGTAGCTGTTCCAGTGACACCCTGTTAATAACCCAACGACTTTCACGGAGAAAAGCAATGGAAAAGGCTGAGATTAGCGAAGAGATGATTTTCGGGTGCTTTGCGGCTGCCTGCCAGTCTGATGATATGGCCGGGACGGCGGCATCGTTTGTGGATGTGGAGGAGTACGAAAACCGGGTGATGTACCCCGAGTTTGCCCGCTGGGCGAGCAAGGCCGGTTATCCGGAGCTGGCGACCCTGTTCCGCAAGGTGGCGGGCGAGGAGAAGCTGCACGCGGTCTGGTTGCGGGCGCTGTACAGCGATATCGGTGTGCCTCAACAGGGTGAAGATACGGAGCGCGCTATCGACGCTCTGGAAAGTATTCGTGCCAATTGCGACGAGTTGATTGCCCTGAATCCCGACGGGGTGGTGGAAAAAGCATTGCAGGTGGCGATTCGGGTGGAAGAGCGGGAATACCAGGATATCTATCCCCGTTTCCGTGATCAGGCGCTGGCGGCGAACGACGCCGACACCGCAGCGGTTTACCAACAGGTGATTGATTCCGAGCGCCAGCACGCCCACTGGTTTCAGGCCGCTCTGGATAATTTCCGTTCACCACAAGCCCGGGCGATGGCCTGACAGCCTGTTTGAACGTTGAGCGTGTAGAGCAATTCTCTTCGGTCAGATGGTGGCAGGCGCTCAACCCTGCCGTCTATCTGGTATCGATACTGCCCGGCGTTGCGGTCTGGCTGCTGGCGGAAAAGCCGCTCAGTCACAGTGCGCTAGGTTTGGCGACCCTGTCTGTAGTGCTGCTGCAACACGGTATCAACCTGCTCAATGATGCCAAGGACTGGCAGTTGGGCGCCGACACTTTCAAGTACGATTCCTGGGTGCGTATCCACGACGGCAGTGTCCGCACCACTTTTTATCACGGTCTGATCAGTCTGACAGCCGGGGGTGCTCTGGGGCTGCTGGTGTTGTTGCTTGTCCAGCAGTTGTGGATTTTGGTTTTTGCCCTGCCCCTTGCGGTGCTGGGGGTGTTGTATAACGCCGGGCAGCGTCCGCTTTCCTACACCGCCGCCGGGGAGTGGACCACAGCGCTCTGCTATGGCCCCGGCGTGTTTGGTGGCCTGTGGTTTGTTGCGGAACAGCCGTTTGGTTGGAGCTCACTGTTGGGGATGGGCGCGTTTGCGGCCTTTGCCACGGCGTTGTTATTTTCCCACCAGCCGCCGCAGATCGAAACAGATCGGCAGGCGGGCAAACAGTGCTTTGCGGTGCGTCACGGTGCCACAGTCACCTATCGCGTTTCAGCAGTGCTGCTAGCAACCACGCTGGGGTTGTTAGCGCTGGCCTTTGGGCTGGGGTCGAGAGGGTTGGCATCAACCCTCCCTTTTGTGCTGGCGTCAGTTGTTGCCGTGATCTGGGTTGTGCGGGTCGGCCCCAATCCGAAGCGTATGATGCTGTCCTCCACCCTGGTATTTTTGGTGGAGGCATTGAGCCGGGGGTTTTAGCGCGCCAGTATCGGTTTATTCGGCTACCTCAACAGACGAGACCTGAATGCGGTAGCGGGCGGCGTCGTTGCCATCCGTGAACGGGCCTATACTGGTTTTCATGGACACCTGCTGGCCCGGCGATAATTGTCTCGGCCCGTTCATGGTGGAGCTGCTGCCGGCAAGAAAAGCGTTGACCATTTCGGTAACCTGTAACATCACATTGGTGACAGTGACCGGACTGTTGTTTTTAACGGTGACACGAATATAGCCATCGTCCGTCAGGGACAACTGGCTGGTGATGTATTTGTGGGGAGCGGTGGCCAGTTCCAGTACCGCCAGCCGCGCCTGGGCTTTTTTGGCCATTTCACCACCACCCTGGGCAGCGGACTGAAAATAATTAATGGCATTTTTCTGGTCGCCGTTTTCCAGTGCTATTTCACCTAGATAGTATCCGGCATAGGGTGTTGGCAGCAGTTGATAACTCTTTTCCAGATCACTGCGGGCAGCGGTTTTTTTGCCCTCCTCAAAGCGCAGCAGGCCCCGAGACAGATGGTGGCTGAAATAGTCGGGGTTTTTACCGATGGCAGTGGTAAAAGCCTGTTCGGCATTGCTCATGTTTTCCTGCATGGCCCAGGCATGGCCGCGCAATTCCCAGAAATAGCCGTCATTGGGTTGAATGGCAATGGCTTTGTCCAGTTCACTGAGAGCGGCTTTCGGGTTATCGGCACTGAGCGCTTTCATCGCCGCTTCCTGGGCCTTGTAGGCGGGTTCGTCG
>Ga0098044_1001264_pt1 | contig 13288 bp, 31 predicted proteins | sample 10_taG_FD_75053 | JGI IMG/M metagenome (GOLD analysis project Ga0098044, IMG submission 75053) | Marine viral communities from the Subarctic Pacific Ocean - 10_ETSP_OMZ_AT15264 metaG | ecosystem: Environmental > Aquatic > Marine > Oceanic | place: Pacific Ocean | collected 2015-01-16 | reverse complement strand
TAATATGCAACTCTGCTAATATGCAACTCTGCTAATATGCAACTCTGCTAATATGCAACTCTGCTAATATGCAACTCTGCTAATATGCAACTCTGCTAATATGCAACTCTGCTAATATGCAACGCGCCGGAGCGCAGGAGCACCCCCGGACAGACAAGACCAGACTTGAGTTGACGGTGACGACGACGGTGACGACGACGACGGTGACGACTACAACGATAAAGGGATAATGGTTGACGACGCCCCGCTGCGCTATACTGGGCCAACAGCCAAACAAAGGAGGATGCTGTTATGACCCTACCAAAAGGAAAACCCCCCGTAAGCATTAACTACTACGACAACCGCATAAGCATACAAAAAGACAACGTGCGCTACGACATACACCCGCTTATACACAACAACACCTGCATGATTGAAGTGTACGAAGTACACGTTGATGGACCCGCGCAGCTTACAAATTGGGTAACAACCGTTGCCCTAGAAGAACTGCCGATACTGGACAAAATGCCATAAACGGTGGGGCGACTTGGGGCCACGGTGTTTCTGCCGTGGCCCTTTTTTTGACCCAACCCCGGACTATGATTCAGACTGCGATTGATATGGTTGTGGGAGTGGGTGTGGTGGGGGTGGGATCCGAGATCTTAGATCCAAGCGACGACGACGACGACGACGACGGATTACCGCGCACAAAAAAAGAGCGGAGCGCCGAAGCGCCCCGCCCCATGAACCGTGCGGTGTTAGCCGACCAGTTTGATGTACGGCGCGAAGCCGTTTTTCCTGCTGCCATTTAGGCCGATAAGCAGGTCGCCCATGCCACCGCCCCAGGTTTTGACAACCTGTGCATCGCGGGCAAACTCGACAGCCGGGCCTTCCCACGTGGCCATCGTGCCAAAGATGTTGGCGCGCTTGCCATGGTCGCGGGAAAGCGGGGTCGCGCTGCCCGTAAGGGCGATTTGCGCTTTAGGGTTCGCTGCCAAGAATGCCAGCAAATCCGTCCTGCTAACAGGCTCCTTAGCATTGCCGGAACCAACTAACTCAACTACCTTCTGCTTTGACTGTGCCATAACTTTCTCCTGTATAATGGCCATCACCCCTAGTGGGGTAACTATTCGAACCTTACCATGGCGCTACCATCTAAGCAACTTCTTTTTTATCTTTATGGTCACGGCCCTTGGACCTCTGATCCTCGATCACTGAGCACATAGCCACGATCATGGATCGCCAGTCGCAGTTTTTCAACGGACTGGACCAGACCAACGGGACCGACGAAATCGACGACGGGACAGTCAAATCACGAATCACGGCCCCTGTGTAAAGATTCACTAGCCCCCTCCGGGGATCCCCGATCAATATAAATGACGATCCCCCCATACGATGACGACTGTAGTGCCATGATATCTGGTGTGGTCTGATCTTAAGTTGACTACTTCTTATAACCTTCAGTTCGACCCATAAATCGTACGACTCAAAAAAGCCGTGAACGTCAGGTATTCCCGGCGAAGCCCATGATTCGAGACGAGTCCAATGGATTTTTAAGTCCGACGTACCGTCACGTAGTTTTCTCCAAAGATCTGATTCCTTCATTTTCTACCTCCTCAACAGGTGTCACATCTAGAATCGGCCTATACTGATGGTGTATTTCCTGCAAGCGACGAACAACGTCGTCCCTGTCCATTGACTGAATGCGACCGACTAAAATCTCCTTGCGATCAACGTATAGACCCCCTACTTGACCCCGTGCTTTTTCTGCGTTAACGGCTGCGGAGTATGCCCCGTTATGTAGAGCGACGTCACGAAGTTTGGCTAGTTGCTCTACGTGATTTTCATAGGTGACTTCATACTTGCGTTGAAGTTCAAGACGGAATTGGTTGATCCTATCGGCGACGTATGGTTTGTCATTTAGGAGTTCTGCTGCCCGTACATTAGGATGTTTGTAGCCCGCTCGCCTTGCGGCTTCTGTGCCGCTTACTTGATTGACTACGTACTCGTATACGAACGTGCGTTGTTTGTCGGTTAGCTTTTGCCTTTCTGTTCCTATTTCGTCATAGTCGGAAAGGCGTTCAATTTGTTCAGCGTCTGGCTTGCGGGGTTTGATTTTGCCAGCGTAGCTATTCTTAGCACCACTCATGTTTCCCTCGCGATATGTTTGGTTCGACCCTAAAGGTAGCTCAGATAGCTCGAACTATACAGAAAAACAAGTTTGCGCGCGCGCGGTCTAGGAGCCTTAGCTACCTATTGATTAAACCTATTAGACTTATTAGACTTTAAAATGAAACAATAACTCCCTAATAGGGGTTAACACTTTGACACCATTAGCCTATATCCAAAGCTATTAGACCTATTAGCATTTTTCGATCATTTGCTTTTATTTTTTCCATTCCTACTCGAGATGACTATAGGGCCATATATTTCGGACACATTGGCGGTTTTCTAGGCTTTTGCTTTTAGGAGATTTTATCCTTTGTGATAGTTTTGGCCCCAAGGTCGAGGGTGTAGAGCCAGTTGATATCGCCACGTTGTTCTGTTGTTGGCTCGTAGTGTCCTACTTTCCATGGGCTATATGGATCGTTGCGTGGTATTTCGGGTGTTAGCCCCCCGGTGAGCCCGTCGAGTGGAGGTAGCCCCATAACGACAACCCAGCCCCCTGCTTGACTGACGTTGTCGCGCAGGTGACCGTTTTTGACCCAGCCCATGAAGCGTTTAAGATCGGGCATTATGACTTCTGGGTGGCCGTCGTAGTGCCGGTAGAACCACATTTCGTCGCCGTAGGCGTCTTTGAGTAGGATATTGCAGCGTGTTGACATTGGTTTGGCCCTCCTTAGGCTATGGGTTGCTGAAGTAGCCTGTCTTGTAGCCATATTCGCTGGGCTTAACAAAGCGAATGGTTGTGGGGCCGTCGGCCCAGCTATAGTCTTCGTCGCGGGCTATTTGCTCTGCAAAGAGGCCCCGCACTGGGCGATGTTCCACCCACCTGAAGCTGCCGCCGTCGCAACCGCGCCCTGCATGATAAATGCCGACAATGCCGTTTTCGGTGGCGTTGGCCATTTCTGCGGCCAGTTCTACGCGCAGGTTAATTTCGTGGTGCACCCCGTTGAACCGCGCCCCGTGGGCGTTGCGATTTTTAAAGTGCTTTTTGACTAGCTTACGAACTTGCGGTGATAATGCCATGTTGAAACTCCTTTTGTTTGGCTATGCCTAATAGTACCCTTGGACAAGGGCAGGAGCTATTTTCTATTTATCATTATGAAAAGCTGTTGGTTAGCCGGATATATAAGTTTTTCGGGCCTCACGCACTTTTTCTTCAGCATAATCTAGCGCGGCCTTATCGGCCTTAAAAATGGCTTCGCCGCCATTTCCGTAGTCACCATAACGCGAAACATACGCCTCCAAGCAACCGCCGTGATCCGCAAACCACTTACGCTGAATGTCCCGTTCTTTAACCCAGAACCTTGTATCCTTTTTGTTCATAACATTTACTCCCTTTTGGTTAGCTAGAACCGCGACCGTTGGCTTTGCCGTCAATGGTATGGTCTACGTCAAGGCCGCGAGCTTGTAGTTCTTCGCGATAGTTACGCATGAGTATTTCGTTGCGAGCGGCTTTTTGGTGGCCGATGCACCATGCGAATGTGGCCGAGGCATTGGCTTCCATTTGTTGCAGCTCTTGGCTGCTGATTTTACTAAGGTCTTCTGCCATGGTTAGTACTCCCCGTACCCGGCTGAGCGCGCCCAAGCGTTGTCTGCAGCGATATTGGCTTCTTGGTTGTTGATGTGCCGCATGGTTTGCGGGTCTTGGCTGCACGTTTCACAAATGGCGCGATTGCCGGTGTGGTCGGTGTTGCCGCATTTGACAAATACTTCGCGGTAGTCGTACCCGCGAGGTACGAAGTAGCTTACTTGATTATCACACATAGCTGAAACTCCTTTTGGTTGGCTATATTTAATAGTAAGGCTGGACTGTTTTACGAGCCACCCCTTGTTGGTCTACCGACAAATTAGTTGGTTAAACCTCCTTGTTTGACACCCCGTAAAGAGTGGCTTGATAGTTGTTTTTAAAGATGTCGATTTGGGTGTACTTGGGGTCTAGCCCTGCTATTTCGGCCAAGCTAACGGCCAGTTCTTGCAGGTACTCCCAGGGGTTTTCCTTGTTGTTTTTGTAGGCTTCATCGCCTGCAAACCCTAGAACAAGGTGATGGGGGGATTTACCACATTCGCTTTGAAATTGTTCGAGATACGCCATTTCAATTTCTGGCGAAGCGTAGCTTAATTCCTGGTAATCGGGCAGGGCGACCATTACGAAGTACGATGGCACCCCGCCGTCGTTGTAGGCGGCGTTTTCGTAGTGGCCGTTGGCTACTTTGAAACGCCTGCGACTGATTTTGCTGCCGCCGTCTTGTTGAATAGTGATTTGCATAGTAACCTCCTTTTTTGGCTATAATAAAATTATAGGGCAGGACGCATTAACGAACTAGCGCCCCGCCCTCCCCCGACAAATTAGTTGGTCAGGTTACATTATCATAAGTACGATAATAATCAACCACATGACCGCCCCTACAGCGAAGCCGCTCCCGATAACGTATGCAGCTTTTATTAGATTATCGATTATGGGTGTTGGTTTTAGAAATTGCGGTCTCATCGGTTTGCCCTTTCTATTGGCTTTTACCCTGAAATAAGGCGACCATTTTCCGGCTTGGTTTTGCCATTAACTTCGTAGCCGTTTTCGTCGACCCAGCCCTCCCCCATGTCACCTTCTATGCTGAAATACATGGTGATGGTTAGGGTGGGATATTGGCGTTGCAGTTCGCGCACTATGGGCGTGGGCGGACCCCATGCCGTTATGAAGTTGTAACAAACTTCCCCGCAATCCCCTTTGTTTTCGGGGTACTTTGCCGAGGTAAGTTCTGGGTTGTGTTCGTAGGCGTTCCACTTGGTACCCCAGTTTTCAATCGACCAATCGCGCCAGTTAGGGTTTGGGCACGTTTCGTCGGTGGGCAGGTTGCCTTGGTCGCGCAGGGCTTGCGGCATGGGTATGACTTTGTTGAAGTCCATTTCGTTACCCATGGCCTTGTGGAAGGCTTTTAGGGATTTTATATCTTCGCCACAGAGGGCTAGATAGTTATCACAATGATTTGGCATAGCTGAAACTCCTTTTGGTTGGCTATGGTTAATAGTAAGGCCGGATGTTTTAAGGAGCAAAGGTCTGTTTATCTTGTGATAAACTTTTGCCGGGAACTTTGACGTGGCCCATTGGTCATTTTATTCCTCTTGGTCAAAGGGCCAGTGTGGATTGCCTGTGGCCAGCCGCTCCTGGGCTATTTCCAGCACGGTTTCGTAGCCGTAGCCACCGTCATTCATGCCAATGGTACCGACGCCACTGTGGTCAAAATCCCAGTAGCTTTGGTCCCGTGTGTAGGTGATGTTATTTTTCTTGCACCACCTATACAGACGCCCGTAGCCGGGGTCTTGCTTGCGCTTTTTCTTTGGTGGCGCGAACAAGTCACCCAGCAGGGTGTCTAAAAAGCTGCATTGGTCAGCCATTTTATCCCTGGCCCCCTACTAGAGTGCTGCTAAAGAAAGCGTTGCAGGTGATGCATAGCACTGTATCTGCGGGAACTAGGTTTTGCTTTTCGGCGAGGGCTACCGCTTCTTCTTGCAGCCACTCGGCAAAGCGGTCGGCATGTAGGGCATCTTCGGCGGCGGGCGGTAGGTCTTCGCTGCTGTAGTGGCCAAGAACCATAAACGCAGGTTCGTTGTTTGGCCCCCATTCTGCGGTGTTTTGCGCGATTATAAAATGATTATGGGCGGCACCACTATCGTCAGTTGTGTAGATGCCGCCTTGCACGTTCCATGTGCGATGGCTGGTGTTGTCGTATAAGGCCATCACATCTTCTAAAGATGTAACGGCTTTGATTAGGGGAGATGTGTTTGTGGTCATAGCGGTTATGTATTCCTTTTTGTTTGGCTGTACCTAATAGTAAGGCGGGACGCTTTAATGAACCAGCGCCCCGCCTTCCTGCCGACAAACTATTTAATCAGCTAACATCCACGTTTTTGGCTACGATGTAAGGAACACCATCTTTATTAAACCCAGCATAGATGGCACAATCCCACTCGGGGTCATCGGCGCTGCTTTCAAGCCAACCGTCGATGCCGCTGTAGGTGAAGTTAAACTGGGTGAGCAAAACATCTACCCAGATGGCCGCAGGTATAGGCGAGCCATCAACGTCAATATTTCGTAGGGGCCAATCAAACTTTTCCCATTCTTTTTTTAGCAAGTTGCCTGTCCAAATAGTCATAGGTTTTAACCCTCCTTTATTAAGCATAATAAAGTGTACCCTTGGACGCTTTAAGGAGCAAAGGCTGGTGTATCTATTTAGTCAGGTATTTCGCCGTAGTTCATGCAGTGGTCACAGTCTTTCACGGTTGTCGAAAAGGAAATGCGGGTGAGCTTCCCCTCTTCATAGGTTGTCTCTGGATATTCTGAGATTTCATTAGGCTCACGGGCCACGAAGCCGTTTCCGTGACAGATAGGGCATATTAGCATTCCCATTGCTGTTCTCCTTAATATGCGGTTAGAAATGAACCGATTGTGCCTGGAATTGATTTTTTTTCATGGTTATAAAAGGCGTCGGTGAACAGCGCAGACAACGCTTCCCCGCTATCTACGCCTTCGTCTACATTGTCGCCATTATCATTGCAGCATTCATAGTCGACTAAATCACCATCATCGGAAAACGCCACGACAATGTGAGTGGCTTCATCGTTTATGCCATGACAAGGCCAGTTTTCCTTGAAGGTGTTAAGTCGGCTGGTTTCGACCGTAATAATTTTCATTTTTCGTCCTCCTATGTATGACAATAGCCGTCTTTTTCGATGCACAGCCACATTCCGCACCATGGTACGGTGACGGCGTCGTCGCACCCGATGGTTGGCAGGACCATGCGCCTGAATTTCAAAAACGAGTACCTTTCGTCTTTGCCTTCGTGCCATTTTCGCAGCAGGGTGAGTTGCTGGTCTTTGGTAAGTTTTATCATGAAATTTGGTCCCCTTATGTTTGAATGCTGCCGGTTTGCCGTGCTTCGTCAGCGTATTCTTTCATGGTTTTATCTGCGGTCCAATTCACCTCTCGCTCGATTCCTAGGCCAAACGGCGGCACCTTCACCGCTTCAAGTTCCGCCAAGCTCACGTAACCCAACTCGGGCTCACCCATTCCCAGGTCACACAACCCGAACATGGTGTCGCCGTCTTCTTCTATTTCACCAATCAACCAAGTTGCGCTGCCGACTGGGTTAAAGAACTTTACAATCGGTTTGGCTTCTTGCCATCCCATGTTCCGGTTTTTTTCGAGTTTTGCTTTGATTTCTTTTGTAAGCAACTTCATACCTATTCTCCCTTTGGTAAGTTTTACCATTGATATCCCCGCTCTATGCGGTCAGCGCATGAATTGCAAATTCCGTAGTGCGGGCGGAGCCTTACTTTTCGCCCGCAATCTTCGCACTCTTTTTCAATGCTTTCTGCCTGAACTTGACGGTAGAAAGCCATTTTTTCTTCATCTTCAATATGCCACTCACCGAAGTTATCGTCGTAGTAACTAGCCATTTTTTTACTCCTTTTGCCAAGGTTAACGGCCCAATCCCCACCCCTTAGAGCGCCCGTAGACCGTGCCACAGGGGCCGGATGGGTGGGGCTGGGCCTAGCCACAACACTATGGTGGGACATTTTTATGAACAATATTCATATGGTCAATACGATAAAATAATGGGCGCGGCGGTCGGCTAGATTAACGGAAAGCCATAGCAATATCCAGTTTTTCAAAGGTAGTCCTAGAACATGCACTAGAACCTAGAAAAACCGCCGCAGCATCTAGCCTTTTTTGAATGCTGGGAAAGGGTGGTGTGAGAACAAGAGAACACCACTAAACCAGCCCCTGACGCCGCCGCTCGCCTTGGTTACATATTCACTTTTTCTGCTTTTGTACCTGACCCCCCTTCCGGGTTCATTTCCTGCCAAGGTTGCCCACATACTTCGGCCCAGTAATTAAAAGCGCCAACGGCGATATGCCGGTAGTATGGGCGATAACCCTTTTCTTCGTCTTCCTTGCTAACTGGGTAGGTGATGGTAACCCAAATTTCGTTATTACCAGTTAGGTTATCTGCGTTTTCTGGGGCATCGCTAACCCGTACATCAATAATGTACCCCAGCGCATCGGTTTTTTGGCTTAGAGCGTATTGCCGTAGGTCTGCTTCTAAGTCGGTAAGGCTACCGCCGTCCGGTGCTGTTTCTGCAGGTATGCCGCAGGTGATGGTTACTTCACGGTCCCCGTGGTATGCGTGAGGAGAGGCGTTTGTAACGTTGATGGTTGCCGTTTGTGTAGACGACCCGTTTACGTGATACATAGCTAAAACTCCTTATAGTTGCTATGCTTAATAGTAGGGTGGGACAAATAAAGGAGCAAACTCTATACCGTCTTTACGACAACATAGAAAATAAACCAGCCCATTGACCAAGGTAGCCAATGAGCTGGTTTTTTTAGATTACTGGCTTGACGGCACGATATTTTTGGCGTTGAGCAACTTTGCCAATGGCTCAACTAACTGTTGTTCGCCGCTGTTGGCGCACACCAAAATCAAATCTACAATGTTTTGGGTTGACAACGGAATTTCTACGGTTGCTTCCGGTTTGGGTTGCTGCGTTTCAGAAGCTACCCGGAGAACCCCCATATGGTCTTTCAAAGCCACTAAGCTTTTTCGTGCGAGGTACCCCTCAACCGCGAGACTTACGATTTTAGGGCACTCACCTTTTTGCAACCATCCCGTATGGATACTGGCGCTGGTATATCCTATTTCGCGCAATATTTGATTAGCTGAACACCCTTGGTATTCGGCAATAGCTTCCACGGTATAGGAAAGGCTCCCGGGTCTTCCATAAGGAATGCTTTTATGTCTGGCAACTCGTTTACTTTTCCTGCTGCCAGTTGTCGTTGCGTTTGTTGAAAATAACTCGGAACCATGCATAATTTTATGGGCCATGACTAAATCTCCTTTCTATAAGTTTGTTGGCCTAACAATTTACAATACAGTGTGATATGGCAGAAAAAAGCCTTTTTTTATCGTTACACGGTTAATTTTTTCGCTTCTTCTAATAAACGTGTCGCCAATTTCATGGCTTTTTCTTTGTTTAATTTGACGGTTGTGGTTTCATACTTAGACGACACATCCATGTAGATTAAACAAGTAGATTGGTTATCTTTAATGACTTTGATATCAATGAGGCATTCTGATGAAGGCTGCATTATTCCAGATTCCATATCTATTTTAGGGTCAAAACCTCGTGGGTTTTCAATTTCCACATACGGCATGGCTATAAATCCTCAGGATTAGGGCGGCTTTTCTCCACCCGTATATCCGTTAACATTTTGTCAATAGCTTCGTCAGACCACCCTATATCTGATAAATCCCAGTAAGCTTGATGCTCGCTAATTTCGCCTCTAGCAAAGTCATCTAATGCTTGTTCAGCTTTAGGATGAAAACGTGATTCACACATAGCCTAATTCCTCCGTTAGGTAGGGGGAGGGGCAAAGGAGTTAAGAGCGGTACCCCCCTCCCCCCTTAGTAAGTCAGCCAACGTACCGCCCTAACTGAATATCAACAAACTAAGGATGGCCCTTACTCGCTTTAGCCTTATACTCAGCAAATGCGGCGCTCGCCATGGCTTCTTGTTCGCACCACTCGTGAAGTATTTGCCGCATCATAGCCTTAATTGTCTTATCATGCCTTAAAGCTAATTCACGAAGTGTTTTCGCTGCTATTTTATCAATAGCTATGGTTGTGTCTGTGCGAACACGGGCACCTTCAATTATTTCATTATACGGCATCGTTTTTGTTCCTCCAATCGACGCAATAAATAATCATAAACAGACTGCCAATACATCTTAAAATCCCTGCTATGCGCCCTTTCAAGGGCTCGTTTTGCAAGACTAATTCTCGTACCCAACTGCTCAATTATGGGGTATGGGTCAGTGTGCATTTGCATCAGAAATACCCTCCGACACTTTTTCGACATAATTTGCAATTTCCTCGGGGCTAACCTCGTGCCCACTAGCCATTAAACGACGTTTGACATAATTACTCATTACAGATACTGCAAAAGGTTTTCCGTAACTTTGGATAATGCGGCTAATCATCTTATCGCACATTTCTGCGCTTTGCGCATTTTCTAAACCCTCCAGTGCCAAATGCATAATATCTAGTTTCATAACCACCTCCATGGGTTATATGTAAACCTATTATAAGGCATGGCCCTGGGATAGCTACCCTTTATTTATCGTTATATTCACCATCGTAACTGTTGTTATCATTACCTTGATTCACATATTCTAAATATTGACTTATTGTTTTATCAATAGCGGGCCATCCTTGCTGGACTAAGGCATTCTTTACCAATTTGAACTGCTGTTCATAAGGAAGGTTGCTTTCGACGGCTTCTTCACACGCCTGTTGTAAATCCATTTTGTACCATTTCATTTTCCCCATTTTATTTTCCCCAGTCTACTGCGGGGTCTTCGTTTGATTCTCGCACAATGCTCACCTTTAATCCTCCTTGCACATGGTGTAGAGCTTTCAATACTTCAACGGGGAACCGCTTTGCTTCCTCTTCAGTTAATGCACTTGTGGATATGTAAACTGTAAAATGAGAGGTAAAACTTGAATTATTGGCCATTTTTTCTTCTCCCTTATATTGTTCTATTAGAACACGGCGGCAACTTCCGCATTGATAATTGCCATGAACATGCACAAGCCTTGTCCACTGACCACACCAGTCGCAAGTGGTTGCTTTAAGCTGAAGGTAGGTGCCCCGTTTCTTCGTCATAGATGCTTGTATCCGGCAACATGGTGAACAGGCCCATATCAACGTCAAGATATATACGATCAAAAGGCTTTTCTCCGCCACCCCACGGCCCAAGTATTTCGCACCGCATATGTGGGTCAACAGATTCGCCCTGCGCGTGTTCATGTAAAAAACTACATGATATGGGATAGTTAAAGTCACCATCTGGGTCAGCTTCCGGCAGCACCTTATTGATAAAGTCCTCCGTAACCTGACGATTATAGTTGCGTTTCTTCGCGATTTCCGCTGCTCTTATAAGCAACGGGTACGGGAAGAATTTTAAATTTCGATCCACTTCATATTCTTCTTCGACCATTAGTACCTCCTAAAGGAAAAAACCCTTGGTGCCATTAGTATAGCACCAAGGGTATAGGAAAACAGGTGGGCATTTATCATTCAACCAGTTCAATGTAGCCCTTTTCCACAGCGATTTGCAGGTCGCCATGACCACCTTGGAGCGGCTTACCAGTCTTACCACGTTTTTCAGTGGTACTTAGGATAGTCATAAAGTCCCCAACGGTCATGCCGTCTTTAAACAAGGACCAAATTTCCGCTCGGTTTGTGCCTTCCCGCACAGGGTTGGGAGCGCCCGTGAACTTAATGGTGTGTCCACTGGGGTAAATCCCATTTTTCCGCTTGCGCGGCTGTGGCGGAGGCACCGCCCGGAGGGGCGTGACATTGTTAACAGCTTCCGTGGTTTCGGTTACCGCATTCAACGCCTGTTCCCTACCGTCTTTGGAAACACCGTTAGAAGCAGGCTTCTTTTTCGCAGCCTTGGAAGGCTTTGAAGGTTTTGCCTTTTTCTTAGTAGGTATTTCCTCAATAGAAGTAACATTTGACATATGGCCTCTCCCTTCTGTTTGTTTTAGCCAATAACAGCATTATAGGTAGTGACAATTTCACGAACAAATATCTTATTGTCAAATTGATAAAAAATGTATAAAGTAGAAATGATTAACCTCCCTGTAGGGCGCTGGCCTCTAGGGACCGACCATAGCCTTTTGGTTTCGAGCGCCTTAGACTAGGGCGCTGGGGTTTCCTCCCACCCCAGCGCCTTTTTTTATCGAGAGTATTCTTCAAACGATATTCTTTTTATGGCCTGTTTGCATCCAAGCCTTCATTTTTTCAGGGGTTCCCCAACAACCACCGGGAGACTCATTATAGAAAAACCGCACTATATCAGTAAGTGCGGCTAGGCTCGTTGGGTCAGCGTGGCCTACGGCAAGACGCAGGTTATTGGTAATAACAGCGGTGAGGAAGTCTCCTGGAGGGATACCTTCTTCTATATACCGGCGAACGCCACCCTGTAGATGCGGGGGCAAGCGCCCGTAGTCATACCGTTGGTGTAAAGCTTCAACAGTCATAGCTATTCTCCTTTCTAATTAGCTACTATATTAAGTATACCCTAGCCAACATTTCCCACCAAGTTTTCATTTGTCAATTGAACACTGTGGTTATAACCAAGTCCACGAGTGATGGGCTTTTCACTAAATATTGTCTTTGCATCCCCCCAGCTTGGTCCATATTCAGCGTCAACCTTATTGGGGATAGCTAATGGAGTACATTGCTCCATGATTTCGGCTACTTTATCCGCTTGCTGTTGAGTTTCAATCGAAATATCAAGTTCATCATGCACCTGGATATGCGGCAGTATCCCCTCCTTATACAAAGCAACCATAGCCATCTTTGTTTGGTCGGCGGCGCTTCCTTGAATCAATCTATTTAATGCTTTATATGTGAATGCACGTTTCAATCCCATATGCTTGCCGTATTCTTTCATAGCTTGGTCAAAAGGCATCGGTTTATGATAACCCTTGGTGTCGGGTTCCCACATGGTGAATCTGCAACGACGCCCCCCGATAGTCTTAATAAACCCCACTTCCGAGGCCCTCTGTGCGCAGTAATTAGCAAGTTGACGAACAAAAGGCACCTGACTATGGTACTTATTGAAAAGAGCATCACTTTCATCCCACGATAAGCCCAGTTGTTCTGATAGTTTCTTTTTCCCCATGCCGTAAAACAATCCGAGATTAATTAATTTAGCATGAGTACGCGGAATATTGGCCATGTCCGCAACTACTTGGTGAAAATCAGCTTCATCGTTTTTATATGAGTCTACAACAGGTTCAACCGACGTATATTTTAGTTTCGACGCATAATGAACCACCAAACGGGGTTCCTGTTGGCTGTAATCAAATGTGCCCCATACACAATCATCTTCTGGTACAAACAGGGAACGAATTAAAGGGCCGATTTCCTTATTACGAGCTGGAACCTGTTGCAAATTTGGATTACTGTAGCTCATACGGCCCGTTAATGTCCCCCCACGTTCAGATCGTAACTGATGCACCTCCGCATGTATACGGCCCTTGGTCTGATGTTCCAATAAGGTATCAATAAAAGT
>Ga0098044_1001263_pt1 | contig 13290 bp, 13 predicted proteins | sample 10_taG_FD_75053 | JGI IMG/M metagenome (GOLD analysis project Ga0098044, IMG submission 75053) | Marine viral communities from the Subarctic Pacific Ocean - 10_ETSP_OMZ_AT15264 metaG | ecosystem: Environmental > Aquatic > Marine > Oceanic | place: Pacific Ocean | collected 2015-01-16 | reverse complement strand
TTTCTGAAGGTGACGCCCGAGATGTGGCGCGACTCGATCGAAACGGCGCTTATCGGCCCCATCGAAATCATGCGTCACTATATTCCGGTGATGAAGGACAAGGGCTGGGGACGCATCGTCAATATCGCGACCTTCTCGGCGAAGAACCCGATGATCTGGCGGCTGATGTCGGGCCCTGCCCGCTCGGCGCTGATCAACTATACGGCCAGCGTGTCGCGCGAAATCGCCAAGCATGGCATCACCATCAACAATCTGCTGCCCGGCATGTTCCGGACGGAAGGCGCAAACGAGATCCTGAAGGACTATGCCGATGCCTTCGGCCTCGAGCCGACACAGGAAGCGGTGGCGCCTCACTTTCTGGCGCACAATCACATACCGGCGGGCTTCATGGCCGAAGCCGACGATCTGGCGCCGATGGCGGCTCTGCTGTGCAGCCCGCTTTCGCGCTTTATCGTGGGGCAGAACATCGTGATCGATGGCGGGCAACACGCGTCGCTGTTCTGATGCCTTTTTGCCTCCGAACTAGAGGCATCCATGAGAAACGCAGCCTCAGCATAATTTTGACTCAAGCAATCCGATAAGGGTGCGCGAGAAATTTCTGAGGCTGCGTATATCTGGTGCGTTTCGCGCATAGGACCAGAGGCCCTGGCTCGACGTCACGAGAAACTCCGCCAGTTCTTCGAGTTCTGCATTTGACAATTTCGCAGATGCGCCTCGCGCATTTTTCAGACATTGCAAGAAGGCCATTTGCAGCGCCCCGTTATGCGCACTCACTATCTCCGCTATCTCTGCATCGTGAGGGGCCATTTCCGTCATGGCATTTGCAATGAAGCACCCCGGCCCAGGCATTCCGTTGCGCTCGTGCTTGGCAATGAAATGATCGAAGTAGGCCTTGATCGCCTCGATCCCGGCGCCTTCTGCATGCAGAAGCGCAACGGCGGGACCGGCCACAAACTGGCGATAAGCTTCCAGGCACGCGCGAAAGAGCCCATCTTTTCCTTCGAAATCTGCATATATCCCGCCGCGGGCAACCCCCGTCGCCTTGACGAGAGCGTCCATCGAGGTGGCGTGATAGCCCCGCCGCCAGAAGAGCGGCATGGCTCTGGCGATGAGTTCTTCTCTTGACTTGGATCGGGGGCGGGGCATGATGATTAAAATAGAACGATCGTTCTTTTACGTAAAGTCCCGAATTTCAAGCCTCGGAAATTGTCATGCATGACCTATCGAATACCCTGATTTGGCTGGCCGCGTTTCTTTCGCTGCTTGGCCTTCTGGCGCACGAATTTCTTGGGGCACCAATGGTTTTGCCGCCCCTTGCCAAGGCCGATCTGCCGAAGAACATCGTCTGGCTGCATCATTTTTCATGGCACGTGGGCTCGATCGCCGTCGCCGCGATGATCGCGCTTTATGCCTATGCTGCGCTGGTTCCGGGCAATCTCGCTATGGCGGTTATTGCAACCGCCATGAGCCTTGGCTTTTCCCTATTAGGCATTGGCCTCGCAATCTTCGGGGATGAAGTTTTGTGGAAGTCCCCGGCGCCATATGTCTGGACCATTGTCACAGTTGTCAGTGGCGCAGCTCTTCTTCAGGCAAAGTGGTAAGCGTCGTGTCGGACAAAACAGATTGGTCCTTCAATGGGGCCTGGCCCTATGAAGCGCGATGGTTCGCGACCGACGAAGGACGCATGCATTATGTCGATGAGGGACCGCGTGATGCGCCCCCTGTTGTGATGGTTCATGGCAATCCAACGTGGGGCTATCTCTATCGTCGGTTCATTGACGCCCTCGTCGCCAACGGTTATCGCGCCATTGTCATGGATCACCTGGGATTTGGGCGATCCGACAAGCCCGACGATGCGGCGCTCTACCAAATTCCTCGCCACGCAGCGCGTTGTGAGGCGTTGCTTGAATCCCTCAATCTGAAGAATGCGACGATTGTCGTGCAGGATTGGGGAGGTCCTATTGGATTGCCCTGGGCGGCGCGGCACCCGGAGCGTGTCGAGAGGCTCTTTATACTGAACACTTTCTTTCAGCGACCAAAGGGGCCTGTTCCCTTGCCGCTCACTCTCAGGCTCTTTCGAACGCCCGTGGTCGGGGAGATCATGGTCAAGGGGTTCAACGCCTTCGTCCGGGGTTTCCTGTTCAAGGCAGGCCTGTATCATCCGGAAAATCTGAGCGAAGATGATCGAGCCGCCTATCTCGCGCCCCATCCGAACTGGTCCTCGCGCACGGGCATCCTGGCGTTTCCTCGTCAAATACCCTCCGATGCCACCGGCCCGATCAGCGACTTTGTTGCTGGCCTGAACGACCTTCTCGTTCCCGCTTTCGCGCAGAAGCCCGTACGGATTGTCTGGCCAATGAAGGATGTCGCCTTCCGTCCGGAAACACTTGAGGGAATGTGGATGCCGGATTTTCCTCATGCGCAGGTTACGCGCGTGGAGGATGCAGGCCACTTCATTCAAGAGGATGCATACGAGGTCGTGATACCTGCGTTGCTGGATTTCTTGGAATAGCTCAGGCGAGTTCGACTTCGCGCGGGACGAAAGCCATGGCGTCGCGGATGACTTCGGCGCCTGCGTCCTTGCGCGGGGCATTTTCCGAGATGTGACGGCGGTAGGCGCGCGCGCCGGGGAGGCCCTGAAACAAGCCGAGGATGTGACGTGTCATGGCGTGGAGGTGGATGCCGCGGGCGAGTTGTTCCTCGACGTAAGGCAGGAAGCCTTCGAGGATTTCGTGGCGTGTGGGCACGGGCGTCGTCGCGCCATAGAAACGACGGTCGGCTTCGGCGAGCACATAGGGCGTCTGATAGGCGGCGCGGCCGAGCATGACGCCATCGACATGAGCGAGATGCGCCGCTGCCTCATCGAGCGTCAGGATGCCGCCGTTTATGATGATTTCCATCCCGGGCATCGCCTGTTTCAGCGCATAGACGCGCTCATACTCCAGCGGAGGAATGTCGCGGTTCTCTTTCGGTGAGAGACCTTCGAGCCAGGCCTTGCGCGCATGGACGATGAGGGTTTCGCAGCCTGCGTCGGCGACGCGGGTGGCAAGCTCGGGAAGCGCGAGTGCCGGGTCCTGATCATCGACGCCGATGCGGCATTTGACGGTGACGGGCACGGCGACCGCCTTGCGCATGGCGGCGACGCAGGTGGCGACGAGCTGCGGCTCACGCATGAGACAGGCGCCGAAGGCACCGGACTGCACACGGTCGGACGGGCAACCGACGTTGAGGTTCACTTCGTCATAGCCGAAGTCTTCCGCGACGCGCGCGGCTTCGGCGAGGGCCTCGGGCTCGGAACCGCCGAGCTGCACGGCGATGGGATGCTCGCTTGCGTCGAAGCCCAGCAGATGCTCGCGGTCGCCATGGATGACGGCACCGGTCGTGACCATCTCGGTGTAGAGACGCGCGCGGGCCGAGATGAGACGCAGGAAGAACCGGTCGTGCCGGTCCGTCCAGTCCATCATAGGGGCCACGGAGATTTTCGCGTCGAGCTTCAAAGAGATCGCCAATCTGTCGGTGATATGCGTTGGGGGAGGTTTTACCCTCCCCCTACCCGGCATTCCAAAAGAAATTCCGACGGCCTGGCGTCGGTGAGCCTACTTCTTGCCCTTGGGGCCTCGTTCGGGTTTGGCTTCGGTGGCGAAAACGGAGCCGGTGGTGCCGGCAGCGGCTTTCGCCTTCTTGTCCTGTTTCGGCTTCTTCTTCTCTTTATTGCTCTTCATCTGACCTTTGGCCAAGATTGCTCTCCTTGAGAACACGCGCGGATGCGCGATATGGCTCCAACATAGAGCCAATGCCTGATTGCGGCCTGTAATTTCGGTAAAATTACGGCGGAATCGCGATAAATCTTGTGTTTTTCGGCCCGCCGACGCATATATACGCCTTCTCAATCAGCGACGCTGCCCTGCTCAGGGCATTGAGCGCCAAACGCGGACCGCCCGGCCCGCGTCAGGAGTCTTCTATGAATGGTCACAAGTTCAAGGTCGGGGAAACAGTCGAGTTTCATCCCGGCGGGTCCTATCTGGCAAAGACGCGCGGTCAGTACGAAGTCGTACGCCTGCTGCCTGCTGAAAGCGATGGTCCGCAATATCGCGTGAAAAATGTGACCGACGGCCACGAGCGGATCGTGCGCGAAGGCCAGATCGACTGAAGCGATACGCATATCCGACAAAAGACGGGACGCCCAATGGGCGTCCCGTTTTGTTTTGCGGTCGGTTTGATCAAGCGACGAAAGAATATTCGTCGAGATCGAGGTAGCGCATCTGCCACCAGTATTTGGCGGTGTAGCTAGACCAGTTGTTGGTGACCTTGCCGGCCTCGTTCTTGTACCAGCTAGAGCAACCGGCGGCCCAGACCGTGCTCTGCATGTCTTGCTGAAGTTCCTTGTTAAACTCCTTCTCGGCAATCGAACGCACGTCGAGCCAGCGGAGCCTGGGGTTCTTCAGCGTTTCGATGGCCTGCAGGATGTAATTGATCTGGCACTCGAGCATGAAGATGATCGAGTTGTGGCCGAGGTTGGTGTTGGGCCCATAGAGCATGAAAAAATTCGGGAAGCCCGAGACGGCAACACCACGATGCGCTTCGGCGCCATCGCGCCAGGCGTCATTGATGTCGCGACCTTCGAGGCCCGTGACTTTCATCGGCGCGAGGAAATGTGTCGATTCAAAGCCGGTCGAAAAGATGATCACGTCGGCGGGATGGGTGACGCCGTCCTTCGTGACAACGCCCTCCTCCGTGATCCTTTCGATGGGGCTGATCACGGTTTCGCAGTTCGGCCTGGTGATCGCCGGATACCAATCGTTGGAAATCAGCACGCGCTTGCAGCCTGCGGGATAATCCGGTGTCAGGATTTCACGCAGCTTCGGGTCGGCCACGTATTTTTCAAGTTCCTTGCGGCCCGCCTTCTCAAAGAGCTTGCTGAAGAGGCTGCCCTGCTTGAAGGCCAGGAAGTTGCGCTCAAGCCCCAGATAGATCATCCAGCGATGCAGCTTCACAAGGAAAGGGAAGCTCTTGAACATGCGCTGCTCGAAATCGGTATAGGGACGGTCCGCCTTGGGGACCACCCAATTTGCCGAGCGCTGGAAGATGGTGAGCTTCTTCACCTTGTCGACGATCTCGGGCACGAACTGGATGGCGCTGGCGCCATTGCCGATGACGCAGACGTTCTTGCCCGTGAGGTCCTCGTCGTGGTTCCAGCGGGCGGAGTGGAATTTCGTGCCCTTGAAGCTGTCGATGCCGTCGATCTTCGGATAGGCGGGACGATTGAGCTGGCCAAGTGCGGAGACAACAAGATTGGCGGTGAATTTGTCGCCCGCCGCTGTCGCAAGATTCCACAGGCCGGTCGCCTCGTCGAAATGGCATTCGGTCACTTCGGTGTTGAAGTGGATGAAGGGACGCAGGCCGTATTTCTTCGTCAGTTGCTGCTGGTAGTCGTGGATTTCCGGCTGCTTGGCGAATTTGCGCGACCAGTCGAGCTTGGGCTCGAAGGAGAAGGAATAGAGATGCGAGGGGACGTCGCAGCCCGAACCCGGATAGTGATTGTCGCGCCATGTGCCGCCGACGTCGGAGGCTTTTTCGAGGATGACGAAACTGTCGATGCCGGCACGACGCAGTTTGGCCGCCATACCAAGGCCGCCCATGCCGGCGCCAAGGATTGCAATCTGGACTTTGCGGGGCTCGACCACCGGGCCCCTGGCAAGTGCTATACTCACGTCATTCTCTCCCGTGGGGATGGTGCCCGCCTTTGCCTGAAAGGCGCGGCAGGTCAATTAGGGTACATACCCTAACCAATACATCACTCTTTAGACAGGGACAATGACGGTAGAGGCCCACGAATACAAGATTCGTGAGCCTCCGTCAGGCATTCTGATCGGGCTGGGAGGAACCGGGATCAGAAGCGATAGCCGATACCGAGGCCGACGATCCAGGGATCGAGATCGACCTTGCCCGTGACGGCACCGCCAGCCACGTTGACGTTGGTGCGAAGGAAAATCTTCTTCACGTCGATGTTGAGCGACCAGGGACCGGAGATCGCATAGTCGGCGCCAGCCTGCAGCGCATAACCGATGTGATTGTCGTAGTGGACGGAGGGCACGGCGCCGGAGTCCACGTTGTAGAAGAAAGTGTAGTTGAGGCCTGCGCCAACATAGGGGCTGAAGCGCTCTTTCGGCATGAAGTGATACTGGACCGTCAGGGTCGGCGGCAGCAGGCTGACCTTGCCGAGGCTCGTACCGCTCAACGAACCAGAACCGTTCACGGTGTGACGGGTCGTCGCCGCGATCAGTTCGAGCGCCACGTTGTCGGTCAGGAAGTAGCTGAAGTCCACTTCCGGCACGGTGTCATTGCCGACATTGACGTCGCCACCGGGCGCCGAGAGGCTCGAGCTTTCGCTCGGCGTGACATAGATGCCGCGCGCGCGGATAACGATATCGCCTGCCGACTTCGCCTTGAAATCAGCTTCGGCAGCTGAGGCCGCGGTCAGGGCCGTTGTACTCATCAAAGCTGCCAGGGCGAGAGGAATTACTTTTTTCATTGTGCGGGTGTGCATAGTGCATCTCCATTGTGGCCGAGGACGCCAATTGACGAATCCTCACGAGCCACATACTGCGCCCATAGCCACAAATTTTTTATGGCCCTTCCGTCGCCGCGCCTGCGGATAGTTGTCACACTGATTGTCCGGGTATTTTAGTCGGCCTTAACCGTTCCCATCGAGAATATGCTGGTAGGTTCGGACCTGCTGGACGAAGCGCAATGCCTGGCCTGCATTGGCGCGGCCATATTTAAGACGGCCGACGTAGCCGGGTTTGTCCATGACGGAAAGCGCGCGGCGCAAGTCCGTCCAACGATTTTTGTCGAGCCCCAGTCTCTCGGCCTGCGCGCGGGCATCCATCAAATGGGCAAAGCCCATGTTGTAGGCGACCAGCGCAAACCAGACGCGGTCGGGCTCCGGCACGGCTTCGGGAATCCGACTTTTCAGGTCAGCTATATATTTTGCGCCTGCGCGGATGCTGGCGATGGGGTCGGTTCTGTCATCGACGCCCAATGATTTTGCTGTGGACTCCGTCAGCATCATCATGCCCTTGACGCCCGTCGAGCTGACGGCATCGGGATTCCAGTGGCTTTCCTGATAGGAGATAGCGGCGATCAGGGTCCATGAAAGACCCGTATCACGCGCGGCGTCGCGCATGGATTTTTCGTAGTCGGGCAATATGTTTTCAACGGCGCGTTTGAAGGCGCGAGTGTCGACATAATCGAAGGGCGGAAGGAAGCCGAAGAAGCGACGGGCATATTCGGCAAGCTTGCCGGACTTCTTCATGCCCGCCATCCAGGTCTTCACATATTTGGCGAGATCGTCCGAACCCGGCGCAAAGAGCCATTTCAGTTGATCGTCCGGGCCGAGCGGAAAGGCCTCGACGAGGTCGGGGTAGTAGGGATTGGAGACCTTGAGCTCAAGGCTCGTCGCAGTGGTGCAATCAAGAGTGCCGCCCGCAACGGCGGAAAGCAGAACTTCAACCGGCTGGTTAACGTCCTGAACCTGAAGCCCATCGACCTTGCTTTGAGCGGCATCGAGCAAATTCGCGGCATCGGTGCCAGCGCTCACCCAGACCTTCAACCCTGCCATTTCTTTCAGTGACTTCGGCAGCTTGCCGTCGCGCCGACAGACAACGACATCACGGGCGCTTTCATAGCCGGGACTTTCGGCCAGACCATCCTCCTTGTCGCTGACCAGAAGTCCGGCAGCGAGGAGTTGTCCCTTTTTTGCCCGGAGGGCGGCAAGCAATTCATCGGCAGTGTCGTAGGTGCGGTACTCCGCCTTGACGCCCAGAGAACTCGCGAGCGCCTGGGTGAGGAGATATTCGAAACCCGTCAGGCCTTGCGTACCGAAGTAATAGGTCGTCGGCGATTCACGGGTCAGCACGACAAGGCGACCCTCGGCCTTGATGGCGGCGAGGCCCTGCGGCACGGCGGGCACATGAAACATAGCCCAGAAGACAAAGGAGGCGACAAAGCAGCCAAGGAAGAAGATCACCGCCCAGGGCGTGCGGCGATTGGACCACGGTGGGAGAGGCGCACGAGCGAGATTGACCACCCCTTGGAAAAACCGCTTCAAAATTGCCTTCACAATCACCGCCGCATTCTGGATCGACAGTTCAATCTAGCACTGGAAGGCCAAAAAAAGAAAAGCCCGCGGAAGATCTCCCCCGCGGGCTTTGTCGGATAGAACCGTCGGTTTACTTGCCTTTGGGCGCCTGATTGAACGGCAGGTCCTTGTCGACGCGAATGTCCTGCGGCATGCCAAGGACGCGCTCGGCGACGATGTTGCGCAGGATTTCGTCGGTGCCGCCCGCGATGCGGTAGCCCGCGGCGCCGAGCCACTGTTCGGTATAGGCACCATCTTCCGGTGAAATCTTCCGATCACGGATGATGCCGCCCATGTCCTGAAGGTCCATACCGAAGGAGCCGAGGTCCTGCATCTTCTTGGCGGCGACGATCTTGGAGATCGAGCTTTCCGGTCCGGGGGTTTCGCCCTTGGACAGCGCCGTCAGCGTGCGGAAGCGGGTGAACTTCAAGCCCTGCGCCTGCACGTACCAGTCGGCGATGCGTTCGCGCACCATGCCGTTGGCGATGGCGGGCTTGCCGTCGATCTCCGTTTCGCGCGCCAGCGAAATGAGTTCGGCGACGTCGGCATTACCCTGCGAGCCGCCGACCGCGAGGCGTTCGTTCATCAATGTGGTAAGCGCGACCTTCCAGCCGTCGCCGACCTTGCCGAGACGCTGGTCGTCCTTGACGCGGACATTGGTGAAGAAGACTTCGTTGAAGTTCGAGTCGCCCGACATCTGCTTGATGGGACGCACTTCGACGCCGGGGTCCTTCATATCGACCCAGAACATGGTGAGGCCCTTATGCTTGGGCACATTGGGATCGGTGCGGACGAGCACGATGCCGTAGTCGCAATAATGCGCGCCAGAGGTCCAGACCTTCTGGCCGTTGATGACCCAATCGTCGCCATCTTTTTCGGCCCGCGTACGCAGACCGGCCACGTCGGAACCGCCAGCGGGTTCGGAGAAGAGCTGGCACCAGATTTCATCGCCACGCACGGCGGGCTTCACGAAACGCTCCTTATGCGCGTCCGAACCCCATGTCATGACAGTGGGGATGCACATGCCGAGACCGATGGCGAAGACGCTGCCGGTGACGGCATAGTTCGATTCTTCCTGACCGTAGATCACGTTCTGGATGGTGGTGCCGCCACCGCCGCCCCACTCTTTCGGCCATGTGATGCAGGCATAGCCGTTCTCTGCCTTCTTGGCCTGCCAGGCCTTCGACTTCTGCAGAAGCTCTTCGAGCGTCTTTGCCTGTTCGGCATCCTTGGATTCGGATTTGCGGGTGGCGTTCTTGTCGAGCCAGGCACGCACTTCGGCGCGGTATTTGGCTTCTTCGGGTGTGTCGTTGAAGTCCATGTTTTCGGTCCTCTAAATTCTCAAATTGCGGATGCTGGCTCAGGCGGCGTTGCGGGCTTCGAGGCGCGCGGCGAGTTTTTCCTTCCACTGCGCGGAGCTGCCAACGGTGAGCGCCAGCAATTTGGCGCGGCGATAATGGAACTGCGTATCCGCTTCCCATGTGTAGCCAATGCCGCCATGCGTCTGGAGGCTTTCCTGTGCGGCAAAGACATAGGCGTCGTTGCCCGCGATGCGCGAGGCGGCTGCCGCTTCCGGCAGTTCGCCGCCTTCGTCGTTCAGCATCATGGCGCCGAAATAAGCGTTGGACTTTGCCAGTTCCTTTTTGACGTACATGTCGGCGAGCTTGTGCTTGATCGCCTGATAGGAACCGATCTGACGACCGAAGGCATAACGCTCGAGCGAATAGTCGCGCGCCATTTCGATGGCGGCTTCCGCGCCACCGACCTGTTCGAAGGCGAAGAGCACGGCAGCGCCATCGAGGATGCGCTGAAGTTGGCCCCAACCCTGCCCTGCCGGACCCATGAGTTCGGCGGGCGCGTCCTTGAAAGTGAGCTTGGCCTGCGAACGCGTCGGGTCGATGGTGCGCAGCACTTCGCTCGTCACGCCTGCGCCCTTGAGATCGACGATGGCAAGCGAGATGGCCTGTTCGCCAGCACCGCCCGAATTGACGACGACGACGGCGACGTCGGCGACATCACCATCGGGCACCGGCATCTTGACGCCATTGACCTTGCCGCCATCGAATTTGACTTCGATGTTGCGGGCGCTGGCGGCATGCAGGCCTTCGGAGACGGCGAGCGTGCCGATGATCGAACCTTCGGCGAGCTTGGGCAGCCATGTTTCCTTCTGCTTCTCGGTGCCGAAAAGCTTGATGGCTTCGCTGGCGAGATAGACGGAGGAAGAGAAAGGCGTGGCGGCAACGGAGCGGCCAAGCTCTTCGGCAATGACGCAAAGCTCAAGCGCGCCGAGACCCAGCCCACCGTAGGCTTCGGGAATGGCGGTGCCGGTGAGGCCCATTTCAACAAGTCCTTTCCAGACTTCCTTGGCGTAGGACTCGTCGCCATCGAGAATGCGGCGCGTGACGCTCAGCGGGCTCTTGTCACCCAGAAATTTGCGAACCTGCTCCTTGAGCATTTTCTGGTCGTCGGAAAAATCGAAATTCATATGTCCTCCGTGGCCATCGATCGCGCACCCAAAAAAGGCCCGCCCCGATAACGCGTTGATCGAATTGACTTGATGGACCGCAGCCGCGGCTTCAGCGGCTTTGCACCCTGTTCTTTTTTCTTATTGTTCCTGCAAATCTTCGCCCTGAAAAGGGCTTCAAATTTGACGTTGCGTCATATTGGGGTCTGCGCGCGACCTACTGACCTATTTGTCGGTTGAGTGTTCATTGGCGACGAGTCCACCCTCTGCTTCGATGAGGTTTTCCTTCAGCCGATCAAGCAGGGAAATGAGAAGCTGCATGTCTTCGGTCGAGAAATCCTTGAGCGCGCTATCGAAAAGCCCACGGGCCGTGCCCCACATAGGTTCGTCGAGACATTCGGCCTTTTCGGTCTGGAAAACGAGACGGACGCGACGATCATTCGGGTCCGGCCTGCGCTCGATGAGACCCAGTTCATCCAGGCGGTCGAGAATGCGGCCAAGCGGCGCCTTTTCCATTTCGACATTTTCGGCAATCGCCGTTTGCGTTTGGCCGCCATGCTTGTGGATTTCGGTGAGAACGCGCGACTGGGCCGGGCTGATGCCAAGGCCGCTTTCGCGCAGACGACGGTTCCATGAGCGTTGAAAAAGGCGAAAGACGTCATGCAGCGTCCAGGCAAACTGGCGATGTTCTTCGTCCCGCGCCTCACCCGTTTCGGGGCCGAGAGGCGATTTGTCGGAGGGTAGCCCTAAAGACAAATTGCACCTTTCCAAGTTGTAACCTAGGATACCATATCCGAGTAAACTAAATGCCAATGGGAGCGAGCGCAATGGCTCGTGGCGGGGAGCGGGTTTTAAAGATGGTATTGTCGTTGATTACTGCGCGACCGAATTCGTCGCGGCCTGGGCGCCTATTCATAAACGTCGCATTTTCCTTTGCGGCATTTGCCCTGCTCGCGGCCTGTGGCGATGGTGAAAAGGACGCGAAGGCCAAGAAGCCTGTCGATCAGGTGTCGGTCTTCGAGACGACCGTGACGCCGAAGGAACTCGTGGAACCCGTGATCGGCACCGGCACGATTGCGGCGGCGAAGACGACGACGCTTGGCCCACGCGTCACCGGCATCATCGACAAAATCTATGTACTCGTCGGCGCGCGCGTGAAGGAAGGCGATCCGCTTTTTCATACGCGCGATGTCGAGATCAAGAACCGCGTCGCGGAACTTGAAAATCAGGTGAAGCTCGCACAGGCCGAAGTGCGCAAGGCAAGCCGCGCCTATACGCGCGCGGCGGACCTGCACAAGTCCGGCTTCGTTTCGAACGGCGGGCTCGACAATGCGCAGGCCGCCCGCGACAGCGCCAATGCGCAGCTCGGCATCGCCCAGGCGCAACTGGCCTCGGCGAAGCAGATGCTCGACGACTGCACGGTGCGCGCGCCCTATGACGGCGTCATCACGCGGCGTGACGTGGATGAAGGCAAATATATGTCCACCATGGGCGGCATGGGTATGGGCATGAGCGGCGGCGGCGATGCAGGCGCAAGCGGCGGCAGCGGCGGCGGCGTTTTGCAGATCATGAAGATCGACATCGTGGCGGCGATCGTCCAGATCCCGGAAGTCGATCTGCCGAAAATTCATGTCGGTACGAAGGGCAAGGTCATCATCAGCAGCATGGGCAAGAGCTATGACAGCGAAGTCTATATTCTGAACGACCTGATCGATGTGGCGACGCGCGGCATCGAAGTGCGCATGCCGATCCGCAACCCCGACTATGCCATCAAGCCGGGCCTCTTTGCCCGTGCCGAACTCTATCCCGCGCCGCGAAAGGTGCTGTCGCTTGCCCGCACTGCCGTGATGGGCACGGAAAGCCAGCACTATGTCTTCAGGGATGTCGACGACGTGGCCAAACGTGTGCCCGTGGTGACAAAGCAGATTGACGCGACGACCGTGGAAGTGCTGAGCGGGCTCAAGGCGGGTGACACGGCGCTGATGGGACCCAATCTGCCGCTTGTGGCAGAGGGCACGCCTGTGAAGATCGAAAGCATGGCGGCAGCGGCAATGCCTGCGACCGACAAGACCGAGACGCGCTGAACATTTATCGGAGGGCGGCGCATTGCGCCGTGGGGGTAAGAGACAATGTGGCTTTCGGACATATCAATTCGCAGACCGGTTTTTGCCGTCATGGTCATCATGGCGCTGGTCGTGCTCGGCTGGATTTCGCTGAGCCGGTTGGGCGTCGATCTTTTCCCCAAGGTCGAATTTCCTGTCGTTTCGATTTCGACAACGCTTGAAGGCGCATCGCCCGACGCGGTGGAAAGCGATGTCAGCGATCCCATCGAGGAAGAAGTCAACACGACCTCGGGTATCGACACGCTGACATCCGTCAGCTCGGAAGGCATCAGCCAGGTGATGGTCCAGTTCAAGCTGGACGAAGATGTCGCCACCAAGGCGCAGGACGTGCGCGACAAGGTGGCGCTGGCGCGCGCCAATCTGCCCGATGACGCCAAGCAATCAATCGTCGAAAAGCTCGATCCCGATGCGCAGCCGATCATGACGGTGATGATCGCGGGCGACATGCCGATCAAGGACCTGACGCATTTCGCCGACAAGACGATCAAGGAAGACCTGCAACGCATCAGCGGCGTCGGCTCGATCACGCTGGTCGGCGGACGCGACCGCGAAATCCGTATCTG
>Ga0098044_1001262_pt1 | contig 13291 bp, 13 predicted proteins | sample 10_taG_FD_75053 | JGI IMG/M metagenome (GOLD analysis project Ga0098044, IMG submission 75053) | Marine viral communities from the Subarctic Pacific Ocean - 10_ETSP_OMZ_AT15264 metaG | ecosystem: Environmental > Aquatic > Marine > Oceanic | place: Pacific Ocean | collected 2015-01-16 | reverse complement strand
CAAGAGCCCTAAGATCGAAGAGCGTTACCCCACGATCCAGTTCAGCCAGTTCGCGGGCGCTGAAATGGTCGCCAAGAAATATGGTCTGACCAAGGATCAGCTCGACGAATTCGCCTTCAACAGCCATCAGCGCGCCATTGCCGCGACGCAGGGCGGCGCCTTCAAGGACGAAATCCTCGGCCTCGAAGTCGTCACCGCAGACGGAAAGACCGAAATGCACACGGTTGACGAAGGTATCCGTTTCGACGCCAGCCTTGACGCCATCAAGGGCGTGAAGCTTCTCGCCGAAGGCGGCGCGATCACGGCGGCGTCTTCCTCGCAGATCTGCGACGGCGCGGCCGGTGTCATGATCGTCAATGAAAAGGGTCTGAAGCAGCTCGGCGTCGAGCCGCTTGCGCGTATCCATCACATGACGGTCGTCGGCGGCGATCCGGTCATCATGCTCGAAGCGCCGATCCCCGGCACGGAAAAGGCTCTGCAGAAGGCTGGCATGAAGATCGACGAAATCGACCTTTATGAAGTCAACGAAGCCTTCGCTTCCGTGCCGCTTGCCTGGTTGCAGAAGCTCGGCGCCGATCCCGAACGCCTCAACGTCAATGGCGGCGCCATCGCGCTCGGCCATCCGCTCGGGGCCTCCGGCGCCAAGCTCATGACGACGCTTCTCTATGGTCTGAAGAACCGCAACAAGCGCTATGGTCTCCAGACCATGTGCGAAGGCGGCGGGCTTGCCAACGTCACGATCATCGAACGCCTCTAAGGCTTTCGCGATCCGGAATCAAAAAGGCGGTGCCGCAAAGCACCGCCTTTTCTTTTCGCTCCTCTTGAGGGAAGAGGAGCGCGGGGAGGACCCGGTGTTCTAATGCGCGTCCTTTGCGGCTGCGGGCGACATGCCTTCCGGCTTCTTCACGACCGGCAGGATGACCACCATGGCGGCAAAGCAGATCGCCAGCACGAAGAAGCAATCGGCGAAAGCCATGACGGTCGCCTCGCGCGTCAGCAATCCATAGAGTTCTTTCACTGCCGCCAGATCGCCCATGCTCCCGAGCGTGCCCGAAAGCTGATGGCCGAGGCCTTTCAGCGTTTCTTCCACCACGGGGCGTCCCGGCTCGATTGCTTCGCGCAAGCGGCTCTTGTGAAAATCGACGCGTTGGATGAGTACCGTGTTGATGGCGGCCAGACCCAGCGCGCCGCCGAGGTTGCGCATGAGATTGTAAAGGCCGCTGGCATTCTTCAGCTGGTCGGGCGGCATGGTGCCCAGCGCCAGCGTATTGATCGGCACGATGCAGAACATGAGCCCGATGCCGCGCAGGATTTGCGGAAAGAGGAATTCGTGGAACTGCCATTCCCAGGTGATGTCGACCATCATGAAGTTTGAAACGGCGAGCAGCGTAAAGCCTATGGCGATGAGCCATCGCGTGTCGAGCTTCTGTGTCAGAATGCCGGCGATGGGCGCGGTCATGAACTGGCAGATGCCCGTCACCGCCATGATCTCGCCGATCTGCGTTGCGGTCAGGCCGCGTATCTGCGCCAGAAACAGCGGATAGAGATAGGTGAGACCATAGAGTCCGACGCCGAGGAAGACACTCAGCAGCGAGCCCACCGCGAAATTGGCATTGCGATAGGAGCGCAATTCGATGATCGGGTGTTCATAGGTCAGCACGCGGGCGAAGAAGAAGGTGCCCGAGACGATGCAGACCACGACCATCCACCAGATCGTATTGTCGTCGAGCCAGTTGTTGCGCGGGCCTTCCTCCATCACATATTCGACCGTGCCGAGGAAGACCGCCATCAGCGCAATGCCCCAGCCGTCGAAGCCTTTGAGCAGGCTCCAGTTCGGCTTATCGAGATCGATCAGCAGCCAGGCCGCGGAGCTGACGACGATGCCGGGAATGACGTTGATGAGAAACAGCCAGTGCCATGAGAGTGAATCGGTCAGATAGCCACCGAGCGTCGGGCCGATGGTCGGCGCCAGCGTCACGACGAGGCCGATGATGACGGAGATCGTCGCGCGCTTCTCGGCGGGAAAAGTGTCGCCATAGGCGGTTGCAAAGACGGTGGGGATCATCGCACCGCCGATGAAGCCCTGCAGCGCGCGATAGACGATCATCTGGTCGATGGAGGTCGCGGTGGCGCACATGAAGCTCATGAAGGTGAAGCCCGCCGCCGACGTGACGAAGAGATAGCGCGTGGACATGACGCGCGAAAGCCAGCCCGACATGGGGATCATGATGACTTCGGCGATCAGATAGGACGTTTGGATCCAGCTGATTTCGTCGGAACTTGCCGAAAGACCCGCCTGAATGTCGGTGAGCGAACTCGCGACGATCTGGATATCCAGGATCGCCATGAACATGCCGACGACCATGAAGACAAAGCCCACCACGCGGCGCATGGAGAATGTGCCGGGTGGAGCGGGGACGGCGGCGTCGATGCTGGTCATGGCCGCTCCCGATCAGTTGTCGCTGGCGATTGTCTTTGCGTCGTCGTTTGTTGCGCCATAGACGCCGCCGGACGAGGCGTGGCTTTCATCCGCCTTGCCCGTGCGCGTATCGACGGTGACGGTCACGGAAAGGCCGGGACGGAGAAGTCCCTTCAGCGCATTGCTGTCGGGCACGGCGATGCGCACCGGCACGCGCTGCACGATCTTCGTGAAATTGCCCGTCGCATTTTCGGCAGGCAGCAGGCTGAAGACCTGGCCGCTCGCGGGTGAGAAGCTTTCCACCGAGCCTTTAATTTCCTGATCGGGATAAGCGTCGGCGACGATCGTGGCGGTCTGGCCGATGCGGATATTCTCGATCTGTGTTTCCTTGAAATTCGCCTCGATATAGACATGCGGCAGGGCGACGAGCGAGGCGAGTTGCGCGCCCGGCTGCACGAGCTGGCCGACATCCATATGGCGATTGCCGATGACGCCGTCGATGGGCGCGCGGATCACCGTATAGTCGAGGTCGCGCTTTGCCTGATCGAGATTGGCGTCCGCCTGCTTCATCTGCGCTTCGGCCTCCACCTTTTGCGCCTGCAATACGGCGACCTGCGCCCTGGCGGAAGCCGCATTGGCGCGGGCGGCATTGAGCGCGGCGTCAGCCGACTGCGTGTCGGCCTTGGCGCTATCGAGCTTCTGCTTGCTGGCGAAGCTTTCCTTGGCCAGCTTCTGATAGCGCGCATAATCGGTGCGGGCGCGGTGTGCCTGGGCTTCTGCCGAGGCCACGGCGGCGTCGGCGCTCTGGGCATTGGCTTCTGCGGCGGCGATTTGCTCGACGGTCGTGGCGATGGCGGCCTTCTGGCTATCGGCTTTGGCTTCGGCCTGCGACAGGGCGATCTCGAAGTCGCGCGGCTCGATCTTCGCCAGCACGTCGCCTGCATGCACGAAGGTATTTTCGGTCACATTCACGCTGGCGAGGTAGCCCGTTACCTTGGGCGAGATCACCGATATGTCGCTCTCGACATAGGCATTGTCGGTCGACTGGAAGTAACGGAAATGGGTGAACCAGAGGAGCGTGTAGAGCAGCCCGGCGGTAATAAAGAATCCCGCTATCCCGAGAAAGATTTTTTGTCGCTTATCCATTTACGCACCTCATCGAACCGCTCGGTCAACGGCGTTGAAATATGCCTATATAGTACTATATTCAAGGGGCGTTCATCGAACCAATCGGTCAAATGATAGATAGTTCCGAAAAAGAACTGATTTCTGCGGTTTTGGAGCCCGAATCCCGCCCGGATTCCCGCTTCGAGGACCCGGCCAAGCGCGCCCAGATTCTGGATGGCGCGCGGCGGGTTTTCCTTGTTGAAGGCTACGAAGGGGCCAGCATGTCGCTCATCGCGCGCGAGGCTGGCGTCTCCAAGGGCACGCTCTATGTCTATTTCACCAACAAGGAGGCGCTCTTTGCCGCCTTCGTCTCCGCCGAATGCGCTCGCCAGATTGCCAACGTCTATGAGGTGCTGACCGAAGAGGCGCCGCTTGATCAGGCGCTGCGTGTCTTCGGTCAGCTCTTCGTGCGTTTCAAGCTTGGCGTCGATGCCCATGCCATCGAGCGGCTTATCATCGGCGAAGCCTCGAAATTCCCCGAGCTGGGTCGGGCCTTCTATGACGCGGGCCCGAAAAACGGCATCGCGAAACTTGCCGCCTTCCTCACCGCGCGTATGGAAAAGGGCGAGCTTGATATGGACGATCCGTTGCTTGCCGCCGATCAGTTCATCGGCCTCATTCTCTCCGATCTCATGCTCAAGCGGCGCATGAGCGTCATCGAAACCGCGACACCGCAGCGTATTGCCTATATTGTCGATCGCGCAGTCGATGTCTTCCTCAAAGCCTACCGCGCCTGAGGTTGTAATTCGTCTGTTACCTGATGAATTTGCCTGATGCTCGTACGATGAAGATGCCAATCTCATGAAAATGAAAGAGCTCGAACGCGTCACAGGCATGGGGCGCGAGACGATCCGCTATTATATTCGCGAGGGATTGCTGCCCGAGCCCGAGCGCCCCAAGAAGAATGTCGCGATCTATGGCAAGGCGCATATAAAGCGTCTGGAGTTGATCAAGCGGCTGCAGGAGGAGCGCTATCTTCCTCTGAACGTCATCAAGACCATTGTCGCCAGTGAGGCCGATCATCCGGTCACGGGGTTTGAGGCTTTCATGGGTCTCGAAACGCGTCTCGGCCCGCTGCTGTCGGAACGTGGCGCCTCGGGCGCAAATGGTCTGGCGCCGCGCCGCTTCCTCGATGTCGTCAAGGAGGCGGGCGTCAGCATGGCGGATGCCCGCGCGCTTGAGGAGATGGGTCTCATCATCATCGACCGGCGCGACAATGACGAATGGCTCAATCACCGCAATGCGCGGCTCATCGAACTCGTCGGCGAGTGGCGTGCGGCAGGCTTTACCGACGAAGCCGGTTTCTCCATCGAAACCCACCGCGTCTATGCCGAAGTCGCCGACGTGCTGGCGCATCGTTCTGTGTCGCAGTTCTACAATAACTTCGGTGAGAAAGTGACGACCGAAAAAGCCGTCCAGATGGCCGTCCAGGGCATCAACCTCATCAACGAAATGATGCCGCTGCTGCGCGTCGAAAAAATCATCCGCGAAGTCGAACGCGTCAATGCCGCAGGCGCGCTGGATGACGGTGGAAAGAAGGATTGATGCTAATGCCCTCTCCCTCCGGGAGAGGGTTGGGTGAGGGTTTTCTAGACTTCACTAAAAACAATGCTGTCACCCGGCCTTGTGCCGGGGTCCAGGAGTCACTTGCTCCGTGATTGCCGCCCCTAGATCCCGGCATGCGCCGGGATGACATCAGAGGATGTGGTGAGGTGAAGTACATCAAAAAACACGTCATGCCCCGGCTTGACCGGGGCATCCAACTTGCTCTTTGGCCGAAAGACAATGGATCGCCCGATCAAGTCGGGCGATGACGGCGCATGGGGTATAGGTCGATCAATCCCCCAGCACGAGCGTGTCGCTCTTACGCCAGTAGATCCAATAGTCTTCGTGCTTCTTGAAGGTATTGTCTTCGATGTCGCGCGAGACGTTGCCGATGTCGGCGAGGATCGGCGCGCCGTGGCCGATGTCGAAATAGACGTTGGAATAGCTGCCGTAGTAAGCGACTTCGCCGACCTTGCCGCGCACCGTCACCACATTGGGGTCGGTGGGCTTTTCTTCCGCGACGAAAATCTTTTCGGGCCGCACCGCCAGACCGACATCGCCGGTGGCGTCGCCTGCCAGTTCCAGTTCGCCGAGCGCGGGTGACTTCACCTTGACGAGATTGTCGCCAATGCGTTCCGCCTTGGCTTCGATCAGATTGATGCGACCGATGAAGTCGGCGACGAAGCGGCTCTTGGGGAATTCGTAAAGTTCGGCGGGGTGGGCGATCTGGCGCACGACGCCGGTGCTCATCACGGCGATGCGATTGGCCATCGACAGCGCTTCGGACTGGTCATGCGTGACGATGACGAAAGTAATGCCGACCGTCTGTTGCAGGCGCACGAGTTCGAGCTGCATGGCTTCGCGCAATTTTGCGTCGAGTGCGGACAATGGTTCGTCGAGCAGCAGCACCGAGGGGCGTTTGATGAGCGCGCGGGCGAGCGCGACGCGCTGGCGCTGACCGCCGGACATTTCGTGCGGCATGCGTTTGCCATAGCCGCCGAGTTTCACAAGCTCCAGCGCTTCTTCGGTGCGCTCCTTGATTTCCTTTGCGGGACGGCCATCCATGCGCAGCCCATAGGCGACATTCTTCTCGACCGACATATGCGGGAAGACCGCATAGGACTGGAACACCATATTGACCGGGCGCTTGTTGGGTTCGACGGTCGCCATATTGTGGCCGTCGATGATGACCTGACCTTCGGTCGGCGTTTCGAAACCCGCCAGCATGCGCAGCAATGTGGTCTTGCCGCAGCCCGATGGGCCGAGCAGCGCGAAGAACTCGCCGCGGTTTACCGTGATGTTGGCATTGTCGACGGCCTTGACGCCGCCGGGATAGATCTTGGTGACGTTCTTGATCTCGATGATCGGTTGGCCGGGTGCGGTGGCGGTGGCGGTCGAAGTTGGTCGTTCCTGAACGAGTTGGTCCTGCACTGTCATAATTGCCGTCACCCCTGTCTATATTGCGCCGCAACCTGACGTGAAGTGTTGAATGCTTTTGGTCTCTTGGTAAGGGCGCGTGCGAAATTGAATCGCTCGATTTTGGAAAAGCGCATGCCCGTCGTGGCTTTGTTTTCTGCGCCTCGGTGGTGGCGGTAGTGCCGCGTTTATAGGCAGTTGCCATTTCGTCTGCCGGTCGGCGTGGCTCTTTCGACCGGTGAGGAAATTAAACAGCGCGATGGAATTTGAAGGGCCCGTTCAGCATTGTCCTTGTTCGTATGGGTCAAGATGGATGCGCCGGTCGAGCCGGGGCATGACGGTTCAGGGGACCTGTCGCCATCTTCCATCGTCATCGCCCGACTTGATCGGGCGATCCATCTTTCCGTCAGGCATCGCTTGTGAGGGGAGGGGACAAAATTTCTGCATCCAAATCCCGAAAATTTTCAATCCCCACTTTTTTGGAGCCCTTGACATTCAGGTTCCTCTCTTTTAAATGATAATCATTCGCAATAAGGATGGTTCAGGAGGCCGTCATGCGTGCAAATGGTCGGGCATTAAAAAAGGCGCTCAGCTTCTCGGTGGTCCACTTCGGGGTCGGGCTTGCCGTCGCCTATGTGCTTACCGGGCAGATGGCGGTGGCGCTTTCAGTGGCGCTGGTCGAGCCGGCGGTCAATGCGGTGATATTATTTTTTCATGCCCGTTGGGAGGAGAAGTCACACGCTTCCGACAGGTTTCACATGACGGCGCGTGCATAAGCTCGAATTCCAGCAGGAAAGGCTCACCAATCGAGCCCTTTTCGAGCTTCACTTCCAGGCCCAGACGGGTTGCTCCAGATCATGTACCCGGGTCGCCCGACCTCGCAGTCCCACCTCGGCGAACTGATAGAGCAGCGCCGCTGTCGGCGCATGAACATGTCCTTCCTCGCCGAGCAACAGCCGGATCACGGGCCGCTCGCTTTCGGGAATGGTCAGGAAGACGGGCGAGTCCGGGCGCTCCAGTTCCGACAAGGCGAAGGGGTGGATCGAGGCGACTTCGCCGGGATTGGGTTTCATGTCTTTCAGATTTTCCAGCCAGACGACGATCGGCGTGATCATATATCCCGACCGCGTCGGATAGGGATCGAGTGTCCCCAATACATCCGATACTTGTGCCACAAGGTTTATTTCTTCGTGTAGCTCACGCAGTCCCGCTTCGATAATCGTCTCGCCTTCGTCGATGCGGCCGCCCGGCAGCGCCCATTGTCCGGCGTGTGCGTTGAGGCGTGGCGCGCGGCGTGTCAGCAGAAAGCCTGCGGTATCTTCGTGCGGGACGACGGTGATGGTGACGGCGGCCTGCTTCAGCGGCTCTTGCGGCGGCGTCCAGGGTGTGAGTTGCGCCAGGTGATTGCTGAGGGTCTCTCGCAGGCCTGCGTTAAAAATATGCGACATGCCTGTCCTTTCAGCATTCGGTATCGCTTTAACTAGGGCATTCCTGCCCGAAACACGATTAGTATTTTAAACACGCGGCGCTAATTCTTGCAGCGCACCATATTGGAAGCCTCTTTGCGGAGGCGTAGATTTGCATTGTCGGATGGTTCCGTCGTCTCAGTCAAAAAGGTGTCTTATGCGGATCGGTGTGCCCAAGGAAATCAAGGTTCATGAATATCGTGTCGGTATGACACCGGCCGCCGTGCGCGAAGCGGTGCATCATGGCCATGAAGTTCTCGTGCAGAAGAATGCAGGGTTCGGCATCGGCTTGTTCGACGAACATTATGCGACAGCAGGCGCGAAGATCGTCGACACGGCGGAAGAAATTTTCGCAAGCGCCGACATGATCGTCAAAGTGAAAGAGCCGCAGCCCGTCGAATGGAAGATGCTGCGCGAAGGTCAGCTTCTCTTCACCTATCTGCATCTTGCGCCCGATCCGGAACAGGCGCGCGGGCTTATGGAATCAGGCGCCGTCGCCATTGCTTATGAAACCGTAACGGATGCGCGTGGTGGCTTGCCCCTCCTCGCGCCGATGTCGGAAGTCGCCGGTCGCATGTCCATTCAGGCGGGCGCCCATTCGCTCGAAATCGCGCAGGGCGGACGCGGCATGTTGCTCGGCGGCGTTCCCGGCGTTCCTGCCGCCAAGGTCGTCATCCTCGGCGGCGGTGTATCGGGCATGAATGCGGCGCGCATGGCGATGGGTCTTGAAGCCCATGTCACCGTGATCGATCTCAATCTCCACCGTCTCTATGAGCTCGATCTCGCCTTTGGCCCCAAGCTCAACACGATCTATTCGACCGTCGATGCGATCGAGGAATATGTTCTTGGTGCTGATCTCGTCGTCGGCGCTGTTCTCGTGCCCGGCGCCGCCGCACCCAAGCTCGTTCCCGAAGACATGGTCAAGGCGATGAAGAAGGGCTCCGTGCTTGTCGATATCGCCATCGACCAGGGTGGTTGCTTTGCCACCTCGCATGCCACCACCCATGCCGATCCGACCTATATCAAGCACGACGTCGTTCACTATTGCGTCGCCAATATGCCTGGTGCGGTTGCGCGGACCTCGACCTTCGCGCTCAACAACGCCACGTTGCCCTTTACGCTGGCGCTTGCCGACAAGGGCTACAAACAGGCGCTTGCCGACAATCCGCATCTCCTCGCCGGCCTCAACGTCTGCAAGGGTCAGATCACCTATAAGGCGGTCTCCGACGCGCTGAGTGTCCCTTATGTTCCGGCTGAAAAGGCCATCGCGAACTAAAATTTTGGCCTGAGTGTGCCAAATTTAAACACAAGTTAACCATATTGCTCCACCCTGCTGGTCATTAATTCTGACTGAATCCCGGCAGGGGGGAGACAATTATGGACCGTACAAGACGCCGCGAACTTTTCTGGATTCTTCTGATAGCCGGTTGTGTCGGGCTTTTTGCCGTGCGTCACGAGCGTCGCGCAGAGGCCTATGATCGCCTCGGCATGAACGAACTCGTGCGTCAAACCCAGGCCGAACCGGTAGCGCCTCGTCCGATGGCGCGTTCGCATGTGAATGATGCTCTTGAGACCGGGTCAATTGCCCCGCGCACGGTCTTGCCGATGACCCGTCCGACCTTGGTCGCGGCGCACGCCAGCTACTATGTGCCGCTGGGCTCCTACAAGTCATTTGATCTGGCGAACCGCCGCTATATCGATGTCGCGCGTCATGATCCTGTGCTGGAAAATGACAACAAGATTCGTATCGAAACGGTCGATATCGCGGGTCAGGGTCAATTTCACAGGGTAAGGCTGGGAAATTTTCCGAGCCAGGCTGCGGCTCAGAATGCCTGCGAGCGGGCCGGGATAGCGTCTTCGCTCTGTCTCGTGGTCGCCGCGCGTTAAGTCCATGCGAAAGCCGGTGGACTTTTCCTCCGCTTTGCTTGTATAACGCGCGCCAGAGGCCGCATCTGACAGGATTGCGGCTAAAATTGTTTATTCCAACTTTCGTTACGGCGCCTTCCCGGTGCCCGAAGGTTGCCAGACCGGAGCTCCAAGCTATGGCCGTCCCTAAAAGGAAGACCTCCCCCTCAAAGCGCGGGATGCGCCGTTCGGCCGACGCGCTGAAGAACCCTGCCTATGTCGAAAACCCGGATTCGGGTGAACTTCACCGTCCGCATCATGTCGACCTCAAGAGCGGCATGTATCGCGGTCGCCAGATCCTGAAGCCCAGGGGCGACATCTGATCTTTCGCGTTTCGCGCAGAATTCAAAGACGCCGATCTTGCAAAAGGTCGGCGTTTTTTATTGTTCTCTGAATGCTGCCAGTACGCGCTCGATCATGTCGCGGGTCTGGCGCGTGACGTCTTCCTTCCAGTCGTCGGCATCGACGTAAAAGGCGTCGCGTATTTGTTGCTTGATGGCAGGTGCGGCGGGGTTTGAAAGTCCGCCGTGGCGATGCAACCAATTGTCGGCGACCAGCGCTGCAGCGACCAGATTCATCGCGACGGTGCCGAACTCGAGGCCACAGGGGCTCACTTCGCGCGGTGACAACTCCTCTTCGAAAACTTCGGTAATCGATCCGGGCACATGCGAGGAGACCGACCCTTCAGCCTGGGTTGAATGAACGATGTCCCCCCAAAGGCCGTGCAGTCGTTTGTAGGTGGCACTTGCTTCGGATGCAGTGGAAATGACTTCGCCAATGCCGCGAGCGCCAAGGCCGGAATGGATGTCTATATAGACGATGCGCTCTGCCTTGCTCATCTGATCCTGAATGATCCGGCGCAATGTCGTGTTCGACCAGACGGGCTTTGTTCCGCCGAACTGCATGCCTTCGGGATGCGCATATTGTCCGCCCGCCAATGCATGCTGGAGCGCAGCGGGGCCGTGCTTTGCGCCATAGGCCTTCATCTTTTCGCGCCCGAGTTTGAGTGCTTCTTCGCCGAGGTCGGTGGGGTTCAATGCGTCGTAGATTTCTTCGTAGCCGGGATTTTCAGGATGGACTGCGTCGTGGTTGAGAAAGTTCCGGTTGAGGTCGACATTGTCTTCATTGACGCGTCGACCCCAGGCGAAACCCCAGGGGTTGATGGCGTGAATGAAGACAAGTGCCGTATCGTCGGGGAGGTTTGCTGCGATACCTTCGGTAAGAAGGGCAGTTTGAATGCCAGAGCCGCAATAGCCTTCGACGCCATGCGTACCCGAACCGATGCCCAAAATGTTGCGTGCCGAAGCCGCGCCGATGCGGGCGACGTCCGTCGCGATCTCGTCGCCGTCCGGTCCCGGCAGGGGGTGGGTGTAGCTCGTGATTTCGGCCCCGGCGGAACGGGCGGTCTCAAGGAAGCGATTTCTCGCTTGCCTGTAGCTGTCAGAAAAGCTGTCGCGCAGGTTCACGGTTGTCATATTCAGATGTCCGTTTCGACAGGCCCCGGGAGGCTTTGATTTTCAGGGTTAATTGTTCAGCGAACGGCAGGTTTCTCGCGCCTATATGTGAGGGCTACGCCAGATCGTATATTCTGTGCTAGAATGAAACATAATAGGGTACACCGGATCGCTTCTTCAATTAGAAGGCTATGGACAGGGGTAAGAAATGCTGGGTTCACTTCCACTGCTGGCGTTGGTCGTCATCGTCTACAACATGGTGGTCTATCTGACCGGTTTCACGATGGATTCAACCATACTTGATGTGAAGCTCGTTTCCGGAACGACCTGGATCATATCGCTTGGCGATGTTCTGCTTACTGTCGGCTTGTTGCTACTCTTCCTTGAGCTTGTCAATTCGACGAAGACCGGGACGTCTACGATCATCAATCATGGCTTGTCCATGCTGGTTTTGCTGGTCGCGCTGGTGGAGTTTGTCGTATTGCCGCCCTTCGGGACTTCGGTCTTTTTTCTGATCGTCGTTCTGTCCTTGCTCGATGTGATCGCCGGATTTACGGTGACGATCACTGCGGCGCGGCGCGATCTCAATATCTAGTCAAGCCCTTCGCGGCGACGGGTGCAGCTTCAGAGGTCGCCGCCGTCGTCTGCGTCGAGTAAAAGGTCATACGCAGCCTGCAGTCTTGCTGTCATACGGTGAGGCGCGAGGTCGCGTTCGTCGAGTCGCGAAAGCGGCATGACGCCGACAAGGCTGTTGGTGAGAAAAGCCCCGTCGCATTGAGCAAGCCGTGGCGGTGCGATCATATCTTCAACGACATCGATTTTCTGGCGTTCCGCCAGTGCCAATATGGCGGCGCGGGTGACGCCCGGCAGGATGCCGCATTCTTCGGCGGGCGTGACGAGGCGTTCACCTTCCCAAAGGAAAATATTGGCGACGCTGGCGCAGGCGAGGTGTCCCGATGTGTCGAGCATCAGGGCTTCATCTGCGCCGCGCGCATGGGCTTCCTCGCGTGCGATGAGGTTGTCGAGATAGGGCAGCGCTTTCAGTCGCGATGTTGGCGATAGAGCGTTGCGGCGCGGCGTCGTCAACACGGCGGTGAGCGAAGGCGCGGGCGTCGGACTTGGCGCCGCTGTAATCATCAGTGAGGGTTTGGGATTGTCGGGTGGTAGCAGGCCGCGCGGACCGGGACCGCGGGTCAGTGTGATGCGAATTGCTGCGCGCGGCGCGTCGGCAAGATCATTTGCTTCCAGCAGCATTTTGCAGGCGACAGACAGATGAGAAATCGATTCCGGGAAAGGAATTCCGAGTATCTTGGCGCCAGCGGCGAGACGCACAATGTGGGCGTCGTGAAAGGCAATGTTACCAAAGCGTGCAAGAAGCGTTTCGAAAAGACCGTCGCCCAGGAGAAGCCCTCGATCGCGCGGATCGATATGAACTTCTGTTTCATCAAGAAGATCGCCGTTGAACCAGATCATCATGCGGCTTTTCCCTCTGTGGTGCGGCTCATTCGCAGGAAATTGTCGAGCAGCTTGTGGCCATGTTCGGTCAGCACTGACTCGGGGTGAAACTGGACACCGAAGATCGGGAGTGTCTTGTGCGCCAGGGCCATGAGCGTCCCGTCTTCGAGATGCGCGATGGGTCGCAAGGGACCTTCATTGTCGAGTTCGGCGATCAGAGAATGATAGCGCGCTGCCTTGAAAGGGTTTGGAATCTCATCGAAGAGCGCATGTCCGTCGTGAAAGATGGTCGCCGATTTTCCATGCACGGGCTGGGTCTGATGGATGCTGCCGCCAAAGGCAGCCGCGACACATTGATGGCCGAGGCACACGCCAAGAAGCGGAATGTTGTTTGCTGCTGCGGCGTGAATAAGGTCGATCGAGATGCCTGCCTCGGCGGGGCCGCAGGGGCCGGGTGAGAGAAT
>Ga0098044_1001260_pt1 | contig 13301 bp, 26 predicted proteins | sample 10_taG_FD_75053 | JGI IMG/M metagenome (GOLD analysis project Ga0098044, IMG submission 75053) | Marine viral communities from the Subarctic Pacific Ocean - 10_ETSP_OMZ_AT15264 metaG | ecosystem: Environmental > Aquatic > Marine > Oceanic | place: Pacific Ocean | collected 2015-01-16 | reverse complement strand
TTTTATTTGTCAGAAAAATATTTTGTGGTTATAATTAAGGTCATGACCAAAACAACTGGCTCACAGGTTTCAGCACATAAGTATGAAATTTCACTTGATGAGCCAGGTCAATCTTCTTAATTATGACGAAATTAATAGATTATAATAATAACAATTCAGATGAGAATGTGGAAGTTGATAGGATTTCTGATCTTGCTATTGATTTGATTGAGCAGAAGAAGTCTTTTTCTAAAAAATCATATTCCGATGAAGAAAAGAAGATAGTGTTAGCTTTGTCATCACTCTCTTATTCTCAACGTGATATATCAAGGATAACCAAAGTTCCTCAGTCTACAATTCATGCTTGGGTTAATGGACAAGGTGGTGTTGATAGTATCGATTATCAGGTCGTTGCGGATCATTTAAAAGCCAATCTACAGTCAAGATTAACCGCCAGTGCATCTAAATTCTTATCCTTAGCACACGAGAAAGCATCAGGAGCCTCATTTAAAGATTTAATGGTAGGTACTGGTATAGCCTTAGAGAAAGAGGCTTTATTAGGCGGTAACGCTACTCATAGAGTAGAGCATGTCACTAAAAAGATTGATGTGATTAATGTTAGTAAGAATGATTTGATGGATAAACGTAGGTATTTAGAGGCTAAACTAACTGATTTAGAGGAGGATGGTTAGCTAATTGGTTAGCTAAACACATATTATATGAATACTCACGCTCACATTATACCAAAAGGACTACGGATACTACATACAGTGGCCTACCTAATTAATGATATTTTAAGGGGTCTTTTATATCGAGGGGGAGGGGGGTTAGCTTGTGCTTTTAATGTATGGAACCCTCCAACAGTTGAAAAAAAACAAAAGGATCATTCTAATGCCTAAAAAGAAGAATGTGTGCAGGATCGGATATAGATCAGAGGATGGGATAGGTGAGTTCTACTGGGAAGAAACTCCAATAGGTGAAGTAATACCTGAGGTATTAGAGGTATTTATGCCATTAAGTACTGTCCTGATTATGAAAAAAAACAAAAGGGATTAAATGTTTAATCCAAAAATAACCGATGGTCAGTGGAGATGGCAACTTAATTCAGACGATTATAGTAAGAAGAATGATGCATGGGATGAAACATGGGTGGGAAGGTTAGTGGCTGGTGGTAAAGATGTGGTATGTGATTTTGGTGATAATAAAGAATATTATCCTGAGTGTGGCGAAGCGCCTGACCCCGATGATTGCAAAGCTATTGCAGCAGTACCCGAGTTATTAGAGGTGTACCATCGAGCAAAAGAATACATGGATTATCATTATCTTTCTCTCTTGTTGCATTGTAGTGAAAATACTGAATTAAGAGAGAAAGATAATGATAATTCAAAAGGGTTCCGTCCTTCCCCCTCCAAAAAAGAACGAATCATGCTAGCTCATGCGAATTTATTAAATGAAGCGATCAAAAAACTAGAAAGACGTCATGACTAAGTGTAAAAAACAAAAGGGTCTAAAATGAAAAGCTCATTAAAATACGTAAAGTTCAAATCAATGTCACATCATTTCCCCCATACCCATTCTCTGGATGAGGATGAATATTACAGGGAATTTATAATTTTAAATATATTCATCTCAGTATTAGAGGAAAGGGAAAAAGATGGTATTAAATACAGTCGTGTTAAAGATTTATCTAACCCTTCCAATCACAATTTAGGTGGTTTCAACACACAATGGGTAGCTCTTTCCCGTAAAGAAATTGAAAAACACACTCCTATAGGATCAGTTGAAGAACTTGTAGATATGACTTTAGGTACTAAAAAACAAAAGGGGTTAAATGGGGATATTTAATCAAGAACCGACTACTTGGACTAAAATACAGCAACTGTACAGGAGATTAGATGAGGATAGTAAGCATTCTCTTCATAAGATACTGGTTGAGGAACCTGATTATTGGTGGAAAGAGTTAGAGCATCCAAATGAAAGGCGACCTGGATACTATAGCAAGTGGAAATACAAGGTAAATCAATGCAAAAAATGACCCTCATAACCAAACTAAAAGCCCTAGAATCCCTAATGAAAGAAGTGTCATCAGACATGAGGCATGAGAGTGCAGTTAGCAACCCTTTATACGCACATTCTTATGAGCTTGTAGGAGCTGCTGTAGTGGTTCGTACGTGGATAGATGGACTGGAGGAAGAAGGTAAATGAAACAAATAAAAATTAACCCAGATAAATTCAATTTATATTTAAAAGATGCTTATGGGATTGAGTCTGTTTTGGGGGACTCAGGCAGGTCTCCCTATGGGGTTTCGGGGATGAATAATCACCCTACATATAAAACTATAAGTAATATTGGTACCGAAGAATGGGGAAAGGATGACCCAGAAAGGATCATAATGAAGAAAGTGAAGGATTGGGATGAATTAGCGCACTTATCAGAAGAAGAAGCCTTAGAGAAATTTCTTTTTCATTTTGATTTTATGGTTAAAGTCATACATTCTACTGGTTGTCAAATTAATAAATTTATTTTTCGTGAATATCCTACCATACGGACAGACAGAAATTTAATATATTGCCGTGTATTTATTGAATTAAAAATACTTAACCATATTCTTTCTAATTCTGAAGGGGTACCGTTATTCAGAGATCAAAAAATACATGTCCAATCATTATATGATAATGAAATTATTTCTTTTAGTAAAAATACAGATAAAACACCTATAAATGAAGCTCAAGAATTATTAAAAGGACTAAAATGAAACTCCTACTAGCCTTAACATTCTTTTTATTCACGCAAATACAAGCCCTTGAGATCACTGAAGTACTGAGAGTGTACGACGGGGACACTATATACGTTAATTTATCGTGTAATGAGCCTATTTTCTGTAAAAATATAGGTATTAGGTTAAAAGGGATAGACACTCCTGAGATTCGTACCCGAAATAAAAGAGAGAAGCGACTAGGATATTCAGCCAAGGCTTATTTGGAAGGGATAGTTAGTAAAGCTACTTACTTTGAGTTAAGGGACGTTTCACGAGGCAAGTATTTTAGGGTTATAGCGGATGTGTTGGTAAATGGGATGTCATTATCAGAAATAATGATCTCTAGTGGCTATGCGAAGCATTATCATGGAGGAAGTAAATGAGTTTGATAGACATCGGTTTTATAGGAGTTTTAGCATCACTTATCATATTATGTGCATTTCAGATTATTAATATCGAGCGATTAACTTCAGATATAAAAATTATAATAAGGAGATTAAATGCTATTGACGAAAAAATAGAAAGGCATAAAGAGAATACTGATCGCCGAATTGTAAGAATAAATAGGATTATGGACTCAAATATAGGGGATCTAAATGATTAAAAAGCAAGTTACGGTATATTTATGTGAGAACTGCGATAAAAGTTATGAAATTGCAGAAGGAGCTAAAGCCTGTGAAGAGAATCATAAAAGGATCTCTCATTGTTGGTCTGAAGGCTACAAAGGACCTGGGGAAGTAATTTCTGTTGAGGACTTGAGAGAATGAGAGAATATATCCCTCATATATTATATATATTATTTCTTACAGTAATTAGCTTTGTCCTATTTATTGGCCTCAGATTGTTACTATACATTGCAATTAAAGATTACATTATTTTATTAACATGCTTTTTATCATCAATTCTATTTATATACTACCATGAAATATACTAATACAGATATAAAGAAGGTATATACGTGTGCATATTGCAATGCAAACTATGACAATGAGCATTTATTTATAGCTTGTGGCCAAATTCATGTTAAAAATGGGGATAGGTTGCCTCCTTCTAAAAAAGACAACATAAATCCTTCGCACTATAAGTCTGGCGAGATTGAGTGTATAGACGCAATTAAGTCATCCATGACTAAAGATGAATTTCAAGGTGCCTTAAAAGCTAATATTTTGAAATATATTTGGAGATTTCCTAAGAAAAAGGGGGTTGAAGATTTATTTAAGGCGAAATGGTACTTAAATCGTTTAATTTCTGAGTGTGAAAACGATTTAAGCGATAAAAACATAGATATATAGGAGGATTTATGGAAGAAAATAAAGAAATTGAGGTTTCATTTAAAACAGATAAGCAGTTATGGGCGGATTTGAAGCAATTTTGTCGTAAAAAAACAAAACAATCGGGGAGCAGAGTTTTAATTAAGACCGTAGCTACTAATTCTATCCGTGATTTTCTAAAACAGGATGATAAATTTTATGTATGTTTATGGGAATATAAATATTTAAAGAGAAAATACAGGTACGCAATATACGCCATTTGGTTATTAGGTATTAATTTTATATTAGATTGCATCATATTTTTATCACGTTATTTGGGTGTATAAGGACTACATGGAGCTTGCACACATGGCCTACGATTATGAGAACCAACCCAAAATATGTGCTTGGTGTAAGCTGGATATTATAAGTGTTAGCCAAAAAGAGATAGAAGAGGCTGATGAGACAGGAATATTTATTTGTGAATATTGTAAGGAGAGTGTAGATGGGTAAAATTAAATTATTAGAATGTTTTGAAAAAGGGAAGTTTTTAGCATTCCTAAGTCATGATAAGCAATGTAGCTTGGAGTTCAAGTCACACATAAATTATGATGAGCGTAAAATGAAAGGAATACTTGAAAATGCTGGGTTCAAGATATACCTCGCATGTATATATGATATATCAGGAATTGAAAATAAAGGATACCAACAGGTTTTTTTGACTGACAAAAAAAAATGGTATAAGGAAATAATTTGGAAAGGACAGAATGTAGTAATGGCTAAAAAGGACAATGTATGACTAAAAAAGAATTAAAAGTAGAGATTCCAGGTAAGGTTTATCCGAGGAGTTTTGAATGGATAAAGAACAAGTATACGGGGTATTCGTTTGGAAGGATTCGTGTCCCTGGGGGATGGCTATTTACGGACGGATTGGGTCTTTATTCTTCATTGTGTAGGTGTAGAAGCTCAATGTCATCTTTTCATAGTGGTAAGTGTTGTACGTGTACTAAAAATAATACCAATTTCATCTTCATCCCCGACCCAAACCATGAATGGGTATTAGAGCCGTTAAAAGAAGAGCCTGAAGAGTTAACATCTGATGTAATGAAAGAATTACACAAGAAAATAGATAAAGCATTAGAGGATGTAAGAAGAGATAAAGCATTAGAGGATGTAAGAAGATATAAATTAACAAGGGAATTAAAGAGAAACCCCGAAAAAACAAAGAAAAAAACAAATAAACCTTGGTTTTCTAGGTTATTTAGGACTAATAATGGCTAAACATACATACGTAGGAGACCCTAAATTAGTAGTAGCAGAGGCAATGACGTGTTTTGAATTTAGTGGGGATGATCTTAGCTTAAGCTTGCCAGATAAAAATGGGTATAAAGTCTACCCTGATACAGGTGATAGTTACTGGCTGTCTGAAAATGAATTTGAATCTAAGTTTTTTAAAATCAGTAACTCTAGTTTGTTACAAAAAGCTAAAGAATTTAAAGTTAAATTAAGGACTAACAAGAGTATTTCATTAAAAACAAGCAATGGTGTTGAAAGGCCGTCACTAATGATTTCAAATGCAGTTTTAACGGTTATATCTGACTGGGCTAAGAATGGGTTATTAGAAGACAAATGAAACAAAAACTAACGCCTGAACAAAAAGCAAAGGAAATAGCTCAAATTAAAAAAGAGCTTGAGGCTGTAAAGGCGAAGGAAGAAAAGCTAGATATACAAAAAAAATCGTTAATTAAACAGCAAAAAGAATACGAAAAAAAGAATAAGCTGTTATTTTTTAATGACCCTGATAAAGGGTATTTAGGTAAAAATGGGACGTGGGAAAGTAACCCTATTCAGAAAAAATATTTCCAAGCACTAAGAGATCCGCAATATAAAATATATGGATTAGTTGGTGCGAATAGGATTAGTAAGACGTTTTCGAGTACAGGCGTTACGGTTTTAACTGCATTAAGGGGTTGTTTTCCTTGGGAAGACCCAAATGAGGTAGGGACCTGGTTCTGGAATAGTAGAGATTGGGAGCCCCCAATTAAGATACGAATAGTAGGTCAAGATTGGGAAAAACATGTCAAAACGGTAATTATTTCAACCATAAAAGAGCTATGGCCTCATAGCTGGGGGGTCCAGCCCAGGAAGAACAAGCAAGGAGTTGAGGCTATATGGACTCATCCTACAGGAAGTACAATTGAGATATTAAGTAATAGTTCAGAAAGTGAATTATTTGAGGGTTGGAACGGTCATATAATTATATATGATGAGCCACCTAAAAGACAAAATAGAATTGCGTGTGCAAGGGGTCTTGTGGATTTTCAGGGTATAGAAATATTCGCAATGACTCTTTTGAAAGAGGCATGGATAGACCAAGAAGTTGTTAATGGCGTTGACGAAAATGGGCACTTAGATAAATCAACAATATTTTTTAAAGGTGATATTCAGGATAATGTAGGATTTGGTATTACACAAGCAGGGGTAGATCAGTTCGCAAAGACACTTACAGAAGACGAGAGGTCTGCAAGGTTAAGGGGTGTTCCTAGTTATAAGTCAGGGATAATACTAAATATGGATCGAGAAATACATGTAGTTGAAAGGAATTTTGAAATACCTTCAAGTTGGATGGTGGATGTTGCAATAGATATTGGTATCCAAAAAGCGCATGACATTTTATATTTAGCGACTTCACCAGATGGGAGAAAGTATGTTTGTTTTGAGGACACAGTGTCAGGTAACGGTGACATTATAGCTGAAAGCATTATCCAAAAAAAGAATCGTTATATGCTAAGAATAAATCGAGTTATTTGTGACCCTTTGGCGAAAGGAAACACTGCTGGGCAGGATTTTGAGCATTCAACGTGGTCAAAAATAGATGCAGCCCTTAATCGTTTTGATATGTATTTAGAGGCAGGTTCTAAGTTGAAGAATGATGGGGTCATTACGATCAATTCATTGTTAATGACGGTAAATAAGATCCCTATGTTGTTTTTCTTTAGAGATTTAGGGAAAACCGTTAAGCAGTGCCTGAATTGGATGTACGACAAAGAAGGGAAGCCGTCTAAAAAAGACGATGATATGTGTGAGAATTTATACCGACTTGCTTTATTGGAGACTGAATGGGAAGAGCCTTATGTGGAAGAATATTATAATCCTGGACATGAGGATAGGGATAAAATAACAGGGTATTAAATGAGTGAATTTGACATTTATACTGCAATACAAGAAAATGAAATAAAGAACGGAACAGTATCCATCATTGTGAAGGATGGTATAGTTTTCACTGTTGATATCAAAAAGCAAGTGTACAAGAGGGTGAAAAATAAGTAAATAGTAAAAAATAAAACATAAATTAGTCCACAGGAACTTAGGTCTTAGACCCAAAGATAACAAGAGGCACAATTATTCGATAATCGAGTAGTTGTGCCTTTTTTTTATGCTTAAAAAAGGAGAATAGTATGCCATGCGGTAAAGGAACATACGGATCAAAGGTTGGAAGACCTAAAAAGAAAAAGAAGGATATTAAAAAGAAAGGAGGGAAAAATGGCTGAACAAGAGATAGTAGTTGTTGAAGATGAAGAGGTAGCGGAAGAGGCTCCTAAAGATAAAATGGGTGAACTAGCAGACCCAGAATCGTTGTTTTTTGAGAATTTAGCAGAAAAACTTGACGATGAAAAACTAAAAGAGATTGGTCAGGAGGCATGTGATGGCTATGATTTAGATTTAAAGTCTATTTCTCAACTTAAAGAGAGTAGAGACGCTTATAATAAGCTATTTGAACTTAAATTAGAGTCAAAGAATTTCCCTCATCCTGATTCAGCTAACGTAAAATTACCTATTCAAATGAAAGCAACAATACAATTTGCTTCAAGATTGCTCTTAAATATATTTTCAGATGCAAAATTAATTAAAATTGATCCTATAGATAATAGTGATGTATCCCAAGAGTTAAGTAAGCGAGTTGAAAAGCATTTAAATTTCAAATTAATGTATGGAAGACCTAGCTTTTATCATTCATTCAGAAACACTGCATTCCAACTAGGCCGTGATGGGACTGCGTTTCGGAAAGTATATTGGGATTCTATTAAAAAGAAAGTGGTATCTACGGATATCCTACCAGAAGATTTTGTTATTAATTATTACGCAAAAGATTTAGACGATTGCTATAGATATACTCACGTTTTACATCAAAATGAAAATGAAATAAAGATAAAACAAGGAAAAGGTATTTATCGTGAATGTGAATTAGACCCTATTTCTGATTCTACAGAGGATAGTGAGACACAGAGACACAAAGAATCAATAGGTTTAACATCCCCAAATGAGGTTGATGTAACAACGCCAAGGAATGTTTTAGAGCAACATACTTACCTCCAATTAAAAAAAGATAAATATAAAAAACCTTATATTGTTACAGTTGATTATGAAAGCAAAGAGGTCCTTCGGATTACGAGACGTTCGCATCCCGAAACAGGAGAACCCTTAAATTATTTCACAAAATACACCTTAATCCAAAATGACAAAACGATATATGGATATGGTTTTGGCCACTTGTTGATGGGATTAGCAAGCACCGCTAACTCTTCAATTAACATAATGTTAGATGCAGGTGGGAGGTCTACCGTATTTTCAGGGATTAAATCTAAAGGCAGTGGCATGAAATCAGGTCATTTGAGTTTACAGCCAGGCGAATTTGCAGATGTAAATATTAAATCTGACGATATTCGAAAAGCAATTTTCCCATTAACACCCCCTCCTCCATCACAAGTATTATTAAGTCTATTACAGTTTGTTGAAAACCAAGCGAATAGTTTATCCACTGTGACTGAGATTTTTTCTGGAGGAGCGCCTAAATCAGATACAACTGCTACAGCAGCAAGCATAGCTGTCTCTGAAGGGGCAAAGCTATTCACAGATATTCAAAAATCTGTACATGTTTCATTAGGGGAGGAGTTTCAGGCAATAAAAGATATGTATTCAATATATTTAGATCCTGTTGAGTATATAGGCGTAACGGCTGAAGAGGGAGACCACCCAGATAGGATCAAAATTGCTAGGGATGATTATAAAACTCAGTTTTCTATTATGCCCGTGTCAGACCCCAATATTATTAGTAAAGATCAGACTGTAGCAAAGGCTCAGACGTTATTAAATATAGTGAAGCAAGATCCTATATTGCAAAACGATCCAAGGGCAGTGAGTTTGGCAAATAAGCGATTTCTTGAAGCGTATGGCGAATCCCCTAGCGTAATTAAAGAGCTTGATTTGATTTATGAAGAAGCGATTAAAGCCTCAGATAACCAAAGGGTTCTTGAAAATGAAGCAGCTATTCAAGCCCAGCAAAACGAGGCTGGCAGACTAGCTTCCGAGGAAAAGGCAAAGAACTATGAGGATGCTGCAAAAAAAATAGAAGGAGGTGCAACGGCTTAAATTATGGATAAAAGAGAAAAATTATATTTAAGGGGTTCGGATTTAGACTGGTTTGATTGGTTTAAATCCCCGCATACCGAAATTGTAATTGGGTTAATTGAAGATATAAAAAGAAATAAATTAGACGAAATAACATCTTATGAGTGTGAACCTGAAAAATTTACACAGGAAGTGTCGAAACGAATCGGCGCTTTCAATGTGTTAGAGGAGGTCTTAGAAGAAGTAAACGAATTTAAAAAAAATCAGGAGGATTAAATTGAAAACTATTGTAAGACTTCAGGACGATCATGTTGTAGTTAAACAAGCTGAAAAGAAAACGGAATCAGGAATTATCATCCCAGATATTGCAACTAAAGGGGGCACCGCTGAAATGTTTGAGGGGACTGTTTTAGCAGTTGGTGATTCTGTTGATAATTTTAAACCAGGGGATTATGTGACTTTTGGCAGATCAACAATGTCGATACGAACCTACAATGGGAAAGAATATATTTATTTGAGGGAGGATGCGATTTATTCCGTTATAGCTAAGGTTGATGAAGATTATACGCCTACACAGAATGAATTTGTTATATAAGGATAGGAGTTAAAAATGATAGACCAAAAATTAACAGGTGGGTTACAAGATAATATTGAAGAAGAAGAGATTGAAGTTAAAGTTGAAGAGTCTGAGTCTGATGAGATTGAAGTGGTTGATGATACGGAAGAAAATTCTGAAACAGAGGAAATTCCTGAAGAGGCCAAGAAATTAATCAACCCTAAAATGAAAGATAAGACCAAAAAGAGGATTACGGGTTTAATTAAAGATAGAGGAGAAGCTAACAGACGAGCTGACAAGAATGGGGAAAAGGCAAATGAACTTAGTCGTACAGTAGAATCATTGCAGAAAGAGATAGAGTTCCTTAAATCAAAAGAGAGCCACCGATCTCAAAAAGAAATGACTTCTCAAAATGAATTAGATCTAAAAAAAATACGGCAAGATATGAAAAAAGCGAGTGAGGACGGAGATGATGAGGCGTTTGCTCGATCGCAAGAGGACATGATCCGACATTTACAATCATCCTCACAAGCAAATACGACTGTATCTGATCCTCAGCAAGCAGAAGAATATTTTAAATCTAAAAATCCTTGGTTTGGAGTTGAGAAGGCTAAAACTTATGCTGCGAGACAAATTAACCATGAGGTATATTCTGATCCTGCTTTATCTCATCTAAGTGACCACCAAAAATTAGATGAAATAGCACGAAGAACAAATGCTATGCCAGAGTTCCAAAAGAACCCATATCAATCATCTGTATCTGGGGAAGCCCCAAGCACTATTGGGAGAAGAAATAGTAACGTTATAACCATTACGAGAAGGGAATTGGAACATGCAAGATCTGTTGCAGGAACAATAGATCCAAATATGCCCGAATCAGATATTAAAAAATTAGCTATTAAATTTAAGAAAAACATAATAAAAAAGGAGGCAATGTAAAATGGAAGTTTCAATTACAAAAGAAGATATTATTATTGATGGAGAGGGTATTGATTTCTCGGATATTAATAAAGCTGTTTCTCAAAAGGATAAAAACGGAAAAATTATCACTAAAGAGGTTGACAACGATAAAAAAAAGTGTTATAAGTTATTATTAGTAGATGGGAGTGATAAAGATATACTTTTATCATCTAGCGAAGCTAAATCCCTGACACAAAAACTTCGGTGGAATAAACCTAAGCAGAAAAAAGCAGAAATTGTAGAGAATGCTGATTCCACTGCCACATCGGATGAATTTATTTCATCTGCCCCAAAGAAAAAAATAGATATCGATGGCTTGAAACGTAATTTAAGCGGGTCTAGGAATGTTAAATTTAAAAACCCAGAGCTAGTTAGCTATTGGGCTTCTGAATCTAAGGTCCCTCGTAGGCTCAGTATGGGATACGAACACGCTAGAAAAGAGGATATAAAAGACTTTGATTTACAATTTTCACATCTTAATGTTGGAATGTTAAGTGAATCAGATGGCCGTATTATCGTTGGAAATGATGTCTTATTAAAGACACATATAGACACTCGTGACGCTATCCGAAAAATCAATTATGAACGCCGTCCTTTGATTGAAAATATTAGTCGGGGTGTAAGTGCGGGGCATATACAAATAGAACGTGAATATTAAAATAATAAGGAGTAAAAAATGGCAAACGCAGATAGCCCTAAAGGGTTTCGACCTCTTGAAGAAGGACCTCTTTTCCCAGTAAGTGTTGATGCATCTAATGCTACAACAATAGGGAAGGGTGATCCATTAGAAATGGAAGCAGATGGTGGATATGGTAGAGCTGAATCAGGAGATGCTGCAGTAGTTAAATATATTGCATGGGGGTTTAAAGACTCTGATGGTAATTCTATCACTTATCTTCCTGCTTCTACAGCAGGTACAGTCAACGCAATTCCTATAACACCAGGACGGAAGTTTGTTATCCAATCTGACACTGGAACAACTGTTGCAGCTACAGCAGTAAACGCAACGGCTGATTTTGTTGCTGGGAATGCATCTACAACGAGTGGTGTTTCTACATATGAATTGGATGCAAGTGATATTGGAACAGGCACACAGTTACGAATTTTAGGGAAATTAGAAACCGCTGAAGATAACGCATGGGGCGAAGCTCATGTTGATTTAATTGTAGAATTCTCTGAAACAGGAACTACATCTGCTGCTAGCGTTTAATTTAAAGGACTAAAGAAGGAGTAAAAAAATGTCAATTACACGAAGTACAAATCCGGCTCTATTACTAGAGGGATTAAAAGAAATATTTGGGGTAGGATATGCAAAGTACCCAGATAAATATAAGAAGATTTTTGATTTAACAACATCTGAAAAAGAAGTTGAGCAATATCAAGAAGTTGGTGGATTTGGTCTGCACACAGTTAAAGCTGAAGGGCAAATCTCTTCGTTAGACACAACTAACCAAGGTCCTAAGACTTATATCGAGAATATTGCATATGCGTTGCGTTATTTAATCTCGCATGAAGCACTTGCAGATAATCAGTATGATCGCATAAAGCAAAACTTACTTGATCTTGGCACATCTGCTGGAAGGACAATGGAAGTTATTGCGATTGATCGATTAAACACAGCTTTTTCTACTGCTACAGCAGATAAATTAGCTGATGGTTCTGCAATGTGTGCTACAGATCACGCCTTGTCAGGATCTGGTGGAACAGGGTCTAACACCGCAGCCTCTGCTGCTGATTTAAGCGAAGCATCGCTAATTACCGCTATCAATGACATCGCATCATTTGTAGACCCACGAGGACTTAAAATACAGGCAACTCCTGAATTGTTAATTGTACCTCAAGGAGAAGCAGTTACTGCTCAAAAACTATTATTTAGTGAGCTTACTGTAGGTTCTGCTAACAATGATATCAATGTTTTTGGACGACAAGCTGCTGGTGGACAAATGTTCCCTCAGGGATATGTTGTTTCAAATGATATTTCGGATGCCGATGCATTCTTCATTAGAACCAGTCAACGAGGATTAACTTTTCAAACTCGTCAATCTCCAATAATTAAGGATGATTATGTCAACAAATCAATGCAAAAAGAAGTGACTTCTTACATGCGATTTGGAGTAGGTTGTTACGACTGGAGATCTATCTACGGAAATCCTGGAGCATAATTATAAATGCCCTTATACGAAAACTTAGAACTGAATCGCAAAAAAGGCAGATTGTTTGATTATAAACGTGCCTGTGATCGGTGTGCCGTAGAGGGTTATTTAATGTCCCAGTTAAAGAAAGAACCACAAACAGGGAAGATTGTATGCAAAAATTGCTTTGATCTTCCCTCGGTTCGAGATAATGAAAGAAAATATAAAATGCCAATTAGAAATTTTAAATTTGAAT
>Ga0098044_1001257_pt1 | contig 13342 bp, 18 predicted proteins | sample 10_taG_FD_75053 | JGI IMG/M metagenome (GOLD analysis project Ga0098044, IMG submission 75053) | Marine viral communities from the Subarctic Pacific Ocean - 10_ETSP_OMZ_AT15264 metaG | ecosystem: Environmental > Aquatic > Marine > Oceanic | place: Pacific Ocean | collected 2015-01-16 | reverse complement strand
GCCCCCGGATTAATTACAATAAAAGTGGTGTGACCCCATGTACGGTGGTGGTCCAAAGACAGGGGTGGCTTACGCCGCCCTTCGTCTTACTACAATTAAATCCTGGGGTTACAAAAAAGACAAAAAGACTAGGAGTGAGCGGATGGAGCAACAAATACCAATCGATTCTTTACGGACGGATGAAAATCTACCTGAGGCGTCAATTACAGCTAGTGTAGCCAGGAAGATCTCGGACGCCGTTTACTACGGCTCTGGCGAGTGGGACAAAATCCCGTTTACCGTCGAGATTTTTTCGAGCGTTACCTTAAAATGCGACCAAGATGTCGAGACTATTCGGACAGCACATAATTGTGCTTACGACATGGCTTGGGATGCGTCGAATGAACACATCCTAAAAGCAACTGCTGGGCACATGATTGACATAAAGACACGTCTGTGTTCTGGATCTTTCCCAGAGGAGGGGTAAAGCGATGGACCTTACGAAGTGCTCAATTGATTCTATCCATGCGTACAGCATTGAAGTATTCAACCCCGAGGCACAAAAGGAATTTTGCCGTGTCTCTGCGAAGATCGGCTATGGCGTCGGGGGCAGGGCTGTTGGTGAATCTATAGTCAGCGGCCTAGAGAAACATGAAGAAGTTCAAGAAGCCGCTAGAGTCCTAATAGAAGCCATAGAGAAGGCCTTTGCGCCGACCATTGGTGTCCTAGCAGACGATAAAAAACTGGAGGGGGAACTCCCCTCTGGGCTGGTTAACATCTAAAACAAGTGGAGACTTACAATATGGCAAACTGGGAGCTACAACTTATTAGTGCGATAGTAGGGGGAGAAACGCCCGCTGAATCTTTTGAATCGGCACAAGGGGGCGGGATAAATTTTCAGATCTTTGGAAGCATGGAAGCCAAAAACCTCTGGGCCACGATAGACGCCCACTATAGAAGGCCGCACAACTTCGGGCATATCCCGAGCGAGCAAACATTAAAAGAGCAATTCCCCGCTCTCGACCTACCCACTCCGGTAGAAAACTTTCAGGACCTATGCGAAAAGATACGGGACAGTTATCTTCGGAGACAGGCAGAGAGCGCGGTAAGCACTTACTTGTCTAGTGTCGAGCCCAGCAATGGGCTAGAAATAATAGCTAATCTACATCAGCAAATCGGGCAAATACTCGAGGGCATCACGTCAGAATCAGACGTATGTTTCTCACAAGTAGCCTTCCAAGAGTGCATAGATGAACTCCAAAGAGTTTCTACAGCTGACGGAATGACGGGCATGCCTTGGCCGTGGTCAAGATTAAACGTCGCAACACAAGGGATACAACCGGGAGATTTCATTATGGTTTGGGCTCTGCCCAAGTCAATGAAAACATGGTTCGGTTTAGTGGTAGCTGCTCACCTGTTAACCACAGGGCGACGGGTTCTTGTCTATTCAAAAGAAATGACTTGGCCTGTAGTTAGAAGGCGGTTGGCATGCATATTAGCAAAAGTAAATTACGACCGCTTAAAGGCTGGGGAACTTTCTACTGGGGAAGTAAACCAGTACCTCCAAAAACTAGAGGAGATATGCGACCCAGAATTCCCAGGAGATGTCTGGTTTACACAGGCTGACCGAGCAGATGGGACCCCCGGCGGGCCAGACGAAATACGGAGAAAAATAGAAATATTCAGACCCCATTTTGTCCTGCTCGACAGTGCGTACATGCTGGAGCTTCCAGGTAGCGGGAACAGCGCTTTAGACTGGAAACACATGTCTCTTGTAAGCAGACGGATCAAACAACTAGCCAAAACGACAGGCGTACCTATTATGGCAATCCTCCAAGAAAATGAGAGGAGCGCACTCAAGTATGCGAAGTCACGAGGCACCGCTTCATTAGCGATGAACACAGGAGCAATTATGGATTGTGACGTTGGCATCCGACTCGTCCATCATAAAAAACGAAGGGAACTTTCAATACATCTGCCTGCTGCTAGGGAGACTACTGAGGAGGGCTTCACAATTAATGCGATTGTGGCTGAAAACTTTGCGTACGCCCACGATGGGCTTCATATGCTGGCGGAAATTTTTAATGAAGAAGAATCCCGAAGCAACCTTCCAGATCAAATTGAGGCCCCGCCAGAAACTGTGCAAGCAACTAGTCCTTTAATGGCTAGTTGTAGAGGACAGCGTGATGAGATCGATGACGACCTTGAGATCTAGCTGTGGACTACGGCAGTGACCTCCTCTCGGTGCTCCAGAACTATTTAACCTTCCCGGAGCACCAAGCATCATCCTCGTACAATCTGGCAGCGTATTGCCCCTTTCATAAGGGTGGGAAAGAGTCAAAGCCCTCGTTCTATGTTTATGTTGGTCCTCCAACAAGTAACAAAAGACCTGGGGCGGCTTTTTGCCACACATGCAATGAAGGCTGGAGCTTTACTGGGCTACTAAAAAAGCTGTCTGTTCCCAATAAAATAATAGACAGCATAAAACAACACGTTGACTACAGCGCGCCCGAAAGGAAAATACCACTAAAGGTAGCCTTCTCTTGGGACATCCTGCCGGAAGCCATTCTTGGAACGTTTTCTTACCTACCCAAAAAGCTAATAGACGACGGATTCGCTGAGGATATCCTAAAGGAATATGAAATAGGTTTTGACCGACCTCGTAAGAGGATCATATTTCCTATCCGGAATCATCACGGTGAACTCGTCGCTATCAGCGGGCGGACAATTTCTGGTCGGTGGCCGAGGTATAAGCTCTATAAGGAGGAACTAGAAGAGGTTGTTAAAAACTACTCCTTCGATAGGAAGAATATACTTTGGGGATTAGAGAAATTCTACGAGACGAGAATGTATACAGATATAAAGATTGACACGCCAGTGGTGGTGTGTGAAGGTTTCAAAGCCGCCCTGTGGGTTGTCCAAAGCGGGCACCCGCACACAGTGGCATTACTGGGTTCGTACTTAAGCAGGGAGCAGGAGATGTTACTGTCCAGAATCACGAACAGCGTAGTGTTGTTCCTGGATAACGATGAAGCCGGTTACAAAGCCACCAGGAAAATAGTGGAGAACCGATTACCCGGTGTCGAAGTAAGAGTAGCAAAATATAAAAAAGATGAGAAAGACAAATCGCCGGATGATCTGGGAGTATCCCAAGTAAGGGAAGCGATAGACTCCGCATTAACAATAATAAACTGGAGGAGATCCTACCAATGAGCAAAGTAAATTACGAAGAATTTAAGAAACTACAAGCGTCGAAACGCAAAAACCTCATGGACAATGCCGGAAAGTCTTCTGGCGGCGGGAAAGGTGGCGGTGGTGGATTTGAGCGGCCTGCTTGGCAACTCAGACGAGAATATTTCAAGCCACCAACAGGCGCGACAAAAATCCGTATCATCCCACAGTCGGATGGTGAAATCTGGTACCCCTTCATGAGTAAATGGGTATCTACAAAAAAGGGAAAAAGACAGGTCATTTCTAACGCCTGGAACGGCGAAAGAGACCTTCCCTGTGTCCTGTACTACTACGCTATTGAAGAATCTAAACCAGATTACATCGCAGCAGAACAGGTCTCAACAACCGTGCTTGTTCTGGAAGACTTTTACAAAGTCCCCAGAACGTCAGCCAAGGGCAACGAGTATCATATCTTTGAGCGTAGCCTCGGAGTTGATAAGCACGGTAGAACCCTGGACACTGCAGAGCATCAGAACTGCGAAAAAGTTTTCGGAAGAAGGCTCCATTGGTCAATGTGGCCAACGCAACAACGTCACCTGATGGACACGCTGCAGAGTTTAACGGAAAAGTGCGCCAACTGTGATGGTGGCGAAATCAGTGTCTATGCCTACCGGTGTACAAGCTGTGATGAAGTAATAGCGAACCACAAAGAAGAACCTATCGACCGCAATGCGGAACAAGTGCTTCGGTCAGGACCTGTCGTATGCCCCTCTTGCGATACTCGTATGCGTGCACAACAAATGTATGAGTGCGTTAAGCAAGATAGCTATAAGGGAGCGTGGGTGCCTGGATGTGGTAATCCGTTTAAGATATCCCTCGATGAACCGCTCGACCTTGTAATTCGTGCGGTCCCTGCCGGGAAAACCACAGCTATTGAAGTACTTAACTTTGGGCCAGCGGACTTAAGTCTAACCGAAACTCTGCCCGAACACCTCACAGAACCCTATGAGTTCGATGAGTTCTTCGGAAAGATGGACCTAGAGGACCAAGCAATAGCGATGGATATGGAAATGCCCTTTGAACGAAATGCACAAAATCTTGTGGATAAGTTCTTCACGGCTGACCCAAACGAAGAAGATGACGATAGCATCCCCTTCTAAATAAAACCTGTTGAGTAGGGTAAGCGCCGTCTAAACGCTGAGCGGCGGAAGGCATTTGCACACGATAATACCCAAAGAGTTTCCCTGCTAATACGGAAATTTACGGCGCTCCCTACCCAGCATACCTAACAAACAAAGGAGAAACAAATGGGGATGTTTAAGCTCCTCCCAGAACCAATCTGTGTGAGAACACTGGAGCAGGTTCAAACTGTCCTAGATGACTATAAAGACGCGACCATCCTCGCATTTGATACCGAAACAACCGGCCTTTCGAGAACTAAAGACCGTGCCGTTATTTTAGCTCTAAGCGACGGAAAATCTCGATACGCAATCTTCGCGGAAATGATACCTTACTTTAAGGAGTTCCTAGAGAACCCTGAATTAAAGCTTATCGCGCACAACGCAAACTTTGACCAATGGATGATGCTAAACGTAGGCATCGACTTAAATCGATACAGCCTAAGAAAGCATTATCGTGTGTTCGATACCATGGTTATGCACGCAATAGTAGACAATGCCAAATCACACAAACTGAAGCCTCTGGCGAAGGATTACTTGGGCATTGACATGATTCCCTTTAAGAGTGTCTTTGGCTCTCAAATGCGAAAGAGAGAGCTACACGACATCTTGTTGGACCCGGAAAATGAGGAAGTCGTAACAAACTACGCCTCTCTCGACGCCTACGCCACCTTCCAGCTATTCCTTGCTTTGCGCAAAGAACTAATACAGATGGAAACCGGTTTAAACGAATACAAAACTCTATGGGAATACTTCTACAAGACAGAAGTTCCGTTCACAAAAATCCTGTGGGAGATGGAACGAGCGGGAGTGCTAATTGATAAGGATGCACTTTTAGAGCAAGCCCCAAAAATAGAGAGCGAGCTTATAGGGATACAAAAATGGTTTGGCCGAACGATGGGCAAGCTGTATGTGAACCTAAATTCAGGTCCGCAGATGGGGGAATTTTTCTTCGGGCAACTGGGCTACAAGCCCGTGTCGTACACAGATAAAGGAGCCGCGCAACTCAATGCGCCTACACTTGAACGTTGGGCTCGTGGTGGTTGCGAGTACTCAAAAAAATTACTGCACTACCGAGACTTAGACAAAAAGCTCGGTACATATATAACCAATATCCTGAAGCTCACTCACGTTGACACTCGTGTACACGCATCGTTCAACCAGACGGGGGCTAGGACGGGCCGCTTAAGTGCATCCGAACCTAACCTTCAAAACCAACCTCCGTACATCAGAGGGGCCTATATAGCGCCAGAAAACCATAAGTTACTCGCAAGGGACTTTGCTCAATTAGAGATGCGAATCCTAGCGCATTTCTCGGGGGACGCCTCACTGATAAGAGCAATCCGTAGCGGACAAGATGTGCATTCAAGCACGGCGTCTAAAATGTTCAAGGTCCCCTATGAAGACATCATGGAGGCCAGAAAAAAAGATGACGCCGATGAGCCCCTCACCCAACACGAAAAGGGATTACTGCGCCATAGAAAAGGGGCAAAGGCCATCAACTTTGGACTCATGTATGGTCAGGGGTCTGGCAGACTATCTGCAGACCTTGGCTGCTCGCTGGAGGAAGCTAAACTTCTTAGTAAGCAATACTTCGCAGCATTCCCTAAAATACCTAAGTACTTCAAGAGCGCTATACGTCAAGCCGCCAGAGACGAGTATTGCACGACTATTCTAGGTCGGCGCAGACAAGTCCCAGGGCTTAATTCAAACATAAGAAGAGACAGAAGCGCTGCTGAACGAAAGGTAAAAAACTCGCCTATCCAGGGCAGCGCAGCGGACATTACCAAAATGGTGATGATCCGTCTCTGGGAAGACCCGCTTATTGAAGTTTCCGGGGCCAAGATGGTGATCCAAGTCCACGATGAAATCGTGTTCGAGGTGCCGGAAGAATTTGTTGAGGATGAGGAATTCAACAAACGCATTGAAGAATTGATGGCACAGCCATTTTCTTTTGAGCTAGCGGTCCCGCTGGAAACCTCTGGGAAGTACGGAAGCAACTGGGGGGAGTGTAAATAACATGCGCCTCCCTGACCCCTGGTTTTTCTACGTGGCCGAGTGCGCCGATTCGTCCCTCTATGCTGGTATTACTACTAATATAGAGAGGCGGATCGGAGAGCACAATAAGGGCGCGCGGGGGGCTAGGTATACAAGAAGCAGAAGACCGGTTCACCTAGTAATGTCGCGGGAGTTCCCCGATAGGTCTAGCGCGTCAAAATACGAGTGTAAATTTAAAAAGTTTACCAGAAAAAGAAAACTGACAGAAATTCGGAGACGAAATGGATGATAACCAGAAAAAGATTAGCAACTTAGGCTTGGTAACCCTAAGCCATCTGATAGCGCAAAGAGTCATAGATAACCTAGTGGGCCCCGTAAAATTCAAAGAAGGCTTCGAGGGGAACTTCAATATCAATGTGCGTGACCTAGAAAAAGCCGCGTATGGCTGGACCCCCTTCGTGCCAGCGGCTCCGCTGGAGTCAGGGAATCCACTCGTAGACACAAAAGAGGTGTGGATAAACTGCACCTATCAGGTCTACGTATACTGTCGAGAATTCGAGGGGATGCCCTTCCCTATAGTCAACCTCAGCCTCAAGACAAATGACAGAGCCCCTGTAAGGGACTGGCGTGACCTACAAAGAATTAAGAATGAGTTGTGTGGGACGCTTTGCGAGGCAGTAGAATTGTATCCTGCTGAATGCAGGCTAGTAGATACGTCGAACCAGTACCATTTATGGGTATTACCGCCGAGTAGGTTATTCCCGTTTGGCTACGAGGGAGGAAGGTTCGTGACAAGTGACCCCGATACTAAAGCGCGCCTCGAAGCGCACATGGAAAAGAACTACAAATTCGGCAAAAATGAGAAAGCCGTACAACGGCCCTTCGAGGAGCATCACACATCAGACGACTGCCCCGCAATTGGTCCGCTCTGGGCTAGTAGAGGATACTCGTTCAATGAAGAGACCGAACAGGTTCTCCTGCACGGTGAGGAAATAAAGGAGGCACGATGAAGACAAAATATGCAGTACCTTGGTGGTTAGTCGAGGACCTAGTTGCCGCTGGTCTTGCAGATGGGGAAGAAGACGCCATGGTTAAGGTAGCTTCAGGTGAAGCTCTAGACCCCCTTCTGGCAGAGAAGAACGAAAGGCACTCAAGACTGCTGCGCGATCTTCGGGCTCGCGGCGGAAGAGATGTAGACCTCGCGGAGGAAATTGACTACCTCGGAGCCAGCATCGAAAAATTAGACCAGCTTATCAAAACTCGTGAGGAGACAGAATGACCAAAAAAGATAACTTGGCGGGCCTAATCAAGGGTATTCAAAAAGACCTTGGAGGAGCAGCAAGAATTACCCGCCTCTCTGAGGTGGTTGCGCCGTTCCAAACTAGACTGCCTACGGGTATTCTAAGTTTGGATTTGGCACTAAGGGGCGGGTTCCCAGCAGGGTCTATGCACCAGTTGTTTGGGCCAGACGGGGCGGGTAAAGACTATCTAGCCAACCTGCTCATGGCGCAGACCCAAATAACATACGGTGAGAAGACTAATATCGCCTGGATGAGTTTTGGGTACAAGCCGGATATCCCCTTTATGGAAATGTGTGGGATCGATACTGAGGTCGGTAACCTAATGTTTATTGACGTTGGAAATGAAGAAGCGCTCGACCAACCAGCCGAGTCACTTCTCACAGCCATGTTGAACCTTATTAGGTCTAATAAATTCCAACTAATGATTATTAACGAGCTTGGTTCAGGAGAGACCAAAGACAACGTAAAGAAGGGACTTCACGAGGACGCAAAAATTGCCACTTGGGCATCACTCATGGCTACCTTCTGCCAAAAGTTTTATAGCGCTATGCGGAACACTGATGAAGAGACAGGTCCCAATAAGACCTGCGTCATAATGATAAACCCCGTAAGGGCTAATATAGATGCTAGGTCAGCGAAGTACTTCCCTTATTCACAGGGTGGTGGGTACGCGCTTAAACACGCAAAAGCGGTTGACTTGCATCTCAGAGTTGGTAGCTCGATAAAGTCTAGTGGTAAAAAGATAGGGAAAGAGATCAAGTGGAAAATCTCCAAAGGGAAGCACGGGATCTCTGAAGGCGCTGAAGGCGGCTATAACTTCATCTTCAACCAAGGAGTTGATTTGATAGAAGACCTCGCAAATACCGCCAAGTCTTTAGGGCTTATTAGAAGCTCTGGTCCGGTGTATTACATCTTAGACTATGAAGACAAGGTCAAGGGAGGCTTGACGGGTGTCATAGACATCCTGAAGAAGTCCCCAGCGCTATGCGAGGAAGTTCGCGTAGCTGTCCTAGAGAAAACAAAGAATGGCTAAAGTTTACGTAAAGATCGGGCCCAAGTTCGTTGAACATGCGGTTGATGGGCTCCCGTTTCTCCCAGGGCTTTGTATGCACAAAGTTCCGTATAGCGGGAAGTCTAGCAGCGTATACAACATAACGCACACGCAAAGCGGCCTTGCGGTCCTATCTAACGTAGACGAAGCCAATTTAGAACTTACCAGAATGATCATGGGTCGGATGCTCTGGGACAAAACCACAGACGCCATCTTCGATGAAATAAAATATCACAACTTGGTCAAAGAAGCGGAGGCCGTATTGTCCAACCATACAGAAAGCGAGAAGCAAGAGAAAAGAATTGCTAAAGACATAAAGGGTAAGCGGCAGCCAGCCTCTGGGTCAAGATGGGGAAGCAAGCGAGATGTTATCACGCCAGACCTGCTGATTGAGGCGAAGACAACAAAGTCTTCTACCCAAAGAGTGTCGATAAAAGACCTTCATTTCCTGACAAAGCAGGCTTACCAGCAAGGAAGAGTCCCAGCGTACATACTAGAGTTTTCAAGAAGGTGGGAGGTTGTCCTTGTGCCCATGCAAGAACTCACAGAGGACGCCCTAGGGGAATTTGAAGAAACCAAAAATTTAGATTACAGAAAAAGAAAATCGTTCTCGGTCAAGGAAGAATTGGCTGGTTGGGTCTCGTCCGAAAACTGCGTCCTGATTGAGACAACGGAAACAACCTACGCGCTAATAAGCTATTGCGCCTTCCTAGAAATAGCTAAGAGGGGAATATGAAAAAAGACAAGATGCCCGTTCGGTGTTTTCGCGAAGAGCAGCCAAAGAATGATAGAAACTTTAACATCGCGCAAGAATTCGACTACTTGCTAGAAATGGAAAACGCTAAGCCGTGGACCCGTAAGATAGGCCACTATCACCCGTCATCGATACGAGGGTGTAAACGGGCAATGTACTACGACAGGATCGGGTCCGAGCCAAAGCCCAGGATACATGCAGATCTACGTATGCTGTTTGACATGGGCCACGCCCTGCACGGAATGGTTCAAGAATACCTAGCCCAGATAGAAGGCTTCGAGCCAGAAGTGGCTATTGAGTTCGAGCCGCTAAACTTGTACGGCCATTGTGATGGTGTATTCAGAATACAAGACTGGGTCTTAGAAATTAAGACTGTAGGTGAGTCAGTCTATAGAACCCTGGTTCAACCTAAAACGGACCACATTTGGCAAATCCATTGCTACATGTTTGCTCTGGATATTCCGAGGACACAGCTTCTCTACGTAAACCGAGCAACCGGAGCAACTCGTTTATTTAAAGTAGAATTTAGTAATGACATCTGGGACCAGATCGTGAGCATTATTAATTACGTAGAAGAATTTGTTAAAAAGGAAACGCCTCCCCCACAAGAGATAAGCAAGTGGACCTGCCGATCCTGCAAATTCTACCATATATGCGAACCAACTTTTGACTAAGGAAAAGCAATGACCCAGGAAAGTAAAGACATTTTTCTGGCACTCAGGAGCACACTGGAAGAGGACCTAAAAAGTACGGGGTTTAGCCCCGACGCCAATCCTCCAGGACGTGAGCCCAAAATTACGGGCTCAGTGGCTGCTCTAAAGGCACCAGAATTGAAGGCGCTATACGATGAATTCCTAGCGTTCTACGATTATATTACAGACCAGATTGTTTCCGACATAGGCTTTGAGGTCGTAAGCAAGGCAAGGCTCGAGCATGTTCAATCTTCTGTAACTTTAAAAGCTCACGCTGATTCTACGCTGAAAAATGCAGAGCAGCGTAAGGCGTTTGTTCACTGTGACCTAACTTATCTTGGCGCAAAAAGAGACTACACCTACTTCAAGGGGAAGCTCGCAATGCAGCAGGAGCGGCGGGATAAGTACAAACGAGCCATGGACCGCATTGGGCGGGAGTTGTGGCTTAGAACACAGGACGACAGTCCTCAAGAGTTCTACAAACCAAGCAAGCGAATTAACTTAGCAGAACCTGCGTACCGATCAGCCTATAAGCATATTAAAGATAATGGATAACTGCGTTTTTGAAGCCAAAATAACGACGCTGCCTCCGTCTGTTAATAAGATGTACGTCCATACAAAATGGGGGCCGAGACCGTCTGCGGCAATGAAGAAGTTCAAAGCTAAAGCAGCAGCAGAATTAATAAAACAAATATCGTTTGATATGGAGCCACTAGATAAAAATTCACCCTACAGGCTTAGCCTGGAGTTTTACCTGCCAGCCCTTGTAAACAAGAGTTGGCCGGGTAAAGCAAAAACAAAGTACAAAAGACGGGATGTTTCAAACCTTGTAAAAGTAGTTGAAGACGTGCTTTCCCGCTGCTTAGGGATAGACGACTCGTGCTTTCTTGAGGAAGAGCTTAAAAAGCTTGACGGCGGTGCCTGTGGCTTTGTAGGAATTGAAATTAAGATATACAAACTTTAATTAAGGAGAGGCTATGGGCGACAAGAATCACACACTGAAACTATCTCCATTAGAGCTTCAACACATGGTTTGGGAAAAGCATGAAAAGCGAATTGCTATCCATACAAAGCCCGAACAAATACAAGAACTTTTACCGTATAAGGTAGATGAAATCCCAGAAAACCAATTTAACCATATGCGTGATGAGATCATGCTTTACATTGAGAGGCACAAAAATATGTTATCCCTGCCCTGCGACGGCAATTGTTATGGACACACAGACGGAGTAGTAGTGTTTTGTCACCAACAACTCCTGGAGGATCAGTCGAATGACCGCGACAAAAATTAAAGTAGCGAAGAAGATGTTTGAGAACCTAGACAGGGCAGAAATTAGAAGCCTAGCAATTTTCGGGATGAAGCTATCTCCCGCAACTGCGTATAAGCTGGAGTCTAAACAACTGGTATCTTGGGTGCACGACCGTGCGCTTACGGTTCCTGATGATGAGATTACAGGAGACCGCAGCGTAGACACTAGACCATTTGCTGATGCAGATTTGGCGTCTATGATTGCGACCCTGAAGGAACGAGAAGCCTTCAGAGAGGGCGTCCTAGAATATATTAAACAACTCCAAGAGTTTGTTCGGGGCGAAGCAAAACAAGCGCCAGGATGGCCCCCCATTAAGGAAGACGAAAGTGGGGCTACCCCGCCGGAAGTTAAGGAGGCCCCTCCAGCCAAACGAAAGCGAGGTCGGCCACGTAAGTCTGAGAGTGTCAATAATAAGACGCTAACAAAGCCAAAGCTTGTCACTGCGCCAGAGGTTGTTGTGAAACCAACACCCAAGCAAAAGATCAAAAAGACAAAGCTCGGCACTAAATCAGAGCCAGCCGTAGCCAGTAACTCCCAAGTAGAGGTACTCAAAGAAACAGTACACTCTCTCGAGAACCGCGTAGTAGAAATGTCACAAACATTGAAAGATATTAGTGCTTTTACAGACGGGCTTGCTAACGGAATCAAAGATGGGTTTGAACGTATGAACGAGCAGGTAATGGCTCTTCGGGCAGAGCAGACAGCAGCGCATAACCTTCTAGGAAACGCGCTATTGTTCTTAATGAACTCCGCTATTTTCGAGCAGGGTGAAGAAAAGATTGATCTGTCTGGTATCCCGGAACCAAGCACCTACTTAGATACAGAAGACTAAGCACAAGTATTGCCAGCAAAGCACCAGTGTGGTGGACCCCCGTATGCGTATATTCTGCACATACGGGGGTCTTTTTTTTACCCCAAAATAACGCAAAATCCACCTTCCTTTTGGAGATAAGAATGGTGAAGGAGTCCCTTAGAATTCTTTCACATCACCACATAGAAAAGGAGTTCTCATGGAAAACCATAAAATTGCCGTGCTTGATACATCGACTGCCCGCAACGTCAAGTGGACCCTCAATGTCATCGACGATATATACAGTGCATCTCCCCGCCTTCTGGAGCTTCTAGAAGAGGGCTACACTGTATACATCGCTTCGACGAGAACAAAGATGTTCCCAGAGACGCACGACAAGTGCCTGTTCGACCTCCTTCCGGAGGACCGATTCTTCACTGCCAACCCAGATCTTGAGGGCGGCCACGCAGAGGCTGAGGGGCTCATCGACCTGTGGGAGCGCGTGCTCACCAAGCTCAACATAGACCTCCCACCGGAAAATGCCACGTCGTTCCACTCTTGGATGGACCTTCGCTGCCATGCCAAGAACCGTGGAATCACCGTTAGATAGTGCAAAAATACACCCCTTTTTGGGGATAAGAGTAGTGAAGGAAGGGTTGTGTATCTTTCCCCCTTCGCTTTTTCTCACAGATACACGGGAGAAACTACAATGGCACGAAAATCTACAAAGTGGTCTTGGGGCAGAAAACCTACTCGTGGCGAAAAGGCACGGGAGTTCGGAAAGCAGGTGGGGAATCAAGTCCTCATCGTAATCGCTGCAAATGCCGCTCTGACGGCAATTGACGCGCTCTTGTCGGCAGGCATTGAGAAATTCAATGAAGCACGCGCTAATCGCGCTGCTGCTACTGACGCTGCTGAACCTGCTGCTGCATAGGCAAAATCTCGTAAAGAGAAAACCGGGGGGCGCGATTTACGCGCCCCCCATTTTTTAGCTAATATTAAGCCACTGACTGGTTGGACCTACTACGGGGAAAGTAGTCTCATTATGATAGCCATGGCCCGTGCCTGTCCCGCCGCCATTAACAATTTCGTCTATAAAGCCTCCACCCGGTTGACTG
>Ga0098044_1001254_pt1 | contig 13356 bp, 16 predicted proteins | sample 10_taG_FD_75053 | JGI IMG/M metagenome (GOLD analysis project Ga0098044, IMG submission 75053) | Marine viral communities from the Subarctic Pacific Ocean - 10_ETSP_OMZ_AT15264 metaG | ecosystem: Environmental > Aquatic > Marine > Oceanic | place: Pacific Ocean | collected 2015-01-16 | reverse complement strand
TAAATTGGGGCTACACGATCACTGGCGTTCCAACCTTTCGGTGAACTAGGCCAGATTATGTTATCTCAGCAAATGGTTTATGCTATCGCCCCAAATTCTTTTATATTACTAATAATAAAAATAAAACTGTTGATATTCCAATTATCATAGATACAAATAGAAATGTGCAAATGAATATTACTGTAATGTTATGAAGTATATTGATAAATCTTGTCATTGTGGACTCCTATTAGTTGAATTATTGTTATTACCCATGTTACTCTGAAATCTATATGTATGTATATGTGGAGATGGCTACTTACTTAGCATGTGCCAAACAAGCAGCCTCCACGTTATATTCGGACAGCGAAGTTATTGCCGGGTTATCCAGCCTATATCACTGCCAACAAAGGGCGTTAGCCCTTTCCTTACTGGTCTTTACACCAAGCAAGAAGAGATTCGCCCATGAGGAATGGTGTCTTCTTCGCACCTTCCCAGTAAGCTTCACCCGTGTCAAGGTCAACGCAAACAATGAACTGTGTAGATACTGCGACCTGTGAAACAAGACCTGTCTCCAAGTTCACGACATCTTCCGTGACATCTCTCATAATTCCGAATTTAAACATAATGTAACTCCTTTCGTTAATTAAGAAAACTGATTTTAAGGGTATGGGGTATAAGTATAGCCTACGCTGCATTTTCATCCAATTTTTTCAGAAAAATTATTTAGTTTTCATTTGACATTGTATGTAATTTCAAGGAGGTGAGGGCGGGGTTAAAGAATAACATATAAAAGAATTATATAATATTACTGTAGTACATGTGAACAGAAGTTACTAACTTATAACATGGGTAAATTAATAGAAGAACTGGCTCTGCTTCCAATAGAAGGGCAAGAGTTTATCCTTTCAGGTCTATCATCTGATTATATTCCTATCCAAATAGATGATATTGTGTATGTCATCCCAAAAGAAGTAAATGAATTGATAAAGGGTTTGGCTGATGTTTTAGATAAAGAATCGGAAAAAAGAGGAGATTTGTTATCGAATCTAGAAAAATTAAAGAAATAGAACATTTCGTATACGAATCAAAAGAAGAATTTAAAAATAAAACTAATTTAAGCTATAAACCATGGAAAGAAGACCCTCATGAAGGAGATTGGGTTTTAGCTGATGATGGAGGTATAGTTCAGATTCTTAAAAAGGGAGAGATTAATCACCCTAAAGATACTGAAAATTATAAATCTAATAATTTTTATGTTAGGACTATTGTAGGGACTTTTCTTTTAAATGATAAAACATATATGGATACGGATTTCAACCAACATCCAAATAGATACACTTTCTCAAAGAGAATCACTAATGCAAACGAGAATTTTAATTTTAGAAAAAAAATCACTAAAAAAGAGCAACTGTTTGCCACACAAGTAATGACGGGGCAACCTGCGATAGACGCTGTAAAGAATGTATATGGGACTAAGGATTTTCAAAAAGCAAAAACAAAAGCAGTATTACTATTAAAACAGGAAAGGGTTATGAGTGAAATAGAAAAGGTGTAAATGACATAGCAAAAGGCATGGGGATAGACCATGAATATGTTTTAGGAAGACTAAAAATGTTAGCAGATAGTAGCCCAGATGATAATGTGGTCTTGCAATCAGCTAAAGAATTAGGTAAAATAATAGGCACAAGCACAAATATTAAAAAAGATAATGCAGCTGTTGGTTTTTTCTCTGGTTTTTCACAAGACCAATTGGAAGGGGCTTATAGAGAACAAAAACAAATTGAGGCACAGGATGAATCCGAATGACAAAGTTGTAGACGATTTTAGGAAGGATGATGATGGCAATATAATAGGATGCCCTAAATGCGGGGCTAGGGCTATGAGAAAAGATGGCTTTTCTTATTACGCTGAAACTAAAAAGCAATGTTGGCATTGCAATGCTTGTGGTAAGAAAACATTAAATCCGTCTATTGTTGAAGAGTCACCATTCACAGTCGCTGACCGTGACCCTGACATGATGCCAATAGAAGATATTATAAATTTTAGAACAAAGCAATACAGTCAGAAGTTAAAATCAAAAGAGACTAAAAAATTAGTAAATATTGATATACATACAACTGGCCCAATAGGTATTGCACATTTTGGAGACCCTCATGTCGATGACGATGGAACTGATTTATCACAAATTATTCGTTACATGGATGTTCTCAATGACACCGATGGAATGTATTGCGGCAATCTTGGAGATATTCAAAATAATTGGATTGGCAGGTTGGCTACTTTATATGGTCAGCAATCGACTTCTGCGAAAGAATCGTGGAAATTAACTGAATATTTTGTAAATAAAGTAAATTGGTTATATTTAGTTGCTGGTAATCACGATGTATGGAGTGGAGATGGAGACCCATTAGAATTTATCATGCGTGACCATAAGGGCTTGTATGAGAGATGGGGTGCTAGAATGAACCTAAAATTTCCTAATGGAAAAGAAATCAGAATAAACGCTAGGCATACTTGGAAAGGAAATAGTATGTGGAACTCTGCTCATGGTGTAGCTAAAGCTGCTCAAATGGGATGGAAAGACCATATTCTTACTTGTGGTCATACTCATGTTGCAGGTTATCAAGTTATTAAAGACCCTGCATCTGGATTGATAAGTCATGCTCTCCAAGTTGCGTCTTTTAAGATTATGGATAATTACGCAGATAAACTTGGGTTAGATGATAAGAATATCTTTAATTGCCCAGTTACTATTATAGACCCTAGATATGACGATGATGACAATAGGTTAATCACTACAATATTTAACCCACTAGTTGCTTGTGAATATTTAAACTATTTAAGAAGTGAAAAATAAATTAGTAAATGGCAAATATAAATAAGCATAATGTATCTCAAGCAAATAAAGTCCTTGAGTTATCTAGGCATGATTTAATTGCATTTGGGAAATTGTTTTTATCTGGGGATTTTGGGAAATCTGAATCTCCTAAATTTCATTATCAAATAGCAGATGCTTTACTTGAAAAAACTACAAAATCACTTGCTTTAATATTGCCAAGGGGGAGTGCTAAAACTCAATTATTTAAAACTTTTCTTATGCATAAGATTTTGTTTAAAAAGAGAGATGAGTTTTTATTCATGGGCTGGGTTTCAGATAATCACAGAAAGTCTATTCTAAATCTCCAGTATATTAAACAGCATTTTCAAACAAATGAGATTATTAAATATTATTTTGGAGATATTGTTGGTGAAAAGTGGACAGAAACAGATATTGTTACGAATACAAAGGCAAAATTAATAAGTAGGTCTAATTTGTCTAGTGTGAGGGGAGAAAACTATTTAGGTAAAAGATATGATATTGTAGCATTAGATGATACCGAAAGTGAAACTAATACAGTTACTCAAGATGCTAGAGAGAAAATTAAAAATATTGTATATAATGGTGTAAGGCCTGCTTTGGATATAGATAGTGGAAGATTGATATTTGCAGGGACACCTGTACATTATGATAGCCTTTGTCAAAATATTCTTGATGGATATGAAAAAGCAAAAAATAAATCTAAATATACTTGGGATGTTATTACCTATAAATCCACTCAACCAGAAATGGAAGGAGGGGTTCTATGGGATTCTTATATGCCTAAGAAAAAACTCCTTTCTATTAAAAGAGAATATGAAGAGGCAGGAAGAGCCCAAGGCTATTATCAAGAGTATGAACTTGAAGTACAGAATGAAGAAGATGCTTTGTGGGGAAGTAATTATATAAAGTATTGGCAAGGCTACTATCAAAGGGATAACGATATAAATTATTTAGTAATAGATGGGGAGAAATTCCCTTGTAATACATTTATTGGTTGTGACCCTGCTACTGATATAGACACAAGAAATTCAGATTTTTCTGTTATAATGGTTGTTGCTCTTGACCCCAATAACAATGTTTATGTTTTAGAGTATGAAAGGCATAGGTCAATACCTACCGTGGGAGCAAGAGACGAAAGTGATAATCTTATTGGCAAAAAGGGAGTTGTTGATTACATAATGGAACTTCATCAAAAATATCATTGTATATCTAGTACTGTTGAAGATGTTGCTATGAATAGGTCAGTTTTTCAATCGTTAAACGAAAGAAGAAGAATAGAGAATAAGTTTGATATTGCTGTTATTCCTGAAAAACCCGGTGGGAGAGAAAAGCGAAATAAAATTTATTCTGGTTTATCTGGCAGGTTTAGCACTGGAACAGTATATTTAAGGGACAATATGTTTGATTTAATACACGAAATCGTCACTTTTGGTTCAAAAATGGCACATGATGACACAATTGAGACACTTTTTTACTCACTTTTGCACTCATTCCCCCCAAATATGAAATCTAAAGGCGAAGGAAAGCAACGAAAGTGGATAAAACCGTCAAGAAAAGCTAAACCGTGGATTCTTGCTTAATGAGTAAAGGAAATTAAATAATGGCTAGACGTAAGAAAGGCAAAACAAGTGAAAGAATTTATAATATGTGGAGAACTTCTAACTCAGAGGAAAGAGTTAAGTGGCAATCTGCGAGTCAAAAAGGTTATGATTTTTATTTAAATGACCAATTAACATCTCAAGAAAAATCATCATTAGAAAGCGCAGGTATGCCAACTTTCCAAATTAACAGGATAACTCCTATTATAGAAACGATGAAATATTTTGTAACAGCTAATAATCCAAGGTGGAAAGCTGTTGGAGTTGATGGGAGTGATTCAAATATTGCTCAAGTCCATAGTGATATTTCAGATTATTGTTGGGGTCTGTCAAATGGTAAATCTGTTTATGGAAGTGTTATATTGGATGCTCTTGCTAAAGGTATTGGTTACTTTTTTATAGATGTAGATATGAACTTAGATAATGGGAAGGGTGATGTTATTTTTAAAAGAATTGACCCTTATGATGTATTCCCTGACCCAATGTCTAGAGATTTTTTATTTAGAGATGCTTCTTTTATTATTGTAAAAAAGAGATTGACAAGAAGTCAATTAAATCAAATGTTTCCTGAGCATAAAAGGAAAATTAAATCTGCGAGTGAGCAGGGCATTTATGAGACTTATTCTCAATCAGATAGGAATGATTCAGATGCTATTATAGCTGAAGATATAATTACTTCTGTGAGTGAGTCAGGAGAGAAAGATGATATACTTGATTATTATGAATGCTATGAAAAGGTTAGAGTCCCTTTTTATAATTTAACTATTCAAATACATCCAACTCCTGAAGATTTAGAAAATGTAAAAATGGTATCTGAACAAAGAATTAAAGATTACATAGAAGAATCTACTGTAGCTACAAAAGAAGCTATTCTTAATATAGAAAAACAATTACAAGCTGGAGAAATTATTGAAGATAGAGCTTTTCTTGAAATACAAAAAGCTGAAAAAGCATTGGATTATGGGATTAAAAGAAAAAAGTCAGAAATTGATTATGCTACTCAAGAAGAATTGAATAGAACTGAATCTAAAATTGTAAGCAAAGAAGAATACAAAATATTAATTGAAAATAAACAAGTTGCGGATACAATACTAGATGCTAGTCTTTTTCATGAAAGAAGAATTAAAGTTTCTTGTTGCTTGGGAAGTGATGTTACTCTATATGAATATATATTGCCAATTACTGATTTTCCAATAATCCCAGTTCCATATTTGTATACTGGCACTCCTTATCCCATGTCAGCAGTCATTCCTATGATAGGGAAACAACAAGAAGTTAATAAAGCTCATCAAGTCATGCTTCATAATGCAAATTTAGCTTCTAATTTAAGATGGCTTTATGAAGAAGGAAGTGTTCCAGAGGAAGAATGGGAACAGTATTCATCATCACCGGGAGCATTATTAAAATATCGACAGGGGTTTGCTCCTCCCCAACCTGTGTTGCCTGCCCCAATAAACAATGCTTTCTTTACTGTAACTCAAGAAGGCAAACAGGATATGGAGTATATTGCAGGTATTCCAAGTTCTATGATGGGATTTGCACAAGATCAAGCTGAAACATATCGGGGGCTATTAGCTAATGATGAATTTGGGACTAGAAGAATAAAGGCTTGAATGAATAGTGTTTTAGAGCCTGCTCTAGAGCATACTGGTGAAATATTTAAACAACATGCACAAGCTCATTATCAAATAGATAAAGTTTTTAGAATTGTTCAGCCAAATACATCAGGAGATTATGATGAGTCAGAAACAAGAATTAATATCCCTATATACAATGATTATGGGGAGCAAGTCCAACTTTGGAATGACTATGCTTCTTCTAGATTTGATATAAGAATAATAGCAGGAGCTGTAATGCCATTAAATAGGTGGGCTTTACTTGAAGAATATTTTAGATGGTTTCAAGCGGGGCTTATTGATGATGTTGCTATGTTAGCAGAAACTGATGTAAGAGGAAAAGAACAAATCCTTGAAAGAAAGTCATTGTATGTTCAATTGCAACAGCAAATGGAAGGAATGAAAGAGCAGATGCAAGATAAAGAAGGTGAAAATGAAACATTAAAACGCCAATTAATCCAAGCGGGCATCAGACATGGCATTGATACTGGTTCTAAAACTGTTAATAAAGAAGTTCTTGAAACACAAGCTCAACAAAAATATTACAGAAAAATACTTGAAGATGACTTAAGAAGAAAGACAGAAAAAGAATTAGAACAAAAGAAAATTTCATAGTATATTAAATAATAAACAAGGAAGCAACTAATGACAAATGAACAAGGCAACGCTTCAAATGAAGCCCCTCTTTCAAATGAAGAATTAGACTCTAACGACTTTTTTGCTGGTTTAGAAAATGAAGTTAATGGAGGTATTCTTGAAAGTGATGATTCTTCACAACAATTATCCAATAACAAGGAAACTGTGAGTGAAGTTCAGCAAGAGAATGTCGAGACTCTTAAAAAAAGGTATGCTGATTCTAGCAAAGAAGGACAACGACTTAACACTCGTTTAAAAGAACTAGAACCATATTTACCTATTCTTGACGAAATGCGAAAAGACTCTGGATTAATCAATCATGTGAGAGATTATTTCGAGAGTGGTGGTCAAACTCCTCAAAATGTCACTAGTAAACTTGATTTGCCTGAAGATTTTATATTTGACGCAGATGAAGCAGTTAGTGAGCCAAATAGTGATTCGGCAAAAGTTTTAAATTCAACAATTGATAATGTAGTGCAACGAAAACTCTCTAATGAGTTGGGGAAGCAAAGAGAAGAAATGAAAGTTAATTCTGAAATAAATTCTTTTAAGCAAAAACACGACATGGATGATAATCAATGGGATGAGTTTAAAAATTATGCAGATGCAAGGTCTCTATCTTTAGATGATATTTTATATCTAAAGCAAAGAGAATCTGGTGAACCTATGGAAGCAAGAAATGTTGGCGTTTCAGAAAAAGCAGCTAATCATACAAGGAAAGCTCAAATGAAACCTCAATCTTTAGCGACTACAGGGTCAGCATCCACTGAAGTAGATTCAGACGATCAACTATTTGATGCCATTTTGGGAATTGACAAGCAACTTGATTCCGCATTTGGTTAATAGCTGAACTTTTGTTAGACTATTAGCCAGATGCTTTAACTCCAAAATAAAGAGGTAACACAATGGCTGATGACTTATTTCAATTAGGCGATTTAGGAGTCGCTGATGATAATAGTAGTCTATCCACTGGTGATCTTAGGCGAAAGTATAATTTTGGGAGTAGAGTATCTGAGTTAGCAATAGCACAGGATCCTTTCTTCCGAATGGTATCTAAGATTTCCAAAAAACCAACCGATGATCCTCAGTTCAAATACACTGAACGAAGACCATCATTTCACAAGCGCTATGCATATTGTTACGGAGCTGACGACAGTTCAAGTACTCCGTCAGCTGGTGGCGCCTTAACAGCAAACACAACAAAACTATACATGATTGGTGATTATAAATCCGCTGGTAATAAGGGAACTATATATGGCCAAACATCTGTAGGCATTGGAGCAAGTGGCACTAGACCTGGATTTTTCATGGCTGGTCAAATTGTAAAAATCCCTACTTCAGGTACTGAAGGCGCGGCCTATACTGATTACGCTTTGTTTAAAGTGTCTGCTGTCGCAAATGGAGCTTTATCTAATAGTGTCCTATTGACTGGTTCTATGGTTAAGACTCCAACTGATCTAGAGCAAGCATATAAACACTCTGATGATTCTGCTAGAGATAATGTAAGTCAAGAGACTTTATCTTCTTTGCGTTCATTTGTTGTTGGTAGTGCGTTTTCTCAAGGTAGTGGTTTTCCAAGTAGTTGGAAAGACCAACCTTTTTCCACAGGGTATGGTAATACTCAGATTTGGAAAACGGCAATGGCTATGGATAATACTTCTAGAGCAACTATGCTCAAGTATGATTCTAGCGAATGGGCAAGGACTTGGAAAGAGAAGTTGATCGAGCATAAGTATGACATCGAACAATCACTACTTTTTAATTCTGCGGCTAGTACTTCAGATGACGCATGGTACACAGATGGTGTTTTAAGCTTTATTTCTACATATGGAAATAAGTTTACTGCAGCATTGGCTTCAAAGACTCAAGATGATTTTCTTGATGACATGAGTGCGTTTCTAGACCCTCGTTATAATAGTGCAAATGCAACAGTTTTCTTTTGCAATACTGCTACTTATAATTGGCTACACAAGTTAACAGGATATTTCGCAAATAATGTCGAAACATCTGCTAACTATAGAGCTGAAATGGCGATGGTTGGAAAAAAGAAGGTGTTTGGTGTTGATGTAACTGCTATTTCTACTCCTTACGGAGATATGAATGTAGTTCGCAACATTCACTTAGACCAAACTAATGTAAATATCTTAGGTATTAATATGAAGCACGTTTCATATAGACCTTTAGTAGGAAACGGTTTAAATCGTGATACTGCTATTTACGTTGGGGTACAAACCCTTGAAAACAGTGGTGTTGACCGTAGGGTTGACTTAATTCAGACAGAAGCAGGCTTGGAAATTAATATGCCCGAAGCCCATGCTATCTGGACTGCAAGTTAAGGAGGTAGATTATGGCTAATTTAGTATATGGTAATAATGAACAAGACGAAGCTCTTAGAGATGTCGTTGATCTATTCAGAAGTGACCAAATAGGTAAAGTTGAAGGGCAAGGATTAATTTCCTCAAAAGCCGTTCATTCTTTCTTAGGTGGTACGTCTGCCGCATCAGGTATATTAATTCCTTTTGGAATTGATACATCTATCTGGGGCGGATTTGTCCGAGTCGAAGGCATAGGAGCCGCTGCTGGTTCTCTAGACTTTGACCTAGGACTCACTGCTGGAGCAAGTGATTTCGGAGCTGGTTATGGACTAAGTGGAGATGGAGTTTATGCTTTAAAAGCAAATGACTTTGTTGACATTGGAACGCCAGAAGACCTTCATCTTTCAATAGACGTTAACTCTTATGCTAGTTCAGTAAAGATAAAAGTAACCATTATGGTATTATCTTCTGTAGCTCCTGCAACTTCATAGGGAGGTAACAGATGGGTAAATACTGGGTAGCGGGAAATCCAAATTCAGAGATTACTGATGCTAAGGCAATGCAGTTAGCTTCATTGTCAGTATCTGGTGGTGCTTATATACCAGTTCTTGGGCCAGTAACAACGATGCCTGCTAGTACTTCTTTACTTGTAAAGAATACTTACTACGCAGAAGATACTACTAGTGCTGAAACATTTCTACTTCCAACAGTTGCAAATTCAACTGCTGGTGATTGGATTGTTGTCAGAGATACTGCTGGTTTAGCTAATGGTGAATTAATCACTATTGGTTCAGCAGCTAGTGGGGATTTTGCGGTAGGATGTCATCTTAAGGGTATTAATGTAACTGCAACTGCTAGTACAGAGGCTGTAGACATTAGTGTTGCGGGTGATAATTCTGTTATCATGGCTGGTTTAACTAATGGTGCTGGTGGAGCGGGTTCTTATGTTGCTTTTGTCTTCAATGGAACTGCTTGGACTGCATCAGGAGTAAGTCGTAATATTGGTAATGGGACAGCTCTTACTGTTGGAACAGCAGCAATGAGATTCGCAGCAACGTCATAATCTGAAGTTTGTGATTAATACCGCAATATAAGGATATAACAATATATGGGGGAGTTTCGGCTCCCCTATATGTTCAAAGAGAATAAAAAATGGCAATTACGGATATACAAGCAAGTGTTTTATCAATAACAAATCAAACTCCAACAGCAAATAGCGTTGAAGATGCCCAAAGATTTGTAGTCTCGAGTATTCCTAAGACTTTATTAAAGTGGGCAGGTACTGAAACTTCAGTGGGGGGTCATGGTGGAGACTCTAGTCCTAATACAATTACTTTACCTTATGGAACTGATAATATATTATCAGTAAGAAGGGGATCGTATGAGGCGATAGAAGTACCATCATCAGAAAGAGCTTTTTTAGAGGCAGATAGTGGTAGTTTAAAAGAACCTACTGTATTTTTTCCTAAATATTTTGTAACCGCTGGAAATGAGGTAAGGGTTAAGCCTAATCCCACAGATAGCGTTACAGCCCATGTTAATTTCGTAGACTATGCTAAAATAGATGACGATAGTGATTTAAGAAATGCAGTAATTAATTATACTGCTTCAAAAGAATTTACAAAATTGGCTAGTGATAATTTGGCAAGTTGGGATTCATTAGTAATTCCTTCGCCACCTTCATCTCCTAGCTTTGGCAGTGATTTAACAATAAATGTTTCTGCCCCAATAGCACCTTCTATAGATGTAGTAACATTAGATAATACTGCTTGGGTTGCTCCCACTTATGTTCCTCCCGTTATGCAATCTCCCGATTGGAGTGATGTAGAGAATTGGATTACAACTGAGGAAGATTCAGAGATGTTAAATTCAAGGGTAGCGGCAATACAATCTCAAATAGCAGAATACACAGCTAAATTGAATGAATCTCAATCTAATTTCAATAAAGAAAGTGCAATTTATTCAACTAAAGTAAATGAGTCAGTCCAAAATGCTCAACTTGATTCTGCTAAAGATGCTCAAGATTTACAAAAATACCAATCTGAATTAAGTGAGTATCAAAATAAAATAAGTATAGAAGTTCAAAACTATGTAAACTCTTTTAATAAAAATTCCCAAGAATATCAATCTGAATTAGCTTTGTATGGTTCTGAATTGCAAAAATATCAAGGGGAAATAGCTGAAGAAACACAAGAGCAAGCTATAAAAGCTCAAAATGTTCAAAGATATGAAAGAGAAGCTGATAGATATTATAGTTGGTGTAAAGCAGAGATTCAAGCATATATACAAAATAATTCTAAAATGATTCAACAAACAATGGCAGCGCAAGTTGCTGCTCAACAGCAAGGATAAATTATGGCAGATAAAGTAACATTTGCAGTAAGTTGTACTCCTCAAGAAGAATTAACAAATGAAAATTCTGGGACTATGTATGTAATTGCGAGTGAAGTAAATAAATCACTAGGAGGAAGTGGAACAGCTACTTGCGCTAGTTATGCTGGGAGTGCGGCCAACCAAGGTTATTTAAATGCGACTGTTAATTATATGGAAGCAATAGATTCAGCGGATACAACTGACATTAGTGCTGAAGCTACTGCGACTTTTGTTTTTATAAAAAATACTGGATATACATTTGATACAGCTACTGCTCTAGGCTCTTCATTAGCTAAGTCTTTAAAAGTAATGAGCGGCACAACTCTTATTTCTCTTTTAGACGCTGGGGAAGCAATAGTTTTAAAAGATGATAATGCTGGAATAGCCTGTACGGGTATCCATGTCAGGACAGTAGACACAGATGGAAGCAATAATGCAAGTGCTGGTCATTTGGCCGTAGAATACTTGGTTGTAGATTAATGACTATTCAAGAAATAATGGAACGGGCTAAGATAAAGGAAACCAACCTTGCTATTGCTTGGATTAAAGATGCAATACATTTAATACAATCTCAAGGACATGATAGTTTAGCTACATGGAAAGTTGACGTTGTTGATGGGGTTAGGGAATATGCTCTTCCTTTAGATTTAATAAAGCTAAGATCAATTTCTATAAAAGATACAAATGATGATAGGTGGAAAAAGATTAGAAGACTAATTTCCGAACCAACTGTCACGGAGGATAATTCACCTTGATATGAGTTTCGATACAAATGACACATTCGTTTATCAAATTGTAGGTAGGGACATACACCTATATCAATATATTTATTCAGCTAGAACTGATATATTAGCAGGTTATAGGATTAGAATCCCCGACTCTTTCTTTGGGGATCAACTAGTATATCCTGATGAGACTATTGCATCTGGTTTAAGATTTGAAGGAACTACCCTTACTAAATCTTTTGTAACTGAAGCCCTAGAAGACACGACGGGATATTCAACTGGAACTGACATATCATTTAGTACTACTACAATTACAGGAGCAGGGACTGATCATGGCTTTGCTGATTTAGATAGGGTTAGAATACAGGGCTCTACTAGCAATGATGGTGATTACACATCTATAGCAGGAGGAGGAAGTAATACTCTTGTATTTGCAGCATCTACATTTACGGCTGAAACGGCAGGTGCAAAAATTAGCATTAATCAAATACCATTAGAAGTAGCATCTCCTACTGAAGTTTCTCATGTTAATTTAAGTAGAATGTTATCTTTGGCAGTAATAGATTACATAAAAGGTCAGCTTGCGGATTTAAGTGGCAATGTTGAATTAAAAGAATATTATATGAGAGAATTTTGGAAAAAAGTTGGAGATGACAAAAGTAATAAAATAAAAACAGGCATTAGTTACACATCAAATACATATGCTGTAAAATAACTTATTTTATGAAATAAATTTATAGTAAATTAAAGAACAGTTTAAAACAATTAGAGATTGCATAAGGAGACATCTCGCCTCGCAAGGCAATCGTAACAATTAAAAGGAGAACAACATGGCAGACCTTCAAGCATTTAGAAGTCACGAAGCTTTAAACACGACAGCAGCTGGTAACTATTCAGTTGCAGATGCATCATCAGGTGGATTAGGTGGTGCTGCAGGTGCATCAATCACAGCGGCGGCAATAGGCGCGCCAACATTAACCAATACATTACATATGGATTTGGCATCATCTACTCATCAGCTTCTTGTTTATGCGGCAGCTGATATTTATTTTAACTTCGCAACATCCGACTTAGACATTGATAATGATGTAGACTTAATACTTCCGGGAGGAAGTTTAACAAGCATTGCTGTTCCGGTTGGAATGAGAAGTGAAAGTTCGGATACAATTAGATTTAATTTTCAATCTACAGGTTCTGCTTGTGTTGTTAGAATAGTGGAGGTTTAAGATGATTGGTAAATTAGTAGGCTCT
>Ga0098044_1001252_pt1 | contig 13364 bp, 15 predicted proteins | sample 10_taG_FD_75053 | JGI IMG/M metagenome (GOLD analysis project Ga0098044, IMG submission 75053) | Marine viral communities from the Subarctic Pacific Ocean - 10_ETSP_OMZ_AT15264 metaG | ecosystem: Environmental > Aquatic > Marine > Oceanic | place: Pacific Ocean | collected 2015-01-16 | reverse complement strand
TGGAAGCTTTGAGCCGCTAAAACCGGCTCAACAGCTAACGGGTCGTGAGGCCCTTTCAACACTACGGACTGGAGACGGACATTGGACAAGAGCGAAATCAAACGCATCGAGGCTTATCTGCGCGACAAGTTTCGTCTGCCGACCCTTTCCGTTTTTGCTCGTCCCAACAAGGACGATTCAGTGGAAGTGAATATCGGCGACGAGTTCATCGGCGTTATCTTCAAGGATGAAGAAGACGGCGAAGTCTCCTATGCCTTCCAGATGGCCATCCTGGACATCGATTTGCCTGATTGATTTTCCGGTGTGGAGCGATCAGCGTTATTCGTTGATCGTTCCTTCCAGATCGTTGGGCAGACCCGGCGCCTCGAAGGAGGCGACCTTGCGGGTGATCAGCTCATCAATTCTCTGCCATTCATTGAGATGCGCACGCTTGTAGCGATAGGTGAGCGAGAGATTGCGCGTGAGCAGAAGTGTGCGCGAGCAATTGGGGCTGTGGATGAGTTGCGTCTCATGCTCGCAGGTGAGCAGGATGATGCGGTTGAAATGATCCTTGCCGACTAAGAGATCCTGATCGCGGTAGCCTGAGTCTTCGCGGAAGGTGAATTTTTCCAGACCATCGACAGAGGCTTCGGGCTTATTCGTCGTGAAATAGCGCGCGTAGATATCCTTCAGTCGCTGCGCGGCGGGCAGGATGCTTTTGGACTCTTCGAGCGTGAAGAAGATGACGTTGGCGTTGGGGCTGTTGTCTTCAAACTCGGTCTGAAGGTCGGGTGACCAGGGGTCGAAATCGGGGAGCAGGGCGTGCATGGCGATTTCGGATTCCGTGCCGCCATTGCGCTGCGAGGGGTAGCGCGTGAAATTTTCCGGGATCAGGAAACGCGTGCCGCCGACGATGGCTTCGACGCGGCGGGTGGCGGCGCTGGCGCGCGGCGAGCGGCCGAGGATTTCTTCCGGCGTCGGACCGAAATAATAATAGAGGAAGAGGCCTGAAAAGACGGCGACGGCGAGCGCGACGAGGACGGGAAGAATCCAGGCCGGGCGCTGGTGGACGACATCGCCGCCGCTTCGATTCTGATTTGTCACGCCCGGGTCCCCCCAATCCTGTCCGACAATGTTTCGGTCATCGCGTTCGCCCTGTTTCGACTTGGCACAGAGGCGCGGCGCATTCCGATACGTTTTATCGCGTCGGCACTCAGTCTGCCAGACACCCGTTTATAACTCATTGAAAAATAAAGACGATTTATTTCTGTCTGGGTGAAGCGCCGATGGTACGGGGCTTGCGATTGAGGGCCCATGATCAAATTTATTGCAAAATCACTCGTGAGCTTCGCCCTTTTGGGGGCCTTGTGGGGACCAACTGAAAACTGGCTGGACATGCAGCGCAGCGGTGTTCTCGCCTGTCAGGCGGATTACAGCGCCTGCCGGGTTGCGGGGAAGGTCATTCCGCTTGTCGACCGCTCGACGGTGCTTGGACAGATTGCAGCGCAGGCAAAGAACGATCCTGTGGAGCATTTGCAGGTCGAGGTGCGTCGCGTGGCGATGGTGGCCATCGACGGGCTTCGTCAGGCGGCCAAAGCGCAAGAGTGAATGGACGAATGAATTAAAATGGGCGGGCTTCATCCAATGTCTGAATGGACGACTTTTTTCTTCGCGACGACCACAGGCTTCGTCGCAGCGGGGCTGACGGGCAGCTTCTATCGTCTGGTGACGAACAAGGCGCCGAGCTTCCAGATCTGGGATAGCTCGCTCGTCGGGCAGGTTGCCGGTTTGCTGACGCTGGTCTTTGCCGGTCCCACGGTTATTTTGCGCAACGCACTGCGCGCTCAGGTCTTTGAAAATCGTCCGCCGGCCTGGCTGTTGATTTCCTTTTTCATCGCCATGATGTGGAGCTGCCTCTCAGGCGTCTTCATTCTCAGTCTGATGCTCTCCACCTAGGCACGGACCCGACGACGTACCTGTCGGCCCAAGGTGCCGACGAAGCCTGCGCCAATGGTGGCGATGATCCACCATCCCCAGCCGATGGCCCAGAGAACGAGATTGGCGACCGTCTTGAAGGCGCGGAGGCCTGTCTTGCCGGTTATCTCGATAATGCCACGGGTCTTGGGACCGAGCTTGCCGCTCATGCGGGTGATGCGTTCGAGATCCTTGCTGTCGTCCACATATTTCAGCAGGCGAACCGACTCCGCAGGACCGACGCTTTTTTCAAGTTTGGTAATGTCGCCCAGAGCGGGCGTGATCTTGGCCATGGAAATGCCGTTTGCATAGTCGGCGATGGCGTGACGCGTGGCGGCGCTGTCGGCAAGGTCGACAGTTTTGAGCGTGCCGCGAAGTTTCTCGAAATTTACGGCCTCGTTGAGAAGGCGCGTGATGTCGCGGGCGAACTCGACGGTGATGGTGCCAGCTTTCTTCGCGACCTTGAGGAGCGAGACGCCGATGCGTGCGGGCAATGCGCCGCCGCCTGAGGCGATGGTCGCGGTGGTGGCGGCAAGGCCGACGACGGAAAGGCCGAGGATGAATTTCGAATAGTCTTCGCCCTGAACCATCTTGCTGCCTTCGGTGCCTATGTCGCGCACGTCGCCGACGACGGTGAGGTCGGATGTAATGGCGCCGACGAAGGAGGCAGTGTCACTGCCCTCGCCGGTGATGAAGCCTTCAAAGAAATTGCCGGTGTTGCGCGCGACCGTGTTCGGCAGGCTTTGCTCTCTGGCAAGGCGTTCGGCTGTGCCGGTCTCGATCTGCATGTCGGCATATTTGGCGATGTCGTCATACATGACGGCATCGTCGTAGTTGCCTTGATCGAGGGCGGTATCGATGCGGCGGCTCAGATCAGCGCCGCTGGTCTTTTGTGTAAGTTCTGCGCGGACGAAGGGGTCGATGGGGATCATGTCGTCGGAGACGACGCCGTCAAGCAGGCCGTTCTGATAGGCGAGCATGAAGAGCACCGGCAAGGCCAGAATGAAAATAACGACGTTGAAGAATAACTTCATGCTGTTCGGGCCCCCGGGCGCTTCGCATTTGTTTCGCCTTCAAGCTTGAGGCATTGGGCCGGGGGGTGCAACAGCAGGGCATAAAATCAATGGCTTAAACGCCGATTGGACCGCCCTTGTGCGACGTGATTGCCACAACGGAGGGCCTTGGCGGCATATCCGGCTTGAAATCCGGCCATCGCGTGGCGGGGTCGGCGAAGGTCGAAGCGCGCTCGAAGCCCGCGAAATTCTCTGTGCCATCAGCGGCGGGATGCTGGACGGCGACAAAAAGCGTGGTCGAATCCGGCGTGAAACAGGGGCCGCACATTTCGGCACCCACGGGCACCTGAAAGAAACGACGCGAGGTGCCACGCGCGGGTCCCGCCGTATCGACGGCAAAGACGCCGTCGGCCGCGCCGCTTGTCACGTTCCATTCGTCGCCCTGATCGGTGACAACCCAGAGGCGACCGAGACTGTCCGTCGCCAGATTATCGGGATTGGCGAACCAGCCGTTTTGCGAGGTGGCGGGGTTCCATTTCGCCTGAACCTTGGGATCGGCGGGATCGCCGCAGGTGACGAGGAGGTCCCAGGTGAAGGTCGTGGCGGCGTGGTCGCTATCCGTCGCGATCAGTTCGACGACCTGTCCCCAGAGATTGTCGGGGCGGGGGTTGGCACCATGGGCGTCCTTCGCCTTGCGCTTGTTGTTGTTCGTCAGGGACATGTAGACGCGACCTGTAACGCCATCGGGCTGCACGTCTTCAGGCCGGTCGAGGGGCGTTGCGCCGAGCACATCGCCAGCGCGGCGGGCTTCGATCAAGACGTCGGCTTGTGAGGCGAAGCCGTTGCTCTCGTCGAGACCGTTCTGGCCGTGGAGGAGAGGCAACCATTTGCCGCTGCCGTCGTCTTCGAAACGGGCGACATAGAGTGTGCCCTCGTCGAGCAGGTCGGCATTGGCGGTACGGTCCTTGAGGTCGACAGGGCGGGCGGTGACGAATTTGTAGAGATATTCGAAACGCTGATCGTCGCCCATATAGATGGCGAGGCGATCGTCCTTTGTGAGGATGGATTCCGCGCCCTCATGTTTGAAGCGACCGAGCGCCGTGCGCTTTTTTGGGCGCGCATCCGGGGCGAGGGGATCGACTTCGGTGACCCAGCCGAAGCGGTTGGGTTCGTTGGGTTCGACGCCGACGTCGAAGCGCTTGTGATATTGCGCCCAGCCCATACGGTCTCCGGGGACGCCCATGCGCTTGTGATTGTCAGCTTCTCGCGTCTCTGCGAGCGTGCCGCCGAAATAGAGATTGATGTTTTCTTCCGACATCAGATAGGTGCCCCATGGGGTGATGCCGCCAGCGCAATTGTTCATCGTGCCGATGACATTGGTGCCGGTGGGATCGGCGTCTGTCTGGAGACGAGCATGGCCTGAGGCGGGGCCGGAGATCATGATGGCGGTTTCGAGCGTCGTGATGCGGCGGTTGTAGGCGCTGTCGGCGACGGGTTGCCATTTGCCGTCGGCCCGTCGTGCGATCTCGACGATGCTGCCGCCATGCGCGGCCATGGCGGTGTCGATCTGTTCCTGCGTCATGGAGCCGACACTGGTGAAGTCGGGGAACATGAGGTCGTAGTTCGTATATTCGTGATTGACGCAGAGGAGACCGCGGTCGGTGGCATTGCTGCCGTAGGGCAGGGGCACGAAGCCGACATAATCGTTGTTGTAGCCGAACTGTTGTGACTGGCTCTGCGCCGATTGGTTCTGAGGATCGAATGCGGGGGCGCCTTTGAGGATCGGGTCGCCCCAGCGGATGAGGATGTCGGCGTCATAGCCTTCGGCGACGTGATGGGTTTCGTCGACGCTGCGGGTGACTTCCCTGAAATTGAAACCGGGGACCGTCGTTTCTGCCTTGCGGTCGCAAGCGCCGAGGGCGAGGAGGCTGGTCGATGTGGTCGCGGCGAGAGTGAGGGTGCCGCCTGCCTTTATGAAGCTGCGGCGGGACCAGAGGGTGGCGAGTGAAGGGGCCATATGAGCCCTGTCCACAACCTCATCGTCTACGGCTTCGATTTCGGCTTCGAAAGAACGACGCGCCATGTTCTTGCTTTCTGAATCAGCTTTTGATGAGCAATTATGCCTATCATCGGGCTATTTCACCATTGTGACGCGGGCGGTCAGTCGTGGCATAGTCTTGCGCAAAGCGAAACCAGTTGAGGAAACGAGTGAATGGCGATTTATGCGCTGGGGGATGTGACACCCCAACTGCCGGGAAAAGGCGAATATTGGGTGGCCCCCAATGCTCAGGTCATGGGCAATGTGAAGCTGGAACGGAACGCGAGCGTCTGGTTCAACGCCGTGCTGCGCGGCGACAATGAGTTGATCACGGTTGGTGAGAATTCGAATGTGCAGGATGGCTCCGTGCTGCATACGGATATGGGATCGCCGCTGACCATCGAGGAAAATGTGACGATCGGCCATATGGTGATGCTGCATGGCTGCACCATCGGCGCGGGCAGCCTCATCGGCATTGGCAGTATCATTCTTAACAATACGCGCATCGGGAAGAATTGCCTGATCGGAGCGAACACGCTGATCGCGGAAGGCAAGGAAATTCCTGACAACTCCATGGTACTCGGCGCGCCGGGAAAGATTGTGCGTACGTTGACGGACGAGCAGGCGGCAGCGCTCAGGCTTTCGGCTGACCACTATGTGCAGAACTGGCAGCGCTATCATCGCGAGCTGAAACAGATCGATTGAACGAAGAAAAATATTCAGGGAGAGACATATGAGCAAAGCACAGGAAATGCCTGCGGAAGAAGAAGTCCTTTATGAGGTGTCGGAGCACATCGCGACGATTACCTTCAATGCGCCTGATCGCATGAACACGATTTCGCGTTCGATGCTCGATCTGCTGACGCGTCGACTGGTGGACGCCAATCAGGATAAGGACGTGCGTTGCGTCATCATGACGGGACGTGGCCGCGCCTTCTGCGCGGGCCTCGATCTGCGGCCTGAGAAGGGCGGCGTCGGCGGCCTGTCGGATGGATCGACGGCGGTATCGACCTCGATCGATCTGCGCAATACACCGCCGACGGTCTTGTTCGAACTTGAAAAGCCGATCATTGCCGCGATCAATGGCGGTGCTGCGGGCTATGGTCTCGACACGGCGCTCGGGTGCGATATTCGCCTGATGGGCAAGTCGGGCAAGTTGGCGGCGGCTTTCTGCAAGCGCGGTATTGTGCCGGAGTCCGGTGGAACGTGGTTCCTGCCGCGGCTTATCGGCTGGTCGAAGGCGTCGGAGCTGATCTTCACGGGTCGCACGCTCAATGCCGAAGAGGCGGTTGAATGGGGCCTTGCGTCGGAAGTGGTGGAAGATGCCGATCTGATGACGCGGGCGCGTGAGATGGCTCTGGAGATTGCCGGTTGTGCGCCGCTCGCCGTGCAGGCGGCCAAGCGCATGATGCGGATGGGCCTTAACGAACCCTTCCAGGAACATGTGCACCATGTCTATCTGCAGCTGCTGCCGCTGCTGAAAACGGAAGACGTGAAGGAGGGCATGATGTCCTTCATGGAAAAGCGCAAGCCCGTGTTCAAAGGCCGCTAAATCGAGCTACGCGGGGATGGGGCGAACAGGATAATGACTTGCGTTTCATCTCCGCGCTTTCTTGTCGGGCTGCTGTTGCTGACGCTGATGTGGGCAACACCGCTGAGGGCGGAGAGCTTTACCGGCAACTTCCATGGCATTTCGGCAGCGGCAGGCATGTCGCTTTCGTTGCAGGAAGCGAAGGGGAGGCTGGTTGGCCGTCTGGCGGCAGCGGATGGGCGCATTTATGCGCTGAATGGCACTGTCGCGGATAGTGCCAAGAGCGAAAAGGTGACGCATAGCGCGCAGGGCGAGCTGCGTCTGACGGGCGTCGCCAAGGCGGTTGCCTTCTTCCGTATCGAAGCCCGCCCGCTCGGCGTCCAGTTTTTGTTCATACCGGTGTTGGATAGCGGCGCGCCGAATATGCCTGCGGCGCATGACTATTCGTTTCTGGCCCAGGGCGTGAAGATCAAGGCGGCGGAGACGTTCCTGCCTGCGCCGACGGCGGGCGACAAGGTCGATGTGCTTGATTTTATCGACAAGTATCGCCAATGGAGTCCGCGTGATGTGGCGCGGCTTTATGGGAGGCTGAGCGACAAGGACAGAGGGCTGATCGAACTTTACGATCATGCCAGCGGCGACATTCTCTGGCGTGTCTGTGCGACGAACCCGCCGAATGATGTCGTATCACCGGAGATGCTTTCCGAGTTGCTCGATCGTCAGCACATCACCTGCGCCGAGCTGATGCCGCTGACTGAGCGGGTGGAGAAGGGCGGATTGTTTCCGGAGTTTCTGCGGCGGGCGCGGTTTCAGTTCGAGATCATTCGAGAGACGCTCTTGTGCGACAGGGGCAAGTCGTCGCCGAACAAATGCGCCGACGTGAGTGCGCTCGGTGCGCCGCTGATTTTGAACTGGCGCGAGTTGCGCTCGATCTTCAATGAGCTTCTGCCGGAAGAGCCGGTGGTGACGGAGCCACTTGATGAGCCCGTAGCGGCGTCTGAACCGGAAGTGCAACAGACGGCAGAACCGCAGGGGGCGAGAATTCCCTTGCCGCCCTTGCGTGCAAGTATCGTCGATGTGCCGGAGATTGCGGCGGCGAGTGCGCCTGCGAGGCGAGCCAAGGCGGAGAAGGCAAAGGAAGGTCGCTTCATCGCCCAAGAGCGACGGCGCGATCATCCTTTGCCATTGTCCGATCCCAGAGACTAGGTCCGGGTGATCAGTTGATTGCGACCAACTCGATGGCGAAGGTCAGATCCTGACCGGCCAGGGGGTGGTTGGCGTCGAGCTTGACGACTTCGTCGTTGACGTCATTGACGACCAGAGCGATTTCGCGTCCATCGGGACCACGGGCGCTGAGGCGCATGCCGACGGCGATTTCCATGTCGGCGGGCATTTCGGAGCGGGGAACGTCCTGCACCATGCGCGGGTCGTGCTCGCCATAGGCTTCGGCGCAGGGAATGGTGAATGTCTTGCTGTCGCCGACATTCATGCCTGCAACCGCGCTGTCAAAGCCGGGGATGACCTGACCCGAACCGACGGTGAAGCTGAGAGGGTCTCTGCCCTGGCTGGAGTCGAAGACGGTACCGTCGCCGAGGGTTCCTGTGTAGTGCACCTTGACGGTATCGCCGCTTGCCACTGCCATAATATTGCCTTTCAAAATAAAAAAGGTCTTCAGGGAGACCCTGAAGACCTGATGGCCTGTGGCGAGCCTAACAAGCCGAGGCGCGCGCGTCACCCCTCAGGGATGAAATCTTCCGGAATCAAAAGGCTCTGCGCCAGACTCTGCGGATTTTTGCGTCTGTTTCCGGGCCGAGATTATGCCAGGCGGTACGGTCGCGCGTCGCATCCACGATGAACATGCTGTCGGTCTTGCCGATGTGCATGCTGAGATCGTTGAGCAGGCCCGGCGCCGTGGCGGCGGCATTCACGCACCAGACATTGGGTGCGAGCTTGTAGGCCGGCCCAAGCGACATGATGGCTTCTTCGAGCGGGCCGGTGTAACGCGACTTCACATCCATCACGATGATGAAGTTAGAGGTTTCCGGCTGACGACGACGATCCATCTGACCTTTGCCGGGACCATAGTTCGAACGAGCGCCGTCGTCGGTATTTGGTTTCGGCGACACCGTCGTCGCGGGGGCAATGGTTTCGCTCCGAGCCTCTTCCGCTTCTCTAACCACCGGTTGCTGCTCGACAACAGAGGGTTTCACGGCGGCTGCGACAGCAGGCGAAAAATGGGCGGCGAATATTTCGATAGTGCTGGCAGGCTGCCAGGCCGCATCACTGAGGCCGCTGCCTTCCGGCGCGACGATGCTGGTGGCGATGACGCGACCTTCGGCGATATAGCCGGTCATGGCTTCTTCAGAGTAGGGGCCGTAGATGCGGTCGCCATATTTCAGGAGCCAGCGCGTCTTGTGCTGCGCGGGGCCTCTGGATAATTGCTGTGAAGTCGCGTCGGTCATGACGTCTCGTGTATCAAAATTGCATTGATCGAGTTTTATCTCGTGGCACCGAAAAGTTGTGGCGAATCATAGACCTTTTCGGAGCGAAAGGGGAGATTTCAGTATAACACGCTCTCAGCGCCGCTGCGTCAACGTCAGTCTGCTTGCGGATCGACGGGTGAGCAGGCAGATTTTGGGACAAGGACGCGGATGAAGCGCGCCAAACAAACGTTTGAAATGAATTTACAGGGCAGGAAAGTAATGGAAACAGAACATTGCACAGCGGCGCGCGAAGGGCATTTGCTCATCGTTACGATCAATCGTCCGGACCGCATGAACGCGCTGCATCCGCCAGCCAATTTCGAGCTGGAAAAAATCTTCAATGACTTTGCTGCCGACCCGGAACTCTGGGTGGCGATCATCACGGGTGCGGGCGACCGCGCATTCAGCGCGGGCAACGATCTGCGCTGGCAGGCGGAAGGCAACAAGCTGGAAGTGCCGAAGACGGGCTTTGCCGGGCTGACGGCGCGTTACGATCTGAACAAGCCGGTGATCGCGGCGGTCAATGGCGTCGCCATGGGCGGCGGTTTCGAAATTGCGCTGGCTTGCGATCTCATCATTGCTTCGGACAAAGCTATCTTCGCGCTGCCGGAACCGCATGTCGGTCTTGCCGCACTCGCGGGGGGGCTGCATCGTCTGCCGCGCCAGATCGGAACCAAGCAGGCGATGGGCATGATCCTGACGGGACGCCGCGTCGGCGCCGAAGAAGGCAAGCAACTCGGTTTCGTCAATGAAGTGGTGCCTGCTGCCGATCTGATGGATGCCGCCAAGCGTTGGGCGGGGCTCATCATGGAATGCTCGCCGATGTCGATCCGAGCTTCGAAAGAGTCCGTCTACAAGGGGCTCGACGAGGCCAATCTGCAAAAGGCAATCGATGGCAAATATCCTGCCGTTGCAGCGCTCTTCAAGAGTGAAGATCTGATCGAAGGTCCGCGTGCCTTTGCCGAAAAGCGCAAGCCGAAGTGGACGGGCAAATAATCCCGGCCATTTGACGCCTTGTCGAAAGAAGTACCGGTCCTGTCATGTGGGGATGACAGGACCGGCCTCGACAGGGTCGATCCTTCGGGGGGGACGAAGGGACCGACCGGGTGGACTGTTTGGCGCCTTACTAGCGCATCGCCATCTTTTCGTTCGCCAGTGCCGCTGTATCGGGCGTCAGGCTCGGGCGCAGGCCTGTGTTGACGTCGGCTGTCTGCTGCGCTGCTTTCAGGTTTTCCATCTGACGCGCGGCGACCACGAAGGGAATGGGTGCGCCGAGCGGCGGTATCTTGTCGTTCGCAGCCGTGCGAAATGTCTTCTGGTCCAGATCAACCCAGATGTAGGGACGCTTGCGGGACTGCCGCTTGATCCACGTATAGGGCGTCTCGTTCCAGGCGACGATTGCCCAGTTCTTGTTGTCGAGAATGAGTTCGCCCCTGTCCGTGTCGGCAATGAGGATCGCGTGGCCGTCGCCATTCCATTCGCGAACGACGGCGATGAGGAGATCGGCAGGTGACCAACCGCGCTCGATCAGTAGCTTGCGCTTCAGCAGCGCCAGGTCTTCGCAGTCGCCGCCTCTGGCGTTGGGATAGGTCCACTTCTCGCTGACGCCGTAATTCGCGATGTCCTCGATTTGCGGCACGTTGGTGTTGACGTAGTCGTTGACCGCGTTGAGTTCGTTCCAGCGCGCGGGCGTCAGATGCATGTTCTTCGGGGCATCCGTACCGCCTTCACATTGCGTAGGATCATTCAGGCAGAAGCCGATGAATCCCATCGGCGGTGTAACCTGCTGCCCGACGGGCATGTCGGCGCTGATTTTCACGATCTCACCATTGTCCGGGGTATCGATCAGTTGTGTGATGCTTTGCGTTGACTGGCATCCTGCCAGTGCGATGACGGTCCCAACCGCCAGTGCAAGCATCGAAATGCTTTTCGTATACATCCTTCCCACCTCAGTCTGTCGAGCAGGACTTCCTGTCCTGTGTGAGCAAGGTTGGCAGCGGGAAATTTGTCTTGATTTAAAACGGGTACTTGCATTTGAGCTAAGTTAGAGACGTGTTTGAATCGAGTTTTGATAAAATTAGATGCAGTTTTTAGCGGCTTTTCGGGCGTCGCTAAAATTCAAATTGATTCAATGTCTTGTCGAATGCTCAACAAAAAGTGTCGTTTCCAAAGCGTGCCGGAGGGGAACAAAAGTTCGAAAAAATGCCCCCGAGAAATTTCAGGGGCATGGTTTCAGAAGGGTTGATAAAGCTCGAATTAGCTCGCCGCACCATCGAAAGTCTTGCTGTCGTCGACCAGCGTTTCGCGAATGAACGATACCGTTTCCTCGCGTTCCTTGCGTTTGGTGTTGGCAAAGGCGGGCTGGCGAAGGGCGCCAAGCTCGGTGGCGCGGGCAAGCGCGGTTTCGCGCAGGGCATCGGCGGGGGCGGTGATGTCGAGGTAGCCGACCTGGGCGGCCTCCTGCGGATTATAGATGCGGGCCTGTGTCAGCGCGGCGGTCAGGTGCTGTCGGGCGATACGGTCGCGTGCGAGCTCGATGCCAAAGATCGGCATGGTCATGCCGATGGCGACTTCGGGCAGGCCGATCTTGAAATTGCCTTCGGCCCCGACGCGAAGATCGGCGGCGAGAAGCAGCAGGCCGCCAGCGGCCAGCGCATGGCCGGTGCAGCCGATGACGATGGGCAGACGGTGGGTATACATATTCATAAGAAGATTGGCCCCCGCGGTGACGAGGGTCACGACCTTGTCGGGGCCGCCAGCCATGACTTCGAGGTCGAAACCGGCGCAGAAGCGGCCCTCTCGACCGAGTATGACGACTGCTTTTGCTTCCTTGTCGGCGCGGGCGAGTGCTTCCGTCAGGGCGTCGATCATGGCATGACCAAGCGCGTTGGCCCGGCCGTCGTCCATCGTCAGGACGGCGATTTCGTCAGTGAGCGTGTAATCAAGAATTGGCGCGGCCATTCGATCCCCCGGGGTTTATGAGTCGGGGGGTAGTTTAGTGAGGCTTTTGCGGCAATAGAAGGTTGGATCAGCCGAAGGGGCGCGAGAGCGCGGAGGCTTTTTCCGGCATGTCAGTGAAGGCAATGGCGATGCCTTCCGCCGTATGGCGGACGACGCGGCCCTTCATCCGTCCGACCGAGACGATGGTGCCGAGCGGCACACGGAGTTCGGTGCTGACATTCGCGCCGCCAAGCGACATATCGATGATGCGGCAAGGGGCGGTGCTGCCATCGGGCAGGCTGAGAACGGATGTTTCTTCAATGCCGGCTTCGGAGGGCGCATAGCGCTGGAAGGCGCGGGCGCCCGCATTCTTGTTGCCGGTTGCATAGGCTTCGAGGCGATCAGCCACGCGCTCGCGGCGCGGGCCGCTCAAAGCGGTTTCGATGGCAAAGCCGCCGTCGAAGACGCGGACGACATCGCCTTCAAATCGCCCGAAATCATCGAGATAAATGATCAGATGCGCACCAAGGTCGATCTGGGCCTCACTCATCAGGGCAATGCCTGAGAGCGACATGTCGCGAATGGCACAGGGATACTCGGTACCGTCAGGCGCCAGAAAGCGTCCCTTTACGGTAACGGGCACTCGTGGATGCCGACGTCGTTCGTGACCCGGAGTTTGTTCAGTCGTCATGGCTTCAAGCTCGTCCCTGGCGCCCTTGGTCGAAGATGCCCCAATCAGGCCATCGCATTGAACAAGATAGGCGTTCACGGTTAATGATAATTTACCGGGAGAGTGCTCACACAACTAAAATTTTGATTTTTAGGTTCTTTTTGGAGGGATTGTCGCGGATTGTCGTAAATGACGCTTGCGTCAGCTTTGTTCTTTGCTGACAATTCGGTCAAATCCGTTCAATAAAGAAAAATCGGGCCGACGAGGTGGCTGCGCGGTGGCTTTTGGCTATTGCCGGACTCGATACGGAAATAACAAGAGAGTTCAGGAAACATCATGAGTGAGTTTGACTACATCATCATCGGAGCGGGCAGTGCGGGTTGTGTGTTGGCAAATCGTCTGTCGGAAAACCCCGCCAACAAGGTGCTTCTGATTGAGGCGGGCTCCAAGGACAATAATTTCCTGATCCATATGCCTGCCGGTGTGGGCAATCTGATCGGTACGGAAACGGTCAACTGGTACTATTACACTGAAGAGCAGAAGCACCTGAACAATCGCAAGATGTTCTGGCCGCGCGGCAAGGTGCTGGGCGGTTCTTCCTCGATCAACGGCATGATCTATATTCGCGGCCATGCGCGTGACTATGACCTCTGGCGTCAGATGGGGCTTGAAGGCTGGGGCTTTGCCGATGTGCTGCCTTACTTCCGTCGCTCGGAAGGCAACCAGAACGGCTCGA
>Ga0098044_1001251_pt1 | contig 13366 bp, 22 predicted proteins | sample 10_taG_FD_75053 | JGI IMG/M metagenome (GOLD analysis project Ga0098044, IMG submission 75053) | Marine viral communities from the Subarctic Pacific Ocean - 10_ETSP_OMZ_AT15264 metaG | ecosystem: Environmental > Aquatic > Marine > Oceanic | place: Pacific Ocean | collected 2015-01-16 | reverse complement strand
CGCCAAGGTCGCAAGCTCGGCCCGGCCCGGCGTGCCGTGTCCTTTGGATGGTCAGAGACGGACCTCTCCGCGATCAGCGGCTCGAGCCCAGACCCCGACTACATCAGCCCGAGGCCCGCGGCGACATCGGCCACGGCTGACCGATACGGGGCGCCCCTCCTGGTCGAGGGCTTGATCCGTGACCTCGGCGGGGCCGCTCGCCCCGTGGTCTACGTGCCGAATATCCCCGAGACCTCCCCGGGCAACCTGGAGACCCGGCTCAGCTCTCGGGCCGGCTTCATCTACAGTCGGATCACCGGCTCTGTTAGCCGGCAGGCTCGGATCGGCACCGAGAATCAGGACGAGGTGGTCACCCTTACAGGCGTGCGACTTGAGGAGGAGGTCTAACCGTGGCTCCAGCTCGGCCAGCGCTTAGCTCTTTGAGAGGCGGCTACCGGTGGCTCGTGTCGCTCGATCTGGGTGGCCGGATCGTCAGGCTGAGCACAGAGGGCCGGGTGACTATCACGGGCACAGACGGCCAGGTCTATGAGTTCTCGGGCGGCCTGGTCCCCTCCAACCCAGAGCGAGCCCTTGACCTGTGGGCGGCCACGCCGGCCCGGCGGTCGATGTCCTTTCAGGCTCTCTTGGACTTTGATTTGGCAGAGCTGATCGCTCAGGGCTTGCCGGTCTTCTCGGGCCGCGGGGAGCTCGCGCAGTGGTTCGAGGGCGATCCGTGGGAGCGCCGGCGCGTCGTGCTCTCGGGCCACCTGGAAGAGCCCGCCTACAGTGAGCAAGGCGAGCCCTTCGCCTTTGCCCTCGTCGAGGACCCGGGCGACGATCTGACGGTGCTGCCCGCGGCCTCGTGGGTGGTCGAGACGGGCGCGACCTTCTTAGAGTCCGGCTCTACCGGGCCCGCCCCGGCTGCCGTGGGCAACTACTACCCGATCGTCATCGGGAGCCCCGGTCAGGCCTTGGGCGTGGGCTCAACCTCCTCGGCTCTCGTGGATGAAGTGGCCGCTGTGCCTGCGCTCCTGGTGAAGAGGAACCCGACAGCCTCAACGAAGTCGGATCACTGGATCATGCTATGCGGCGGCTTTGCGCCGGCTACCAGCGTCCGCGTTTATAACGCCAGCGACCCGGCTAAGACCTTCACGACGACGGCGATCCTGACGGCCTACGACCAGCTGGGCCAGCCGTATACCTACGTCGAGCCTGACGTGGGCGGCAACTCCCCCGATGAGGGTGACGCCATTTACACGATCTGGGATCCGTCCACGGGTGGAGGGCTTCGGAGCCCCTATAGCAACGCCACCCTTCGGGGTGCCGGCCAGGTCATCCGCTGGGCGCTGGAGCGCTCAACGCTCCGAGTGGATGAGAGCCGGCTATCTGAGCTGAGCCTCTTAGACGCGTACAAGATCGACACCTACATCAACCAGCCGGTCAGCCCGTGGGCGTGGCTCCTGGCTGAGGTGTTGCCCCTCTTGCCTGTCACCGTCGGCACAGGCCCCGAAGGGCTCTTCGTCGCGCCGTGGCTCGCCTCCGAGCTGACGGCCAAGCAAGCGATAGCCGGGCTCGAGGAGGGGCGGAATTGCACACGCCAGAGCGGCGCGGTCTACACGCCGGCGTCTGAGGTCTACAACGAGATCACCCTAAGGTTTGCCCCGAACGATGAGACCGGGGGCTATGCCCTCCACAAGACGATCAGCGGTGACGCCTGGGATAGCTCGGACCCGAACACCGCCCCGGCGTATTGGCTGAGGCGTTCGGCGGCGACCTTTGGCCGGCGGCCCCTGAGCCTTGAAAGCTCGGTCATCTACGACCCGGCCACGGCTGACGGCATCCTGAGGCACCTGGCGCGGCGCTACAGCCACCCACGCCGAGAGATTATCTACCGGATCCCGCGCGAGCTGGACTGGCTCAGGCCCGGCGACGTGATCACCCTCACCGACGCCGGCCTCCACCTGTCCAGCGTGCCCGCGGTGGTCGGCTCTATTGCTTACGACTCAGACGCTATCAGCGCAGAGATCATCCTGTTTGACCCCCTTGTCTTTGCCGGCTGATCGTGGCTCGGTAGAACGTACCAACACCCCCCGCATAGAGGATCCCCCCCATGGCCTACTCAACTGTCGTCAAGACCAAGCGCGACGGCCTTATTAGCATCTGTGATGACAGCGGCTTCGCCGGCTCAAACACGCTCGATCTGGCCTTTGAGCCGGGCGACTTCTCAATGAACGCACCGCAGGAGAACCGGCTCAACTTCCTCGACCGTGGGCGGCTGGTCTCCAGCGTGCGCTACGGCGATGACCAGGCCCTGACCGGGTCCTTTTCGGTTTACTTCCGGGATACCACCGACGCCGCCGCGGCTACCCTGATGGATATCCTCAACCAGAGCGGGTACGTCTCCACGGCTCCCTGGGTTGGGACCTTGGGCGCCAACGCCGAGGTCTTCACCTGTGACCTTAGGCTCACGATCGAGGGGACCGACCACGGAGACGCGGCGGATCACACGATCACTATCACCGACGTGTCCTTCGACTACACGATGGCCGAGGGTGACCCCAACGTGATCACGGTCAATTGGCAGAGCCACACCGAGATCAGGCCCACCCTGGCCTAATGATGCCGCAGACGTTCCCAGACCAGCACCTCAAGGGCTCAAAGCCTTTGAGGTACGCAGACAAGATCGCCGAGATTGAGGCGGAGCTTGACGCCATCCACCCGGGGTGGAGTGAGCCCGTGAAGTCACGGCGTGGTCGGGGCATGAAGGGCACGATCGGGATCGAGGACATCGAGCTAAAAGCCCGCGTCAAATACCTACTCCAGCGCCGAAAGCACCTCTATGCCGGCAAAGATTGGGAGGTGGTGATCAAGTCGATCACCGGCGGTAACGGCCAGGTGCGGCTCTGGGCGATGCCCCTGATCCCCCGCGGCGGGCCGACGCCCGAACAGATCGCGGCGGCAGCGGTAACGCCCCTCATTGAGACAAAGGCCAAGGCCGAGAAGACGGCCACGCCGAAGGCCCCGGCCAAGGCTAAGAGCAAGGCAAAGGCAAAGCCAAAGGCAAAGCCGAAGAGCTAACTAAACCGGTGAGGAGGACACACCGTGATACCGAGACAGACCGCCCGGGACATCCCGGATACTGATCGCTACTTCGCCGTCGAGCTCCCCGAGCCCCTGGGCGCTTTTCACTTCCGGTTTCCCAGCTACGGCAAGGCCGCTCGCATGGTCGGGCTCCTTCAAGAGCTGCAAGAGGGCGAGGGCGTTGATCGCCTGGTCAGCGTGCTCGACGTGGCCGGCTACGCCGTCGGCGCGTGCTGGTGGCATGAGTCGATGGACCTCGAGGCGGGCCCGGCGCCGGCCACCGGGGGCGGGGAGGACTGGCGGGTCTACGGCGACACCGTGATCGATGAGTTGCAGGAACACGGGGTAAACCTCCCCGGGATCATGGAGCTGATCAACACGTTGATCGGTGAGCTGGGCGCCCGGATGGCCGAGGCCAATGAGGCGACGGTAGAAGCGGGAAACTAAGCACCCCTGAGGGCCGGCTTGACTTCATCGCCACTGAAGCCGGGCTGCTCTACGGGGGAGGCGATCCCGATTGGCTCCACGACCTACCACGGGCTCACCGGGTCAAGGTTCTCGGCTACCTCGTCGCTCGCAAAGAGCGCGAGGCGGCGCTCTGGTCGGCCTCGGGCGTCCACTCTACCGATCTGGTTCACCTGATCAGCCAGGTTGCGGGGGCGGGCAAGGGCAAAGGCAAGCCCAAGCCCTCGGGCGATCTGATGGATGGACTATTAGCGCAGCTCTGGGAGCCGGATCGCGAGTAAGTTAGGGAGGATAGAGCCCGGGGGCCCCCATCGCTAAGCCGTGGACCTATAGCCAACTAACGATCCCCTTCGAGCGCCCCCGCGGCCTCGGCGTGGACCTCAACGAGCGCGAGCCCCGAGAGCTGATCCAGCGCCTCTTCTGGTCCCGCTTTGCCTGGATGGTAGAGGCCAAGGGCCTCGATCCTGACGATTGCCTACAGGAGGTTTACCGGGGCTTCCTGACGCGCAACCGGGGGCGGCGGCCCTTTGACTCAAGGGTGACCAAGCTCAGCACATACGGCTATATCGTCATTCGGTCGGTAACTTTCAACTTCCTCGACCACCACAAGAGGGCCGATCGGCGCCTCGGCGTGGTCGGTGCGGCTGACGATGCTTCCACCTGGGCCGTGCTCGACGTGGCACAGGAAGAGGACGGGGGCTCGGTGTGGTCGGTTCTCGAGGCGGGAGAGGTGGCCCCGGCCTCTTGGACGTGCGCTCGGTAGAACGGGTCAACGAAGGAGCCCCTCCCCATGGCCGTAGACCTCAGCTCGCTCACACCGCCGCGCCAGACACAGCGCGTGGCCCTCGACGCCACCGCCGACAACCTCACCGAGGTCACCTTCCCGCGATGGGCTCGCACGGTCACGCTCACCTTCAAGAAGAGCGACGGCACCGATGACAGCGGCTTCGTGGCCTTCAGCGGCACCGACGGCGCCAGCAAGGGAAACGACTGGTTCCCGATCGCCTCGGGTGGCGCGTATTCCTACGAGGTCACGGCGCCTGACGACACCTCCAAGATCTACTGCTCCGCCAGCACGGCCAGCGCATACGCACACTTCATGTTTGAGCGGCACTAATGGGTGAGTATCGCTACACGACCTGTGCCGGCGGATCGGGGTCTGACCTGGCCCTGACCACGGCGGACGGGACCCAGGACGACCTCGCCCAGGTGACGAGCACGGCCACCGGGGGCACGGGCACCTATACCTGGACCCTTACAGATCCTAACGGTGTCGACCGTACCGCCCTGCTCAGCTCGACCTCTGCGGCCTCGGTGACCTGGACGCCTACCGACATCAACGGTGCGGACTGGTGCGCGGGGACATGGGTTGCGGCCTGCACCGACGGCACCGTCGAAGTCAAGCACCTCCAGCGCGTCGGCGATGAAGACGGCTACATTTACCAGGACCTCGACGCTTGCACGCTTGCCGGAACGACGACGATTCTCGACGCAGGCGCCTCGTCTCTCGGCCTCACCTCGACCGTCGTGATCGATGCCGTCCACGGTGGGGCGGACTCCTCGGACGGCGCAACGCTGATGCAGATGATCCAGCGCCCGACCGACGCGGTGATCCTCGATCAGCGGATGAAGCTGACCTATGCGACGTCCGGCCCTGACGCATCAACGGCGATGATCGAGTTGTGCAACATCCCCGAGTCCGAGTCCGGTCTCCAAGTGAACAACCACGGCTACCATGGCGGGTTCGCGATTGACTCCGCCGACGATATCAAGATGCGCGGGCCTTCGCGCTTCGGCGGGCTTGGGAGCCTGAGCATCGCCTTTGCCGGCACCGCTGGCTACGCCGAGCTGACGACGGTCTTTGATGAGGGCCTGGGCACCCTCAAGGGCGACGAGACTTGGCTCAGTGCTTACGACACCGGGACTGATCCCAAAGTGCAGCATCTCGTCCACACGTCGATCAGTTCTGGCGGCTACCAGAACGGGATCCACATCGGGATCGTGCTCAGCCACATCGACACCTCCCCGACGGTCACGATCACCTGGACGAACGTGCGCGTGGGGTGGCGCTGGCGCCAGCAGACATAGCGGGTGCCCAATGTCCGAAGACGACAAGAAGCAGACAGCGGTCTGGGCCAAGCCTTCCAAGCAGGAGGGCTTGACCGAAGAGCAAATGCTTGACGCTCTGGAGAGCGCACTTGAGGCCCGAGAGGAGAAGAGCCGACCCGAGGGCGTGGCCCGGTTTGCTCAGTGGAAGCGGGACGCCTGGGTGTGGCTCTGGTGGACGGTCAAGAACGAGCCCGCCCGGGTGGTGGCCTGGCTTGCAAGCGTGCTCTTTGGGTCCACGATGGTGATCAACTACGTGGTCGACGCTGGCTATGTCGATCCCGAAGACTTCCCCTTTGCGACCCAGCGGCAGCACGGCGAGGCGCTGTGCGAGGTCCGAGCAGGACGGATCGAGGTCTGCGCCCTGCGGGTAGCCGTCGGCCAGATTGACGGCCCGTGTCCAAGCCTCCCCGATAGCTGCCCCTCTTCCTCGGTCATGGAGTGATCATGTTGTCTCTTCTCGTCGTCGCGACACTCTCTACCGCCGGTCAGCCCATCGAGGCCGACCAGGTGGTGCTATCGCCTGAGGCCGCCGCAGAGGAAGCTCACGAGGAGCTGATGGGGGAGCTCTCGGCGATGGCCGAGGAGGTCAGGACGATCGATCTCGAGCTGCTCAAGGTGGCGATCGAGGCCGAGAAGGCCAGGAGGGCCGCGATCGTGGCTCTCGACCCGCCCACGGCTGAGGACTCGGGGCCCGTCGTGTGGGCCCCGTCCCCGGTGGTCGGCCCTTGAGACACCTTGTGATCCTGGACCGGCAGCACCACGGGAAGCCGGGCAAAGACGACCAGGGCGCCAGCTATGAGGGCCTCGTCGAGGTTGACCTCACGGCGGCCTATATCGACCACGCGAAGACGGCCCTCGAGGTGGCCGGCGTCGAGGTCCTGGTCTTGCAGTGGGGCCGCTACAGCCAGCGCCACGCCTACGCCCGCGCTGTGGCCGATGCTGCGCCAGAAAAGGTGGTCTATGTGGCCTGTCACGTCAACGCCGGCGGGGGGTCCTATGGGCTCGCCTGCCACGACAGCCGATCAAGGGCCGGGGCAAGGCTCAGCGAGGCCATAGCGGCGGAGCTGGGCACCCTGACGGGCAAGGCCAGAGCCGACGGCGCGAGCCCGGCCAGGTGGTCGAATGCCTACAGCACGATCGAGGGCATCTACGAGGGGCCCGCCAGCCTCTCGGGCGTCTGCTTTGAGCCCGGGTTTATCGACTCCGAGGCTCACCGGTGGCTTTGGTACGCTGACGGGCTTGTCCGGGTCGGTGAGGCCCTGGCCGCCGGCGTCTTGTCTTATCTGAAGGAGCAATAATGGAAGCCCTCGATCTTGACCGCCTCCCGGCCCTCGATGACTTGTCCGGCGACATCATCGAGACCCTTGAGGACCACGCCGATCAGCTCCTCGACCACGGGATCGGACCCGGGCCCGCCGCCGAGATGATCGGCAGCCTGGCCGATGACCTGCTTGACTTTGAGGCCCTCCTGGGCGGCCCGTGGGGCGTGGCCCTCGAGGCCATCGACGGCAAGGCCATTACAAAGGGGATCGCCCTCGGCCAGGCCATCGTATCTAAGCTCATGGCGCCCGAGGCTCGGGCCGAGCGCAAAGCCAACCGAGAACAGCGCAGGGCGGCCCGTCAGGCCCGCCGCGCAGAGAGGAAGTCCTAATGCTCAAGCTCCCCACCTTTGAAAGCGAGAAGAGCCGCCGCGTGCTCGTGGCCCTGATCTGTGCCCTGGTCATGGCCGGCGCGGCCTACCTCGGACTCAGCCCCGATCCGGCCCTCGTCGAGGACGTGGTCGAGGTGGCCGTAGAGGAGACACTGGCGCCGGAGCCGGAGCCCGAGAGCAAAGAGGCCCCGGCTGAGCCCGTAGAGGGTCCAGCCGAGGCCGCAGAGGCTCCAGAGTCCTCCCCTTAGGCTCGGTCCCCAATCGACCGCAGGAGCCCGGCCACCGTCTGAGCGGCTGCCGTGCCCTTGCGCCCACGGTGGACGGCCACGAAGCCGTCACTATCCTTGACGATTGACCACCCCTGGCCTTCGAGGTGAGCCTTGAGCTGTGGCCAGTCCATCGGCGGGCGCGGTCTGTGGGCGCCTCGCCTGACGACGGCGGCCCCTGTGGGCGTGACCCTACAGATCCGCGACTCGACGTGGCACACGGCCAGCCGGCGAGCCTTGAGGGTCCTCATGGCCCGGCGCACCTCCGGCGGGGGAGCCCCGAGACGATTGGCCAGATCGACCAGCCCGATAGGGCCGGCGGCTACCTCGGTCAGCACCTCGGCGACGAAGGCCCGCATTAGAACGGCACGTCGGGATCGTCGTAGGACTCGATCGGCGGCTTGGCTGCCGCCTGTGGAGCTACGAAGGGATTGGGATCGTCGCGATAGCTGCGCGGCTTCTTGTAGGCCTGGCCCGCGGCCTCGGCGCTCGGCTGCTCGCCCGGGATCGGCAAGCCATCCCACTGGATCCACGGTGAGGGCTGGCCATTGTAGGGCTTGCCACCGTCGCACGAGGTATTGCGGGACTTCCAGGCCGGGCGCTTGCCACCCTTGCGCCGCTGCTCGCGGTTGTCCCAGAGGTCCGATCCGCAGTGTGGACACAGCCCCTCGCCATTGGCCGACGGGGCCGCCGGGGCTGCCGCCGCCGGGGCCGAGGTGGGAGCCCTTGAGGCCGGGCGCGTCACCGTGCTGGGCTCGGGGCCGATTTCCTCCGCCGTCGTGGCCCCGACCCCGAGAAACAGCCGAAGGCATCTATTGATCGCACGGGTCGAGCTCATCCGCGGGGTGGCGTTCTTTGTCCTCGGCCCGACGTTAGACGGGCTGGCGTCGGCGATGTCGGTGAAGGTCCCCCGCTCCCCCGTGGCCGTTGCGCTCACGATGGCGTGGCCGCTCTCGGGGTCAAACGAGAGAAGCGACACCGAGACCTCGGTGAGGCCGTGGAGGTGGCCCAAGGCCAACAGCCCGCGGTGGTTTATGTACTCCTGCCCCTGGAGGTCGGTGAGGCCATCCACCGATCTCAGGAAGTCGTGATCAATGCTGACGGGACCTGTCTTTGTCTTGCTCATGCTGTCTTGTCCTCAGGGCTAGAGCCCGGTAATGAGAAGGTGATCGATCTGGTCCGAGAGGCCGAGCACGGCACAGCAGCCGGCCACGGCGAGGAAGATCAAGAGGAGATCCAGGGCGGTGTCGCGCCTCATGTCGACACCCCGTGAAAGCGGCCCGCCGGGTGGTGGCTGAATTCGACCAGCCCCCACGGCTGCCAGCTCTTCAAGTTGAGCCAGCCGGGGCCCGGCGTCATCTCGTCGCGCACCTCCTCGATCCTCTCGCCGAGCGACTTGGACACCCTGGAAAGCTCCGGGGCGCTGATCAGTAGATAGACGGCGTAGTGCGTGCCCGCCCCCGGCGTGGGCGGCGTGTGGGCGCTGACGGTGACATAGCGGGGCGCCAGGTCCAGCCGATCGATCAGATCGGCGAGATAGGCGAGGGTCTCACGGTAGGTCATTGGTGGGGCTCCTTGTGTTGCCCGGCGACATTACCCGCCGGGGGTTGTCCGGTCAAGGGTTCCACTTGACCCCGGGCGGGGTAGCCGGTAGAACGTCGGCATGGAACAGCTCACCACCTGGCTAACAGACGAGAACCTGACCCACGACGGCGCGGCGGCCCTCTTCGGCGTCAGCACGGCCACCCTTCGCGGGTGGCTCTACGAGGGCAAGGTGCCGCGCGACCTGGCCGCTATCCAGCGGGTAAAGGTCATCACGAAGGGCCGCGTGCGCCTTGAGGACTGGGCCGCCGTGGTCGAGGCCCGGGGCGCGTCCAATGCTTGATCTTAGTCCTCGGGTGATCTCGCCTTGTCCTCTTCTCGGCGCCCCGGTTCGGCGCCTCTCTCCTTGTGATCAGGGCGGGACACCCGAGGGCTCTGACCTTGCCCGGCTCTTGCGAGCGTGGGCGAGGGCTAAGGCTGAGCAAAGGGGGGGCCAATGCCCGTCGTGATCGGTGTCGACCCCGGCAAGACGGGCGCGATCGTGGCCCTCGATGGTAGCGGGACCGTCCACGCGGCGGCGACCGCTGACAGGTGGACGATCAAGGGCAAGGGGCCGAGCTACGTACCCCGCACGATGGCCGAGTGGCTGACGGCGGTTCCTTGCGATCTGGTGGTCATCGAGCGCCAGCAAGCGATGCCACGGCAGGGCCTAAGCTCCACCTTGACCACCGGCTACGGCTACGGTCTGTGGGTAGGCATCGCGGCGGCCCTGGGCTTGCCCTATCTGGAGGTCCGGCCCTCGGCGTGGACTCGGGCGATCCTGCCGGCCTCAGGTGGCAAGGGCAAGGGCCGAGCGATCGGCGTGGCTCGGGCTCGGGTGCCTGACCTGGACCTGACCCCGGGCCGGAAGAGGAAGCCACACGACGGGCTGGCCGACGCTGCCTGCCTTGCCCTCTACGGGTTGCGGGAGCTTGGCCGATGAAGGTCTCCCACGCCCTCGCCTCGACTCTCGCCCAGCCCGAGGGGTCTATCCTCAAGGTGGTCACCCGCTGTGGTCTGTGGGTGGACATCGAGCGATGTGAGGAGGACCTTCGGGCCACCTGCGACACCTGCAAGGCTCGGATCCGAGCTGAGACGGGGCGCCCACGATGGGCAAAGGCCAAGCCGTGATCGCCATTCCTCTCTTCATTGAGCTAACCGCCGGCCTCGGGTCGGTGTCTCTCCGCCTCCAGGGCGGCCCCCACTGCCGGCCACCCGTCAGCAGGATGGGGAACAAGGCGGGCTACGCTGGCGCCATCCTGGAGGTGCTCGGGCTCAGGTCCGGCCAGGGTGCGGAGGCCTTCCTATGGTGTGAGCCTGACGACGGGTGCCGCGCTCTCCTCCAGGCCTACCCTCAGCCCGAGGTCTTGAGAGAGGCCGCCGAGATCATCCGGTCATGGGCTGACGAGGACCCCCGCGAGCTTTGGGAACGGCTCAGGGCTGAGGGGCCGATCCGGGGGGCGTCGGGTGGGGAGGTGGCGCGTCACGTCTATATCGGCGCTAATCGCGTTTATGGTGCCGGCGGCTTCGCTGCGGAGAAGACCGGCGCTCCTGGAGCCCGCTACCCGGTTCACATCGGATGCGCTGAGGCCCTGGACTCCCTCGCCGGCTCCGAGCGAAGGAACCGGCCCGGTTCCTTCAAGCGGGTGACGCCTCGGGTAGCGGCCAGGCCCCGGCCTCCCGCAGCCTCCGAGATCGCCCGCTGGGCCCGGATCGTGACCTCGAACCGGCTGATCAACCTCGACCCTCAGACCTGGAAGAACACGGGCCAAGGCGGGACCACCCACGGCGGGGAGGAGTTCAGCACGGGAGCCGAGGACCTGGCCCGGGGGTTTGAGGGGGTGTCGGCGCGGGAGGTGGCGCGGTGGTCGCAGGTGGTGTCTGCTAATGAACTGATTCCGCTTGGGGCCGATCTGCTGAACACGGGTTCCGGGGGGTCAACATGCGCCGATCCTCACCACGGGTTCCACACAACGGCGGCTGTGTTGTCAGATCGGATGGCGGGACGGGGCTTGTCCTCTTGGCCCCCCGTCACCGTCTGCGCAGATGCCCGAGAGGTGGACCCGGGACAACTCCCAGAGGGGACTGTGGCCTATATGGACCCGCCCTACCAGGGGACCACCGGCTACGGTAACGACCTCCCACGGGCTGAGGTGGTCGAGCTGGCGCGGCGATGGGCTGACGCGGGCGCGGTCGTCTGCATCTCTGAGGCCGAGGCCCTCCCCGCCCTGATGGCCGACGGGTGGCACAGCGTGGAGATCACCGGCTGCCGGAAGGGTCAGAAACGGACATTCAGCAGGCAACAGCGCGAGTGGCTGACCCTCAACAGGGCGCCGGCTTGGCGGCCCTCGACCACCCTTGATCTGTTCGGTGGCAAGTGAGAGCCCTGTCTCTCTTCAGCGGGGCAGGCGGGGCCGATCTCGGCATCACCGAGGCCGGGATCGAGGTCGTGCGCGGCGTTGAGCATGACGCCGACGCGGTGAAGACCTGCCGCGCGGCGGGCCTTGACTACGTGGTCCAGGGAGACGTTCGGGATCTGAGCCTCTACGATGGGCTCGGGCCTATTGATCTGCTCTTTGGCGGCCCGCCCTGTCAGGCCTTCAGCACAGCCGGAAAGCGTAAAGGCCAGGACGATGACCGCAACGGCTGGCCCTGGACCCTTGAGGTTATCGACCACGTCAAGCCGCGGTGGGTGCTACTTGAGAACGTGCCCGGCTTGCTGTGTCACTCCCAGGGATGCGCGGCGCCGTGCCCCGGCTGCTACTGGCGCGACGAGATGTTGCCCGCTTTCCGTGCTCGCTTCCCCTGGGCGGACTTTCGCAAGCTCAACGCCTCGAGCTATGGCGTACCGCAGCACCGGCGGCGGGTGTTTCTGGTCGCGGGCCCTCGGCCTATCCGATGGCCTGACGCCACCCACGGCGACCCCGCAAAGAGAGCCCAGGGCGGCCTATTCGGGCGGGAGCTCACGCCGTGGGTATCCGTGGGGGAGGCGTTGGGGATCGATGGTGTACGCATGGACGGGGGCCGGAATAGCTCAGCAAATCCACGGCAAGAGCGCCCGATCACGACCGACGAGCCGAGCTACCCGATCGGGGGTCGAGGTAATCAAATGCTGCGGGTCATCGGCGGCGGTAGAAACCCGCAAGACCCGACGATCGGCCACCTGCGCAGCTATCGAGACCTCACCGACGAGCCGAGCACGCCGATCCCCGCCGTCAAGATCGGCAACGCGGGGCCGTGGGTATGCCCAGGCCGCCGCCGCCTCACCGTGGCCGAGTGCGCCACACTGCAAGACTTCCCCGCTGGCTACCTTTTCCAAGGGACCAAGACTGCGCAGTATCGGCAGGTGGGCAACGCCTGGCCCCGGACCTTTGGCCGGGTGCTCGGCGCGGCCATCGCCGACGCAGACGATCGATGACCTACACGCAAGGAGCGCACACAATGAATCCCCTTTTCAGCTCAGACCGCCAGACCCTGATCGAGGGGCTCGAGAGGCTCCAACGGGTCCAGGTGACCCGGCTGTTTCTGCAAGCCGTGATCCCCGGTATTAGCGAGCCCGATCACGTCTGCGCCGCCGTGCGAGCCCAGGCGATGACGGCGGGCTTTAGAGAAGACTATCCACAGCTTAGCCAATGGCTTGTCCACAAGATCGACGGCTCGCAGGATGGCTACAGCGCGTCGGCTCTCGGCTTTGCTCGCTGGGCTATTGACTGGGTCTTGCTGCCGCGGACTGTCCAGGCCCGATGGCTGGCCGACGCCGCGCAGCGGATGACCCGGGGGGCCGAAGCGTGACCGAGCTTGAACGGTTCTTTGATGCGGTCTTTGGCCAGGTCGGCGGCGTGGTCGAGCTGCGGCCACTCCCCGAGCGCGATGGCGTTGACTTCCAGGCCGCGCAGCGGGCGCGGCGCTGGCTCCCTGTCGCCGAGGCGGCCCGGGTTGCCCCCGTGATGGCCGAGTGGTGCCCGGCTCAAGGCCTCGGGTGTTTCTTCGGGGTCCTGCCACGCATGGAGCCCGGCAAGGGCACCAAGGCCAACGTAGGCCCGGGGCGGGTGCTGTGGGCTGACCTTGACTTCAAAGACTACGAGGACGGCGAGGAGGAAGCCCGCGAGCGTCTGACGTTGCTCAGGGCCCCCCCGTCGGTGCTGGTCAGCTCGGGCAACGGGCTACACGCCTACTGGCTGCTCACCGAGCCCGCCGAGCCCGAGGCCATCGAGGCGGCCAACACGGCGATCAT
>Ga0098044_1001250_pt1 | contig 13367 bp, 19 predicted proteins | sample 10_taG_FD_75053 | JGI IMG/M metagenome (GOLD analysis project Ga0098044, IMG submission 75053) | Marine viral communities from the Subarctic Pacific Ocean - 10_ETSP_OMZ_AT15264 metaG | ecosystem: Environmental > Aquatic > Marine > Oceanic | place: Pacific Ocean | collected 2015-01-16 | reverse complement strand
CCATCTTGACTTAATAATTGGACTTGTTGTAAATCTTTTAAACTACTTTGAGCATACAAGGGTGATAATGATAAACAAATACCAGCCAAATATACCATACCATATAACCATTTCATCTCTATACCTCACTTTGCCATCATCATACGTTCAATATTTTTAACATCATCGCGCATTTCTTTTTGTGTTTCTTTTACCTCAGTCACATCTTTTTGTGTTTCAATGATTGTATTTCTAATCATCTGGTCTTTTAAATCATATTCGGTTCTTGATACTTCAGGTGCTGGTAATTCTTTAGCTTCTTCAATATCTGCTTGAAGAGTAAACCACATACCAATAACCATACCCACAGTAACTAGAATACTAACACCTGTTTCCAGACTTAATGTAAACTTGCTATCTTTACTTACTTCTGTTGCCATTTTTACTGTCCTTTTTTTTCTTTTTGTTAAAAATCTTATCCCATCTTTCAGAAAACTCTTTTTGAGATATATTCATACCTCTTGGTTTATCACCTTTTCCTGTTCCGTTAGGCCCTCTAAACATTATCTTAAATCCGGTGGAACTACCTCTCTAGTTCCTCCTACCTTATCTTTTTTCTTCATACCGAATTTTCTAACTTCTTCCTGATATTGTTGCATACAGGATTGAGCTGCTTGAGATTTTATCATTGCCTTATTTGGGTCTTCTTCTCTTGCTGCGGCGTCCATTAGAGCTTGTCCTTTAACATAGTTAATCAAAGCAGGTTGCAAAGAATTGTCTATATCTATTGTTCCTGTTATAGAAGCTAATTTGTCTGGCTCTGCATAATAAGATATTAAAATTCCATCGATAATAGCATCTCCAGATGAGCCTATCTGAGGAGCTTTAAGTCTACCTGTTGTTGTTTCTGTAGTATCTCCATCACCTTTTGTTGTAGCAATAGCTATTCTATCTCCTTCAATCCACCATACAAAATTATCATTTGGGTCTTTATATGAACTGCTTACGTATGCCATTATACCTCCGTCCAACTAGTATTTCCAGCTGTACTTGATTCGTTGTAGAATTGTTTCAATTCTCCACCAGACAATCTAGGAATTTTAATATATTCATCATCTGAATTTAATATTGTACATCTAAATACTTTGTTAACAGTTATTCCTTCGTCATCATCTATTGCATACCATAACTGATTATGCCTTAAATGTGTTTTTGCGTTTTCTACCTTTATAGAATATTTACCCATATCAATTAATGCTTCATTAATTAAGTTTAACACATAATTTTCTGAAACACCAGGAATTGCTTGTAAAACTCTACTATATATTTCTTTCGCCGTAAATTCTATTGCTGCCATTATAAACTTCCTTGTAGTATTTGTATTTCTTCTTTATATCTTCCATCGGTTAAAGCATATTGTTTTTCATACCAAGAATATTTAGCAGTATCTTTTTGTAAGTTAACACTAAATTCTTGTATTTCATCAGATACCTGTGCTTGGTATTTTCCCAACTCTGAATTAAATTTTTGCAACAAGTCGTCATTGTTCTGTATTGCTGCTGCCATAGTTTGAGCTGCATTCTGTAGTGCCAACACCTGGTCTTGTGCTTTATTAGCTAAGTCTACCTGAGTAGTTTGCTGTGCTTCTTGTTGAGCATCTGCTGCATCTAGCTGTGCTTGTGTTATTGCTCTTTGTAAAGCAGTGTTGTGTTTAGTAACCTGGTCTTGTATCTCTGCCTGGTATCTTACATTCTCTTTATTAAACTCATTTAATTCGTTTTGTATATCTGCTTGATATTGCTGTAGGCTAAAGCCTTCTGTAGTTGACCAAGCTTGAAAAGCTGTTGAAACTTCTGTTTTATATCTATCTAATTTTTGTACATACGTTTGAACATCTTTATTAACTTCTGCTTGATATTCTGAAATCTTTGCTTGATACTCTTGAACTTCTTTTTGCAATAACAAAGAAGCTGTTTGCTCTGCGTCTCTAGCACTTATACGAGCTTGTTCTATTTTTTGCTGAATTGAGGCTTGATATTCAACATTAGCGTCATTAAAAACATTTAATTGATTTTGCATTGCAGATTGATACGAAGATACATAACTATTAATTTTTCCTAATTGTACTTGTGCTAACTCTATATCTTCTTCATCTTCAATCATATGTCCTAATACTTCAAACCAGTCGCTAAAGTCTTGAAAATCTGCATCTGTTCCTATTGTACCATCTGTTATAGCAGCAGTCAACTCTTCTGAAGCACCAGCAACTGTAGGAGCTGTATAAGATGGAGCTGTACCAAAACTAGCAATAGTTACATCTCCGACAGAGGGAGTACTAAAGCTTGCAGATGATAAAGTAGGTGGAGTGCTTGTTGAAAATTCTCCTGGGTCACTATCTCCAAAAGGGTTCATATCTTCACTACCGCTAAAGAAGTCTTCAAAAGATACTCTAGTTGTTATACTAGGCTTTGAATAAGTAGGTACAGAACCTGTTGGGTCAACGTCTGCAACAGATGCTACTGTTATAGCTCCAACTGCAGTAGCACTTGCATCTGCATTTGTTGCATTGCTATAGCTTACTGTAGCTAAACTAGGTGCACTTGGAGCACTTACGCTTACAGTTAAAGCACTTATAGCATTCATATTATTCATCAATCTTTGTAAATAATTTCTAGCAGCATATAAAACAACAGCTTGTTCAGCTTCATCTGGAAAATTATCTATAGAACTGTCTCCATAAGCAACAGTTATTGCAGTATTAATATATACAACTCTACTATCACTTGATTGGTTACTAGCAGGATATGTATTTAAATTATCTCCTTGTATGATATATGCTGGGTCGCTTTCTGACGCAGCTTCCATATAGTTTGTATCACTAACTCTTCCCATTAAAGAAGGGTCAAGTTTTCTACAAGGCATAAATGCTTTACTAGAATGATTGTCGTCTCTTCTTACGACAGATAAAATTTTCTTTCCCTCTACGTCTAAAGTATTTGTAAAAGCTTGATTGCTGACTACTCTTTCTAATTTTGTTGGACTAAGTATATCTAATACTGTTCTAGCTCCAGCAGTTAACCAATCGCTCATAGCTGCAGTATCTACACTAGAGCCTCCTGATATATCTTCTAATTGTACTTGAAATGTTGCCATTATCTACCTTGTCCTCTATATGTTTTCTTATATTTCTTTAAACTTTTTGAACAAACAAAAAGGGCATTAGTACTTGGTTTTGTTCCAAGTTTAGTATGTTTGCTTTGTCCTTGTCTTGTCTTCTTTAGAGTTTTCTTCTTTCCGGACAAATCACTAAAAATGCTTCTTCTCATTTCTTCTTCTTGCGACCTTTTTTCTTTTTCTTTTTAGGTGGTCTTCCTACTTTACTTCCATATGTTCCTTTTCCGTACGGCATAATATCTCCTATTTCACACTAACAGTATCGTTATGTTCCACTCCTTTGGACTTAGAAAAATCTCCAGAGCCCAACTTCGGAGTCAGATTTTTTTTCTGGCTTTCTTTGATATGTTCATTCATATCTTTAGTTCCAAAATCTATTTGGTCTTTTCTAATAGCTGTTGCCCAAGGACTGTTTTCCCTTATGACAAACTGCGCATTCCATTTAGATTCAGAAGCCTTCTTTCCACAAGAAGGACAATTAAAAAATCCTTCTGGATTAGGCTCACTACAATGTTGGCAGTTTTTAGCCATTATCCTTTATGAACAATAATATAGGCTATTCTACTTCTATCTAGCTTTACAGCCTTTATATCAACTATAGCTCCAGAGCTATCATCAAGCCCTTGAATATAATCATTAATATCTTTAGCCAAAGAACCAGAAACTGAATCTGCTTTTGGGCTTATATCATTAATGATAATCTTTGTAGTTGTATTGTAATTCGCCATTTTTTTCTCCTGTTAATTTTAAAAAATCTTTTTTGGATTCGGGGTTAATCCTTTATACGAGTAACCCCACAGTTCCAAAAACTGCTAATCTTCACAGATTATTACGATGTTTGAATACCATTGTTGATACTACTTAACGCAGTAAACAGCCACTCTCCACCCCAAAATATTAATTCTACAACATCACCACGTTGAGCGGTTGTGTCAAGAATAATGTTTGAAATTTGAGTACCTGCTGTTGAGTTTGCAGCATCTCCGCCAGCATCTTTATTAACACCACTACCAATTGCACTTCCTAGAGCGATTGTAATATCAGCGGTTGGAGTTTCCTCCCAAACGATGAATTTATAATGCACTCCGTCTAAGCCTGTTGAAGCCGTAGGAAGCGTAACTGAGAACGCGCCGTCTGCAGATGAACACACATATACTTTACCACTATCAGCATTTGTTAAAGTAACTGCTGCTGTTAAGTGTTCTACGTGTTTTCTGTAGTCGCCTTGTCCACTATTAACTTCTAAATACGAACTTCTCATCTTAGATTCCCTCCACATTGTATAGAGCGTGAACTTCTGGTAATGTGATTTCAAGACCTGCTTCTGTAAGAATCATATCTTTTCTTAAATCCTCATCAGATGCCTGAACATTTGTTTGGATTTGAGTATCACGATTAACTCCGTTACCAACTAGTGGTCTGTATGATAAGTTTGACATATCTGCCATTAACATCATTCCGCTAGCCATTCCTCTAAATAATGGTTCTTTCACAAGGTATAGACTTCCGTGAACAGTATTAATTTGACTTAATTCGTGTCCGAAAGCACCTTCTGCTTTTTCCATATTGTATCTGTAAGGGCTATTTGAGTAGCCTTGAGTAGCGTCGACAAAAGCGCCGTCACCCATTTTGTTAAAGAAAGTAATAACCGGTAAAGAAGCTAAAACAAGTCTTTCGCTTGCTCCGCCTCTTGCTGGGTCAAATATTACTTCCATATCTGCAAGAAGTCTATCGTAAGTTAACTCAGCTTGAGCAACACTTCTGTAGTATGCACTACCAGAAGAGTAACTTAATGCTGAATCGTCAGCTGTTGGGTTGACGTTTTTTACGATGTGTCCTACTAGACCTTCTGTGTATTGAACTCCATTAACACGAGCTCTCTGTCCAAAGAGCATAGCTCTTTCGATGTCGATTTTATGTTCACGGAGCTTTTGAGCCCACACCCTGTCAAATTCGTTGGCATAGCCACGATGACGGGTTGCGATAGCTGTGTTAGATAGTTCACAAGCTGTTTTAAAGATTTGAGTATACCCAAAATCGTCATCTAGTGTATCTGAGAATGTGTCAGGTGAGCCTGTTCCTTCAGCAAATGATGTACCAACTATTTGGCAAGCATCATTATTTGATAAAACATTATAACCTGAAACATTAGCATTAGATACATCTATAACTCTACCGCTAAATACAGTAGATGATGAACCGATTGTAGGAGCAGATTCAACTCTTATAAGAGCTTGTGCCCAACCTGCTGTTGAGTCGACAGTGTTAACAGCAATAACCATTCCTTTTGTAAGGAATGAGATTGCGCCACTTGAACCGTCATCAACAGTTATGTCGTATGCACTTCCAGCTGATACCGCTGAACCACCATTAGCGTTTGCCGCTAAACTAAAGTTACGTGAAGTCCAGTTAGTAACAGTTCTGTTTTCCAAAAATCGGAAAATAGAATCGTCTGTTGGATTCTTAGCAACTTTGTTTAGGTAGACGAAGAAAGGTGACTCCTCTGGCATTAGTTCTGCAACTCTGTCAGAAAAGTCATACAATCTTCTTTGGTCTGGAGCCGTTCCGACTCCCGCGCTAGTTGAGGCTGCTGTAATATCAGATGATTTTAGCATATTCTGATTGTAAGCCATTTGTTTCTCCTAAGCTAATTGTTATTATTTAACTAATTTGCTACGGTTCCCAACATTCATTATTCTATTCCAGACTTGGTCAGGTTCGCTTTTCTGTGGAGATTCTCCACCTTGTAAAACTCCTGCAGGTCTTGGAACTTTCTGAGCTTTTTCGACAGCTTTCTTATTTTCATTTGGTTTTGAACCAGTACCTTCATCTCTCCAAACTCTTACTAGAGTATCAAGAGGAAGGTCTCCGCGAGGAGTGGTTGCAAACTCAAGAAAATTTTCTGCGTCAGAGTCGGACATTTTATGCCTTGACTTAAGCTCGTTCTTAATGTTTGTAAGGGCCATAGCCTCCTGTAATTTTCCGAGCTCACGATCTACAGTTTCGTGAACAAGCTTTTCTTCATTCTTCACCCTCATTTTATAGGATGGAGAATCAGGCTTGTAATAAGCATCCCAGGGGTCGAAAGACTCAGGTTCAATTGGTTTTTCCTGAGAACTTTCTTTAGATTTTCCAGTAAGAACTTCTTCCATAGCTTCCACAACGTCCGGCCTTCCGTCTAATAAAGATTTCAATTGATGCAATTCTTTTGCATCGCTTGAAAGATTTTCATAGTCGGCAGTTTTTTTATCGTACATCGATTGAAACTTTTTGGATTCAGCTTCCCAATCTACAATTTCAGATACTTCTTCAGTACCCTCCATTACTTGTTGTTCCTCCAATATAGGAGTAGGTTCTGATGCTTCAGCTCCTTCAACGATTGGGTCTATGCTTTCAACCTTTTCTTCTTTTGCCATTTATTTCTCCTTTCCTGATTTAGTATTAAAACTCATAACCAGGACTTTTCTGTTTTTTTATTTGTTATTGCCTTCATTTTCAGATTTAATATTATCAATTGCTTGCGTTAATTGCAGTGTTTTACCTGCTTGCTTAACTTTAGACTGCTGAAGAACATCTCCAAGTTGAGTTTTGAACTTTTCAGTCTCCACTCTCTTGCGAGCATTTACTGCTTCCCTTTCGGATGTTTGTAAATCGCCCTTTAGATTCTTCACCTGGTCTTCAAGTTGAGCTACGTAAGATTTCAATTGAGATATTTGACTCTTTCTTTGAAGAACACCTTCTTTGTCAAAGATTTCACTTTTCTTTAAAACCTCGACATCATCTACCAGATTTAGTTTATACGCCTCAAGGTACATATTATATTCTGCGACCTTGTTGCTTGGTAAAGTTGAACCTGATATAATGCGAATATCGTGTTGACCTAATGTTAAATCATTTTGAATCGACATTAATTCGCTTGTTTTATCGTCGTACATTCTATTATTGACTGTAAATTCAGTCAAATCATTGTTAGGTTGTACGATTTTAAAAGTCTTTTCGAACTTGTAATGTTCTTTTGATAAATTATAAATAACTTGACCTACTTGAGCCAAGCTTGTTTCTATATCTCTTAATTTTGATTTTCCTCTTGATTCTCCCATTTCAGATAAAAGCATTGTACCTCTAACTGACTCAGGAGCTTGGTCTTTAAAACCTTGTAATAATTCAGGAATACCAAAATTTAAATCGATATATTTTTCTATTCTATCTATTAGATAGTAAAATTCGCTAGCTAGCGGTGCAGGTTGAGGAAAGTGAGGTTCTCCAAATTCTGGATTGTATTCAATCACAGCATTAGGATTAGCCCAATCTTTTTCAAGCTGAGACACGCTATCAACACTTCCTTCTGGAATTAAAAGTTTTAATCCAGCAGAAGATTGAGCGTGTGACAAGGTTAAAGAGAATAACTTATTTAAAAGCCTCTGAGAGTCTTTAACCTTGTTCACATCTGACTTTGGATAGGGAGTATTAGTCCAAATGTTCGCAAAAGGAACAAGTGGATAGATATCAGTGTTTAGTGTACGCTCAAATAATAAAATATTTCCTATTGTAGAACATTGTTGTATTCTTGTCTGCATAATATCTGTAATTTCTATCATACCCATTTCTAATGCTTCTAAAACTTCTGGGTCTTGCATTAAGTTATCTAATGTTTCTTGGTCTACAATTTTTTCATTTCCCTGAGATAAATCGAATATTCTATAAAAAGGAACTCTTACTTTGTAAAATCTATCAAGTATTTGATATTTTTGATTTACCTTATTGTCTAAATTTTTTGCTTCTGCAGGAGTAATTACATTTTGTGTGTTTTTTAAATTAGATGTAGGATAGTCTTCTCCGTATAGGGTGCTTGTTCCTACCTCTATGTCATCAATGACTTCGTCTAATTCTGGATAAAAATCTAATAATTGTTCTTTCGTTAAAAATGTAGAAAGAATCATACCTGCAGCATCAGAGAAAAATCTATCTCTAGAAGCAGGGTCAACATAAACTCTAAAAGGGTCTATGTGAGTATACTTTATTTCTCCTCTTCCATAATCAGATTCCGGGTCCATATATACATACATATATCCAAGTCCGGTAACAGCATAGTCGTGAACAACTTGCTTGAAAACACTGTCTCCTTTTGATATGTCCCAAACATATTCTAAGACAGTTTTCCATACATTGGCAAGTTTATTATCTGAATCTTCTCTTCCTATAGCATTAAATCTAGCAGGTTGAGCTGTTAATAAAGATTTTAATTTATCAACCGCAGCATAAACTCTGTCAATAACAAAGTCTGCTTGTCCTACAGATTGCAATGCAGAAGACTCTTCTTTTGTGAAATGATTTCCGAGAACAAAATCAACAGCGTCTCTAGCTTCTATATCCCAAGTGGATCTTGCGTCACTCCATCTTCTAAACAACTCTTGATTTAATTCTGCTTTGTCGTTTTTATTGTAATCGTTAATGGTTTACTCCCAATTAAATGTTTTATATAGAAAATAACTTAATTCTCTTGCCTTTGTCAACAATTATTTAAACTTTTTGTCCTGTAATCCAAGATATTAACTGAGATGATATCTTTTCCTCTTTATGGGACATTCTATCCTCGAAAACATCCAATTCTACAGCAGAACTCTTAGGAGGTCTCGCTGTTGTAACTGAATACCACAGTCCATCCAATAGGTCATCGTTTCTTCCTTTAGGAAATTCAAACATCTCATCAACCAAAGATGAATGTTGTTCTCTTTTAATATATAATTTTCTAGATGCAACTATAGGACACAATAATGCTTCTATTCTATCTTCTTTTTTTATTCCACCTGGAGGTCTTACTCCTTTTGCTAGACCAGGAGCCATTTTTCTATCTTTACCTATTAATTGGTTAACATAGTCTTTAATTACTCCTTGAGCCCCAACTTTCTCAACATTCACCCTTCTAACCGGATGAAACCTTTTTGCATATTCAAATACTTTCTGAGGCATATCATATAGAGGAGAATGCTCTCTATAATAATCAACAACGTATATATTTCTTTCTTTATCAATAGCTATAACCATTATAACCTGATAGTCGCTCCTGGAGTTTGCTTCATACGCTAAATCAACTCCAATATATACATTCACAGGAATAGCCGACTCTCCTGTTATAATATAATTAAATCCATTTCTTGACTCTAAGTTTCCTTTGTAATAATTAATTCTGTCAATTTTAAATTTTGCTGTTTCCAAATCTCTTGCTTCATTCAAATATTCTTGAGCAAACTTATGAACTAGTCCCATATCAGAGAATCTTCTTTTTATGTCATCTAATTTTTTCTTTGAAAAATATGAAGGCCATAAAGGAATACCGTCTTGAATAGCCTTTTTATACATAACATTCCAAGCATATTTTCTTTTTTCTTTACCGGCATCAATATGTCCATCATATATTGTTTGTAAGAAAGAATCAAAGTGTACAATAGTTCCAATCAACCAAATTGAACCTTCATTCTCTTTTGAATTTTCTAAAGCAGGTTCAACTGTAGACATAACCCATTCTTTAATCTCTCTTCTTCTATCTGGAGTTTTAGTATTTAATTCAGATTCAAAGTCATCAAGAATAATTTTTGTATAACGCAACCCTAACTGAGAACGACCACGCAATCTTTGAGAAGTACCTTTAGCTATAATCCTATCTCCTCTTGCTGTAGTAAATTCTTTTTCAGTCCACTTGTCTCCCTTTAAATCTCCAAAATAATATTGTAATGCAGGATTTATATCAATGTGATTCTGAATGTATTTTATGTGGTCTATAGCTTGAGACTGCTCCTCAGAAACCCAAGCAATAAATTCTTTCTTACCAGGAGGATTAAAGTACAGCTTATGAAGCAATGCTGTTTTTGCTAGGGTTGATTTTGCGTGACCACGAGGAAGTATTATGCAATTTCTTTTTTCTTTATCATTTAAAAGTAAGTCGCTTAATTCGTATTGATATGGAGCAGGAGAAGATTTCATAAAATCTTCAGGTAAAAACATCTGTCCAAATGTTATAATATCTCTTTTTGCTAGCTCTAAAGCTTTTTCCTTAGCAGAAAGGTCTGGAGGTATTATATTAAAATGTTCCGGCTTCTTTTTCTTGGTACTCATATTCGTCAACTCTATCCATTAATGTTAATGTTTTTTTAGACATCCAATCTCCATCAGGAACCTCTGTGAATGTATCAGAGTTTTGCCACAAAAGTGGTCCAGCAACATAAATCCAAGCTTTTTCTTTTTCTTTTCTATCAAATTCAACATCTACTGTTGTTCTGACATATAAACCGCCTTCTACATTCTCGTATCGGTCGTAATAAGATAAATCTTCGTTATCTACATCCATCATCTCTACAACAGCTCCTTTTCCGTTAGGATTTTTTACTAAAGCTGGAAATGATTTTGTGCCAGGAAAAACTAAACTAAAACCTTTTACTCTTCCTATATCTGGCCTTTGTCTCCTAAGTGTTCCGTATACTGCCAATCTCATTAAGCTGCTCCAACTTCTGATGGAATACCTAAATCTTGTATTTCAAAATCCGTTGAATACATAGTTAAACAATTAATACATCTAACTGCTTTAACGTCATCAATAATTGGGTCTAATATAAAGACTCCACTCATTCTTAATCTAGAATGACAAATTAAACATCTTTTAGTCCTCGATATTTTTCTTGCCTTCTGGTAATTCTTTGTATTTCTGTTCTTGAACTGCACCTATTTGCTCCTGTGTAAATCCCTGGAATACCGCTAAAGACTCAGTCTTCTTATCTGTGTCTAACATTCCGGACATTTTAATTAACGTATTTAATGCTGATAGCCTATCCCTATCCGACGTTTCTTTTTTATCGATTATATCTTTCATTTCTTCTAAAAGATATGATGGTGTAATTTCAGCATCCTGTAAATATTTATCTATTTCTTCTCTAACCAAATTTCTAACCCTATCAGTTTTAAGTAACATTTTTGCTTGCCCTGTAGCATATTTTCTATTATCTGTAGGAAAAGCTTTTAGGTAGGAGTCTACCACATCTTCTCCTTTTGCAACATACTTAGCAAACAAAAACTCTGCGTTACTTGAGTTCTTCTTTTTTTTTCTTCTAACAGTAGGAGATTCTCCATCCTTAGAAAAAGTATACATATTCGTTCTCATAGGTCCTTCCATTCTAGCTGTATCGCTACAAACAAAAGAACCGATGACTGTTCTAACAAATGTTCTGGTTTTCTTATTGTTTTTCATTTCTCCTAAATGGAGAATCTTACAAACCTTTCCATCGTCTGTTAAAACCCAATCATTAGTATTGGAATGTCTCCAATCTTCAACCAGACCTATTCCGGAATGATGAGTCCTGAACTCTTCCACATTATCATAAAGAAAGTGTTCAACATTTTTAATTGTTCTGCTCTTCATTAAATATATCTAATTTTCTTTCTTTTTGTCAATAATATTTCCTCTTGGGTTGATATCTCTAGAATTTATTCTTTTCATCAAAGAATTTACCGATTTATCAAATCCCCAAAATACTAACATACTGGGAAACGGAGCATCAAAATTATCTTTTCCGCCTCCAAATTTTAATCTACCTTTGACAAATATAATATCAGCTTTTCCATATATGTAGTTATGAAACCACTTTGTATCTGTTCTAGCTGGTAAAACAGCTACAGTACAAAATCCGTTGTTTTTTGTTTCATCATATGCCTTTTTTATAAATTTGCCTATTCCATATCCATATGGAGGATTCATAAAATTTGTTTTATGCCAAGTTTTATCAAGACAAGTATTTTCTTCTGTGAAGTAATATTTACACAAAGAATTATAATCATTTGCACAAACATCACAATCAAAGTCAAAATCCTTTGACAACTCATCAAATAGCCATTTAGGGGTTGTCCACTCATAAGTTTTGGATGTGAACAACCCTTTTTCTCCATTTTTTTTAAGATTTATCATCTGAATCAGATTTCTTAGGTTCTAGCTCATTAACTACAAAAGAAACATAATTGTTGACAATAAAGCGTTTTTCGCTAAGCACTTGTTCTAGTTGAACAATTTCAGATGCAAGTTGATTAGCTCTTGCATACTGAGCTTTTGATTCATCGCTTAAGTCTTCAATGTTAAATTTAACATCTCTTCCTTCTACATTAATAACCTGTTCTTGACCTTTTTCTTTCTTCGTCATTATTTCTCCTTAAATTGGATTAACACTAGGAGGTGCGAAATCTTCTAATTTTCTATGCAAATCCTCTAATATCTCTACATCAGCGATATTATGTTCATAAACATATTTTAAAGATTTTTTATCTCCCCAACGTGCTTTTTGCCAATATTCTGGTTTTATTCTAGTTTTTCCATCAATACCGAAAAATTCGGTTGCAGCCATCAAAGACGACCTGTGTAACTTAAGTTTAGACTTTACCACATAATATAAGTCTTTATGTGATTTTTGTCTATACATAGGAAAGTAAGTTCCGTGATATAATGCTCTTGTTCTTATAAATGGAATATCAAATCTTGTTCCATAATATGTAAAGATAACATCATATTTATTCATTTCCTCAACTAGAAGCTCTACAATTCTAGAGTCTGACTTATTAGACATCAGCTCTTCTCTTGTTATACAAGCTCCAGCAACCTTCTTTTCTCCTCTACCTTTTATACACCAAGACAGCATAACATCTATATTAGCACTAAATCCAGTAGATTCAATATCTAAATATCCTATGGTAATTTCGTGTCCTGTTGTATATCTAGTGGGTTTTCTAAGTCCCATAGACTCTATTTTTCGCGTAACTGCTTTGTACGTTCTATTATATCCAGCTTTTCTCATTTCTTGATATAATACGAAAGCTGATTTAGCTGTACGGTCGTATTGGTCTATTATACGAACTTCATCTTCTGACCATTTTATACTAGCCACTATTTACTCCAAGCTGATGAAAATAGTTTTTTCCAACCTCGAGCTACTCTATCCCAAAATCTTAGTTTTGCTTTCGGATATGCTCTTTTTTTTGTTTTCTTAGCTTTTGCCATTTATTTACCCCATTTCTGGTTTTTGACTATTAACGCCATCGCTGCATATATAGCAGTATCTAAAAACGCATCTTCGATTGGTTCGTTCTTTGCTTCGAAGTTATGTTTAGTTGAAAGGTTAACTAGTCTGTTTATCTTATCGTTCAGCCTTACTATAATACCTAGTAAAGCCATATTGATT
>Ga0098044_1001247_pt1 | contig 13375 bp, 8 predicted proteins | sample 10_taG_FD_75053 | JGI IMG/M metagenome (GOLD analysis project Ga0098044, IMG submission 75053) | Marine viral communities from the Subarctic Pacific Ocean - 10_ETSP_OMZ_AT15264 metaG | ecosystem: Environmental > Aquatic > Marine > Oceanic | place: Pacific Ocean | collected 2015-01-16 | reverse complement strand
TCCCACCAGATCTATGGGACCTACTCGGGCAAACACCAAATTCAACTCGTCTCAAGCCTCGATTTCCAGATTTCTGGCGCCAAGGGGGGAGTCGGCTATTACTTTGATCAGTCCGAGGGCAATGTCGGCATTGGCACGGCAACACCCAACTCCACCTTTCAAGTTAGTGGCTCCCAGGCCGGAAACTATACTCAAGCTGCCGGAAACTTCACATTTGACGAAACTCATTATATTGTCGACTATACCGGGGATGGCGATGCCACGTTCACCCTTCCAGACGTGAGTGGAATTACGGGAAGGGTATATCATATTATAAGTCATAATCAGTCGGAGGAGGACGTCAACCTTACTGTTACCGGATCTGGCGGACAGTTCCAGTCCCCCAGCTTTGAGTCGGGTGATCAAGACTCAATTCGAATCAACGGCAACACTCCACAGAGCATAACAGTGGTGAGCACTGGTGGTAATTGGTTTGTTCTTAATGATAACAGGGCCCAGGAACACTAGAAATCATAACTATTAGTCATTTCCCCATCTTAGACACTATTTATTTTGATTACATGTCGGATCTGGAGTAATTTTTATGTCTTCACTATTAGAAGAAGCTATTGTTGACGCGAAAGCGCTTAAGGAAGCGGCATTGAAAAATGCCGAAGATGCCGTGTTAGAGAAGTATTCCCAAGAAGTCAAGTCTGCTTTAAGTACCCTTTTAGAACAAGAAGATGAATTGGATCTTGGTGGCGACCTCGGTGGTGGCGACCTCGGTGGCGGCGACCTTGGCGGCGATCTTGGTGGTGGTGCTCCTGCTGAGCCCGCAACCCCAGCAGATGCCTCTTTCCTAGAAGAGACTCCCTTTGCATTTCAGAATGAAGAATTAGATGCCCCCGCGCAAGACGAGATTGTAGAAATTGACTTTGACCAGCTCAAGGCCCGCTTGGAAGAAGAAGAGGCCGAAGGCGACACTGGCTCCCCGGCCGATTTGTTGGGCTCTGAAGAGACCGCGATGGAATTGCAGGAAGACGGCGACCCGGGTGCCTTCGAGGAGGAAGAGACCGAAGGAGAAACGTCAATGGCTGCACCCGACTCCGCCGGCGCGATGGGTACCGCTGCCGAAAAAGAGGATAAGAAGACGATGGCGTCAATTGAGGAGGGTGAAGATGACGAGATAGAGCTTTCGGAAGAAATGATTGACTCTCTTGTTAGTGAACTTCTTAAGGTGGATATGCAACCTGAATTACAAGGGTGGTCATCCCTTGGCTCTGCTTATAATAGTACTGAGCAGGCAAATAATGACGCCATGGCCGCTGCCTCAGCGGCTCACCTCGAAGAAGAGGAAGAATTAGAGGAGGACGCGTCTACTGTAGATATAGTATCTGACGCCGAACTCTACGAGGCGAAAATCAAGAATCTTTATGTTTCTGTTAAAGAGTTAAAATCTTTGTTACAAGAGGCCAAAGTTCAACTTAGAAAGATGAACCTGGCAAATGCCAAGCTTGTTTACCAAAACAAGGCATTAGGCAGCACCTCCTTGAATGAGCGGCAAAAAAACCAAATTGCCGAAGCTGTTAGTCGTGCCAATTCTGTTGAGGAAGCAAAAGTGCTATACGAAACAATTCAAAACGCAGCGGGCGTTTCAAGTTCTAATAGCTTGAGACCACAATCCCTTCGTGAAGCCGTTTCGAGACCCACGTCTTTGTTACTTAGCTCCCAACGAGAAAGCAAGGCAACTGTAGATCCAAAAATGGATCGAATGCTGCGTTTAGCAGGGTTAGACTAGAACTATTAGGAGGTTATAAAATGTCTATCGTACAAAAATTAACCGAAGGTATCATTAACCGTGATCTCGCGAAGGAAGGGGGCGCTCTCATTAATAAATGGGAGAGCACCGGTCTTCTCGAGGGTCTCGGTGACGACACCGTTCGGAACACGATGGCTCGACTGCTTGAGAATCAAGCTAAAGAGCTGTTACGTGAGTCTTCGTCTATGTCAGGCGGAGATGTTGAGGGCTTTGCGGCTGTCGCATTCCCCCTCGTTCGCCGTGTATTCGGCTCTCTGATCGCTAACGATCTTGTTAGTGTTCAGCCGATGAGTCTCCCAAGTGGGCTCATCTTCTTCCTGGACTTCACCGTTTCCGGTGAGATCGGGGAGAGGTCTTCGACCACGGGTCGCCTAGGTTACGAGGCTTCCTCGTCACTATATGGTGGCGGCGTTGTTGGTGCGCAGATCACCGGTGGTGTGAACCTGGCTTCGGGATCCAATCCTGAAGCTGGCCCATATGCACTTAACAACGGCTATTCGTCTCCGACTGGTTCGTCGATCCTCGGCGGTTCTACGTGGCGAATTGTTGTTTCCGGTGTTGCTGGTGTTAACAACAGTAATACTGGTACGGCTACTAATGATCAGCACAGCACTCTTGGCTCGCTCACCGACTATGATCCGGATCTTTCCGGTTCCGCTGTTGTCGTTGTAGAGGGTGCTCTGAGTAACTTTACTGCTGATTCTACCGCTTTGAACCTTGATGACCTTGTGGCCATTCAGGTTTCCGGCGGTACCGGGTTGGGTGGCTTTAATATGCTTTCCGTTAGTGGTAACGCGGCTTCGGGTACCGTTCGTCTCGTACGACGTCTTACCCAGTTCAGTTCCGCTTCTAATGGTGCCTTTGCCGGCGATCGCTCGTCGACCAATGTTCTGTTTACGTTCGCGTCTGTAGAAACTGGTATGCTCACCTCGGGTGCAGCTGATGCTCAGCCTGCATCGAATCCGTTTGCTGCTGCAATTACGGGTGCCATCGGTGGTGCTGCTGCCGTTAGTAACACTTGGTCGTGGCCTCAGACAGATGACTTTGACAATGCCAACGCGCTTGGCTCTGTTATCGGTGCTTCGGAGTGGGGACTTGAGAATAGTCCGAACATTCCAGAGATCGATATCAAGGTCGACAGTGTGGCCGTTACCGCGGTTACCAAGAAGCTCAAGGCCAAGTGGACCCCGGAGTTAGGACAAGATCTTAACGCCTACCACAACCTTGACGCTGAGGTCGAGCTTACTCAGATTTTGTCTGAGCAGATTGCTCTTGAGATTGATCGAGAGATCATTGAGGATCTTGTTCGTGGCTCGACTGCCGGTACTCGTTACTGGTCGCGCGCTGCTGGCCGCTTCCTTAATCGGGAGACTGGTCTTGAAGTCGGTGGTTCAACAACCCCTGACTTCACTGGTAACGTTAGTGAGTGGTATGAGACTCTCGTTGAGACGATCAACGATGTTTCTGCCCAGATCCACCGCAAGACTCTTCGCGGTGCTGCCAACTTCGTCGTCTGCGGACCTGAAGTTGCCAACATCCTTGAGTTCACTGCTGGCTTCCGAGCCAATGTGACTGCGGATAGTGATCGTGGCGATATCGGCACTGTGAAAGTCGGTGCACTCTCGAAGAAGTTCGACATTTATGTCGATCCATACTTCCCCCGTAGTTTGATCCTTGTTGGTCGACGCGGAGGTAGTTTCCTCGAAAGTGGGTATGTATACGCACCTTATGTGCCGCTGCAGACTACACCTACGATCTTCGGTGTTGAAGATTTCGTGCCCCGTAAGGGAGTCATGACTCGATACGCCAAGAAGATGGTCCGTCCTGATATGTATGGGCTTGTGATTGTTAGCGATCTAGTCTAGAGCTGACTTCGGTCAACTTTTCTGAAAGCCCCGGCTCGAAAGAGTCGGGGCTTTCTATTTAGTAGTGAACTTAACGAGGTATTCTCAATGGCGATCCCTAATTTAAATCCGTCCTCCACTACTCAAAGCAATATATTACCAATTACTGGCGCAATTGCGAATGTATCTGGTGCGCTTCCATTTGGGATTTATGTGAACTCTAGTCCGTTCCTTTCGGGGGCCGTAGATCAGGTGGCTTATACATATAAGAAACTCGGAGGTGATGTACTTGATATAGAACTTAGTCAAGGAAATGTTTATGCAGCCTATGAAGAGGCTGTACTAGAATATTCTTATATTGTTAATATACATCAGAGCAAGAATACTTTATCTGATCTTTTAGGCGCTCAAACCGCCTCATTTAATCAGGATGGACAAATCACTTCAGGCGACGGCCTTTCGGGCTCCAGTATTGAGTTGCGATATCCGCGTTTTGATTATGGTTATGTTCGTAGGATCTCAGAAGGCTTAGCAACCGAGACTGGTATAGGGGGTCTGGTACCCATATATTCGGCCTCGTTTACCACGGTTAACAACAGACAAGATTATGATCTCCAGACCCTTATTTCATCGTCCTCTTCTGCCGACACGACTCTTCCGTATTATGATCAAGTGAAGGGGAAAAGAGTTATTGTGCGCAAGGTGTTTTTCAAGACCCCTCGTGCTATGTGGAGGTTCTATGGTTACTACGGAGGGTTCTCGGTGGTAGGAAACTTAAGAACTTATGGCCAATATGCTGATGATTCTACCTTTGATATAGTTCCGGTGTGGCAGAACAAGCTTCAGGCCATGGCTTATGAAGATGCTATTTACACAAGAACATCGCACTATTCGTATGAAATTAAAGACAACAATCTTAGGCTTTTCCCAACTCCCGTTACCACAAGCCCTCTAAAGTTTTGGGTACAGTTTACAATTGATAATCAATATGAACCTTGGGACGAAACTGGACGCGGATCACAGGGGATCAAGGGTATCAATAATGTAAACACCCTTCCATTTGAAAATCTTCCCTATGCTAGTATCAATTCAATAGGAAAGCAGTGGATTCGAAGATTTGCACTGGCTCTTACTAAAGAAATCCTGGGACAAGTGCGAGGAAAGTTTGCTCAAGTGCCCATTCCGGGGGAAAGCGTAACATTAAATGCTGCAGAGTTGCTCTCTCAAGCAAAAGAGGAACAAAAAGATCTTCGGGAGGAGTTAAAGACACTTCTGGACGAGATGACTTATGATAAGCTTGCCACTGCCGATTCCACCATGCAGGATGCTGCCGAAAAGGTTCTTTCTAATGTGCCCACGGGCATTTACGTAGGCTAGGATTTTAAATCATGGCCCGGAGCACACGTAGTAAAAGAACCCAAGAGCAGATTCAGAAGAAATCTCGCGAAAAGAGATATGCTCATATTGGGGACAAAGAGGTAGAAAACAAACTAGAAGAAGTAACTCTTCAGCCGTCTGGTCTTGAAACAATTGACCGTGCTATGTGGCATTTCATTAATGTAGAGCTGGATTTAAATTTGTTTTCTAACGATGGGTTTAAAAAAGTTCCTGTTCTATGGACAACCGCCGAGCGGGCCTATCAAGTTAAGGATGACAAGGATCTGAGGGATAAGGATGGTACGTTGGTGCTGCCGCTCATAACCATTGCTAGAACCTCAACTAATAAGGAGCCCGATCGTCGCGGGGTGCCCTATGCTCATCTTTTCCCCGAGCCAGATGCCAAAGGGGGCACCATCACAATCGCTCGCACCATCAATCAGAAAAAAACAGCAGAATATCAAAATTCTTTGGCGAATCGAATTTATGGTCCCCTCCCTGGATCGCGCTCTAAAAGATATAACACCAATAAAAGAGAGATGAAGCCCCCTAAGGTAGTATACAACACCATTACTATTCCGATTCCCACGTGGGTAACGGTTACTTATGAAATCGCATTGCGGACGGAGTATCAGCAACAGATGAATGAGCTTGTAAGGCCCTTTTTTACGGTCGCCGGCAATTCTCGGATGCCCAAACGAATAAGTTCTTTGGGACACTCATATGAGGTTTTTATAGACGGGGCTTTTTCTGATAATTCTAATCAACTCGCCCTAGGCATGGAACAAAGAAATTATGAAACTTTAGTTAGGGTGGAAGTACTGGGATATTTGATCGGCGCAGGGGAAAATCAAGAGCCGCCCGCTATTGTAACACGCGAGAACGCCGTTGAGTTTAAGTTCGGCCGCGAGCGTGCGGTTTTTGGTGATATTCCTAGGACCATCCCTGACGGATGGTATAGAAAATAGCAAAGACATATTTTTACGATTAAGATTTTGTTTTGAAAAAAATAGAATAAGTCTGTTGCTGATATAAGACACTATTTAATAAGACCATTCAGTCTTAGGAGAGCTACACTAATGTCAGTTAAAAACTATAGATTTGTTTCCCCCGGGGTTTTTGTTGACGAGATCGACAACTCTCAAATCCCTGCATCCCCGGCAGGCATAGGACCCGTTATCATCGGCCGCGCCGAAAAGGGGCCTGCATTAAGGCCCGTGACGGTTCAATCTTTTGAAGAATTTGTTAACGTCTTTGGAGCCCCACCGCCGGGCCGCTCCGGTCCAGATGCTTGGCGCACTGGCGTCAACACGACAGCCACTACTTATGGTGGTTATGCTGCGCAAGCGTATTTAAGAAACAGCTCTCCCTTAACTTACGTACGTCTCCTTGGTGCTGAAGGCGAAGGAACGTTGACTGGAGAAGGTGATGCCGGATGGAATGCCGGCAGCGCCGGAGCGGCGTGGGGGCTCGTTGTTTTCGAGCCCCAGTACGCTAGTGGTTCCGCCTGGAAAGTCCCCGGCGCAGCCAGCTCTAGTTATACAGATGGAGGCACTGGCTCTATGCAGGGTGTTCTTGCGGCGATTTTCTATACCACCGATGCGACTACCAATCTCTGGTTATCTGGTAATATTCTTGATACTAATGCTGGGACCGCGCAGGCCGGCCCAGCAGCGCAAGGGTCTTCTGCTATTATTAAGGACACTGGAGTTCCTTACGAGTTCAAGATGGTTATTTCCAATGCTAGTGGATCTGTTGCAGTTACCTCATCTTTTAACTTTAATCGTGCAGATTCTAAGTATATCAGAAAGGTTTTTAACACAAATCCTCAGAAGACTAACTCTACAATTACTGAATTAGCAGATAATTATTGGTTAGGTGAGTCCTTCGATCGTCACCTTAAGGCAAATATTACTGCTAGCACCACCTGGGGCGCAGTTGTTCTGCTGAAAAATAATGCCGGCACGAACGCCGGCAGAGCTCATGAAGATCCCCTGCAGGGCGCCCAGGCCCCCATTATTATTGGTTCTGATACCATTAATCGCGGCACCGCCGCAAGCAATGGTTTTGATATTGAAGCAATGCCTTCTTTGTTTACCGTGCATGCTCTGGAAGAGCCCGGCGCCTGGACCAATAAAAACCTTAAAATCTCTATTCAGGATATTAAGGCATCCACAAATGAATCGAATGCTTATGGTAGTTTTTCCCTTGTCGTTCGTAAGTTAAGCGATAGCGACAACGTGGTTAAGGTGGTGGAACAGTTTGAAAATTGCAATTTAAATCCTGATTCGTTAAATTATGTAGCACGCATGGTGGGCGACAGACGCCGCACTTGGGTTGCTGCTGAGCGACGCTACAAGGTTGAGGGCGATTATGATAGCCGTTCGGACTACATTCGAGTTCAGGTAGCTAGCAATGTCGAAAACGGAGCGGTGAATGCTACCGTGCTTCCCTTCGGCTTCAAGGGTATCGTTAAGTATGCTGATGAGACTGCACTCTCGTCGGGCAGCAGCACCGGAGGGAACTGGGTGACTGGAACGACGATCGCGCGCGGCCGCTTTACTGGTTCTATCGGGAGCAGTAGCACAGGCTTCGACCGTCTGCCAGCTATAATGTCTAAAAACGTCTTTGTCGCTAGTGGATCTCATCTTACCGCTTCTGTCCTGTATCCGGCTCCCGAGCTTCGGGTGTGTGCAGGGTCAGGCGGCCTCGCCAATCCTACGGACGCATACTTTGGAATGCAAGTCTCCCGCACGTCGGGAAGCACTACCTTCGATGACTCGACCATTGATCTTTTGATGGCTCGTGGTGGAATTGTCGGCAACATGTTTGCCGGCGCATCTTCTGGCCAGCGAGAACTGTCCATGTGGTTTACTCTTGATGACCTCAGCGGCTCGTCAAGTGGCTCTAAGGGCATTGTTAAGTGGGTTTCCGGCTCGCACGCCAATGGTACCTCTCTTACCTGTCAGGCCGGCGCTGTTTCAGGCGTCCTTGATGTTGGGTTCGATAGGTTTACTGTGCCTCTGTATGGCGGATTTGATGGTCTCGATATCACAGAGATGGATCCCTTCAACAGTCGACTCCTTAATGGAATCTCCAATATTAGCGAGCAGAATAGTTATCAGTTTAACTCGATTAAGCGCGCCATTGATTCGTTAGCGGATCCTGAGGTGGTGGAAATGAATCTGGCCAGCGTGCCGGGTCTTACCCATGAAGGACTTACTGCTCAGTTGCTCGAGGCTTGCGAAGATCGGGCAGATGCTCTGGCTGTTATCGACCTGAAGGGTGGATTCCAGCCTCGGGAAGATTCCACGTCAATTACACGAAACAACACGGCCACGTCGTTGAGGACCGTTATTAACAACCTGCGCGATCGAGCTATTAACTCGTCGTATGGTTGTGCGTTCTATCCATGGCTCCGAGCACGGGACACGATTTCCGGCAACTTTGTGTGGCTTCCGCCCTCTGTTGCAGCGATTGGTACGTTCTCTAGCTCACAGCGAAAGACCGATGTGTGGTTTGCCCCTGCTGGCTTTAACCGCGGCGGCCTGACTGAGGGTGCAGCCGGAATTCCGATTCTGGATGTTTCACATCAGTTGCGACGAATTGATCGTGATGATTTATATGCCGCGAACATCAATCCAATTGCGAAGTTCCCGGCTGAGGGTATTGTAATCTTCGGACAAAAGACGTTGCAGGTAACTCGGTCTGCTCTGGATCGCATTAACGTGCGTCGCTTGATGATCTTCGTGAAGAAGCGCATCTCGCAGTTTGCTGCCAGGATTTTGTTTGATCCCAACGTCAAGGTAACATGGAACCGCTTTCTGAGTAAGGTTAACCCCTTCTTAGCTAGCATCCAGACCCGATTTGGTTTGACTGAATTTAAGGTGGTGCTTGATGAAACTACAACCACTCCTGATTTGATCGACAGGAACATCATGTATGCACAGATATTCTTGAAGCCTACGCGAGCGATTGAGTTTATTGCAATAGACTTTAATATTACGCGCACCGGGGCATCGTTCGATGATTAAAACGAGAAATGAAAGGATTTTTCCATCAAGGAATCTAGTTAATACAGACTTTACAGGAGACTTATAAAATGGCATTTTGGAATGACGCAGCATCCGAACCAAAGAGACAACATAGATTTTTGGTTTACATGGATTTAGGTAACAACGGGTTTGTTCCCTACCTGGCTAAGTCAGTGACGAAGCCTTCTTTTGAGGTTTCTGAAACTGAACACAAGTTCCTCGGGAATACGTATTATTACCCCGGGTCGCTTACATGGAATGAGGTTACCTGTACAATTATTAACTCAATCGATCCCGACGGACAGGATCTACTTCTGAACGCTCTGGAGAAATCTGGTTACCTTTTCCCCAATGTTCAGCGCGAAGCGATTGAGCGCAGCCCTGGCACGATTAATAAAGAAGATAGCCTTGATGCACTCGGCGAAGTAAAGGTGGCTGAGCTTGATGGCGAAGGCCGTGAGGTTGGCGTCTGGACTCTCAAGAATGCATTCATAAAGTCTGCTACTTTTGGTGATCTGGATTATGCTGGTGACGAATTACTTAATATTGAGATCGGAATGCGGTATGATTGGGCTGCATACGAAAGTCTGAAGGGCGGCAACGGTGCATACGGTGGCCCCTAGATAATACGAAAGAAGGTGGTGAATGTCACAACGAAATAACTTGGAGCGCGCCCTCGGCGGCCCTGCTCCAGTCGTGCCGGATCAAGGAAGCCCGGCAGCTGCACAGCAAGGTGCAGGAGAAATGTTTTCCTTTGTAACTCCTACAGAATTTGTTGATCTGCCCAGCAAGGGCCAGTTTTATAGTTCAGAGCATCCTCTGCACGATGAAGAGGTGGTTGAAATTCGCCACATGACAGCTAAAGAAGAGGATATTTTAACTTCTGAGTCTCTCCTAAGGCGCGGCGTTGCGGTGGATCGAATGTTACAATCTCTTTTGGTAAATAAAGAAGTCAAGATTGGCGATTTGCTTATCGGAGACAAGAACGCTCTTATCGTCGCCGCGCGTATTACGGGCTTTGGCCCACACTATGACACAATGGTGGGATGTCCCGCGTGTGGAGAAACGGTATCTAATCCTTTTGATTTATCTGAATTAGATTTAGTCGATCATGCTGATCTTCCCAGCAACACAACCTTAAACGAAGATGGCACGTTCACTCTTCAGCTGGAATCAGTGGACTTCGCAGTGCAAATGAGGCTTCTAACTGGAGCAGACGAAAAGCGATGGAGCAAGAAAAAAACCAAAAAGAAGAAGCTTAAATTACCTGATAGTACCATTACGGACCAATTAAAGCTTATTGTGGTAGGGGTAGAAGACTCCCGAGACCCGGCCGTAATTAGTAACTTTGTGGACGCAGTGCCTACCAGGGCTTCCCGCGAGATCCGCGCCGCTTATGAGAGTGTGATGCCCAACATTGATCTTCATCAGGAATTTACATGTCCAGAATGTCATCATGAGGGGAGGATTGCTGTACCTTTGACGGCCAACTTTTTTTGGCCTGACACCTGAGTATCAACGCGCCGTTTATGAAGAATTCTTCATATTAAAACACCATGGCGGCTGGTCATTCTTCGAAGCCTACAATTTGCCGGTTCAGTTAAGACGTTGGTTTATCCAGCGCTTGGTTGAAGAGTTCGAGAACGAAGCTAAGGCAATGGACAAGAGTAGTAAAGGAAGCCGCGGCAAATAATGCGCGGCTTTTTTTGTTTAAACTATTTATTAGAAGAGGGATTGCTATGAATGACCTGGTACCTATTGAAATTGATTTAAACGTCGACCCCAGCAAGATAGACGAGAGCTTTCTTGTCACTTTTGCGGGTCTTACTAAAATGTTGCTTAAATATCTGTTTGGGGGGAGCCCTGCTCCGGCAAAGATTCGTGGCACTCCAGCCCAAGTTTCCGCTTTTACAAGCGCACTTGGCAGAGAGAAGAATTACATGGATGCATTCTTAAAGTATGGCCTCAATGATGAACGAACCCTCTCCAATCGAGGCAGATTAAACTCTGCTGTGTCTAAGTTTGAGCGCTCAACCGGACTTCGGTGGCCCTACACTAACTAAGAGTAATTTATCATGGCTGACGATCCCACAGTAAATATAGACCTTGATAAGTTAAGCAACGACGCGCTGAAAGAGCGCATTGAACTACTTAAGGAAAAAAATAAGCTTGAAAGGGAGGCTATCTCTGGTGAGCAAGCGGCATATGAGGAAGCCTCCGAGCGCAACGAAGAGGTAATAAGGCAGATTGAGAAAAATATCGCGGCTCTGCAAAGAAAGAAGTACGCCGGCGACAAACTCACCGCGGCACAAGAAGCAGAACTTGAAAGAGGCAAGCAAGAAGTTAAGATGCTCCAGCAGCAGAATAAGTCGCATGCCTCTTCAGTCGCGGCTATTAAAAAGCACGAAGCAGCTTTAAAAGATCTCAACGATGAGGGTGAAAAGTTCGCCAACATTCTGTTGGGCACCAACAACCAACTGGGCAATTTTATAAAGAAGATGATGGGCACCAAAGGAGGCTTTACGGCGTTTGCTAAGGGGTTAGCTGGCCTCCTCAACCCATTTAAGCTGTTGATGTCTTTCATAACCAAGGTTATTCAACAAACTTTTTTCTTTAATATTGCCGTTGACAAGGCTCGCGCAAGTTTTGTTAAAGCCACGGGTGCTTCGCGTAAATTTGGGAACGACATAGTCGCTCTTTCCCACGCCATGAAGGGCACCGGTGTTCGTGCCGACGAGCTCGCAAAGGCACAGACTTCTTTGTACAGTGGGATGCAGGACTTTAGCAAAATGAACACGACCCAGCGCCGAGGGCTCGTCAAGACAGTTTCTTTGTTTCAAGAACTTGGTGTTTCGACCGATACGCAAGCTGAGATTTTGAACGAAGCCACCAAAAGTTTGGGGTATAATGCAACTGAGCTCGAGGGCGTACTGCTTATGGTGGGCGGCGTCGCTGACGGGCTAAATGAGCCCATGAACAAGGTGATGGAAAATTTTAAGACTGTTTCTCAAAAATTGGCATTTTATGGAAAGAACATCGAGGGGGTTTTCAAGAATCTCTCGGCCCAGTCCAAGGCCACCGGCCTCTCCATGGATCAGTTACTGGGTGTTGTGGAACAGTTCGACACATTTGAGGGCGCCGGCAAAGCAGTCGGTAAACTCAACGCCATTATGGGTGGCCCATATCTCAATTCCATTGATATGCTCAATGCCAAGGAAGACGAGAGGGTTGAGATTCTTCAGCGCTCGATGAAGCAATCTGGAATGAACTTCAAACAGATGGGCAAGTACGAGCAAAAGATGATTGCCAGTAGTTTGGGCATCAGTCCCAAAGAGGCTAGAAAGATGTTCGGCGCCGAGACAGAATCTGATAAGATGGAGGCCATGCAAGCCGCCAAACTTGCAGCCCGACAGGCGCGCTCACAAGATATCCAAGAAAACATGGAGAATATGCTGGAGCAATTTGCACTTGACTGGTCAGAGGGGATTGAAAGACTCCGGAAGCTAATATATTGGGTTGGTTGCAACGTCCGAAACCTCTTGGACTGGTTCGAGAAACTCCCGCCCGGGCAGAAAGTTGCTGTGACGCTGGGGGGCCTCCTTGGCACCTTCGTATTCGCCAAGCTTGGGACTTGGTTGATGAAGGCCGGATTCACCCGGCTGTTCCCCGGCGCCGCTGCGCCACCCCCGGGCGCCCCGCCTGCACCGGGGGCCCCCCCTCCCCGCGGCGGCCGGCCGCCGGTACCGCGTCCTGCCCCTGTTCCTGCAGATGCCGGGCGCTTAGGCGCCCGCATATTTGATCTGGGCAGGAAACTGGAGCGCATGGGCCTCCCCCGCTTTGGCGAGCGCCTCCTCAACCTTGGTATGAAATTAACCGAGATGGGGCACGACTTCAGAGAGGCCATCAACCCCCGTAACTGGACAATGCCGAGATGGATGAACCCCCGCTCCTGGACAATGCCGAGATGGATGAACCCCCGCTCCTGGACCGCGCCGCGATGGATGCGGCCCAGTACCTGGCGCATGCCGACATGGCTCAACCCCCGTACCTGGCCCATCCCGTCGTTCGCAAATCCTTCCACGTGGCCAATACCCACGTGGCTTACCAACGCACTTCCGATGTTAAAGGCAGTCTTCGGGAGAATTCTCGTTGGCCTTGACGTCTTCTTCCTCGGCCTTGACGCCTGGGGGACGTGGACCAATAAGGCTCAAGACAGTATCGATCGTATTGGTAAGGTCATTATGTCCGCCAGCGCCGCAATCGCTCTGGTTGTCGGAGCCATTATCAGTCTTCCGGCCACTCTTGCTGTTTCCGCGGGCATG
>Ga0098044_1001246_pt1 | contig 13384 bp, 26 predicted proteins | sample 10_taG_FD_75053 | JGI IMG/M metagenome (GOLD analysis project Ga0098044, IMG submission 75053) | Marine viral communities from the Subarctic Pacific Ocean - 10_ETSP_OMZ_AT15264 metaG | ecosystem: Environmental > Aquatic > Marine > Oceanic | place: Pacific Ocean | collected 2015-01-16 | reverse complement strand
TAAAGATCCTGATGTAGTTTGGACATATTAAGAAAAGGAACACGATAAAATGGGCTCCACACCCCAAAGTTCCTGTATTGAAGGGAGATCGAAAGGTCTCCCTTCTTTTTTTTACCCATCACAACTAATACAACCTGGATCCATTGCTTGAGCTGCAATATCTCCTCTTAAAACGGATTCAGTTCTCATATAATACAATGTTTTAATCCCTCTTTTCCAAGCGTCTATATGAACTTTATTTATCCACTTAGGCGGAGCTTCAGATGGGAAAGCTAAATTTAAACTAACTGCTTGATCAATATATTGTTGCCTGATGCCTGCTTGATTTATTAATTCTAATTGATTAATTTCTTTAAACGTTTTAAAAACCTCTTTAACTGATATGTCATTAGTAAGCATAATATCATCAAGTTCAGTGATATCTTGTACTGATCCACCATCTGCCAAAATTTTCTCCCAAATTTCATTTGTATTAAGTTTATGTTTTCTTAAAATTTTTATAAGTGTAGGGTTTTTTCTAATAAATGTTCCTTTAGCTGATTGTTCTGTAAAGACATTTGCTGCCCAAGGTTCTATTCCAGGGGAAACATTACCTGATAACTTAGAGTTACTAACCGTTGGGGCAATAGCTCTTAAATGAGTATTTCTAAACCCTGTTCCTCTACACCATAAGGGCTCTCCATATATTTCAGCTAATTCCATACTTGCTCTTTCAGATTCTATTTTAATTTGGCTAAATATTCTTCTAGTTTCAAATTGAGAAAGTAAACCTTCAAAAGGCAAACCTTTTTCTTGAAGATAAGTATGCCAACCTAATACTCCTAGGCCTAATGCTCTTCCTTTTTCAGCTGATCTTATAGAGTTTTCAAATCCTTTTCTATATTTAGCTCTTTGTATAAACTCTTCTAATACTCCATCTAAAAACCAAATACTATCATAAATTAAATTAGTATTTTTCCATTCTTCATATTTAGCTAAATTTAAACTAGATAAACAGCATACAAAACTATGAGAATCATCTGTATGTAAAACAATTTCACTACAAATATTAGTCATATGTACTTTAAGAGCGTTATCTTTATAAGAAGAAGGGTTTGCTTTATTTGTATTACCTTTAAATAATATATAAGGTTCTCCCGTAGCTTTTCTTTTCTGTAATAATTTACTCCATTTATTCCTTGCAACTGTATCTCCAGATTCTAATTTCCTCATAAACTTATCTCCTACAACAGCACATTGATGGAGATTAAGGGATTGTCTGTTTACATCTCCTTTAGGTTCTCTAATTTCTAACCAATCTAAAAAATCTTTATGTTCTATATTTATATTAACAGATGCTGCACCTCTTCTTACTGAACCTTGATTAGTGGCTAATATAGTTGAATCATATATTTTACAAAAAGGTACAACTCCATCTGAAGTTCCATTACCAGTAATGTTAGCTCCAGCTGGTCGTATCATATTAACTCCAATACCAACACCTCCACCGTGTTTAGCTAACATCATCATTTCTAGATTTTTTTGACCTATATCATTTATACTATCTGCTACATCTATTCCAAAACAACTAATAGGTAAACCTCTATCAGTACCTGTATTAGAAAGTACTGGAGAAGCTAAACATAACCAACCATTCCATATATATTCAAAAAACTTTTCTTTTAATTCAGGTTTATACAAACGTTTAGCAATTGTTGTTGCTACTCTCATATACGCTTCACGAGGAGATTCCCCATTAAATAGATATCCTCCTGTAATAGTTTGTTTATATATATCGTTGTTACCCCAATTAGGATAATCTTTTCCTTTTACCCAATCATTATTCCACATTGAATATTGCTTTATAAAATAAAGTTTTAATATCAGTATCTCCTGCAAAAGAAGCTAACATTGTACCTTTGGTTAACAATTTGTAATCTGTTGTAACTTTCCAACCATTACCTTTGTTTATAGTTTGAGTTTTAATAATACTGTCATTTGCTTTAAGTATAGTTTCTTCAACAGTATGATTACTTAAAAAACTAAAAGTGTAAACCGTTAATTTATTATTGTTATTATTATGCGTAAATACAGTAATAAAACTAGTGTCTCCACTTGTCCACAATCCTTCAAAATCTTTTAAATCATCTTGACTATATAAAGTAGTGGATAATATAATTAATAAACTTAATATAATTTTTTTCATAATTCTAATTTTTTTTCTTTTTTACTTTTTTTATCTTTTAATATATCTTTTTCTTTTAATTCTTTTATAACTCTATCCCATTCCTTTTCCCCCATAAATGTTTGTAAAGAAGTTAAGGTTCCTTGAGCTAAATTTTCTATATTACCTAAATCGCTAATTATTTTACGCATAACATTTGTTAATGCTGCAATCTGTTTATCTATAGTATTAAATTTTGATATTAATTTACTTTCTTTCATTCTAATATATTTTTACTTAATATTAAAGGACTTGCATCCTTATGATTTTGAATCTCAATATGATTTTTTTTTATAGTTATTATAGGTTCTAATTCAATATATTTAGGTCTTGAAGCTTGGCCCTTAGAATCTCTTGTAACTATTTTTTTTATAAATAAATTTTTATAATTTTTTAAAACGTATTCTGTTATTTTTTCTACATCCATATTATATATATTAAATATCCTATTATTACATTTAAATTTACTAAAACTAAATTCCATTGTTTTGCCACCCAAACCTGTGGTATACAAACTATACCTCCGATAATATAAGTTATAGCACCAACATTATCATAAGATAAAAGATAAGGGCTTATCATAATAAAAGCTGTACCAAAATAACCAAGACGATTAGCTAATCTTTCTTTAGCTGATAATCTTCTATCTTGAACTAATAATCTTAAAAAAGAAGTTTTCCATCTAAATTCACATCTTATACAAGTTTTTTTACCTGGATGTTTAAACTTAGAATCTTTCTTATTTTTTTTACAAATATTACAAACTTTCATTTCTTTTTTTTAATTCTTCATAAAACTTTATAGCATTATCATAATGATGTTTTTCCCAATGTATTCTATATTCAAATCCTTTTTCGAAAGTCCTATTACATTGATTACATTTTATTATTTTTTTACCCATTTACCATATGTCTTCAAAATCTTCACCTTCATTCGCTTTAGAATAATCTGTTGGACGAATAGCAAAGAAATCAGTATGGGTATGCCCACCAGTAAGATGATAGAACCAGTCAAGTTTACTTGCGGATTCTGAATCAAATTCAAAGTAGTTCCGTTCGTCGCTGTAACCGAGTTCAACGATTTTTTCGTTAAGTCTTTTTCGGATAAACATTTTAAGATCGTGGGCTTTAAGGTTTTCGATATCTCCAAGTTCGAACATTTTGTCGATATATTTTTCTTCTGCTCGGAGCATTGTTTGTGCTGCATTTATTATATCTTTTTTAGATTTTGCTAATAATTTAGGATCTTCTTTGCACATATGTCTAAATAAGTAGCATCCCATTTTTGAATGTAAAGATTCGTCTCTTACACTCCATTTCATTTGTTGTCCAACTCCTTTTAAAAGATTTCTGAGTTGAAAAGAATATAAAACAGCAAAGGCAGAATAAAGACTAACGCCTTCAGCAAAGGCACTAAAGATCGCAATGCTTCTTGCAATTCCTGTGGTGTTATTTCCATCATAACTAACTAAATTTTCAAAGCGTTCCATTGTTGCCTTGTCTTGAAGAAACGCTTCAAAATCTTCTAAGCCAAGGGTTTCGTTTAAATACGAATAAGCAACTGCGTGTATAGTTTCCTGTGATCCAAACATCATTGCCATTTGTTGGATTTCATGTTTAGGAAACCACGATACAACTTTTTGGGTCCAATAATCAGATACCGCACACTCTGTTTGTGCAAATCCCAAAAGTATATTTCCAACCAAGTTCTTCTCTGCTTTGGTAAGTTTTTCATTCCAATCTTTGACATCACTTGACATCGGAATCTCTGTGTGAAGCCAAAAAGCTTGAGCTTGTTTAAGCCAACCTTCTGTATAATATTCTGGATATTCAAAAGGTTTGTAAGGAATTCTTTCATCAAATAAACCCATTTATTTTTTTCTTTTATTTAATTGTCTTTTTACTATATTTTTAATTTGTTGTTTCTTACCATCAAATAAATATTGTCTATAAGTTAACCTAATTTGAGGGTTAAATTGAGTAAAACCAGATATATTGTTAGCATCAGATTCCATTATATTTGTATTTATATCTCCATCATGATTTAATGGAACATTGTAAGTAGTTCTTGCTTCTAAGAATAATTGACTTCCTGAACAAGATGATAGTAAAGCAATAATGCTTAAGTAAAATATTTTTTTCATATTATTTAATTTAATTAATCTTTAAAAATTTCTAGACAAATGTCTATAAAGGGTAAATATAATACGTGTTGTACAGATTCATCATGTGGATAACTTCTTACACCTATTAATATTCCGGGATAAAAACCCATAGTTAATTCCCAACTTTTTTCATTCATATTAATAACATTTTATATTAAATTTATCTTGCATTTCTACAAGATCTTTGTAGAATAGAAATCCTTTAATTTCCATTCTCCATTTAACCCATTTGTCAATTTGACGTTCGGCATATTTTTGACGAGCTAATTGTTTTTGGACTCTAGGATCAACCTTACTGTTGCGTCGCATTCTTTATGATTTTGAGGTTTATATAATGTAACGCCAGGTAGATGTTGGACTACATATCTTTTAAACATTTTCCATCGAAGAGGAAAACTTTCGTTAGCTCTTCCTTTAGTTTCAATAATAAAACCTTTACCTATAAAATCTGGTGTATACTTTATATTTAAGATTTTTTTACTTCCCCTGTTTTTATATTCTCCTTTCCCATTACCACATCTTTCGTAGGCTTTATTTGGAAAATCAAATCCTGAGAATATTTCATAAGTTTGTCCTTCATAAACAGCTTGTATTTTAGCTTTACGTAAAGCTATATACATATATCTTTCTAACCCAGATGAAAATGTAATTCCATCATGGGTTATTTGTTTAGATGTTACAGGACCTCTTTTTTTTCTTCTAAACTTTTTCATAATCTACTTCTATTTGCTTAACCATACACTCTTCAATTTCATCTTGTAAGCATCTTTTAGCAGCTTCTATATATAAAAGAGCATCCATTATTTCTTCTTGTACATCATTAAGAAATCTATTTAAATCTTTCTTTTGACCTACAATTTCTTCCATCATAGTAGCACCATATTTCTTTTGGCCTACTAAACTACGTTCGTCCATTTTTTTTAAAACAGTTCGAACTATTTCATCTTTTGTTTTAATCCTCATCTTTAACAAATGTTCCATTAATCATTTTACCTTTTCTATTTTGTATCTCTTTATAAGCTGAATTTATACAAGTCTCTATATACACACCTCTTTGTTGTGCTAAGTTAGTTAAAACAACAACCATATCTCCAATAGCGTCTATAACCTCTTCTTGATTATCCTTAAGTAAACCTTCAGAAAGTTCTCCAGCTTCTTCTATTAGTTTAAGATATTGAGTTTTAGTATCTCCTGATTTATATAACCCTCTTTCTTCAGCCCAATCTCTAATTTGTTGAAACATTTTAATAGGTTTCTTAGAACATTTAGTTTTTGTTACTTTAAATTTTTCATAAAAAGCTTTATTATAAATATAAGATCTATTAGGATTATACATAGAAATTGAAGCGTTTTTACAGATCCAATCTATAGTATTATTATTTAATTCAAACATTCCTAATTCAGTATCCCATTGTTTTCCTATATTATCTTCTAACATAGATTTTAGAGTACTTATCGGACAAGGAAATGTTGACGTTTGTTCTGTCGCGTTTATTCTCATTTGATTTGATTTTTTATATAATTCATTATATTTACGTCTATCTATTTTATAGCCGTAAGATTTTTGAAGCTCTATCTCTCTATCAGATATATAATCAATATCTTCACTAGATTCTAAAACTTCATATTCTCCTTCTTTGTACCCTTGAATAAGTGTAACTCTCGTTTTAAGATTACTTGTTACTCCTATTTTTTTACCGGGTATATGATATAAATAATACATATTTTTGTTATTTAATTTTATTGTTATATAAATGGAAATTATGTGCAAAATGATAATAACTTCCGACGTCAATAGATAGCTTGTAAGACATCATATTTTGTAAAGATGCAAAACAATATTGATCATTACAAAAGCCATACCAGATGTCATTAGAACGCATTACAACAGCCATATTTAACTTATTATTTACTATCGTAAATTGTACTGCATAAGTACATGGGGTATCTTTAGCATATGTGCTTATTTCTTTCCCATCATAAATAGATATTGCCGCGTGTCTTGTATCTTTTAAGTTTTTTAATTTAGCTACTACATGATCTAATTGATGATTTCTATTCCATTGCCAACCATAATTAGATCTACAGTGTCTATTTGAATCTGCCATATTATCCCAAATAGGTGGTACTTTACCATATATATCTCCAAGTCTATCTACACTAGGATCTTCAGTTAAATACCATTGCCATTCAGCTTCAGCGTACTCTTGATTCCACTTTCTATCTGGATGCGTTATATCCATCTCTAAAGGTTTATCAAGCCAAAAACCTATATTAAATAAAGCTTTTGTATCTCCAAAATCTATCCCTTCTTTTTTTATCAAAGGATAAAAGTAATTAAAAGCTTCATCAGCATTATTAAATTTATTTCTTACGTTTGTCATAATAATATTTACACATTTTATAATAACTAGGCCATATAGTATCTATGTCATATATGTTAGGAGCAACGTGTGGTTTTTCTCCTTTTACATAAGCTCCTATATTTATACCTATTTTCCATTTACCAATTGTTTCTTTAATACCTATAGGGGAAATTCTTATATTATTATCTATACAATACTTACACCAATCTAATTCATTTCTAGTTGGGTAATAATTAGGCATAGGATTACCTTTCTTTTTCTTTCTCATTCCCAAGGCATTTTATCCTCTTTTTGTATTTCAAATTCATGAGGAATGAAACAACCTGATTTAGGTTCCCATTTAAAATGTGCTTCAGCACCATTTTCTCCTAAGTTTTGAAATTTAACTTTAAGGACTTTAGCTTTAACAGTTTTGTTTTCATAATTTCTATGAACCAATATACCGTGATAAGAAGCATCATACCATTCTCCTCCTCCTTTTATATTGTACATATTAGGTTCTTCTATTTGACCATCTTTATCTCTGTACATTTTAGTTGGATGAGCTACAATAAAAACTAATACATCAAATTTTTTAGCAAAAGTTTCTATCTTAGTAAGATATTCCATTGTATATCTATTTACATCTTCTGTCTTGCTATCAACATCTCTTATTTTATTAAATGGATCTATAACTAAACATTTAATTCCTTTACGCTTAACTAATTCAGCTCCTTTTCTAAGGATCGAATCTAACGTATATCTTTCCATATCTATAAAAAAGAAATTATCATTAATATGCTCTGATACTTTCTCCCATTTACTACTATTTATATCTCCTGGGGTTGGCATACCTTGCCAAACTTTTCTCATTAATTTATGAGCATGAAGATATGTAGGAGCATTCTCAGGCGATGCAAATGCTGTTTTCCATTTATAGTTCATATTATATCCTATAACCATTTGATCTACAAAATCTGATTTACCTGATGAAGGTATACCTGTAACAGTTATAAATTGTCCTGTGTATGTAGAAAATATTTCATCAAAATTAGATAAACCTACTTGATAACCAGGTTTAAACCCATGTTGTACAAAGTCAGTTATATCATTTTCTATATCTTTAAATGTAGTAACATTTTCTAATGGTACAGGTTTAGATTTAGATATACATTGTGTTAACTTTTCTTTACCATATTTTAATAGATATTCATTAGCATCTTTACAATCATCGAAATCAACTGTAAAACAAACCTCAGCTCCTAATCTTCTGATTAACTCTTGTTGTAAAGCTTGACCAGCTTCATCGTTATCAACAGCTAATATTATCTTCTCTTTATCTTCAAAATAATCTATACAATTATCTAAATAATCTAAATTATTAGAATTAAGAGTAGCTCCATTAGGAACTGAAATGCTATTAGGTAAACCAGCTTCATGTAAAGCTAATGTATCCATTTCTCCTTCAGTTATAACACAATAGTCATAACCTATTATACTATTTATATTATAAAATACTTTTTCAGCACCTTTATATAATTTAAAATTCTTTTTACCATCTCGATACTTAATATTAATTAAAGTATCACCCATGATATAATTAAACTTTATAGTATTTTCTTTCTTCGCGGTTTGCGGCATAAACTCAGGACCTTCAGATACATTTAAATCTTCTAATGTTTTTTGAGATATACCTCTTGTCTTAAACCATTCAATTACCTTTGACGTAGGTTTTTTATCTATAGAGACAGTAGGTCTTATATAAACCTTCTCACTATTACCTTTTCTTTGATAAGTATGTAATTGAAATGTACTATTACAATTATGACAAGTACCGAGACCCCGTTCCCAATCATAAGAAGCACATTTAAGCTTCTGATTTTTAGGTTGTCTGTTAGATGAACACAGGGGACAAATCCCCTGAGTCTTTCCTTCATCTAGACTGTGTTGATTAAATTTGTCAATCAAAAATCCATTGATCTCTATTGTCTGCATATATATATTATCTGCGAATTATCGTTTTTAATTTGTATTAGAATGGTAAATCTTCTTCTTTAGCTGGTTCTGCTTTAGGCATTGCTTTGGGTTGATCCATTCGTGGAGCAGCTTCAACATTTTGCCCATTAGTCCAAACTACTCTAGCATTACCTAGATAAACTTTAGCAACTTTAGTCTCTCTTTCTTCTTTAGTTTGTTCAACTATAACTGGACCATTATTACCAAATTGATCTACTTCATCATTTAAAGTTATACTAATAGGTAGATATTTACCTTTAGCACCTATAATGATTTTATCCTTTGGGATACTATTTAAGTTAATACTTGTTTTAATTATTGTTGCCATACGCTAAATTTAAATTTAAATTATTAAACATATCACGTAAATCCATTGTAGTTACGTTAGTGTCTTTTAGTCTGCGTCTAAAGTTATCAGCTACTTTAGAATACGGATGATAACCATCCTCTGTGTTGTTATTTTTATAAAATTGTTTTATAGGAAATCTTAATCCTGTTATTGTACATGTTTTAGTACGTCTTTTTATTCTAGCCATATTATAATGTTTCTGTTTTAAAAAATTGTTTTGGGTCAAAATCTGGAGATTTAAAAAATAATTTATACTGTGCGACTGCTTCTGTAACTTTCTCGTGACCCTTATCATAAAAAGCATCAGAACATTCACAAATTTTAATTTGATGAGTAGACTTATCTATAGCTATAAAAATCATATCATATCCAAATAATTTTTTATAAATAAAAGCTTGACTGTCATAATTATATCGTGAAGCTGAATATCTAAAATTATCTATATCTGATGTAGTTTTAAGATCTACAACTAATCTTTCATCATGGTTTACTATATCAGCTTTACCTTTCCATAGTTCTCCTTCTATGTTTTCAAGGCCAGGTACTTCGTATTCAACATTTTTACTTTGAATTAAATCTTTGCATACATTATTAGCTAATACAATATTAACCATCATTTGTATTTGATCTACTTCATGTTGTAATAAACAAAGTTCGCCATCTGATATCTCTTTATATACTTTAGTATTCCTATTATGTGATTTAACAATTTTAAACTTTTTAAGTTTATTAGGTTCTAAAATAGCAGTATGAAAATAACCGCCAATTAAAAACGCAGGTGTTTGTTTAGTAGGAGTATGAAGTGATAAAGGGTTTTTTAACAAAGTAGAAATATGAGAATTACTAAGGTATTGTTGTCCAAATTCCCCATAATAATCCTCATCATTTTCTAACTTCTTTAAAATGTCTTTTTTAGTCATTTAAAGGGTTGTTAATTCTTCTTCAACATCTTTAGTCAAAGAATATTTAGCTTTAATTGCATCTATTTTACCTCCAGATTTAATAAACTGTTTAGCTTTTGTTAATTGATCTGAACTCATAGTTGTTTTGTGATCATTTATCGCATCACTGTCTTGAGTATCATCGATTAAAAATAAATTACCTAAAGCATACTTTTTTCCATAACTTGATGCAGACCCAAATTGTTGAGGAGTTTGCATACCTTTCTGTAATAGATCAACTCCAACTAAAGCAGTAGCTTTAATAGAATTTTCTCCATCTGAAATGGTAGCTTGACTCTCAATAACAGGCATAGGGTCACTAGTCACTAAATGTTCATCTAATGTTACTGTAACTCCTAATTCTAATAAAAAGGGTTTTGTTGCTTCAAGGATATCTTCGGCAGATCGGAAATAATATTTGCCGAATGAGTTAAATCTACTTTTTTTAGATTTAAACTTCGTCTGAATAGTGGATAACTTTTCGTTAATGTTCATAGGTATTGTGGTTTTATCTATTTATATAATTACATAAAAATAATGCTATTTACATCTGTAAACTACAGATAATCAAGCACTTGTGAGTGATCTACATTATCAATTAATTTCTTTACAGCTTGCTTTTTAAGCTCAGAAACTCTAACGTAACCACTAGGGCCATTTATATTTATATGGCTAGCTATTTGCTTAGCAGATTGCTTATCGCAATCAAGACCATAAGATAATCTTAACACTTCATATTCATTTCCATTAAGATGTTTTCTCATTAAACTTCTTAAATAACTATTTAAAAGATTAATGTTGTATGGTTCAGATTTATCTGGTATTTGATATACCATATCATCATCATCAGTGTATTGTTTAGCATCAATACTTAAGAAAATGCTATTAAAAAACATTTACACCATCTTTTTATCTTTAGGATTTTTACGTATCTCATTCATTTTATGTTCAGGAATACGTATATCTCCTCTGTTGTGATCAATAGCTCTTCTTATGGCTCCTTTAATTCTTTTAAAGAAAAATGATTTTAATGTTTTCTCTTTATCTTTAGAATCTTTTAGAACTACATAATCTAGTTTATCAACAGCTTTAGTAAGACCAGCACTCCCTTCTTGTAGAAGATCTGTGATATCCATAACTCCTGAAGCTTGTTGAGAAGTAGAAAACTTACGTGCTATATTTTCTACTAAAGGTAAAAACTTACATATTAATTCGTTTCTATTATAATTCAATAAATCTTTAGTTTTAGGTTGAGAAGCTTTAACATCTTCTTTATACCTTATATAATTCTTTATGTTATATTTCTTCATTTAATTTAATTTTTTCTTGTTTTAATTCAGGATTTAAGTTTCTATATATAGTTCTTGTGGAACAATCAAGTAAACTAGCAATTCTAGTCCACGTGATTTTCTTTCCCCAATCGTTTAGATCTAGCATACATTGATAAACATCTTCACTGTTAATATTTGATGTTCTACCTACCAATTGTCCTACTATTTTTAGTTTTTCTTTTATATCTAAATTTGTTTGTTGATTAAATATAATTTTCCTTTTTCTATTAACAGGAGGTTTGTCTAGTTCTTTTTCTAATCTTTCTAACATATCTACTAAATATTTTTCTTTAATATTAAATGTTATAAAATTATTCTTTTTATTAGATATGAAATAAGCTATATCTTTAAATTCATCGTCTTCTAATTGTGGGTTTAAGTATTTAAGGACTAATAAATGCCATTTTAATGATTTAAAACTACTTATCTTTGCTCTACTTTTAAATAGTTCATAACACTCATAAGTCCCGTTTTGATAATACTTTCCCCAATGATATACCTTTGTAGGTTTATCATTTATTGGATCTCTATTATATATAATTCTATTACGATTTAAATAATCGATTTGTCTATATGACATTAGCTTGTTATTCTATTATATATTATTACCTATTGTCACTACCGTAAGGTAGGTTGGGTTTCAAATTTTCTTAATTTGTCTGAATATTTTATAATTAATTCAGCTTTATGATTTAATTTTTTTACGTTAATTTTCTTTTCCTTCGCTCTACATGTTAAAACATAGTTGGTTATGTCTTTTCTAAGGTCATAGATAGAATCCCATAAATAATCTTTATGAGATCTTTTTCTTGCCTTTGGTATGTTTTTTATTGTGAACATTTGTTTTAGTTTTACGTTTTTCGTTAATACCGAATGCATTAACATTTATCATATGTTTATATAATTTTAATCTACTCATTACTTAAATGTTTTTGATATAATATAAATATTATTATTTTTGATATTGTTCCCATCATTATACCCATCATAATTTGAATCTTAGTAATTCCAATAGCATAAAACATATATATTATTAAGCTATCAAATAAAAACATAGATATAATAGGTATAATTAAAATTTTTTTTATCCAATCACCGATAAGAGCTACCATAAACCCACTTAAGGTCATGATAAAGCCCATCATAAACGGAATTATTAAATCCAACAAACTATTCATAATTTCTTATACATTTGAATAGAGGATGTCTATATGACCCAGAGGGAGTCTTTTGGAAATAAGTAAAGGTTGCACTTTTACCTATATACCAATCAGCAATGTCATACATTTTTTCCATTACTTTATAATTGTCCATAACAGGCATACCAAAATTGACACCGTTGTTATCAACAGCCAAGAATTTACCAATCGTACCAGTTCTTTTGCCTTGGCCTTCCACCCATCCAGTAATTCGTGCTTCTGAATCGAGGAATTGTTTGAATTTTTGTAAGTTATAGCTTCTTTTTTGTTCATATGGTTTGTTATTTCTTAATATACTACCTTCATATCCTTGTTTGAGAAAGTCCTCATCTAATATTTTAGCAACTTCAAAACTAGATACTTCATATGTAGGCACTTCAATAATATGCCTAGAATTTAAAAGATCCCTAATTTGTGTAATCTTTAAATTTCGTGTTCTAAAAGTATCATTCTTTTTAGGAGAATAATAATCATACCAATGAAACTGAATATAATTATTTGCTTCATAAAGTTCTTCAGAACTAGGCTTTTGTTTTCTCACAAGGGATATAATTTTATTGAAATTGTTTTTAAATTGGTGGTTGTATAACTCACCATCTACTACTAAGTTCGGTAGTTTTTTAAATAAAGGTCTAAATGCATCTTTAATATGATCTACAGTTTTAAACTCTTTATGATTACGGCTGAAAGCGCCATCTTTTGTTATATAGCATCTAACCCCATCAAGTTTTGGTTGAATAAAAGAATCTCTATCGAATTCTTTTTTACCATAAGGGTGAGCTAGCATTACTTTAAAATCACTCATTTTTTGTATTTTTTATTAATTATTTCTATTT
>Ga0098044_1001244_pt1 | contig 13390 bp, 12 predicted proteins | sample 10_taG_FD_75053 | JGI IMG/M metagenome (GOLD analysis project Ga0098044, IMG submission 75053) | Marine viral communities from the Subarctic Pacific Ocean - 10_ETSP_OMZ_AT15264 metaG | ecosystem: Environmental > Aquatic > Marine > Oceanic | place: Pacific Ocean | collected 2015-01-16 | reverse complement strand
CCGCTCGGTCGACTTCATCCATGATGTGGACGATACGTTCTACACGCCTGCCCCGCGCGACCGCTTCGTGATCGATCAGGACAATCTGGAGTTCCACGGCGTGGAGCAGCAGGCGGTCTATGACACGATCGCCACGATTATCGGCGGCGCGGAGATCGGCTATTCACAACGCGGACATGGCGCAAAGCCCTATGACATTGTCGTCCAACTGCCGCGCAGCGCGCTGACGATGGACGAACGCATTCTGACGACGCCGCTGCCCGCAGGGGGCACGGCGCGCGTGGGCCGTAATGTCGAACTTGGCGATGTGGTGAGCGTGCGCAAGGAGCCGGGCTCCTATTCGCTCTATCGCCGTGACGGGCGCGCCGCCGAAATGGTTATGGCGGAAGTGGCGGGACGCTATGAATCCCCCATCTACGGCATGTTCGCGGTGGAAGACGCCATCAAGAAGATGGACTGGGGCAAGGCGGGACCGCCGACTATCGCCTATCACGGACAGCCGGAAGACGAATCCCACGTGACGCTGCTCTGGGACGGCGAGTGGGAAGTGACCTATGTCACCTTCCGTGACATGGGCGCGGCCTTCGGCGTTGCGATCCTCGGCATCTATCTGCTGGTGGTGGCGCAGTTCGGCTCGTTCAAGCTACCGCTGGTGATCCTGATCCCCGTGCCGCTGACGCTTATCGGTATCGTGCTGGGGCACTGGATGTTCGGGGCGCCTTTCAGCGCCACCTCCATGATCGGCTTCATCGCGCTTGCGGGCATTATCGTCCGAAACTCGATCCTGCTCGTCGACTTCATAAGACACCGACAGGCAGAGGGCGATTGTCTGCGCGACGCATTGCTGGAAGCAGGCGCCATCCGCTTCAAGCCTATCGCGCTGACGGCAGCGGCAGCGATCATCGGGGCGATCTTCATCATCACCGACCCGATCTTCCAGGGACTGGCGATCTCGCTCGTCTTCGGCCTCGCCTCCTCCACCGCGCTGACACTGCTCGTCATTCCGGCGGTCTATATCTGGCTCCGGGACGACGGCAAGGACTTTGAACGCATGTAAGCGCCAATAGCCGGACAGCAAAAAGCCCGCTGCATTTCATCGTGCAGCGGGCTTTGTTTTGAGAGGGGTGTCGCGTCAGGCGCTCTTGATCGGCAGACCGGCCTTTTTCCAGCCTTCGATACCGCCGGTCAGTTCAAAGAGGTCCGCCTCGCAGGCAGCGGCCAGACGGGCTGCGTTGTTCGTCGTGCGCATGCCACCCTTGCAGTGAAAGATCACCTGCTTCTTGCCAAGGTTCTTGATGTCGTGCTGGTCGAGTTCGGAGAGCGGCACGAGCTTGGCCTCGGCAATATGCTCAGCGGCGTGTTCATTGCGCTCACGGACATCGACAAGCACGGCATCGCCAGCGTCGAGCCACTTTTTCACGGTGGCGGCGTCTACAGGTTTCAGGGACATCAGGACTTTTTCCTTTTGGACGGTCGGATGGTCGGCGGGCAATAGATCTCGGCGAGCGTCTCGATGAGGCGCGCCGCTTCTTCGCTTGCCAGCTTGTAGTAGATCGTCTGCGACTCGCGCCGGGTGGAGACAAGCCCCTGCTCACGCAAAACGGCCAGATGCTGGGACAGGGCGGACTGGCTGATGCCGACGCATTCCTGGATTTCGCCGACGGACATTTCCGAATCCGCGATCTGACACATGATCAGAAGCCGTCGCTCGTTAGCGAGAGCCGCCAGTAATTTTGTCGCCTCGGCTGCACGCAACTCAAGTTCACCAATGTCAGCCATTACAACCACAGCAAAAGCTCCGCCTAACCTTACTTTGAATAAGGTTATATATTAGAAATCAATAATATAAAGTCAAGCCCGGCGAATGTCAGGCGGGCGCTATGGCGCGCCGATAGACATGCCAGGTGGCGTGACCCAGCAATGGAAAGAAAAAGATCAGCCCGACGAAGAGGGAAAGGAACGACAGGGCGGAAAAGAACCCGATGATGACGAACCAGGCGAGCATGGCCCGGGGGTTCGCGAGCACCGTACGGACGCTGGTGATCATGGCCGTGACGAAATCGATGTCCCGGTCAAAGAGGATGGGGAAAGAAATGACTGTAATCGAAAAGACGGTGAGAGCGATGGAGGCGCCGACGGCATTGCCGAGCAGAAGGAAGGCAATGCCCGAGGGTGTCGAGAATATCTGATCGACGAAGACGGTGACGGTTCTGGCCGAGAGACCGAAGAAGCCGAAAGTCATAAAGGCGGCGATGTCCATCCAGATGACGAAACTGAAAGCTGTGACCAGCGCCATCCAGCCCATATCGCGCCGCGTCGTATTGCGCACCGAGGCGAAGATCGCGCCCCAGCTCAAGGGTTCATCCTTCTCGATCCGCCTGCTGATTTCATAAAGGCTGGTTGCGATGAACGGCGAGATCAGCGCAAAGGCCATGGCCAGCGGATAGACGAGATAAGGAAGATGAAAGCGGATGAGCAAGAGCGCCAACATCCATCCGCCTGCCGCCAGAAACAGACCGATCAAGATGCTGTAGCGAAAACCCTTGCGCGTGTCGCGCATGCCCGCGGCGAGCGCCTCCAGAATATTGTTGATCGTGACGCTATTGATTTCGATCGGCTTCGGTTTTGCCGACTCGACATGTGTATTTTCGCTCATTTTATCCCCCTCCCGCAAATGGCCTCCTGTCGAGGCGATGCCCCGACCCATCTGAATGGAACAAATTGTGAGGCATACGGAGCCATTCGCCAATACCAATACTGCATCTATGGTTTTTAGGGCTGAAGGGCGCCGGAGGGGCCGGAAACAGCCTTCCTCATTACGAAAGATTCACCGGATTCATGATTTCACCACAGTCCCGCAACATTTCGAACGCGCGATAACTTCAGTATAGTGAAGCTGGGTATCATGCCCGCACGTCCTTATTGGCAATCCTCCCCCTCAGGCCCAGGACGTCCCATTCCTAGGCCATTGCCAATAGTCATAACTCCATCACACCCCGGCACCACATCAACTGCGATGCCGCAAGTTGAGGTTCGCTATGACATCAAAGTCGAATTCCGAGAAACTGACGGCCCTCGTCCTTCAAGGCGGCGGCGCACTGGGCGCCTATCAGGCTGGCGTCTACGAGAAACTCGCCGAAAATGACTATCAACCCGACTGGGTGGCTGGCATTTCCATCGGTGCGATCAATGCTGCGATCATTGCGGGCAACTCTTCAGAGACCCGCGTCGATAAACTTCGCGCTTTCTGGGAAGGCGCCACAGCAGGTTTGCAAGGCCACCCCTTGTGGTTTGGCGAGACATGGCGCTCGCTGCACAGTCAGCTTGCCTCGACCTTCACGCTCTTCAGCGGCGTGCCCGGCTTCTTTACGCCACGTATGCCGCCACCCTATCTCGCCTTCACCCGCTCGCCCGAGGCCTTGAGTTTCTATGACACAACGCCGCTAAAGAAGACGCTGGAAGAACTCGTCGATTTCGATCTGCTGAATGATCACGGGCCGCGATTGAGCGTCGGCGCGGTCGATGTCGAAACCGGCAACTTTGCCTATTTCGACAGCAGCGCCATGACCATCGGCCCCGAACACATCATGGCGAGCGGTGCCCTGCCGCCCGGTTTTGCTCCCGTCGTCATCGACGGTCACGCCTATTGGGATGGCGGCCTCGTATCGAATACACCGCTGCAATATGTGCTGGAAAATGCAGCGCAATGCACGATGACGATCTTTCAGGTCGACCTCTTCAGCGCACGGGGGATGATCCCGACCAATATCGCAGAAGTAGCGCAGCGGCAGAAGGATATCCAGTATTCCAGCCGGACACGCCTGACCACGGATCGCTTTCGCGAACTCGCCGCAATCTCCGAAGCGGCGGAAAGGCTCGCGGCGAAACTTCCGGCTGCGCTGCGCGATGATCCTGATCTTGCAAAACTGCGGAATGTCTGTCCCGCTGATCAGGTAAATCTCGTTCATCTCATCCATCGCAAGCAACATTTCGAAAGCCAGTCGAAAGACTATGAGTTTTCGCGCCTCTCGATGCAGGAACATTGGGCGGCAGGTGTCGAAGATGTGGAAAACACATTTCGGCACGAGGAATGGAGGAAGCCGACAAAAAAGACCGGCATTCAGGTCTTCGACCTGACGGCCAAGAAGGACGCGAAACCCAGATCCCGAAAGGAAACTGCATGAAAATCTCCGACGTCCCCTCCCAGGCTTTCGCTATGCCTCTGACCAACCCTTCCTATCCGCGACCGCCCTACAAGTTCGTCAACCGCGAATATATGGTCATCACCTATCGCACCGATATGGATGCCTTGCGCGCCGTCGTACCCGAACCGCTGGAGATCGAGGAAGCGCTCGTCAAATATGAGTTCATCCGCATGCCGGACTCGACCGGCTTCGGCGACTACACAGAGTCGGGACAGGTCATTCCGGTATCCTTTAATGGACAGAAGGGTGGCTATGTTCATTCCATGTATCTGAACGACGAAGCCCCGATTGCAGGCGGGCGCGAGATCTGGGGCTTTCCGAAAAAGCTCGCCGATCCTGCGCTGCGCGTCGAAAAGGATACGCTCGTCGGCACTGTCGACATGGGGTCGATCCGCATCGCCACCGGCACCATGGGATACAAGCATCGATCAATCGACCCCGAGGTGGCCAAGAAGGCCATTGGCGCGGCATCTTTTCTTCTGAAGATCGTGCCGCATGTCGATTGCTCACCGCGCATCTGCGAACTCGTGCGCTATTTCGCCACCGACATCACCATCAAGGGCGCGTGGGAAGGACCGGCGGGTCTGGAACTCCACAGCCACGCCCTCGCCCCTGTCGCGGAACTGCCCGTGCGCGAAGTTCTGTCGGCGACACACATCCTCACCGATCTCACATTGGGCCTTGGCGAAGTCGTTCACGACTATCTGCCGGGCAGGTAGTGACGAAGGCCGCATAGAAATTTGACGATCACATTTTAGCGAAAGGTAGAGAGCCATGAATCTTAAAGGAAAGACCTGCATCATCACCGGCGCCGCAAGCGGCATCGGCCACAAAATCGCAGAACGCTATGTCGCCGAGGGCGCCAATGTTGCCATCGCCGATCTCGATCTCAAGGCTGCTGAAGACGCTGCCGCCGAAATGACCAAGAAAGGTCCGGGCAAGGCCATGGGTGTGGCCATGAATGTCACTGACGAAGAGGCGGTCAACGCAGGCGTCGCGGAAGTCGTCAAGAAATGGGGCGGCGTCGATGTGCTCGTCTCCAATGCCGGCATCCAGATCGTACACAAGCTCGAAGAGTTCCCCTTCGAGCAATGGAAGAAGCTGCTGGCCATTCACCTCGACGGCGCTTTCCTGACGTCGAAAGCCTGTTTGCCACATATGTACAAACAGGGATCGGGCTCGATCATCTTCATGGGATCGGTGCATTCCAAGGAAGCCTCGAAACTGAAGTCGGCCTATGTCACTGCCAAACATGGGTTGCTGGGTCTTGCCCGCGTCATCGCCAAGGAAGGCGCGGAACACGGCGTGCGCGCCAATGTGATCTGCCCCGGCTTCGTCAAGACGCCGCTTGTCGAAAAGCAGATTCCCGAACAGGCTAAGACGCTCGGCATTTCCGAAAAGGAAGTCGTGGAAAACGTGATGCTCGGCGACACGGTGGACAAGGAATTCACCACCGTCGAAGACATTGCGGAGATCGCCTATCTCTTCGCAGCCTTCCCGACCAATGCGCTGACAGGACAGTCTCTGGTCGTGAGCCACGGCTGGTATATGAACTAGGCGTCCAGCAACAAAAGGCTCGATTGCGCGAAACGCCCCCGGATGAATTTTCATTCGGGGGCGTATTCATTTCGGGCGGACCTACCAGTCGTCGTCGCCGTGACGCCACTCATGGTGACGATGGCGCCATCCGTGTCTGTCGCCATTGCTCCAATAGAAGCTGACGACGGGCGGCTGATAATATTGATAGGGCTGGTAGTATTCCCGCCGTTCTTCACGCAGGACGTGGCAGTCGTCGCCATCCCAGTCGCATTCAACCAGCCTGCAACGATCCCCATCGCGGTCGCACTGATAAAACCGCTGGTCGGCGCTGGCGCTCGAGGGGTGCAACGCCAGAGCGCCGAAGGCCGAAACTCCAAGCACCATAACCCAGGCGAATTTGCCTGACCTACTCAACATGATGGACCTCCTGTTTTTGCCCAATGATCAACTTCAGGCTGAGCAAGCTTGATCCTCTCTAGCTGAACGGCAGATGAACCAACCATCAAGTGAGGCTTCCGCGAGGTCAGCAAACATTCTGGTGAAAATGACGTGCCAAAAAGAAATCGATGAGAGAACATGAGAGGGCATCAATATCTTTATGCCAAAGAACCTCATCAAAGGTCGGGCAAAGTTCGGGAGGAATTTCATGCTGATCGACAATACAACCGCCGCCATCGTCACCGGCGGCGCATCGGGACTGGGACGCGCGAGCGCTATCGCGCTTGGTGAGGCTGGCGTCAAGGTCGCGATCTTCGATCTCAACGAGGAAAAGAGCGAGGAAGTCGCCAGGTCCATCGGCGGGCTTTTCTGCAAGGTCGACATCACCAGCGAAGAGAACGTTATCGACGGCCTTGAGAAGGCGCGCGCCAAACACGGACAGGAGCGCATCCTCGTCCATTGCGCGCAAACCTCGCGCGGGCGCATGAAGACGGTGGGCCGCGACAAGGAAACCGGAAAGTTCATCCGTTATCCGACAGAAAGCTATGAATATTCGATCAAGGGTATTCTGGTCGCGAGCTATCGCATGGCCTCGCTCTGCGCGCTGGGCATGGCGGACCTCGAACCTCTGGAAGACGGCGAGCGCGGCGTCATCACGCTGACCTCTTCGGCTGCCGCGCAGGACGCGCAGATGGGACAGATCGGCTATGGCTCGGGCAAGGCAGGCGTCAATGGCCTCGTGCTGCCGATGGCGCGCGACCTGATGGACCTCGGCATTCGCGTGAACTCGATCATGCCGGGCATCTTTGCGACACCGCCCATGCTCGGCGCGCCGGCGAAGGTATTGCAAGGGCTTGCGGCATCGGTCCCTTTCCCCAAGCGCCTCGGCAAACCGGAGGAGTTCGCAAGCTTCATGCTGGAACTCGTGCGCAACAGCTATGCCAATGGACAGGCTTTCCGCCTCGACGGCGCTATCCGCATGCCACCGCGCTGAACGAAACGATTTCCAGACAAATAAAAGGGCGGCTCGCTGGAGCCGCCCTTGTTCGTTTGATCTGCCGGATCAATGACCGTGGACGATGACCGGCAGTTCGGTGATGCCACGGATGAAGTTCGAGCGGAGATATTTTGGCTCGCCGACGACTTCCACCTTCTTGAAGCGCTTCTGGATTTCTTCCCAGAGGATGCGCAGCTGCATTTCGCCGACACGATTGCCGACACAGCGGTGGATGCCGAAGCCGAAGGACAGGTGATGACGCGCGCCCTGACGGTCGATCAGGAACTCGTTGGCGCGGTCGATCTTTTCGTCGTCGCGGTTGCCCGAGACGTACCACATGGCGACCTTGTCCCACTTCTTGATCTTCTTGCCGCGAAGCTCCGTATCCTCGGTTGCCGTGCGGCACATATGCGCGACGGGGCTCTGCCAGCGAATGATCTCGGACACCATATTGGGGATGATGTCCGGATTTTCGTGCAGCTTTTTGTATTCCGCCGGGTTCTGATTGAGCGCCAGCACGCCGCCGGTGATGGAATTACGCGTCGTGTCATTGCCGCCGACGATGAGGAGCAGCATGTTGCCGAGATATTCGTTCGGCGGCATGTTCTTCGTCGACTCGCTGCGGGCGAGAAGCGAAATGAGATCGTTGCCGGGCACCTTGCGTGACAGACGTTCTTTCCAGACCGCGTCGAAATATTCCCAACAGTTCCAGAGTTCCTTGAAGCCCTCTTCCGGCGTCTCGAAATATTCAGGATCGCCGAGGCGTTCGACCGTGTCCGACCAATGGATGAGCTTGTGGCGGTCTTCCTGCGGCACGTCGAAGAGGGTCGCAAGCGTGCGACCCGTCAGCTCGACCGAGACCTGACGCACCCAGTTGAATTCCTTGCCGCGCGGCAATTCGTCGAGAATGAGACCGGCGCGTTCGCGGATCAACGGCTCGAGATTGTGCAGGTTGTGCGGCTGGAACATGGGCATGACCGCCTTGCGCTGCTCGTCGTGCTTGGGCGGGTCTTCCATGATGAACATGGGCAGATGGGTCAGCGGGTCTGGTTCGCCTTCGGTACGCTGGCCGCCGAGGCGGATGCCGCCATTGCGGATGTCGGAGGAGAAGACCTTGTGGTTGGTATCGACCGCCATGATGTCTTCATACTTCGTGACCGACCAATAGCGGCCATAGGGACCGGTCTCGGAGAGATGGACCGGGTCTTCCTTCCTCAGGCGCTCGAAATAAGGCAGCGTCTTGTTGGCGGCGAAGAGATCGTCATGGGCCGGGTCGAGCTCTTCAAGCGGGATATCATAGGGGTCGCGATTGACGTCGATCTTCCACTGGGCGGCCAATTCCGCGTTGCTGCGCGTATAATCCTGCCGCGAACTCGCCTGTTTTTCGCTCATTCTGGCCTCCCTCGCCTGTAGGCCCCCAAGCCCTTAACTGGACCGTAGTCTAGCGCTCATTGTATCCTCTTGCCAGCGATAGAAGGGTGCGACTCTCGGGTTCTAGATGATCCGGGCCAATCATTCTAAGTTGGATTCAGTGCACTGCGCTCAGGAACTGAAAGTCAGGGGTCCCGATGAATCTGCCCAAGCCAGCCCGCATTCTCCTGCTCGCTCTGATCGTCCTCGCAGCGGGAGGCGGGGTCTGGTATTTCCTGCATCGCGGTACGGCAGAGCCGACAGACAAGCTGACGCTTTACGGCAATGTCGATATCCGGGAAGTGCAGCCGAGCTTCAACGCCAGCGGGCCGGTCACACAAATTCTGGTCGAGGAAGGCGCGAGCGTGAAGAAGGGCGAGCTGCTGGCGACGCTGGATGACCGGCGCTATGTCGCTGCGCTCAATCAAGCACGCGCGCAGGCCGCCGCAGCTCAGGTCATCACCCAGAATAATGAAGTAAACTACAAGCGCTATGCGGCGCTCGCTCAGGGCAGCACGATTTCAAAGCAAAAGCGCGACGACGCCAAGGCAACCCTTGACGCCTCGCGCGCCACTTTCGATGCAGCGGTCGCCGCCGTCGATCTCGCCTTGCGTCAACTGGACGATACTCGCCTCTATGCACCTTCGGACGGCGTGATCGAGAACCGCATCCTGCAACCGGGAGATATGGCTTCGCCTGCGACGCCCGTCTTCACCATGGCGCTACCGAGTCCGCTCTGGGTCCGAGCCTATGTGCCGGAAAGCAATATCGGGCAGGTGCATACCGGTCAGGCGGCAACGATTACAACCGACAGCTTTCCCGATCACAGCTATCAAGGCTGGGTGGGATACCTCTCGCCCACCGCGGAGTTCACGCCCAAGACAGTCGAGACGCCGGAGCTGCGCTCGGCACTCGTCTATCAGATGCGCGTCTTCGTCTGCGACAGCAAGGGTGAGCTCCGGCTCGGCATGCCCGCGACGGTCCATATCGATCTGAGCAAACCGGCTGCAGATGCAAAGCCCGATTGCGGAACAGCCGATGCCAGCGGAAACTGACACCGCAATCGCACTCCGGCTCGACGATGTGCGCCACAGCTTTCGCGCAGGAAAACGGGTCGTCACCGCCCTCGACGGAATTTCCGCCAGCGCGCATCGTGGCGCTGTCACCGGGCTCATCGGACCCGATGGCGCGGGCAAGACGACGCTGATGCGGCTTATCGCCGGGCTGCTGCGCGCGGACAGCGGCGAGATCGAGGTAATGGGTAGCGATGTTCGACGCGAGCCGCTGAGCGTGCAGGCAAAGCTTGGCTATATGCCGCAGCGCTTCGGCCTCTATGAAGACCTGAGCGTTCAGGAAAATCTCGATCTCTATGCCGACCTGCAAGGCGTTGCGCTGGGCGAACGCAAGGCGCGCTATGACGAACTTCTGCACATGACGGGGCTTGGACCCTTTACCGCGCGCATGGCGGGAAGACTGTCGGGCGGCATGAAGCAGAAGCTCGGGCTTGCCTGCACGCTCGTGCATCCGCCGGAGCTTCTGTTGCTCGACGAACCGACGGTGGGTGTCGACCCGGTGTCGCGGCGCGAGCTTTGGGAGATCATCGATCATCTGACGAAGAACGCGCGGGTGACGGTACTCTTCAGCACGGCTTATCTCGACGAAGCAGAGCGTTGCGACAAGGTTCTGCTGCTACATGAGGGACGGTTTCTCGGGCATGGCACGCCTGCCGCTTTTACTTCCGAGATGCAGGGCCGTAGCTTCTACGCCACCGCTGACCTTGGCCGGCGTCAGTTGCAGGCAAAACTGGCACGCGCGCCGGGGGTAATCGATGCCGTGATCCAGGGCAGTCATGTGCGTGTCGTCACGGAAGAGGCAAGCACGCCCTCCCCCGCTTTACTCGCGCCGAACGTGAAAGACCTCGAGCTGACGCCGACTGCGCCGCGCTTTGAAGACAGTTTCGTCGCACGGTTGCGCAAGACCGCCGCGGCCAAAGGCACCTCGATGTCCATGGAAGCCACGCCCAAGATCGCAGCGTCGGAAGATGCACGACAGGACGTCATTACCGTTGAACATCTGACAAAACGCTTCGGCGATTTCGTCGCGGTGAACGATGTCAGTTTTTCAGTGACGCGCGGTGAAATCTTCGGGCTGCTCGGCGCGAACGGTGCTGGCAAGTCGACAACATTCCGCATGCTCTGCGGGCTTTTACCACCTTCGGAAGGCAAATTGCAGGTCGCTGGCTTCGATCTCCGCAAGGCGGCAGCGCCTGCGCGCGCGCGCATCGGCTATATGGCGCAGAAGTTCTCGCTCTATGGTGACCTCTCGGTACAGCAGAACCTGCGCTTCTTCAGCAGCGCCTATCGCCTGTCAGGCGCACGTCAGAAGACGCGCATGAAATGGGCGGAAACGGAATTCGAACTTCAGGACATGCTGCATGACACTGCCCGCGACCTGCCACTTGGCTACAAGCAACGGCTCGCGCTCGCCTGTGCGTTGATGCATGAGCCGAACATATTGTTTCTCGACGAACCGACGTCCGGCGTCGATCCGCTGGCGCGGCGCGAGTTCTGGCAGCGCATCAATGCGCTGGCGGAAGCTGGCGTGACAGTAATGGTGACGACGCATTTCATGGAGGAAGCGGAATATTGCGACGAGCTCGTCATCATGGCGCAGGGCAAGGTGTTGACGACCGGCAAGCCTGAAGAAATCAAGGCGGCGGCGCGCACGAGCCAGAGGCCTGATCCCACGATGGAAGATGCTTTCATCGCCGTCATCGAAGCGGCAGCGCAGGCGGAGGCAGCATGAACGGAGCCTCGCTTCAACGATTGCGCGGATTGCTGCGCAAGGAATTCCTGCAGATCCTGCGCGATCCTTCGGCGCTCGCCATCGCCTTTCTGCTGCCTGCCGTGTTGCTTTTCATCTTCGGCGACGGCGTATCGCTTGATGCGCGCAATATTCCGCTGGCGGTCGTCGTGGAGCAACCCAGCACGACAACTGCCGCTTTCACCGCCCAGTTCAAACAATCGTCCTTCTTTCGCCCGCAACGCTTTCTGACCATTCAGGAAGCCGAAAAAGCGATGGACGCGCATGAGGTCGATGCCATTATCTGGCTGCAAAGCGACTTCGACCGCAAGGCGCATTCCATCGGCAATGCGCCCATCGGGGTCATCCTCAATGGCGTCAACGCCAATAATGCGCGGATCATCGAAGGCTATGTACAGCAGGCCTGGGCCAACTGGCTGACGATGGAGGCGCAATCGGCAGGACGCGGGCCACCGCTACCCATCGCGGTCGAACGACAGGTTCGCTTCAACCCGGCGGTGAGCAGCCGCGACTATCTGGTGCCGGGCCTTATCGCGGTCATCATGACGCTGACCGGCGCGCTGCTAACCGCACTCGTCATCGCGCGCGAGTGGGAGCGCGGCACGATGGAAGCGCTCATGGTAACGCGGGTGACGATGCGCGAAATCCTGATCGCCAAACTCGTCCCTTATTTCCTGCTTGGCATGGGCGGCATGGCGGCCTCGGTATCGATGGCGGTCTTTCTGTTCGACGTGCCGCTCAGGGGATCGATCGGTGTCTTGATCGGCGTATCTTCGCTCTTCATGCTGGCGGCACTCGGCATGGGGCTCGTCATTTCGAGTTTCGCGCGCAACCAATTTGTCGCCGGGCAGATCGCGATCATCACGACATTTTTGCCTGCCTTCATTCTCTCCGGCTTCATCTTCGACATTTCAAGCATGCCGCAGGCGGTACAGGTCATCACTCATATCGTGGCGGCGCGCTATTTCATCGAGATCCTGCAAACGCTCTTTCTCGCCGGTGATGTCTGGTCGGTCATACTGCCCAATGCGGTGGCGCTGGCGCTGATGGCGGTGATCTTCCTCGGCATCGCGCGAGCCATCACTCGCAAGAGATTGGATTGATGGTCATGTGGCGGCAGGTCTTCGCATTGATCGTCAAGGAATTGCTCGCAATTCTGAGGGACCCGAAAAGCCGGCTGGTGCTGGTGGGCCCGCCGCTGCTGCAGCTCATGGTCTTCGGCTATGCGGCAACCTTCGACCTCAATCATGTGCCTATCGCAATCTACGATCAAGATCAGAGCGCCGCTTCGCGCGACCTCATCGCACGCTTTACTGGTTCGCCTACCTTTCACCTTGTCGAAACACTGCGTAGCGACCACGCAGTCGATGCGCTGATCGACGCGCGCGAGGTGCAGATGGTGCTGGTGATCGATCAGCGCTTCACGCAGAACCTCCTGACCGGCAAACCCGCGCCCGTGCAACTTATCGTCGATGGACGGAACTCCAACACGGCGCTGCTTGTCAGCGGCTATGCAAATACAATCCTGAGTGAATTCGCGCTGAAGTGGAGCGCCGACCACGGCGCGCGTCCACCGCCCGCAACACTGGCAGTGCAGTCGCGCTTCAATCCGACGCTCGATTCACGCTGGTTCATCGTGCCGGGCATCGTGGCGCTGCTGACCCAGGTCATTACGCTACTCGTCGTCGGCCTGTCGATTGCGCGCGAACGCGAGACGGGCACGTTCGATCAGCTTCTCGTGACGCCGTTACGGCAGATCGACATTCTTCTCGGCAAGGGCCTTCCGGGCCTTCTCATCGGCACGATCGAGGCATCCGTCATCATCGCGGCCACCGTCTGGTGGTTCGAAGTGCCGCTGCGTGGCGGATTGCTGCCGCTCTATGCTGGCCTTTTCCTCTTCGTCATGGCGGTGACTGGCATCGGACTGATGATCTCGGCGCTATCGCTCACGCAACAGCAGGCGCTGCTCGGCGCCTTT
>Ga0098044_1001242_pt1 | contig 13391 bp, 9 predicted proteins | sample 10_taG_FD_75053 | JGI IMG/M metagenome (GOLD analysis project Ga0098044, IMG submission 75053) | Marine viral communities from the Subarctic Pacific Ocean - 10_ETSP_OMZ_AT15264 metaG | ecosystem: Environmental > Aquatic > Marine > Oceanic | place: Pacific Ocean | collected 2015-01-16 | reverse complement strand
TCGTCAATTGAACCTTGGTCAACCTCTTGGCCTTGGCATCAACGAGGTGAAGGCCACCAACCTTGTCTGCCACCACGAAGAAATCGGCGGCGCCAAAATCAATCACAAAGAGCGACTTGCCCGAGAGCTTGCCACCCTCTGCCGTCACGCCACCGCCCTCGCGCGCACCGGCGGCGCGCTCGGAAATCGCGATGCCGCCGACGATATCCCCGCTAGCGAGTTTCGGCAGCCAGGCTTCCTTCTGCTTCTCAGAACCACAAGCCGCCAGCGCCAGAGGCACCATCACCGCGCTTGCTATGTAAGGAACAGGCGCCACGAAGCGGCCAAGCTCCTCGGCAATCAGAGCGGCATCAAGCAACGTCAGCCCCATGCCGCCATACTCCTCGGCAATCAACATGCCCGGCACGCCAAGCTCGACAAGCGCGTGCCAGACATCAAGCGCCTTGGGATCATGCGCTTCTGCGGCGACGCGCACCCGATCCAGTGAAGAAACCTTATCCAGCGTCCGGCGAACGCTGTCCTGCATCAATCGCTGGTCTTCCGAAAGTCCGAATTCCATGATCCTACCCCTTACGCCTTCGCCGGTTTCGGTTCGCGCGGCATACCAAGACCACGTTCCGAAATGATGTTCTTCTGAATTTGCGCCGTACCGCCGCCTATGATCAGACCAAGGTCGAACATATAGCGATGCTGCCAACTGCCATGCGCGCGCAGATGCGGGCTGTCTTCGTAGAGCACGCCCAACTCGCCCAACGCATCGATTGCGAGCGCCGCCAGCTGATGATTGATCTCACAGCCCTGCAGCTTGACGATGAGCCGGGCAAGTCCCGGATCTTCCTTTTTCGTCGCCGCCGTGAGAAGGCGGAGCCCGTGAAACTGCATGGCAAGCACACGCGACTGCAACTGCACCAGCCGATCGCGGAACAACGGATTGTCGATCAAACGCTGCCCGTCGAGCGTTTCTTCATGCATGAGATGCGTAATCTCGCGAAGCCGCGCACCGGCCTGATTGGGATCGCCCAACATGCCGCGCTCATGTTTCAAGGTCGCATTGGCCACATACCAGCCCTGCCCGCGCCCCGCCACGATCTGCGTCTTGGGAACCCGCACGTCGGTGAAGAAGACTTCGTTGAATTCGGCATGGCCGGTCATCGTCTTCAGAGGACGCACTTCGATGCCCGGCGTCTTCATCGAAAAGATGAGATAAGAAATACCCTCATGCTTGGGTGCATCGGGCTCGGTGCGCACAAGGCAGAAAATCATGTCGGCGGCGTGTGCCGTCGAGGTCCAGATCTTCTGGCCATTGATGACAAAGTCGTCGCCGTCTTCGTGCGCCTTGGTCTGCAGAGAAGCCAGATCGGACCCGGAGCCGGGTTCCGAATACCCCTGACACCAGACGATCTCGCCTTTCAGGGTCGGTTCGATAAAAGCCTTCTTCTGCTCTTCCGTGCCAAGCTCGAGCAGCGTCGGCACCAGCATCGAGATGCCTTGCCCCGAAAGTCCCATAGGTACACGCGCGGCACTGAATTCTTCGGCAATGATACGGGATTTCAGAATATCCGGCTCAGCGCCATAACCACCATATTCCTTGGGGATCGTGCGCGCCGCATAGCCATGCGAAATCAACAACTCCTGCCAGGCAAGTGCATTGCCCGAAGGCCGCATCACACCAAAACCACTAGGCGCCTTATCAGCGTTCTTCGCCAAAAAGTCTCGAACCTCTGCACGAAAACTTTCGTACTCCGCGCTATACGCAAGATCCATCTCATGCCTCCCGTGCGCCTGTCTTTGCAAACGCCTTCTATTTCAATTGGCATGAGTTTAGCGCGACGACGGAAGGCGTCCAGCCGCATAAAAAACTTATTTCAGGAACCAAGACGACGCGACGTCAAGCAGAGCATCTGCCGCAAAAGAGACGACCTAAAAAAATCAAGCGACGGCGCCGCTAGGCTTTTGAGATATCTGGGAGCGATCAAATCGATCAGCTTCGGCACTACGCACAACGATTGGCGAACCATCCTGGTCGAAGACTCCCATTTCGGCGTGGCGGGCATAATTGGCGTATTCATCGGCGGGTAACGGACGACTAAGCAGATAGCCCTGAACTTCATCGCAACCAAGCGCGCGCAGAGCATCCAGTTGCGCACGGTTCTCGACGCCCTCGGCCAGAACCTCCAGCCCCAAGGCATGGCCCAGATCGATAATAACCTTGGGCAGAATTTCACCGCTCCGCCCATCAACAATATCGCTGACGAAGCTGCGATCGATCTTCAGACGTTTGACCGGAAACCGCTTCAGATAGGCGAGCGACGAATAGCCGGTGCCAAAATCATCAATACCGATTCCCACACCAAGACTACGCAACCGCCGCAAGGTACCGATTACAAGATCGACATCGCGCATGACCATGCTTTCGGTCACTTCAATCTCGAGATACTGCGGCGAAATCCCGCAAGCGACCAGCGTATTGGCGACCGTGTCGGTGAAATCAGGACGACGCAAATCAGCCGCCGAGACGTTGACGGCGACGCTCACACTCTTCAGCCCCTCATCCTGCCAGGCACGTGCCTGTCGGCAGGCCTCCTGCAAAACCCATTTCGTCACATCACCGATAATGCCGCATTTCTCCGCCACGGGAACAAACAGATCCGGCGCCACGATACCCCGCTCGGGATGGCACCAGCGAATGAGAGCTTCCGAGCCCTTCAGCTTGCCTGTCACGAGATCGATCTTGGGCTGGTAGTAGAGAACGAACTGTTTTTGTGCGAGGGCAGCGCGCAGGTCGCGCTCGATCGCATTGCGCTCCATAGCGCGCAGATGCAACTCGTGGCGATAGAGAATGCAAGCCCCGGACCCTTCCTGTTTAGCGCGAGATAGAGAAAGGTCAGCATTCTTGAGCAACACGTCCGTATCACGTCCATCCTGCGGAAACAGCGTCACACCAACACAAGCTGTCTGTTGCAGGTCATGTCCGGCCACATGAAATGGCGCACCAACGGCCCGAATAAATCGCATAGCCGCCTCGGCTGCCTCCTCAGGCGAATGCAAATTGACCAGGATCACGCCAAACTCGTCAGATCCCAATCGGGAAATTATGTCTCCGGGACGTTTGCAGGTCTCAAGAAGCGCAGCCGTACGCTTCAATATCGCATCACCGACATCATGCCCCAGAGAGTCATTGACGGCTTTGAAGCTGTCGATGTTGAGGATCATCACACCAGTCATTAGGGCGGAATCCTCAGCTCCCAAAATCTCATCATTCAAACGCGACTTAAAATAAACACGGTTACCAAGACCAGTCAGCCCGTCGGTTTGAGCAAGACCGACAAGGCGCTGTTCATTGGAGCTTTTCGCATTAAAAGCCTCGGTCAATGAATTCGCGATGACCGTAATATCGTCTCCTGCGCCCCCCTTATATGGAAGCACCCCACTGCCGCGCCGCTCAGCAAATGCACGCAAGACTTCGATAGGAGCCACCAATATGCGCTGCATGACGAGAGAAATAAGAACGATAGCAACGGTCACGATCGCGACCAGCCAGACAAGCAAGGTCCAGGCCTCTGCCTTAACGCTCTTCACGATAGGCTTCAGATCAAGCCGCAGATAGACAATCGCCTTGCCATGCAGAAAAGGCACGTCAATCTGGCGTGCAAATTCGGTTCCCCTCAGATTGTCCCGATCACGGCGCACAACATGACCGCGACCGCCGTCAAGCCGCGCCGAGATATTATCCCAGCCAAGAACCGTCAACGGGCGCTTGAGCAACGCCGGATCATTGCTTGCGATTATCTTTCCCGAAGGATCAGCAACAGCAATCACGTCGATCACAGACATCGTGCCGAATGCCCGTATCATGCTGCCGAAGTCTGCCGACGAATGCGCTTCGCCCGCCACATGCGCCAGCATGTCGGTAAACGCAGTAACACGCTCCAGGACACGACGGTCGATCTGAGTCTGAAAAGCTTGAAAGACGAACAAACCACTCAGCAGGACAATCACCGTGCCGATCACAACAAGCAGAGCAACGACCTTGAAGCGAACTGTCAGAAACAGCTTGCCGAACTCATGCCAAGGATTCGCGACGAACAGGCGCACAGCCTCGCTCGTTGCGGACGCCGAGCCGCGCTCATCTTTGTCGGTTTTGGCCCTCTGGCGCATGTATTCCTCAGCACTTCCGGTCCGCCGCCAAAGTTAAAGATCGGCAGGTCGGGACTAATTGATTAAATTTAACAAACGGATAGCTAAGAAGTCGTTACATGCCCGGCCATTGGAGGAGAGCCTCCCGATTTGGCACAATCGAACCTGAAAGGACGTCGGAATTCTCATAATCGGCCCGTAACCGGGTGCAAAAGCACCTTTCAGAACAAGTAACTTACCAGCTAGGGTTGCGGACAGATTCAAGACTGCGACGAATGGTGATTCCGTGGGCAAAGACAAGAAAAACGGCGAGAATGACTACGATGGCGAGCTCTATGACCTGCAGGTCGAACTCGTAAAACTCCAGAAGGACGTCATCGCCAACGACCGTAAGCTCCTCATCATCATGGAGGGCCGTGACGGCGCCGGAAAAGACGGCACCATCAGACGCATCATCGAGCACATGAGCCCGCGCGAAACGCGCGTCGTGGCGCTCCCCAAACCCTCAGATCGTGAAAAGACGGAGTGGTATTTTCAGCGCTATGTCCCCCACCTTCCTGCGGCAGACGAAATCGTTCTCTTCAACCGCAGTTGGTATAACCGCGCAGGCGTGGAAAAAGTTATGGGTTTCTGTACGGACACCGAATACGAGAGGTTCATGTCCACAGTCACGACTTTTGAAGAAATGCTGATCGGCTCCGGCATCGAGTTCATCAAGTATTACCTCGACATCTCGAAGGACGAACAGGCCGAACGCCTTGAAGACCGTCGCAAGGATCCCCTGAAACAGTGGAAAATTTCCCCGATTGATCAGGTCGCGCAGAAGAAATGGGACGACTACAGCAAGGCTCGCGACGCCATGTTAGCGCGCACCCATACGCTGCATTCACCATGGACAGTCGTATCTGCCAACGTCAAGAAAACAGCGAGACTGAATGTTATCCGCGACATCCTCAACCGGGTGGATTATGCGGACAAGAAACAGGAACTCGTTATACCCGATCCCGACATCGTCATGCCGTTTGACAAAGCGCTTTATAAATCCGGAAAGATCGCCAAATGACGGCGGAAACCATCACCGCTGTATTCGACCCGGAGCGTCTGGCAGCGATGCTGGCTCTGAGCTTTTTCTTCGGACTCGCCTTCGAGGAATATTTCGCAACCAGCCACATCAAACCGCCGGGCGGCGTGCGTACCTTTCCGCTGCTCGCTCTTATCGGCGCGTTGCTCTATGCCCTCGAACCCGACCATAAGTCGTTGCTGATTATAGGTTTTTTCGTTCTCGGCATCTGGCTCGCGATCTACTATCGCGCGCGCCTCGCACATGCCCATCCGGTGAATGAAGACGCAAGGGACGGCACCGGAACCAGCGACAGCGAAAGGATCGACGCAGGCATCATGGCGCCGGTCTGCAATATCGTCGCCTTCCTGCTCGGCCCCATCACCATCACGACGCCGCTCTGGGTGCCGGTCGGCATCTCCGTTTTCGCCGTGCTGCTGATCAGCGCGCGCCAGAGATTGCACCGTTTCGCCGCCACGCTCGAAGAAGGCGAGATCGTGACCTTGGCGAAATTCCTGATCATTATCGGCGTCATTCTGCCGCTTTTGCCCGACAAGCCCGTCACCACGCTCACCGACATCACGCCCTATCAGGTGTGGCTGGCAGTGGTCGCGGTCTCCACGCTTTCCTATGCGAGCTATCTGGTGCAACGCTTCCTCGCGCCGCATCACGGCATCACCATTTCAGCCGCGCTCGGTGGGCTCTACTCATCGACCGCGACGACGATGATCCTGTCGCGGCGCGCGCGATACAGCTTTCAGGATACGAACATCATCCAGTCCGCCATTGTGCTTGCGACGTCGGTGATGTTCCTGCGTATTCTGGCCGTGGTCGCGGTCTTCAACATCCAAATCGCAAAGGCGCTGGCCCTGCCGACGCTGGCGCTTTGCGCGATCGGGCTCGTGACTTCCTATGCATTGCGGCACGTCGGCAAACCGGTCGACATGCCAAAAACCGAAGCAACGGCGCCAAAGAATCCACTGGAAGTCACGACCGCGCTGACCTTTGCGACGCTCTTTATCCTGCTCTCGGTCGGCGTTGGCTGGGCCAAGACCCACTTCGGGGAACAGGGTCTCTTCGTCATCGGTGCGCTCGCGGGCGTGACGGATGTCGACCCCTTCGTGCTGAACCTCGCGCAAGGAGCGGGATCGCTGGATGTCAACGCAGCCGCCGCCGCGATCCTCGTTGCGGCTTCGTCTAACAACATCTTGAAGGCGAGCTACACATTGGCACTATCAGGGCCCAAAGCGGGGATAAAACCGGCGCTGGCGCTCTTCTCGCTGGCGACGCTCGGACTTCTCACCGCCTTCGTGGTACTGCACCGGACATGAATTATCGCCATGCCTACCATGCGGGAAATTTCGCCGATGTGATGAAGCACGCCTCGCTGGCGCTCATCATCAACTATCTGAAATTAAAGGAAAAACCCTTCCTTATCCTCGACACGCATGCGGGCACGGGATCGACGGATCTGAGCGGCACCGAGGCGCAGAAGACCGGGGAATACCGCGACGGCATCGCGCGTATCCTCGCCGCGGATAAGCCGCACGAGCTCCTCTCCCCCTACCTCGAAACGCTCGCCCAACTGGGCTGCGAAGGACCCGAACCAAAGCTCTATCCCGGCTCGCCGCTCATCGCCGCGACGCTCGCAAGGCCGCAGGATCGCTTGGCTTTTTGCGAATTGCACCCCGAGGATTACGCAAGCCTGAGAGCCCGCTTCCGTCGCGACGAGCGCGTGAAAGCCTATGAAATGGACGGCTATGGGGCGCTCAAATCCATGCTGCCGCCAAAGGAAAGACGCGGCCTCATCCTCATCGATCCCCCCTTCGAGCAACGCTCGGAATTCGAGCGAATCCTGCAAGAGATCGAGCATATTCATGCACGTTTCGCGACAGGCACCGTGATGATCTGGTATCCGATCAAAGACCCTTCCGTGAGCGGGGCTTTTGTGGAACATCTGGAACATCGCGGACCGGAAAAGACGCTCCGGGCCGAATTGTTTATCCGCGCCTCCGACGACCCGACGCGCATGTCGGGCTGCGGCCTCATCGTGATCAATCCCCCCTTCACACTCCACGACCAGCTGACCGACCTCTTCGGCTGGCTGAAAGATATCCTCGGCCAGGAGAAAGGCGCAGCCGCGCGTGTAGAATGGCTCAGAAAATAAAAAGAATTTCTCCCCACCCTCTGCCTGCCGCTGCGTAACCGGTCTATAAAGACGCCAAATCATAAAAACGTCACGCCCGGGAAGGACAAGGATCGAGTGGAGGCCACCCCCCAAAGCATTGAAGCCGGCGCGCTCGCGACCCGCGAAGAACTCGAAGCCCGCTACCACGCCGAAGTCGAACAAAACCTCAAACGTAATTTCGCCGCCAATCTCGCGCATGGCCTCCTCGGCCAGACGGGCTTTCGCCTCGTCACCGCGCCGACTTTCGTGCCGGCCTATATCTATCTTCTGTCGGGATCGGAATTCATGGTGGGCTTCGCGCTCGCCGCGCAATGGTTTGGCAATGCGCTCTCCTCCACATTCGGCGCGACGCTGGTGGAACACAGAAAGCGCGTGCTGCCCATGGGGCTCTTGATCGGCTGGGGTATGCGGCTGGGCGTGCTGGGCCTCGCGCTGTCCGGCTATTTCATGCCGACCAAATGGGCGCTGATCTTCGCCTGCATCTTCCTCATGATGTTCGGCCTCTTCAACGGCATCCAGGCGGTGATCTTCAACACGCTGATGGCCAAGGTCATTCCGCTGCGCCTGCGCGGACGCCTGACGGGCTTCCGCAATTTCGCAGCCGGTCTCACCGCAGCGGGCGTCGCCTATGTCGGCGGCAAATATTTCGTCGAAGCCAACGCACTCGGCAACGGCTATGCCACAACCTTCCTCGTCGCCTTCGTGCTGACGGCCACCGGCCTTTCCATGCTCATGCTGGTGCGCGAGCCCGAACCGCCGGAGGTCCGCCCACGGACGAACTATCTCCACCGGCTGCGCCAGATCCCGAGCCTGCTGCGCGGCGACCGCGAACTTGCGCGCTTCTACATCGCGACCGCCGCCGCCTCGCTCGGCACGCTGGCCGTGCCCTTTTACATTCTCTATACGGGCGAGGCCATCGGCCTCTCGGGCACCAACCTCGGCGTGCTGTCGATCGCCTTCCTGCTGGCGCAGACCGGCACCAATCTGCTCTGGGGCTCCATCGCCGACAAATTCGGCAATCGGCTCGTCTTCCTCTGCGCCATCGGGCTCTGGGCCTTCTCGACGCTGATGCTGCTGGAAGCCCATACGCTCGTCACGCTGGCGGTGGTCTTTGCGGGCCTCGGCTCCGGCCAGGGCGGCTTTCAGAACTCGACGCAGAACATCATCCTCGAATTCGGCACGCGCGAAGACCTGCCCATGCGCATCGCCATGATGAACACAGGCATCGCGCTGATGAACGCGGTCGGCCCGCTCTGCGGCGGCCTCATCGCCCATTCGCTGGGCTTCACGGCGGTCTTCTCGATCTCGGCCGTGATGCTCGCGATCTCCTTCGGCACCGTGCTCTTCACGGTCAAGGAACCACGCTCGCGCGGGCTCTTTCACTAGGGACACAAACGGGAGGGCCCGACCATGGCCGACACATATTTCTCAGCCACCTATGCGCAAGCTCGTGCGCGCTTCCTGAAAGCGGCAGAAGACGCGGGCGCGCGGATCACCAGCGAGCCCCATCCGCTGAAAGGCCCGGACGGCGAAGCGCTCGCCATCGACATCGCGCGCTTAGGCCGCGAAGGCGCGCCGAAGCTTCTCGCCATGACCTCGGGCACTCATGGCATCGAGGGCTATACGGGCTCGGCGATCCAGACGCGGCTGATGGAAGACGGCCTCGCCGCGCGGCTTCCCTCCGACACCGAACTCATCCTCATCCATGCGGTGAACCCCTGGGGTTTTGCCCATAGTCGCCGCGTGAACGAGGACAATGTCGATCTCAACCGCAATTTCCTGACGCCGCCCTTCCCGGAAAATCCGGGCTATGAGGCGCTGCATGCGCTGTTGCTGCCCGATACATGGACGGCAGAAACGATCCAGAAGTCGCAGGAAGGCATCCTCGCCTATGCCGAGAAACACGGCTTCGACAAACTGGTGGAAGCGCTCTCGGTCGGCCAATACACCCATGCCGACGGGCTCTTCTATGGCGGCACGGCGCCGGTCTGGTCGAACCGCGTCATGCGCAAGCTCTTCGAAGACCTCTTCCTCGACCGCAAGGCGGTCGCTTTCATCGACATTCATACGGGCCTTGGCGAGCGCGGCGCGGGCGAATTGCTCTGCACCCTGCCGATGGCGCATCCCGTCTACAAGCAGGCCGTCGAATGGCTGGGCAAGGACGTGCGCTCGACGAGCGACGGCTCGTCCGTTTCCGCCGATGTGCAGGGGCCGATGAAAAACGCGCTGATCGAAAGGCTCGAAGGCCCGCGCGGCCCCGAAACGCTGATGGCGATCTCCATCGAATATGGCACGGTGCCCTCGATGGAAGTTGCCGCCGCGCTGCAGGCCGACAACTGGCTCTACGCCAAGGGCGACCCGAAAAGCCCGCAGGGCCGCGAGATCGCCAGGGCGCTACGCGGCGTCTTCCTCATCGAGGAAGACGACTGGGCCCAACAGGTGCAGGAACAGGCCGACCGGCTTGTGGCGAATACGCTGAAGGGGTTGGCGGGGGTTTGAGGAAAGCGGCACTCACGCCCGCGCCCCGCGCGGGCGCTGCAACAGAGGAATGAGGGCGAAACCGACCTGCCCCAGCAGCCCGACGAACCCTGCTGCCATCAGCATCCCAAAGGCCACCGCGCCCATCGCCATCACCAACCGGCACCCGCGTCGTCACAGCGCGACAGACAAACCATGAGATGACAAGCATCAGGGGAAGTTCGAGAAGCATGGCGGGCAATTCGCCGAGCGCAGGCGCAACAATGAGAACGCGCAGCGCGTCGAGGAGGAAGCCCGCGGCGAAGACGGCTAGGAAGTAGAGAGTGGCTGATCTTAAACAACAAGTCACGTCAAGTCTCTGATCTCTCAAACCTCACATTAATCACCGCGTCACGCCCCCTCCCAATGGACCGCAATGTTGAAAGGTCAAGCTAGCCTGAACAAATCGTATGCAAACATGAATACGTTTCCCAAAGCACAACGTCTCTATTCTAGACGCTGAAAAAATGCTTCATTTGAACTCCTAGGAGAGACAAGAATTCTTGTTCAGAAAATTTAAGATAAATGATTGAGCCGATCAAAAGATCACTCTTCAGTCGAGGGTCAACTTATGAAGATAAAAAAAATTCAGCTAAAAAATGGATACAAGCGATTTTTCGACCTCACAGTTGATCTTGGCGAAGAACCAAAAAGAATTGTTGCACTCGTTGGCCCAAACGGCTGCGGAAAAAGCAGCGTTCTTGACGGAATGCTCTTTCATCACAACGCACACGGTCAAATTGGCAACAAAGGCAACAAAGATCACAGATACCATTCAATGCTGGGAACACCCAACTATAACCATCAAAACGTTTCAATCGAGTTTGTAGAGGGACCTTATCAAGAGGTACGGTTAGTCAAAAAAAAATCAGGAAAAGAAAACACTATGTTTTCTTTCAGAAGCCCATACCGATACAACAGCAATCTCAATGTTACGCAGTCACAAGCAACGCCTGAAATGCGCCTCAACAATTATGGGGCGACAACAGCAACAGATCTTGATGACAAAATGGAGCAAAATTACCGTCGCCTTTATGTCTTCTATAACAAATACCTCAACGAACAAAATTGCAGACCTAGCGAAGCAAAAGAAAAAATAATTGGCGACCTCAATGCCTCCATTGAACATTGCCTTGATCTTAAAATTTCCAATATTGGGGACATTGAAGCCTCTCGCGGCAGCCTCTTTTTTTCCAAACCAGATCACCCGAACGAGTTCGATTTCAACGTTTTGTCATCAGGTGAAAAGGAGGTCGTTGATCTTCTCTTAGACCTCTACCTACGACGGGACGATTACGACGACACAATTTTTCTTTTTGACGAACCAGAGCTTCACATCAGCACAGCCATTCAGAAAAATTTGCTTCACGAAATCGATAGATTAGTCGGTGAAAACTGCCAAATCTGGCTAACAACACACAGCATTGGATTTCTCCGTTCAATTCAAGAGGAATTGAACGAGAAGTGCCAAATAATTCATTTCCGAACAGAGGATAAACTTGGCTCAACACCATGCATTCTAGAACCTATGAAAACATCTCGAGCCAACTGCGAGACATATTTTCTATAGCTCTTGACGACCTAGCATATCTCGTAAGCCCAAAACGCATCATTTATTGTGAGGGTCGAGATCATCCGGGAACGAATGGAACTGAACGAGGCTTAGACGCCAAAGTCTATAATACTATTTTTTCAGAAACTTATCCCGATACAGCATTTATTTCGAGCGGTGGCAACACCGAACTCGACCAGAGAAGCGCGCTTGCGATTACCATCCTGGGCAAAGTCCTACCAACTCTTGAGGTCTGGGTCTTGAAAGATAGAGATATGGCATCTGGCAAACCCACGTCAGAAAATGATCGCCAGCTATATCTGCAAAACAACGCTGAGAATCATCGAATATTGAAGCGTTGGGAAATTGAAAATTATCTCTATGACAAAGAGATTCTAAAGAAATACTGTGCCTCAAATGGGACCGTTTTCGACGAAGAGGCATACGACGCCCTTGTCGAAAACATTAACGATCAAAATCTCAAGGACGAAACAGGAAAGATAAAAAATATCTGCGGCATCAAAAGCAGCATAAATCCCGAGAGATTTAAGCTTTCTCTTTCGGAACACATCTCACAAGGAATGAGCGTCTTCGAGGAACTTGAAAGAGAAATCTTCTTAAGAAAATAGAGAAATATCCTTTGAGTATTTCCTTCTTAAGGAAAACATCTAGGTCCTGTTGACAAACTGGATTCACAAATCAGCTGAACTCTGATTCATATGTGGACGCCCCCTTTGGCAAGGGCTTTTTTGCCGGGATGTGTGTGATCGGTTGCTTTCATATGTCCGGCCTATTTGTGCGGTTTATTTAATTGCCGCTGGCCTTGATGGAAATCCGCCAGAGAGGTCCCTAATCAAAACATCGCGCTTATGAGGCGCATTGAATCAGACGGGTTGATCTCTCTATTGGCTCGAAGGTTACACATCATCGACTGCCGTTACCAATTTGGGTGGCTTGTATTTCTATCAGGCCGTCAGCGCGTAGGGCCGATAAGCTTCCTTCCGCGTCAGCACGACCCAAGCGATCCGGGCGAGCTTGTTGGCCAGCGCAACTGATACCACTCGGAAAGGCTTCTTCTCGAGCAGCTTCCTGATCCAGTTTGCCATGGGTGTTGTCTTGTCTTTCGTGTGGCGCATGACCGCCGTCGCTCCAATAACCAACAATCGTCGAAGGTATCGGTCTCCCTGTTTCGAGATGCCGCCCAGTTTTGTTTTGCCCCCGGTTGAGTGCTGTTGCGGGGTCAGGCCAAGCCAGGCGGCGAACTGTCTGCCTGAGCTGAATTGCTCGGGATCGGAGACCGTGGCGGCAATCGCTGTGGCTGTTATCACGCCGATGCCGGGGATCGCAGCGAGCCTGCGACTGGCCTCATTTTCTGCATGCCAAGTGGCAATTTGTTGATCCAATGCCACGACGTCGTTGGTCAGCGACATGATCTGCCTGATCAGTATCTCCAAAGCAGTGCAGGCATAGGATGGAAGTGCATTTTTATCGGCAAGTACTTGGTCGATAAGTTTTGCCAGATGGGCGATGCCGGGATTTGTGACATAGCCGAACTCTGCCAGATGAGCTCGTAGTGCGTTTGCGGCCATGGTGCGCTGACGCACAAGCAGGGATCGAGCTCGATGGGCCATGAGAATGGCCTGTTGGTCGACTGTCTTTACCGGCACAAACCGCATGGTCGGTCGCTGTACGGCTTCGCAGATAGCCTCGGCATCCAGAGCATCGCTCTTGCCACGCTTGACGTAGGGCTTCACATAGGAAGGGGGGATGAGACGGACTTCGTGCCCCATGGTGGCGAGGGTTCGAGCCCAATAGTGCGCCGTTCCACAAGCCTCCACACCGATCAGGCAAGGGGGTAACTTCGAAAAGAAAGGCAGCATCTGCTTGCGATGCAGCCGCTTCACCAGAACCGTCGCGCCACTCTCATCGACGCCGTG
>Ga0098044_1001241_pt1 | contig 13406 bp, 30 predicted proteins | sample 10_taG_FD_75053 | JGI IMG/M metagenome (GOLD analysis project Ga0098044, IMG submission 75053) | Marine viral communities from the Subarctic Pacific Ocean - 10_ETSP_OMZ_AT15264 metaG | ecosystem: Environmental > Aquatic > Marine > Oceanic | place: Pacific Ocean | collected 2015-01-16 | reverse complement strand
TTTATTCTTACTGGAGTTTTGTCCGGAGTTGTAGTTTCTATTCTTTTGAGCAACTGTTGGAATTAAAAAATGGAATTGGATAAAGAAAAATTTCCTTCTCTCTCTAGTTTACTTTTTGAGCAAGTTTCTGATCTTGAATCAGCGCAAAATCAGGAAGTCGATAATAAGGTTATTTTAGTTCTTTATGGACCGCCAGCTGCTGGAAAAGGTGCTGCTAAAAAATTAGCAACTGATTTAGCTGGTAAAGAATTAAAAGCTGGAGAAAATAACTTCAAAGATTTTTTGAAGTCTATGAAAAAAAGTAGTCCGGATATATATCATCAGTTCTATCAAGAAGAGGATACTCGGATGACTGATGCTACTGGAAAATTACTTCCACCAAAAGTTTTCTTAGCTGTTCATAAAGCTGCTGGAGGATCGGCAGAGTCTTCTGGCAAAGATCGATCCGGGTTTGATTCAGAGGTTGCTGAACATTTTCATGTAAATGAAAGTGAAAAGCAGTTTAATCTATCAGATATTTTAAGTTGGAAAACTTATAAAAACTTAATGAAAGAAACTGGCGAAGATCCTGTAGAAGCTGCTAAACTTTTTACTAATCATCCAGAAACTCAGTCATGGTTTGCTCAAGCACGAGGATGGTCAAAAGCAGTTCCGGGATTTGAATTAAACGCGTGGACAGGAGAATCTGACGACCCTAATTTAACGCTAGGGTTTAGGTACTTCGCGTCAGAATCATTTTTAGACGATGTAGAAAATGATCTCGAAGGTTTTCTTGGAAACGAAGCTCAAGAAACAGCAGCAAATATTTATTTAGCTGATCAAGCTGGAGAAAGTTCTGCAAATATTGAAAGAATTGGTGCTTTTGGAAAGATTAAAGAAAAATACCCAAACGTTAAATTAGTTGGAGCATATATCTATCAACCAGCAAATAGAACAGAAATAGCAAATCTTCATAGAAAAGCATTTGATAAAGCCGGCCGACGAGTCTCTCAAGCAGAAGTAGACAGAATTTATGATAACGCTCCAGACGTAGACGTAGACGGCAATACTGTAAATGTTAAAAATCCAGGACCAGCTATCGAAGCTATGAAGAGCGCTGATTTTGACTCTATTTATGTGTTCGCTCCACCAGATGCTTTTGATCCAGAAAAAGAAACAGATAGCGACGGCAGACACGTCGGTGCTGCAATATGTCAACCTTTTGGAGATGGAACAGGATATTTTTCAATAGAAGGTTGCGACAAATTTGCAGAAGGCGGCTCAGAAGCAGACGCTCAGCAATATGCCGGCATGGAAAAGAAAGCTGTCAAAAGAGCTAATTTAGAAGACACCAAGGGATTTGAAGATGGGTTTATCTCTCAAGAATTAAATGACAAAGAAAAGCAGGCATTAGTTAGTTCCCTTAACGATATGGGTTTTAATATTGATGACCAAAAGCTTTTAACTTATTTAGACAAGTATGCTCCGCCAGGTGCTTCTAGAGCCGGCGAAAATGAATTCGGCGCAAACACATATTCGGACAAATTATTTGCTAAAGAAACAAATCCAACTGCTAAATCGTCAGATTTAGCCGCAGAGTCTCCAAGGTCGTCTAAAACTAAAGATGATCTAATAATGGAAAGATGGAATAAGCTAGCGGGATTAATTAAATAGCCGTGAACAGCTTATAAATAAAGTATACTTTTAAAATGGCTATGAAATCTTCTGATAATAAACTAAAAGAAAAAAAAGAAGAAGAAACTGACTATAACTCTGCTTGGCGCGCTTTAGACCCTGATTATTTATGGCAATTACCTAAAGAAGAATACTATAGTATTCCTCACACTATTGATATGCAATGCTGGGATGATGAATATTAAGCTATAAAAATTTAAAACCTTTGTGTTTCTTTTTAATTTCAGCGCTTTCAGATAAAGCGTCTACAGTATTTTTTAATATATCAATTATTTTTTGTCTATCATAGCTTACAAGCGGTTTAAAACTAAGCCACCATATATTATCTGAATCGAGACTTTTGTTATTAAATTTAAAGTTGTTTATCATTCTATAAAGTCTGATTTCGCCGACCTCAGCAAATATAGATTTATAAAATTTTTGACTTTTTTTAAATCCAATATGACCAACATATTCTTGAGAATCTGAAATCTGCTCGACAATGCAAACATATTCTTTTCTATAAAAATGTCGCCACTTTTTCATATTGGCCTATGAATAAATATCAAAAATATTAATCTCTTGTACATTTTACTTAATTTTTATATTTTTAAAAATAAGGTTTATGAAATCTGTAAAAATTGGTGATATAGTAAAATACACTTATTCTGCACCAGAAAAAAATTATGGAATAGTTATTGATACCGCAGAAATTGATCTTAAAAAAATATCAAAAGATCTTAGGTCTGATGAGCTTTCACAAATGCTGGAATATTTAGCAGCCGATTCACTAGAAGATCTTGACGATCTACAAGGAGTTAAAGTAGCTTGGGATTCCGGTGAAATCACCACAAGCTATATTGCTGATTTAAAACTAGTTTTTAAAAACTAAAAATGGAGATTGGAAATTTAGTGAGATCTGCTGAAAATAATAAAATTGGAATAATTTTAGAAATCCTACGCATTAATAAAAATCAAAATTTTTTTGCATGTGAAATTTTATGGGAATCCGGAGAAATTGAAGACTGCGTATGGAATCGTGATATTGAGGTAATTGGTGAATTGTAGATATAAAAATTTATGGCTGCGTCCACCGGCTCTAGGAGATTTGGTTGAGATGGGTTATGATGCCACAGTGGAAAAACCATATATTGGAGTAATTACGCAGATCGAATCGCCTAGCTCAAATAAAAGATTATTCCTTAGAAAAAAAACTTTTGGCTGTGTTTTAGTGAATGGTGTAGCTAAGTGGTGTAACATATATGACCTTAAACCTGCGGACAAAAAAACTTAATATTTTATGACCACACCATTTAAAAATTTATCGCTTAAACAAAAATTGTGGATTTCTAGATATTATTTACGCGCGCCTTATGATATTTTATTATCATGGTTTAAACAACGCCATATACCAAAAGTCCACCGTTTATCGTTTAGACAAATTAAACAAATTGTCACGCGTACAGCTCGATATAAAATGGGAAAACGAAATTACAGATAATGAAAAAAAATATTATTGCTTTTATAATTTGTTTATGCGGTTGTAATTTTACAGTCGATAATATCGATCCCTCACCCGAGAACAACATCGACGCTAGCGCTTTTTCGCCTGTTGAGTTAGTTTTAAACTCTGGTAATTTAAACGCAAATATGCAATTCAACCATATAGAGATGCCGCTGCAAGTTTCTACATCTATAAGTTTTAAAACTGTACAAGTCGGCGCGTTTATTTTAAATTTAGAAAACTATAATCCAAATTTCTTAAGAGTTGAATTTACTAGTGATAGAGTTGAATGGGTTGGAACAACTGGCAGTGAGCTTAACATTTATGATTCTTTGCTACATTGCACGGAATCATCAGAATACTGCGAATCTATTACTGTTGGAGAAGGAAAATCTGGATATTTTGAGATTCAAAACGGCCAAATAGCAATTCAAAACGCTTACTGCAGGTTTAACGATGAATCTTACTCGTATACAATAACTGCGACAGCTCACGATTTATCGGCTTGGCCATATCTTCAGATTAGCGACCCAACAGAGATAGAGATAAGCTGTCGAATAGTAGAAGACTAACACATGACTTGGGATTTAATTGGTAGACTAGTTGTATGCGGCATAATTGTTAGTGCTGGAATATTGATTATTTACGCCAACGTTAATTATAATCCTAACAACGACGGGGCATAGCGCAGTCTGGCAGCGCATCTGCTTTGGGAGCAGAGGGTCGCAGGTTCGAATCCTGCTGCCCCGACCATTTAATAAACAGATCGATTTCTGTGAAAAAAATATTTCTATGTGATATAATATAGCTGTAAGATTGATTGGAGTTATTATGTCTAAAGATCGTATTTTTGTAGAGTGGTCTAATGGATGCTGGGTTTCTTCGCTAGATTCTGATTTTTGCGAAGTTATTAAATCTAATACCGCAGCGCTCGGACCTCCAGTTGTGGTAGAATTTCTGGGAGATGATGAAGGTTGGGTTTCTTCTTCTGATGAAGAAGAAGATTAATCTAAAATATGGGCTGAATCTGTGAAATTATCTCTTACATGAGATATAATATAAATAAAGGTAGAGAAATGATCCAAGTTAAAAAGGGAGATTTGATAAAAACAAAGCATCATGGCTTTGGAATAGTAGTCAAAGCTCCCTATAATTCATCTGTTTGGGATGATGATGGGATGATGGGTCTTTATTCTACTTACTTCGATGTTTTAATCCCTAAAACTGGGTCGATAATTTCAATAAACTCATCTTTGGAATTATTTGAAATACTCACCAATAAAACGAAAGCTATCTAATGAAAGTTTTACTTCTTCATGGCCTTCATTCTTCGCCCGGCGGTTCAAAGGCTGAAGTTATTAAGTCTGCCGGTCATGAATTAATCAATCCTGCACTTCCAGCAGATAGCTGGATTGATTCTTTACGAATCGCACAGGAAGCAGTAGATGTTCATCGTCCTGACGTTGTTGTTGGATCTTCAAGGGGAGGGGCTTTGGCAGTTAATATTAACGTCGGTTGCGCAAAGAGAGTTCTTATTGCCCCGGCTTGGAAGAGATTTGGAAACGTCACTGAAGTTCCCAGCGAAACTATTATTCTTCACTCAAAACACGATGATGTTGTTTTCTTTGAAGAGAGCGTAGAGCTTTCAAATAGCTCCGGAGCTAAATTGATTGAAGTTGGAAATGATCATCGTATGAATTCTGATAAAGTTTTGGCTACTATTGTGGAGTCACTATGAAAACAAAAAGATTCGGAAATATTAAGTTCTTATGTCGGTTTATTTTCGAAAATCCTGGCTGCACGTCGCAAGAAGCAAGAAAAGCTTTGTGTAAGATTAGAAAAAAGCCCTGGACTAATCCAACAGAGATGCGTGGGCAGTATTCTTCTTATTTTAGCACAGGGTACATCGGTCAATGGCGTAACCCGCTTGGCTGGTATTGGAATAGGGTTATTAGGCCTGACGGAAAATATGGTTACGTGATAAGTCTGAAAGGACTAGCAATGGCCTAATACGCAAAAACTTTAAACTTTTATTTAAGGGACTATTTTTAGTCCTTTTTTTTATATTTTAAATGTTTTTTATAATATTTAATTCTGTTCACTAAGTGGGATATTGTTAGATTCTGTGCCCACTCCTTCCTAATAAGGAAAAAATAAAATGAGAGTCACGAAAAAAAATAAAAATCTAAAATTTGATTATCGTGATTTTCTTTTATTCCAAGAGATCACTGATGAAATTTACTAGTAAACAACTTAGACAGATTATTCGCGAAGTTCTTATTACAGAGCAGGTCGTCGGATATCAAACTCCTTCTGAAAAAGAAGATGATGAATATTTGGATTTAGGTGAGTTAGGGGTTGACACTTCTTCTGGAGCGTCTAGATCAACGCAAGCTTCTGCTCAAGCAGTTCAGAGCTTAACCAAACAAAGACAGCAAGATTTAGATAAAGATGATTCTGTTGCGGCAAATAAAGATGCTTTAGAGTTAAATACCGCAAGAGAAATAAGAGGTTAAGCAAGATGAAAATATCTAAAAGACAACTAAGAATAATAATCAAGGAAGAGATAGCAAAAAATCAATTTGCGTCGACTGCTCAAGAAGAAGCTGAAAAGATTAATTCTGAAACTGGCGCTGGTTATATAACCGATCAATCTTATTGGGAAAAACAAGGTATTGTTACGGGAGAAGATTTAGCTTTAGATATTTTATCTCAAACGCATTCAGATCTCTATAAATCGATTCATGGAATCCGGCCCCGTGGCATACACTTTAATTCAGTCGAAGAAGCTGAAAAAGAAGTCAACTCATTGTATGACGAGTTTGAAGCTAATAGAGAATCTCTAGAGCAAGAGACGCTAGACGCAGAGTGGGAAATGTCTGAATGGGAAAAAGACATGAAAAAGAAAGATTCTGTCACGCCATTGTTACCAAACCAAACAGACATAAAATATGATAAGTTTGCTAAGCGATCTGGAATGGGAAAAAGGCGTGAGGGAATTATGAAGATTAAATTATCAGAACTTAAAAAGATCATCAAAGAAGAACTTCTTAAAAAAGAAAGTCGGTTTATAAATGAGGCGCGCCTCCGTAAATCACGTAAGCTAGAGATTCTTGAATCTCTTAATTGGATAACAGGAGAAGATTATGATGAAAAAGATTCACGGTTATCCTGGTCGGCTTACAAGGGTGACGATAAACCATTTGCCGCTGATGTTAATTGGCTTGTTAGTGTTTCAGGTGGAAGTCACTTTATATTTGATAAAGAAGTTGGAACAGGCGAATATTATCAATGGGTTGATGAAAATGATCTAGATCTTAAAGATTTAAATGCAGATGGATTTTGGGTTTCTCGCGAGATAGGATAATAAAATGAAAGTAACAAAAAAACAGCTTAGGCGAATCATCCGCGAAGAATTAAAGCGTAGTCGCCCTTTAAATGAGTTCGAAAGCTCTTGGGATAAATACCGCAAAGGAAAAAAAAAGGCGAACATAAAAGTCTATACAGAGGATATTGCAAAGTTTCTTAAGAAATTACCTCCAGGGCTAACAGCAAGGCAACTTAAAGGCCAAGGGAGTTACGGCTCTTTTGCAATGAAAGTCAGTGGACCTAAAGACCAACTCGACGCCTGGCATGCTGAATGGGACGGCAGCGAAGATCCCAGGTGGTATAATGATAAGTTATAATGATAAGTAGAATAATGTTTTAAAATACTTAGGGTAATATAATGAAAGTTACAGAAAAAAACTTAAGAACTATAATTCGCGAAGAGCTACAGCTTATTCTTACTGAAGCTCCTAGAAAACGAAAAAAAGCTGAGCCTGTAAGAATTGCAGCAGGCTTAACGGATGAAGATGCAGGTCTTTGGGATCAGGCTCTTCGTAAAGCAAAAATTAAAGGTTTAACAAAATTTATCACAAATAGTAATGGATCCGTTGATATTGTGACGAAAATGTGGAAGACGAGTACTCAAAGAGAACATGATAGGCTTGCAAAGGGGGCGCTGAAAGATATTGCACCTGAAGTACAAAAGCTCAGAACCGCGCAAGCAAAGTCTCCTAAGATCAATGATGATGACATGCTTGAAATGTTAGGCGCTGCGTTTACATTGACAAAACTAGAGCCATATGAAGTTAAATGGATTGATTATAAAGTTGTCAAAAATGGCGTGGCGATGACTGACCGTATGGATGACCGTGGTATATTTCCACTCGGTCACATGGTTACAGATATGAACTTAGACTGGATTGAAGATTATATGGGCGAGGGTGTTACACCGTTGATGGTTGGAGCATGGCTTAAAAAGAATGGTGCAAAAGCTGTTACAAGGCTTAAACAATAGGTTAATAAAATGAAAATTACAAAGAAACAACTTAAAAGAATAATTCAAGAAGAAGCTAAAAGAATTTTACGCGAACAGGAAAACGCGGGAGGACCAAGTGCTCATAGTCACCATTGGCCAACTGTTGATTGGTCTAACGTTGATGATTTGGTTGACAAGTGGGAATCTGAAGAGCTTGATTCTTTCAATAGAAACGACCCTTCAATGATTCGCGATGAATTATCAGTTTCAGAAGCTAGAGAATTGTGGAACGCCCAAGTTTTTGCAGCTTCAGATGAGCTAAAAGAAGATCTTTCACAAAGAATACGAGATCTTTCTCTAGTCGCTATGAAAGAGATGACTGAAAGATTAATCAATGGAGATTTTGAATGATTGCAGTAACTGAAAGCCGGCTTAGAAAGATTATCCGAAAAGCCCTTAAAGAACAAGCAGAATCATCTCCACCTCCCGGTTTAGAAGATGACAGCCCAGCATATCGACGCGGATATCAAGATGCTTTAGATGGAGCTCCAAAAGATAATGAGGCGACCGACGAATACGATGTAGGTTATGAAGACGGGTCTCACGATGCCGATCTATCCGGCGATTTCGGACCGCCAGTAAGTGGTTATAAAACACCCAAGTATCGATAATGATAAAAGGTATATAAAATGAAAAAAACTAAAGTTAAAAAAATTAATCCTCAACAGCTTCGAAAAATGATTATAGAAGAAATAGAAACTCTTGCTTATGAAGAACAAGAATTAACTGTAGACCAAGCAGAGTCTGCTGAGTTAGCAAGAGAAAAAGCTGAAGATATTGAAACCGTGGAAGATGCTTGGGCCGGTGGTCCAAATTTAGTTCATGCTGTTCATTGGGGCGATGAGTCAGTGGATGATGATGTTACTCGAGGCCAAGAAATTATGACTATTGGTGTAGCTGAAAGTAGCACATCAAAAAATACTGGAGATACTTTGGTTAATGAAGAATATAAAAATGAGCCTTATTTCGCAACAGTCCGATCTCCTGAAGTTCAGGAAATGCTTTTAAATGCTGGATTTAATTTATCTGGAGAATCAGATGACCCTGGGGTAATGGGACCTGGAGAATGGGGTATGTTTACACCACAAAGCACTGAAGAAGCAGAGCGATGGATTCAGGCTGCTTTAGATTTAAATGCAGCGTTAGATAAAGCTGTGGAAATGATAGAAAAAGGTCAAATAACACCAAAATATAGTGATCAAAGCGATCTTCAAGGAGCTTATTATCAAATCATTGAACCAGTGCAGTTTAGATATTCTAAACTTGGCGCTAGTGATACTGAGGGTCGAGAAGCTGCAGCATTCGGTCTAGAGACTAGAACTGGTAAGGAATGGGCTTTAGATCCCTACCGCTGATGATCAAGGAAGTTTGGAGACACTAAAATGAAAAATAGTTTAAAAGAAGAAAAAGAAGCCCGTAGTCATCTTGAAAATAGATTTCATGAACGTGGTTCTGTCCCTATTGGAAAATTTGTAGCTAGGATTACGCTAGATGATCCTTTTGCTCCTCACCCATTAACTGGTCAGCCGCACATGGACCAATTAGTTAGATGGGCTAATAATCGTAATAAATATTACGATCCTGAAAACGATTTCGAAAGGCTTGACGTATTAGAAGCAGATAAAGAAACTGGCGTATTACGTATTAAGGGTTCTGCACATCAACTAGCAAGTTTTCTTGATAGTATTAGTGATAGTCCAGGCGTTGTCATACGCGAAAATAAAATGAAGATTAAAAAAAGCGACCTTAGTAAATTATCAGCTAAGGAATTAATGCTGTTAGAACAACAAATACGACGGTCTCTTCACCGAACACCAGTCGCATCTACTCGCGAGGGAGAACTCAAGGTTTGGCTTAATCTTGTCGGTGCGCATAATATAGAAAAAGTGCTCAAAGGTAAAGATTCACTAACAGACGAAGTGATTGCCGCACTTCAAGATTATGATGCAATGAGTTAGTTTATAAAACATAAACATGAAAGTAATATAAAATGAAAATATCACAAAAGCAACTTAAGAGAATTATATTAAGTGAGATACAAAACATGCCTACACACCAGAACGAATCTGACGATTCAGGTGCTGATGATGCAGATGCTGCTGAGGGTGTACCTATGGAAGAGCGTTATCTAAGAATACCTCGCCGGAAGCTCCTCCAAATAATCCGCGAAGAATATGGTGAAGATTATCTTTCTGTTACAGCTGTAGACAGCGGTGGTGAAGAATCAGATCCATCTTTAGATTTTGCTGAGCCAGAACATAAAAATAGTGAAACTGATCATGTGGTTCACCACCATCATCATTATCATCACCATGATAACCAAGGATATGATGCTCGTGAAGATGAAAGATTAGCTGCTGAGCATGGTTCCGAATCAGCGCACGACCAAGATTATAAAGATCGAAGAGACGATGCTGGTTTTGAAGTTCGTCATGAAAATAAATTAACGAAAGCGCGACTTCATAAAATTATTAAAGAAGAAATATTAAAATTAAGAAAGTAGTGCTGTGAAAATTAAAATGTCTGATTTACAACAAATTATATCTGAAGCTCTCAAGTTAAATCTTAAAGTGGGAGATGTTATTTTTACTGGTAGGTTTAAAAATAAAAGAGCTGTTGTTAAAGAAATAGGAATTGATGATCTAGGCCAACCCACTATTAATGGCAGAAAAGCTCTTTCTTTTAGAATTGAAAAATTGATGCCTAAAAAAGCGTGGAGTCAAAAAACTCTCGATAATTTAAAGAATAAAAAATGAAAATAACACAAAAAAGAATAAGGCAATTAATTCAAGAAGAGTTAGCTAAGATAAATAAGTCATCTCAAAGCATTTCAGAATCTAGGAAACATTTACGAGAAGAAGATAAAATTACTTTAGCAGACGGCGGCCAAACGACATGGGGGACTGAAGCTCACGTGAATGACTTAGAAAATTCTTTAGATTCTCTAAAAAGAATGCGCGATGCGCAGCGTCGAGGAACGGCTAGCCGTATGGCTTATTCTCAAGCTGTTAAATCACTTCAAGCTCAATTAAAATCTGCAAAAAGATATTTCGATAAAAATTATAGTAGCGAAGTTTAATTACAAAAAAATAGAAAAATGAAAATTACTGAAACTAAAATTAGATCTATAATTAGAAAATCTCTTATTTTTGAAAGAGCTATTGCCAATGTTTCTGAAATAACTCAACAGTCTGCGTTTTTAGATGAGTGGGCTGATCTTCTTTTAGATGAACTTCAATATAAGTTAACTAATGGCAAAAAAATGAACGAATGGACAGAATCTCAACGAGCTCGACATGTAAAAAATATTAGAAAATCAGTAGTTCAATATTTGATCAGCGCGTTAGGATATTCTGGCGGGAGAGACTATTAAATGAAAATCACAAAACGACAACTAAGAAGAATTATCAAGGAAGAGAAAGTTAAGCTCCTTAGCGAAAATCTTGATGCTATTGAATCTGAAATTAGAAACTTTCACAATAATGAAACTCCGGCACATTCAGCTGCTAAGAGTTTAGATTATTATGGTGTTGATCAAATATATCGAGTTTTGAATCAGTTGAGTGATCAAGATAAATTGAAATATTATATTGAAGAAATTCTTGACTTAATTGAAAACCCGCAATCTGCTAGCGAATACCTATATGGAGAACCCGACCGCGGAGCTGGTGGTAGGAGATACTAAAATGAAAATTTCAAAAACACAGCTTAGAAGACTTATCAAAGAAGAGGGATTATAATGAGAATCACAAAACGACAACTAAGAAGAATTATCAAAGAAGAGAAGCAGAAGATTCTTAATGAAATGTGGGGAGATTCAATAGAGACCGGCTCTGATCTTATCGAATTTGCAAAAGCATATTCAGGTCTAGGTGGCGCCGTACAGGAACAGGTCGACCAGGTTGTGGCCGCATATTATAATTCAGGTGGTGCCGAATCCGAAGCGTTTATGGAAGCAGTCTATGAGGTCAATCCCAATGCCATACAAATGGCAATGGATCGTCTCGGTAGTGTATTAGGCATGATGAGTGATGACGACGCCGTAGGGATCCAAGAGGCGCTGTACGCAGCAGTAGATATATTTAACCGCGGTGACGAAGAGGTTGAGGCCGATGCACTCGCAGCAGGAGATAGATAATGAAAATCACCAAAAGACAACTTAGAAGAATCATTAAAGAAGAGAAGTCTAAGCTTCAAGAGCAGGCTGGCGACCCTACTCCTTTAGTATATACTATAACTATGAGAGTTGCAGTTGATCCCAACGCTGTCGATATGATCTACAATTCTATTGAAGATGGAATGGAATTTGAAGAAGAAACTGGCGAAGGAATTCTTTCTTACGACGTCAGAGAAGAAGTTTAATTACGAGATATACTAAAATGAAGATCACAACAAAACAACTTAGAAATATTGTAAAAGAAGAACTGTCAAAAATTGAAGAAGCAAAGCCTTCTGAAATGAGTATGCACGACGCTGCTGAACATTATGACCAACAAAGAGCCGACTCAGGGTTGGTTGCATTTGGTAGTGGTATGCGAACGCTTAAAGCTGTTATGTCAAATTTAGAAGATGCAGATGATCTGGAGAATGCAGAATTGGTAAAGATTGCAATGCAAGATCTTGAAAAAGCCATGGCTACAATGAAAGAAGTTTAAAATGAAGATTAAATTATCAGAACTTAGAAAAATTATTAGAGAGCAGGCTCTTGATCGTGATGAGATTCTAGATCGCCAAAGACACGGGTTTGGTCAGTCACAGCGGACCAAAGATCATGTCTATCAAGCATTTCAAGGTTTAGTTGATGAGTTAATTGTACAGCAGCAAGTTCCCAGGGAACTAGTTCTTGACATATTGCGTCAAGTTACAGAAGATGAAGCACAACTTCAAACGGATATACCATGAAAATTACAAAACGGCAACTAAGAAGAATTATTAAAGAAGAACAAGCCAGATTAGTTCTAGGTGACGAGTCTCAGAGTGATGAGGCAGCGCTCAGGGAAGCGGTTTGGGAATTGTTCTTACAAGATAGTAGAGTAAGTAAGCAAAGCCTATATAATTACCTCGCGCAGATGGGGTGGCTTAAGCGTGACGTCGATAATGCTATTAAATTAGTGGCTGATACAGATACCCGTAGCCACCGGTGACGAATAAAAGGATATTTTGGGTAATAATATGAAAATTACAGAAAGACAGCTAAGACAAATTATTAGAGAATCTTTTGTATTAAGAGAATTTCACCAAACAATTATTCAGAGTCCTTATGAAGAAGTTGGGAATTATAATATACTTGCCAACTATGCATTAAAAGGTGATATCGCTGGAGCGTTGGCTGATCCTGGTCTCAGGCCGTATGTTGAAAAAAATGAAATGGGCTGGATAGCTGACGAAGCTATCGGATGGTTCAATAATGTTGGGAAAGAGGGCTACGAAATGCCTGCACCAGAAGGTTGGGATATCAAGAAAGCTCATCAATTCTTAAAGGATATTGAAAGTGCATCATACCGAGAGTATAATAAAATGGCTTCATCAGCTATTGCATCAGATCCAGATAAAGAATTTTTGGAGTTCTTAGGTAATCAGTGGACATCACAAATTGAACCCAGTGATATGGAAGATATTAAGTGGAAAGAGTATAAAAACTATATTCGTCTTAAGCCGCCACAGTCGATCTCCCACGCTGTTGGTGAAATCCATATTACCAAAGACGATATCAACGACCTCTACTCAAATGCTTATGAAGACTTTAAAGACTTTTTAACCACGCGTACAGGCGGTCAGCTTGGGAAACGTAAGCCCCGACCAAAGCCATCAACGCCATATTACGATTAGGATTTAAGATGAAAATCACAAAAAGACAACTTAGAAAAATTGTTAAAGAAGAGAAAC
>Ga0098044_1001240_pt1 | contig 13426 bp, 14 predicted proteins | sample 10_taG_FD_75053 | JGI IMG/M metagenome (GOLD analysis project Ga0098044, IMG submission 75053) | Marine viral communities from the Subarctic Pacific Ocean - 10_ETSP_OMZ_AT15264 metaG | ecosystem: Environmental > Aquatic > Marine > Oceanic | place: Pacific Ocean | collected 2015-01-16 | reverse complement strand
GCCAGTTCCATGCGTTTTAACTAACCTTACATCATTTTGATGTGCTTTGGCTACAAATAATGCACCTTCGATAGCTTTACTAAAGCCTGAACCGTCATCACGTTGCCCTAGAGGGTTTGTATTGTCCTCTGCGGAGCTATACGCGCCAACGAATTTAGCTAAAGGGTCAGCCATACCCGCGTGTTCCTTCTCGAATATAGCAACTACAGCACCTTGTCCAATATGAAATCCTTGGTTCTTATTATCAAACGCAGAGGGCTGGCGCTCTCCTTCGTCTTTGTACTGCAAACTAGCGCCTGCTTCACCAAAGAACTCTAGGACAAGGTTGTTCACACTATCCTCACCACTAAATACAATAACCCGATCAAATCCATAGTTATCCATTAATGTTTGCATATTCATTAATACATGTAGGCTAGATGCGCAAGCGCTAGCATCTGTTGACACGTGATCATGTACTCCAAACATACTTGCAATACGACCTGCGTATATGTTGGTTAGTACAATAAACGGTACTTTTACCTTGTAATGCAGTTTTGTATCGGGGTCTTTGTCATACCGTCCGTTATTGCCCATCCAGCCCTGATTACCAGCAGCAAAAATAAATCCTGTCTTACCTTTGACAGGGTTGTCAGCCACATAACTACGTAGCTCATCGTCAATAAGGCTTTCTATCAGCACATGAGGGGGGTACTTCAATCCAGATTTTGCTCTGCGAAACGTATCCGGTAGGATATGAGCGTGCTGGGGATAAGGTATATCGTCAATCAGAGTAGTATCGATTGTGCACGTTGTTCGGCACTGGGTCATGTAAATCATGATAGCTCCTCTACAAGTGCTTTAATCGAATCAAACTCGTCTTCGGGGTCTTTAGTTTTGTGCTCGAATATAAAGTTTCTTAGTAACTCTACGCTTTCATAGGGCCACTGATCGTTTATTTCTTCGTCTTCAGGGATGCCATAAGCCTCTCCAAATACAAAGAAAGTTAGTGTTACATCTAAACTGTCAAGATTAGTTACATCTTCAGTTATCGGAGTTTCAAGGGATTCGGCAGGTATGAAGTCATTAGTGACTACTTTTAATGCTGCACCGATAGCGTTAAACAATTCTAAAAAATCAAAAGTCATGGTTCGCTCCTGTTATAGGGTCCAACCAGTATAGATGGTGTGTTACATTAGGCAAGCACACACTATGAGTTGCTAACAAATGATATAGCAACCGCAGCGGACGCAACCGCAGGTCGTACAGACGTTGCAGAATCGGCGTGTAATTCCACGTTTGTGTCATCAGTAGCCCAGAAAATTTCTACGTAATCAGTTGCAGAAAGCACTAAAGAGCCGTTCCAATTTGCAATGTCTTTCTTACCACTCCCTGTAATGTTATATATGTGTGCGCTATAAACCTCACTAGTACCATTTTTCTTGACCCATATAGATATGTTTTTAGCAGAAGCGTCAGTAGATGCTAACTGTAAAGTTGTTTTCACGTAATACACACCGTCATTTACTACAGTCAAACGTGAGTTACTAGCTACACTAACACCACTGTTCCCACGAATTGTATTAAACGTTACAGCGTATCCTGTGTCTACATTAGAAGCTGTTTGATCTACAGTGCTGTAAAAAATACCGTAAGGAAACAAAATAAACTTACCACCATTGTCTTCTGCAAATACGTTAGAAACCATAGTTACAAGGCGGTTAAAGAACAACCGCAAAACATTGCTGTTTTGATCCATAAACGGGCGTTCATATGTATCTGGGGCTAACGGCAAAGCGGGTGGCTCTACACGTTGAAGTTCATTAGACATTAGCGTCTCCCGTCAGAACGCATATCTACTCTGGGCGACCCAAGCTGCCATTTGACTCCTAATTCAGTAGAAGCCACTTCTATTGACATTTGACGCCCGCGCACTCGGGTATTTACTTGTCCTGTAAATTGCTCAATAGGCACAGTAGCAGTTCTTGTAACCGTATCTGTTGCACTTCCTCCTTCTGAAAGTGGGCTGTTATAACCCGATCCTGAGTTAGCTAAAGGAAGTAAAGTCATTGTCGCACTGGGAGATGTAGCTGTAGACCCCTCAAATGTAACATCAGGCATTATGCGCCATACAAATACAAACCTGTCTCCATCATCAATATCAAACTGCCCAGAGGTAATTGTTGCTGCAATTGGTGCAGGTGTATCTGTTTGGTTGTCATCTGCACCTTGCTCATGGTTTACAAGGTTATAGCTATAAGTCGCGGCAAGGGGAAAATCACGTAGTCCAGAATCTAGCCACGCTGTACGCGCTAAAGTGCCGTAATACCACGCCTGTTCGAGATAGTTAAACACTACATACTTGTCTACCGTATCGCTATCTGCGGAACAGTAGAACCACCATACTTCGTGAAATGCTTCGTTTGTACCCGCAAATACTTGGTCATACTGTAAGGTATTAAAATCTTCAAACACGTAACGACGTACGTTGCAAGGCAGTGGTTGGCTACGCCCATCATACATGTAGAACTTATCTTTACCCATCCAAAAAGCTACACCACTAGCAAAAGCCACGGTGTTTTGAGAGGCAGTAGATATATTATCTCCGACCAATTGAGCGCCCCATACAGCGGGTGCGCCTTGATACTGTAACGAGTATAGCGAAGAGTTGGTCCAAACGAGGACCTCTTGACGTGCTTGTTTAGCCGCGACTATCTCAGTTCCCCGTGATAGTCTTAAGGACCCCGCTTGATTTGTAGATGCCGGTGTCCACTGCGCTACATTTTCTTGGTCAGACCAACGGATGAGCATTGGGTCAACGGTAGCAGTACCAACATCATTAGTACCAAAACAAAACACAAAACGGTTTATGTCTGATACTAAAATCAAATTTTGTGTGACGGGTACATTAGACGCACCGCCAAGAGATGACAAGTAAACACCACGGGTATTTATTCCATTTGTAGCATCCCAATAGAAAATAGCGCCCCCACGAGAGCCAAATACAAGGTCTTCTCCAAAATTAAATTGGCTCCACAGACGTATAGATTCGGTAGAAACACCACCTGTACCCCAAACATCTGCACTCCATTCACCACCGCCCCATCCAGTTAAAGGTACTGCGTACGGCTCTCCAGTACGGATTTGATACGCACCTATCACCGATCCTCCGCCAGTACCTGTGTCTGATGAATTGGCTGTAGCAGTAGCGGTTATTGTATAAGTATTTGCGCTGGGGACAGTAACAATCTGGTAGTCAGCATTTAATACATTAGCTGTTATAGCGCCACCTAATGATACAGCTTGACTAAACGTAACAAAATCATTTTCACGAACGCCGTGACCTACATCAGTAACAGTAAGAGTTGCTGACCCATTAGTAGCGGCAAACGTCACATCTCCCGCAGAAGTAGTGTTACGAATAGGTGTAATATCGTTATACTCACCACCTTGCTCTAAATAGAACTTGAGGTGTGTACCAACACCAGTACGGTTAATACTACCTAATGTTGTCCAATTCCATAGAGATCGGCAAACACCAAGAAACGAAGTGCTTGAAATACGTTGCCAGCCACCTATCTTTTCGGGAAACCCTTGTCTGAAGCGTACTTTATCGCACTCGTACCAACCAGCTTCATTGGAATAACGTGTTACTTCTCGGTTGATACCGGGTTTAAATACTAACTTCTTTAGAGCCATAGTTCACCTACATAGTTTCACCAAAGACAACGGGTAATGTCGTAACTTGTATAGTCACGTGCTGTTTTAGGTTTAGCGTCTCGCCGCAATCAGAACAAGTATCTGCTTTGACTTCTAATTCATCAAGGTCATATCCGCAATGTGCGCATACTATTTCTATCGTATGAGCAGGATTAACACCTTGGGCTGTTTCTTTTGCATCAACTGTAGTTTTCATACTACACCACCAATTCAAAGTGGGGGCCGTCAATAAAGGGCCGTTTGCCTTGACTACGACGTAAATCTACGTATGCGTTCATAGCTTCTTCCATTGTACCATCCCACTCACAGATGTCTGGAATATGCCATGCGGCACCCCAACGAATTCCGACTCCAGCGGTTTTAGCACCTTCTTTCATAGCGTCTGCAAGGTCATCATATAGGTTTAATTCCCATGAACCCCTAGACCTAATATAGGCCATGAGGTCTACAGCATGACCACCAATATGTTTAGATTTCATTGTTTTACTTGCGCCTGCGTTAACAAGTTTACGTTGTTCTTCTACCGTACGTAATCCACAGATAACACCAAAATCAACTTTAGTGTTGTGTATTGCTTGTTTAACTACGGCAACGAGCCGCTCATCAATACCGTTTAACCTATCGAGGCTGCGTTGTGATAACTTAAAACTCATTTTGCTACGCCTTTCACACGCTCGAACGATCTTAGACCACCCAGACCCAACATACCCATCAGAACGGGCATCATCACGCCCATGTCTGCTTGTGGGATAACTACACCAAACCCTGCGGCAATTGGCGATATTAAAAAATTGACGGCTAAACCAAGAACGCAAACATACCCACATAAGGGTCTCCAAGACGATTGAAAGAAGTTTCCTTTGGCGTCAGCAGTATTTAACGCAATTTGCGCTAGGGCAATCTCCTGCCCGTGTCTTTCTGCCATGGTCCCAATCTCATGGGCCAACTTTGCTTTTTGGTCTTTATCTTCAATAAACTTGTCTAACAGCCCTGAAACGGGGCCAACCAAGCTCCCTACGATGCCTCCTATCACTGCCACCTCCTTAACCTGAACTACTGGGAATATTGAAACAGCAGGTTAATTTCACTGTCCCGCCTCCCAGAATTTTTCCGGGGGCAAACGCTTCATAATTTCCGACATCACGGAGTTGTTTTCTTGCAGTTGATCATCGATAGCCGTGAGCCGCGTTTCTAGGACCGCAATAGTAATGGTGTTCTGGCTCACTGTCTGGGCCACTGGCTTTACTGCCACCTCTACCGCATCTTCTGCGGCGTCTTCTGCTACAAACGTAACGTAAACCGTCATAATTGCAAAGCACATTGAAGCCACTGCAACTATGGCGGTTATTTTATTCCACAAATTGGTTGCTTCTTTAGACACTTGGTATTCCTAATAAAAGCTCATCGAGTCTTGTTTGGTCTGCAATTATTCCTGTGCTGCTACGGCGTATGCGTCTTTACAAGCCTGTGTGAATACGGTGGCGCAGATAGCAGATACATCAGAATCTTCTGCGCTTAGGTCAGCATCAGGCATGACTACATGACGATGGAAAGACCGTGAGATCTCTCCACCGTCCCGCTTGATAACTGATGCTGTTCTTACTTGAACGCATGACCAAGAGCCGTTATTAATTACCTCAATCTTGTCGTTCACTATTTCTTCTGTTAGTGCCATTTTTATCTCCTTTGCTTGGACTGTCTGTGCCTAGAGTCCACTAGGCGTATGGTTATTGATCTGTAAAGTATGAAATTGCAGCAACCTTTACTCCTGCTGACGCATTAATCGGTTTCTAAATAAGAAAAGTGACCCATCAGGTCACAATCATCAGCCAAACAATACGTCGTATGGGACGCAGCGGCAGGATTAGCGGGATTTAGGTGCCAATCGAGGGGCGTGAAGGCCGCATCATCGTCCCTATGCATCGTAAGCACCGCTTCAGCACCCGTTTGATGCAGATAAATTCCCCGTGGTGACTGATAGTTTTCATCTTCAAAGTACTTGACCCACGATAAATATCCACCACCAATAGATCCAGCGTAATCCGAGCCTCCATTAACCCAATCGACAGTATACGGCAAGCCCTCTATACGCAACATTCCCTGACCTTTACTGGTTACTACGTCTGCCGTGAGCCTAAACCAGCAAGTAACTAATCTGCCAACCTTTGTATAATAACCTGACTGTACGGCATAAGTCAGATTGGGTGCAGTTTCACCGTAACTTGTCGCGTATACCGGTGTCCATGTTCCCTCCTCGTAGGACGCTCCAGCCGCCACGTTTGTAGTGCGCCCCGTTTCTTGCCAAACTTGATCGTTGAACATAGTCAGCGTCAGTGTGTCTGCTACAGCCATCACGAAGTTAGCAGAGCCATCCAAGATGATAGCAGCGTTATCCGTGATCGTTTTTGCGTGTTCCGCAAGAATGTGAATCGTCTGCCCCACAACCCCATCGTCAAAGTCGGTAATCGTCGTAGTGTCGCCTGTCACGAAATAGTTGCCTGCCGAGACCGACGGTGTGCCATCGCTCGAAAGTGTGGTAATGGTTGAGTGTGACACACGTCCACCAACTGCGGCATTACCCGATAAGAAGATATTACGTGGGCGTGTAGCGCCCGATGCACCTATATCGTAGGTATCGTCAGTAAATATAAGGTTTGATTTGATTGTACTATTAACAGTTAGATCATCTGCCGCAGCATCACCAATCGTAGTATCGCCAGAAATTGTAGCATTACCTGATAAGAAGATATTACGTGGGCGTGTAGCTCCCGATGCACCTATATCGTAGGTAGCGTCAGTAAATATAAGGTTTGATTTGATTGTACTATTAACAGTTAGATCATCTGCTGCAGCATCACCAATCGTCGTATCACCAGAAATTGTAACAGTGACAGCAGATAAACTACCTACAGATGTAATGTCATTGCCTTGTGAATCTAAGTTACCGCCAAGCTGGGGTGTGGTGTCCTCTACAACATTTGCAATAGCACTAGATGTCGCTAGACCTTGTACTATTGTGCTACGTGTTACTTTCTTTAAGCCGCCACCTGAAGTGTCAATAGCTAAGAATACGTCATCACTCGCTATTGAAGATAGTTCTGATAGACTGCCGATTGTAGTTGGACTAAAGTTAGTACCGTCTGCGACCAACAATGCGTCTGCGGTATTAGTACCCATTGTAATATCATCGCCCGAAACAGTCAAATCTACAAACGTAGGGCTGTCGGTAGTTGCCAGGCCCTGATTGATAGCCTTAACACTTGCGAGGTCAGTTAGCTCACTGTCCATTAGTGCACCCGCAGCTGTAACACTTGTTGTGCTTACAACGTCTGCTCCTGCTTCAATACCGTCTAACTTAGTATGGTCAGCATCAGTAAAAACATTAGAATCTGATGCAGCTTCAACCGCTGTTCGGATCTCAGCGTTTGTTTGGTCTGCGGTAGCTGAAGCTTCAATACCGTCTAACTTAGTTCCATCTGTTGCTACATCACGACCATCAACTGTACCGCCAACACTTATGTTTCCAGCTATAGTTATGTTTGTTTCAAGCATTGAACTAACAATAGCGCCAGCGCCAATTACAAAATCTAAGGTGTTATCAGCATCGTCGTATGTAACTGCAATACCTGTTTCAGTGTTGCTTGTTACCATTGCACCTACAGTGTCTGCAATAGTTTCTGAGAGCGTGATGCCAGCAATAGTAATCGCATCAGCTTCTAATGTGCCATTGATGTATGCGTCTTTAAACTGTAGGGCGCTTGCTCCTAAATCAATATCATTATCAGTTACCGGAACTATTGCGCCATCTTGGATACGAACTTGTTCAACAGCCGAGCTGCTTACTTCAACAAAGAAACCCCAACGGTTATTAGTGCTATCTACAACAAGTTTATTTAAAAAATCCTGGTCGCCAATAGTCTCAATATTGCCGCCTTCTCCAGAACCACCATCGTGTTGATGTCCTGTTGTACCTGAAGCAGCATAAACAAAAGCATTTAAAAGTTGGTTATATTCGTTGTTAAATAAAGCGGCTGTTATTACATCACCATCATCAAAAGAACTTTGTCTTGTATAGCCTGTTCCTGCCATTTCTTATCTCCTGCCTGATGGCACGTAATTTATATATAGCCCGTTTAATGAATAAGGGGCGCACTGATCGTCGGTTTTAATTTGGAAACTTACGGTGTGACCGCTTCCTTCAAGAACTTGACGAGACATTGGATCATTAGTGCCTTCAAAAATAGCACTTGCAAAAAGGGCAGTTCCGAAAACAGGAGGAACCGGAATACCTTCAAGTGCTATATCTGAAGGCTGTGCAACATCAGAGTCTACAAAGTCAAACTGCGTTCTGAGCGTGGGTTCTAATGAACCTTCAGGGGAAACAGAAAGCTTCAAATACTTCATAGTCTTTCTAGTTCCAACATCACCAAAATCTAAAAAAGGTGTCGTATATCTAGCGTCAATATTGAAAGCAGAGCCTGTTTCCATAAAAGAACTACCTGTATCGTGATTATAAATATATCCATTTTTATCACCATGATATATTTTTTCTATTCCAGACGAGTTAAAATCAGATACAATAGAAGAACATTGAATTCCTTCGGTTTCTCCCCACTCAAACCCATCTTTAGTTAAGGTTCCTATAATTCCTTTAGCTTTATTAATCGCTCCACCATCTGTAGAATAATATAAACGATATTGAGAACGTCTTCGTAACACACAACTTGTAATAGTAAAGTCAGCAATATCTCTAGCAATAATAGAAGTTACAGACTGTATTTGTCGGCTTACTGATCCTAGCTCTACGTCACCAATTCTTGCTGTTGCTGCTACAGATCTAACACCGTCTGGGCTTAGAAATACTAGGTCGCCTCCAATTTCTTGAATACTATGATGACTTAAACAGCCTACGTTTTTTGCAATAGGAACAACTGCAATATTACTTGAATCATTAATGTTTATAAGTTTATAAATGCTGTTTTCACAGAAAATAATTAAGTCTGTTCGGAAACTTCTTAGTCCTATAATTTGATCATCAATAGAGACGCTTCCTGCACCAGCACCACTAAAGTTATCAGGCTCCAACGTATGACTATAGTAAAGTGTATTTTTTTGTGTAGAAGCTCCAGCAACTACAAAATGTTTATCGTGAACTACGCCTACTTTAGGAGCTACTGTTCCAGAAACAGTTATTTCTTTTGCAAAATAAGTTCGTCCTGATAATGCTCCTGTCCCTGTCATTTTAAAAAAGAAAGGTTTATTTTGTCCATCACAAATTAAAACTTGTCCAAACTCTTCATTGCCTTCAAAAACTTCAATAGTGGTTTGCTCTTGGCCTGTTCTTGCTAGGGTTGATCGCCCAGTAAACGTAGAATGACTATCTCCACCAGAAGCTACACTATCTTTATTAATTTGCAGCCACGTAGTTCCATCGTTAGTGAAATAAATATTTGTTCCGCTGCAAGCAATAAGGCCGTCTGCATAAACTGCTAAACCTAATAAGGGTGTGTTTGCATTAGGTCTAGTGTCTCCAAAAGCTGTATAGCCATTTATTCTTCTATAGCCGCCATCAGGATCAACTTCAAAGTTTTTAAGCTCTGTAGCAAAGCCAGGCTGACCTAACATTTCAAGCTGATTAAGATTAGTATTTAGCCCTCCCTTACACGAAATACCAAACGGTTGAGAAGCCGCCATGCTATACGAATCTCATTCGATCATCTGAAATGTACACAGGAACAGGAGACATTAAATTAGATTTCATGCTGCTTAAACCTTTTTTATAATCCGCTAGAGCAAAAGCAGCAGACTGCGGATTATCTTTAAACTGCCACATGTGGTATCTAGCTCTTGCTATTAGAACAGATGTATAGACATCGGGGAATACAATAACATCTGAGTGTGCGCTTAAACGTGAAGGAGAGTCCCATGCAAAATACCAGATGCGATAAACTTTATCTGGTATTGGACTTAATCCAAAATTACGAGAATCTGGACTTCGTATAATAGCATTAGGTTTACCGTAGGTTTGTGTGTCTGAATCATCTAAGTTTTCAGAAGTTCGTCTAAAATCTTTCCAGTTTTCAAGTGTTATAAAACGTAAGTTTCCGTCCTCGTAAGGAGCTGTTTCTCCACTAACACCTACAGTAGTAAGATAAAAGTTATCCCAATCTACTGATCCATAATCTGTTGTAATGCTAGAGCTTGCTGGTTTTAGTTCATACCAACGAGTTCCAGCTACTGTTTCTAAATATACGTTCCCGTACATTGGATCTGTTCCACCACTATCAGAAACAGATAAAAAAGGCCACTGAGGTTCTTCATTAACTATATCAAAGTAAGCTCTATTAATACTATCTTTAGCGTGTTGTTGTACACCTCGGGCAGTACTAAAATCCGTAGACTTTAACACTACTTCATTTAACTCTCTTAAAAGCTCGTTTGTTAATTGTAAAAAAGTTGTAGCCATCGTTTTAAACTGCCTTTGTTTTAGTTTTAGAAGTTTCTTTTTTGCCCCAAATTAAATCCCAGTTATTTCTGTAGTTTTGGTTGTTGCTACCCCAAGCGCCTAATGTTTTTCCTTTTCTTGCGCCTTTAATCATTATCGGTTTAGAATTACTTCCTAGAACAGCCATACGTTTTCCTTTTTTTAAAAAAAAAGATTAGGGGGTTTTTACACCCCCTTCTCTCATTACTTGCTTAGTCGATACCGTAGAACGCTGAAACCAAAGCTTCAGGACGTAATACTTTAGCGCCATACACATGCAAGCCTCGACAGATATCACCAAAGCTATCTGGGTCACGAAGAACCTCAGTGCTTGTGATGGTTTGTGCCGTGGCAGTAGAACTCATGTGTCCACTAATTATCTTACCTGCTGCGTTAGTCGTAGAGGCAATATTGTTGGATTTATACATATCAAAGCCTCGTAATTTTCCAGAAGATACCAGACCATTACGGATAGAGCCTTGACCAGCGTTAAAGTCAACAGACATCAATTTAGAACTTGACTGTCCCAACTGCTCGTAAAAGCTAGGGGGAGCCAGGAACCAACGACCTTCTTCAGGGATATTCTGTTCGTCAAGAAGACGAGCCATATATGCCATTACATCAAGAGGATCATGTTCACTTGTACCAAAACCAATATCCAAGTTACCAGTACCATCAAAAGTACCAGCAGCTAAATCAGTAGCATTATCGCTACCAAGGATATGGTTAGGGCTTGATGCAGAAACACCTGTAAACATCGCAGCAATTACGCCTTCATCAAAAGCATCACGCAGAGCGTAAGCAGCAGATGAAGCAGCAACTTCTTTAAAGTTGACATGAGACATAGAAGTTTCAATGTCATCAACGATGAACTTAAATGCGTTCGCCGTATCAACAACCAAACTTATTTCTTGGTCAGTCAGCTTAGTTTGAGTTACATCAGCACCGCGTTCGTACTGATATACTGTGATTACAGGCTCTTTGATGATCTTTACAGAATCACCAAAAGCTGTAATTTCACCCGAATAATCGGTATTTGTGATCGCTTCACATACTGAAGATTTACGGAAGAAGTTTAAAACCTTCTTAGAATAAATCGCCGGAAGGAAGAACGAGTTTGTTTGACCAGTTACAGAATTACCAAAGTTACCATCGGTATCTGTACCCTGTTCAAAGTACTGATCTGATTGGTTATAAGCCATGTTAGAGTACTCCTAAAAGATAAATTAAGTTAGGGAACTACTCTGCCTTCCATTACAGCCTCATCAATTTCACTTTCGTATTTATCGAATTGGCTCATAGTAAGGGCAGAAATTTCCCGCTGAGTCCAAATCCTCGGCTCTTTAGTATCTACAGTGGTTGTTTTAGTAGATACAAAATCTGCTGCCGAAGATTTAGGCTGTGACTTCTGCTCTTTAGCTTTTGGTTTAGTAGCGGAGATACCAGTTTCCATTTTATAAAGATCAATAGCTTTGATAGCTAAAGTAACATTATCTGGGTTTTCGTAGATCCAGCTTTGAATTGCTTCAGGCTGTTCTCCGGCCCATTCGTGAAACTTTTCGTCGCCTCGTATATCCTCAAAATCAGGATGTCGAGACTTTAGAGTTTCTTCAGCTTCTCTACGTTGTAAATCTGCTTCTCGTTGTTCAAGAACAGACATCTTCTGTTGCAAAGCTTGCATCTGTTGTTCACTTTGTTGGTGAGCTACAGTCTCTACAGTTTCATATAAATCAGGATATTGTTCTTTAAACTCATTAAGCTCTTCGGTTGACTTCGGCGGCGCATAGGCTGTTTGCCTTTCTATTGCAGCTGCCGTAAGTTCCTGCTCTTTTTGTTTAAAATCCGCAATCTTATTATCATAATGTTTCTTTAAATCGTCGTATCGCTTTTTATAATTGGTTTCTTTTTGAGGACTTTCAGCTTCTTCTTCTTCAGGGGCCGCTTTGCGGGTAGCCTTCTTTTTCTTAGGCTGGTCTTCAAAAAATAACCCTGATGCATCTCCTTTGCTTGGTTCGTCTGCAACGTGCCAATCTTTACGAGAGTTATACGGGTTAGGCTCTTCTTCTTCTTTGCTTACTTTTTCAATTGCTTCAGACATTTTGTCACACTCCTTTAGGGGCTTATTAGTCTTTCAAGGTGGCTATATTATTCGCGTGTTAATATAGGGTCTTGATACTTTAAGGTAGCCTGTAGGTAAATAGTAATAAGGGGTTTAAATTAATAAAGTAGCCTTATCTTAATACGCTTGGCATTCTATTAGCACCAAGCATCTGCTTTCGCAGTTCGTTTTGCGTTTCGTTCATCTGTTCAACACCATATGATTTTTCATTATCCATAGGGTCGAGCGTCAATCCACCAAACGCTTTTTTCATGTAGCCACCATCGTAAGCCCTTTCAGCATCATCCATCATAGTTTGAAGCTGGTCTGAGCCTATTTGATCGGTAGCCTTTTTGGTGAAAACAAATTCACCATCCGATAACCTTGCGGGAACCGAATCTGATACTCCTGTGCCAGGGCCGTCTACTTCCCCTTCACCTGAGAATTCTGCTGCAACGTCCATGACTTTATCAAAGATGTTGCTAAGTCGTTCGTCTGTTTCTAGAACGCCCATTAAATATTCTTGGTCTTCTGGATCTAAAGCTTCGTCTAAGACATACTCTAAGTGTTTATCTTCCATTTGTTCATCGGGAAGTTGAGAAGCTTCTGCTGCTGCCATTTCATCCGGTGGAATGTTAGGGTATGTATCTACAGGCATTTCTTGTTCTTCTATTTCCATTTCGGGTGGTACTAGCATAGAGCCGCCACTAGCCTTATGCACACCTCTAGGGAGGTCATACTCATAGGTGGCCCCTGAGGGGGGGCTTTTACTTATGGGGACTTCCTCCGGCTCCGGGTCGGATTCTCTCTTGCGACTCTTCTCCCCCGCTTCTTTTATTGTATTCTTTTTTGCTTCTGAATAAATCGATCTTATATGAGCATCTATTCTATCTGTGTATTTTGAATAAGGAGACTCAATTCTTTTTTCTGCATCTTTTAAGAGAGTCATTCTATTTTTATCGCGGATACGGTTCCAGTCCTCCACAAAAGAAGACTCCTCCCTCTCTTGGGGTTCGTATATCCTCTCTACAATTCTTTCGTGCTGTTGTAAGTCTCTTTCTAGTTCTGCAAGCTCGTCCCACCCTTTGGCACTCCTCCGCTTATCTACTTTAGAACCTTTATCATATTTAATTTTCATTGAATTG
>Ga0098044_1001236_pt1 | contig 13445 bp, 12 predicted proteins | sample 10_taG_FD_75053 | JGI IMG/M metagenome (GOLD analysis project Ga0098044, IMG submission 75053) | Marine viral communities from the Subarctic Pacific Ocean - 10_ETSP_OMZ_AT15264 metaG | ecosystem: Environmental > Aquatic > Marine > Oceanic | place: Pacific Ocean | collected 2015-01-16 | reverse complement strand
CCACGAATGTGGTGGAAAGATTAAGATCAAAAACAAACTACCGCCTTTACGGGCACTTCATTTAATCGATATCAGTAAACGATAACTATGGCAAAACTAAACTCCGAAGAACGTAAGAGAGCCTTGGACTGGATTGTTCAAGTTAATAAGGATTTCGACAATCTTAACATGAGGTTAAGAAACAAATGGCTGGATTGGTACAGAATGTATCGTGTATTCACGAACCAAGAAAGACTACCCGGTCAATCAAATATTTTCATTCCGAAGATTTTTGAAATCATTGAGAAGAAAGTACCACCAGTAATAGCTAAAGATCCTAAGTTTATCGTTACTCCCAGGACTAACGAGGCAACGGCTTATGTAGGGGCTATTCGTGATACGCTGAACTTTTGGTGGGACGAAGATGAGATGCAAGAAAAATTAGAAACCTGGGTTAAAGACGCGTTTATATACGGGGTTGGTTTCTTGAAAGTGGACTGGTATCAGGAAACAAAGATCCAAACATCCGTTGAAGTCGAGATTGATGATGACGGGAATGTAGTAGAGAAGGAATATGAAGAGGAAGTTATTTCGTTTGAACGACCAACTGCAGATTTAGTTTCTATATTTGACATTAAGGTTGACCCAAGAGTTGCAGATTTTCAAGAAGGTGTGGGAGTTTTACAGACAATCGGAAACATGAGGTTCGGAGATTTGTTAAGATTAGACCCAGAGCAATACGATTTATCGCAGATTAAAGGGCTGAATCCAGAAGAGCTTCAAGACTCAGGGTTTACTAACACGCAAGAACAAGACCAGGAATGGGACAAGGGAATAAGTAATGTAAGTGAAAAGATTGACAAAAACAAGATTACATTGCAGGAGTATTGGGGACGATTTTCTAAAAGCGGGAAGGCTAAGGACGAAAGAGAATATGTGCTTACGGCTGTGGTCGTTGGCGGTGATCCACGTTACATCATAAGGTGTGAGGTAAATGAACTTGGGTTTAGACCTTTTGTAAAAATGGACGATAGAAAAATCAGAGGAGAATTTTATTCTGTAGGAGAAGTTGAACCGTTAGAAGGTTTGCAAGTTGAGTACAATAATTTAAGAAACGCAAGAATTGATTTCAATAATGCTGTTAATTTCCCTGAATGGATCTACAATATAAATGCAGGGATTAATCCTGCCAACTTAATTCATAGGCCAAACAATATTATACCGGTTGACTTGCCTTTAGGTTCAGATATTAGAGGAGTTATTAGGCCGGTAGAAAAGCCGATACAACCAATGAGCGGATACAATGAGGAAGCGCAACTCAATAGGGATTTCCAAACTGTATCACAGACTGTTGACTTTACTGATCGTGGTGGGTCGGCAGGATTTACAAATACTGCTCGTGGTATTCTAGCTAGAGACGCACAGGTTAATACACAAGTTAATAATATTGTTAAACATTTGGAGACTTCGATAGCAGAGCTTGGGGAAATGTGGCTTGCCTTAGCGGAAAGTTTCGCAGAAGAGTCAGAAGCTATGACGGTTAGAAGACCTAGAACTGAGCTGGATTTTGAAAAAGACAGGATTTCTTTAGAGGATGCTCCTGAGAAATTTACAAAAATAGATTTAGAAGTTTTGGGAGACGCGTTACATAACTATAAAGTAAAGATTGAATCAGGTTCAACTACTGCATATGACTCTAGAGGCAAAGCTCAAGACGCAATCAATATTGCTAACACCGCAGTTCAGTACGCAGCTGTTGGTGTACCGGTTAATTTAACAAAGATATTTAAGGATATATTAAGAGATTCATTCCAAAAAACTAATCCAGAATCTTATTTGGTAGAAACTCCGCAACAGGCAGGGGTAGAAAACATATTAGCGGAACAGATGGTAGGTGGCGGGATTCCGGAAGCAGGAAACGCTTTAAGGACGCAAGGAGCGCCTGTAACAAACAAGGCTCCGCTACAGCCGTCACAGCCTAGCAATTACTAACGTATATATATGAATATCACTCAATGGAAAGAAAGGATGCGAGTAGCAAAAGAGAGAAGGGTTATTGATAATATGCAGGAAAAGCTGGCTTTGGAGATGAACGATAAGGCGAAAAAAATAAGAGCCTTGTCTAGAACTCCGGGATGGAAACACCTAAACGAATACTTCGAGCATAAAGAAAAGCTCTTGAGGGATAAGTTAGAATTGTGTAGAAAGGAAGAGCTAATAGAAGTTCAATGTGAACTTAAGGCAGAGAAAGGTTTAAGGCGTTTTATTGAAAATGCAGTTAAGTGTGTTGACAACTAGTAGTGGCGTGAAACCTGTTTTAAACTCCTAGATAGGTTTCAATCTATTACTTAATCAAACACACATGTCAGAAGAAGAAAACTTGGAGTCAAACGACCAACCCGTAAAGGAGTCAGACCAACCAGAAGTAGATTCTAACGACGAGGAAGACAACCTCGACGAAGATCAACCTCAAGCAGAGGAATCAGACGAAGAGGAAAGTATCCCGCAGGAAGAGTTAAAGGCGGGATATATGCGTCAGTCAGACTACACTAAGAAGACGCAAGAGCTTGCAGAAATGCGTAAAGAAATTGAAGCTCTTAAAAAACAAACGACAGTTAAGCCAAAAGCAAAGCTTTCCCCTGAATACGAAAAAGCCAGACAAACTATGAGGAGTCTTGGATTTCTTAGTAAGGAAGACATGGCAGAAGAATTCAGGCGTATGGGCGCAAAGAAGGAAATGGCTAGTGATGCAAAACGGCTTAGTGTTTCAGAAGATATTATTGGAGCTGCTCGTCACTTACAAGCCAGTAAGGGGATGAAAGGTGAAACGATAAGTATTGACGACGCTGTCAACATTTTAGCTCAAGGGGCACGAACCAAGAAAGTTGTAAAACGAAAATCGGTTGGTGCTAAAGGGGGTGTTGCTTCCGCTCCTAAGAATGCAAGTAATCAGATTGAACTATCTGAGTTTAGAAAGCTTGATCCTACTTCGGATAAGTATTCGAAGGTGATAAAGGATTGGAGGGCTGGAAAACTCAAAATCATTAACAACTAATTATTATGAAGAATTACACATTTCTGGCTTCAGGAAACATAAGTGATGCAGATGGAACAACTCAGCTTACATACGTCGCCCCTAGAGCAGGGAGGTTACATATTGAAGAGTCTTCTATTATGTGGACAGAAGCAACAGGAACGCAAACAGGAACTCAGGGGGTTTTATCAATTGAGGTTGCTGGGACAGAATATGCTACTTTAGAGGCAGGGCAATCATTTGCTATTGGTACTGCGCAAGTTTATACCGTGGTTGACCATGCTGAGACAGAAGCTGGAAACCCTGTAGTTGACTTTGATGCAGGAGACAGTATTGAGCTTATAGTAAAAACACAAGCCGTAGGTGGTACAATTATTGGTGACTGTACAACTTTTTTAGCAATTACATTTGCCGTATAATTATTAACTAACATTAAACTAAACTATGCCTAATATAACAAACACTACTGCAGACGTTTTCTTGGCGGAAGTCTTCAGTAAAGAAGTGATCAGAGAAACAAACCCAAAATTAGTTTTAGCTAAACTCGTTAAAAGATTTGACGATGAAGCTAGAATGGGGAATGACTCTATCAGCGTGCCGTCAATTACAAACTTTGTGGCAAACGATAAGGTTTCTAATATCCCAGTTTCATTCCAAGCGAATACAGAAACTGATATTGTAATCTCAATCGACCAACACAAAGAAACATCTTTCTTATTGGAAGATATTACTGAGCTACAATCTAAACAAGATTTAATGGCTCACTACACAGACGCAGCATCTACTGCTATTGCAAGAGCAATTGATACTTCACTTGCAGCATTAGCTTTAGGTTTCTCAACAGCGACTGGTGTTTACAATACAGCTATTACTACTGACGTAGTTCTAAACTCAATTGAGTCTTTAGACCTTGCTGATTGTCCTGAAGATGACAGATCATTTGTTTTCAGATCAGACGTTAAAAGAGACCTATTAGATCTTGCAGCTTACACATCTAGCGATTTTGTAGGAGGAAAACCAACTGAATCTGGAAATATCGGTAGACTTTATGGTGTAGACACATTCATGTCTAACAACTTAGTGTTTACTGGTGGTACTAACAGAAACAACATGTTATTCCACAAAGATGCACTAGCATTAGCTATGGCTCAACAACCAAGAGCGCAAGCTGAATATTCTGTTTCTCAACTTGGACACGAACTAGTTGTAGATACAGTTTACGGAGTAAGAGAACTAAGAGATGACTTCGGAGTTTTAGTAAGAACTTAATAGTCTTTTCATATGGTGGGGATGTTCGAGTCCCTACCTATGAGAATATTATTTAACAAAATGTTATGAAAAAATTAGACACATCTACTGCTTGGGTTCAAAACTCAAAGGGAATGGTTTCAGCTGCACCACAATATTTAGCTGACTATTTCGTAGGAACTAGACCTGGTTGGAGGTATGCTTCACCAGAAGAAGTTTCTGCCGTCAAGCAATATCCTGCAGATATGGAGCTAACAGAGTTGGGAGTGAAAAGAAGAAAAAGAGCAGCTGAAGTTGCAGCTATTAAGGTTGAAAAAAAGGCAGAAGAAAAAGCAAAGCTAGACGCAGTAGAGGAGGAAACAAAAGGTCTCTCGTACAAAGAGTTGCAAGCTATAGCTAAAGAGAAAGGTGTTCCTAACTATTGGTCAAAGAAAAGCGAAACTTTAAAAGAAGAGCTAGGTATGCTATAATAAGGACAATTAGTTGGCGTGGATGGAAAGCTCGTCAAGTACTACATAATTAAAAATATAACCCAAAACCTATGACATTACCTTCTTCAAGACAGCAAAGAGAGTATGACAAGTTTGTTGAACGTGGTGATGGCCAAACAGCCATAGCAACTGACACTGAGGCTTATCACTTTTCTCAAACCTTAGCTGACGTAACAAATTCTCCAAACGGAACCTACGCATATTACCTTGATATGGCAGGTGCGAAATATATAGGAGTACAGTTTGAGAAAACTGGAGGTGTTGATTCAGCAACTCTTACGTTAGAAGCAACAATACAGGATGACGGAACAGCAGCAGCGGCAATTACAACCTGGCAAGATGTGACATTAACTTTTACTGGTGCCGCTAATTTTACTAGTGACGCCATACTTTTAATGGACACGCCTGTAGCTATTAAGTATTTAAAAATTCAAGTGGTTACAGCTGGAGGAAATAACGACGCAGATTACGCAATATATAGCAAGATCGTTTCTTAGGAACTTGTTCAACAATATTTAACCTACAATAATATGGCAGTAACTTTATCGTCAAAAGTTGGATTAATAACGTCACCTTTACAATCCGACATAGACTTAAACAACAAACAACTATATCAAACAGAGTTTGGTAATGGTAATTCTGGTGCAGCAATCGCAATAGATTATGCAGCTAACGGAAACGCACAAAACGTTACCTTAACAAATAATTGTGTTTTTACTTTTACGGATCCACCAGGAGCTTGTCACTTAACCCTTGTATGGTTTCAAGATGGAGTTGGGGGACATTCGGTTACTTGGCCTGCCATAGTAAAATGGCAAAGTGCTACAGAGCCAACATGGACAACTGGCGCAAGCGATATAAATATAGCGTTCTTTTATTATGATGGTGCGCGATATAACGGATCAGGATTGGTAGACGTTTCTTAAATAAAATAAAACATGGCGAATAAAATATTTAGTACAGCCGACACCCTTCTAACAGCTGCGGATAGCACGATGCGACATATGGGATGTCCTATTGAGGTAGAACCAGGATATATTTTGCAGTTTATCTGTCCTACTGATATAACATTTGCGACAATCGACTATGCGGTGGATGTTACAACGGGGGCTATAGGGGCAGAGACTGCTACTGCTATTGCGGGGATTAAACCTGAAAATAGCGGGCTTATCGCCACTAAGAGCGTGATGTTTGACGCAACACATATGTTGACAGTCTTTCAAGACGACACTAGCGGAAATGTAAATGCGATGATCTCTGAATGGGATGCAGTAGCACATTCACTTACTAGCAATACAGTTACCGACTTAGGAATTACTGGCGGTGGACTTCATGTGAATTTTGAACAGATTGATTCTACACATTATTTAATTAGTTATGATTCTGGAACAGATTTAATACAGCAGGTTATAGAAGTTAATGCTGGGACTTACGCAGTAAGTGCGGTGGGGACGCCTTTGACTACAGCAATGACCCAAGAAGCTCCACACTCCCATGTGGTACAGATCGACGCGACGCATTATTCAGTAAGTATTACCAAAAAAACACCGGGAACGAGTGGTTGGTTTATGATCGTTGAAGTTAACCTGGGTACTTGGGCTGTAACCACGGCAACTGCACTTACCGACTTAGGTTCAGGCGCTACAACTAATACTTGGTATACTAGTTATTACGTTAGTTTAGTTACTTGGACTTTTAAAGTATCGGCTACCAAGGTGGTTGTTTTTTATAGCACCCTGGATACAGAGTATTACACATGCTATAAGGTTATAGATATAAACACCGGAACCTGGGTGATTACGGTTGGAGCCTTACAATTATTTGGGGAAGCCAATTCTGGGACACTTGATCTTTTAACATCTTACGTAACACAGCCTGATCTTGCTGTAGCAGAGGCATATTTCAGTACTCATACAAGAATTTACCGGGGGCAGTCAGTATGGAAGATAGGTTTTGATGCAGCCAACAATATCGTCACGGTTCTTTCAAATGCTTTTAATACATGGATATATACTACATACGTCAAGTATTCGCCAATGGGCCAAGTAACAGAGCTTACCGGAGGAGACATCCTTGTTCTGACTTACAGACTTAATCAATCTGGTTACCCTCAGCTGCACTCTGTTTTCAATGCCGATGCACCAACGACGGCTGGTGCCATAGACCCAGTAGCGAGTGTGATAACTCCTGGTAATGGTAGCACCGCACAAACCTGGCCAGATGTTGTTGCTTTAGATTCTACGCATTTTATTTTATTAGGTGGTACATCTTCACCAGACTTCATAGTTTATGGAGTAGACGCTGCTGGACAAATAGAGCTTTTAGATGACAGCTTTGCTACAGGTTATTCATCCGCCGTATCTGGTATTAAACTCGATAGTACGCACGTATTGCTCTCAGATAATCAATATAAATTTAGAGTCGCGGAGCTTGATGTCAACTATGTTGGGAGTTGGTCAGCAGCAGAAACAACGTTATCCTCAGGAGGTAGCAGTAATTACTGTGGAGTGAAGATGTACATAGCCGGAGAAGACGCTAGTTATTATTATGTAATTGTTAATAGATTTTATGCGGGGAGTTATGTTACTGCGGTAAGTGTAGTGAGTGTCGATAAGGCAACATGGGTAGTTGCACAAGTAGGTAGTGACTTAACAGGAATGGGGAATTTTTCTTTGGGGTATGACATGACTCCAGTTGAGGGATATACGGATAAATGGGTATGTGTGTATAGTGAACAGATTTGGAGCAGCGAGTTAAAAGCGCGGGTAGTTGGGGTGAACGGATCTTTTGAGCCAGTTTTTGAAGGGGCTGAAGTTAATCTGTTGAGCGGTAGTTGGGGTGATAATGCAAATATACAAAGTGTTGATGCAACACATTTTATAATAACATATAATGACTCTTATGATGATGGATGGGCAGAAACCTTAGAGGTAAATGTTGGAACATGGGCGCTAAGTGCAGTGTCTGCAGCTGCATTTGAATTTGAGACAGGTAATTTATCAAAATATAAAACGCGTCTGGCTAAATTAGACAGTGAGCACGTCGCCCTGGTGTGGGGGAGTGGCTCCTCGGCGGATTATGTTAATTATGAAGTTTATGGCGTTCTTGGTGTTCTTGAAATGGACCCTGCGACTTATAATTGGTCAGTTTCTCAAAAAATAAAATTAGTAGGTTACTCAGGCTGGCGCTCTGCCTTGGGGCTTTTAGATGCTGATACTATTATATCTTCAACCGGGACAGCCAACGTAACCTCAAACTGGACAGCTAATGTTCAGCTATGGGACGTTGCTGCAGGATCTGTTACTCCTACTCAGGTTGTAATAACTTCTGCGGGAGTTGATTTTACAGCAGGAGCTTCTACTACGTTAGAAGTTGAGGTTCAAGATGCACTTGGTGCAGTTGACGCATCAGACAATACAACTCAAATAACATTTACTCCTACATCACAGGGACAAATAACTGGTGTAGTAACTGGTGTAAATATATCAGGAACAGGTGCGGTAGGTAATCCAAGAGTTGTACAGGTAACAGCAGGTGTAGCGGAAGTTACAATTGAAAACGTAACAATAGAGACTTTTGAAATAGCGATGACAAACGATGCAGGTTTAGCTAATCCAGCAAACGACTCGATAACTACAAGTGTAGGGCCAGCAACAAAGGTTGTGTTCACACAAGATCCAACATCAGCAGTAGCAGGTGTTAATTTTTCACCGACTATTACAGCGGCAATTCAGGACGCTTACAGCAATGTTGTTACTTCAACAGTGAATGTTGTGTTATCTATTAACACAGGAGTAGGTGTTTTGAATGGTACATTAACAGTAGCGGCAGTTGCAGGTGTAGCCACGTTCAGTGGTATTAACATTAACGAGGCAGGAAATTTTACCTTAGATGTTGATTCTGCAGGGCTAACTACTGATACTTCGCCTAACTTTACTATTAGTCCAGCAGCAGCGTCTGTGGCGGTTTTAACAACGCCAGCTCCAGACTTTACTGCGGGAGGAAGTTCTAATCAAACAATCCAAATACATGATGCATTTGGAAACTTAATATCAACAGACAGTACTACGCGGATTACATATACTCCAACATTAAGTGGAGCTGCAACTGCTGTGGTAGTGGGTACTAACATTTCTGGTACTGGTTTACCTGGAGATCCTAGAGTTGTAGAAGTAGCTGGTGGTATATCAACAATAACTTTAGCAGATACAGTAGCGGAAACATTCGAGGTTGCATTCGCTAATGACGGAGCCTTAGCTAATCCGGCAAACGATTCAATCATAGTTTCTGCAGCGGCAGCTACAAAGGTTAGCTTAACTGGAGCAGGTTCTGATTTTGTTGTTGGAGGTAGCACTACAGTTTCTGTACAAATACAAGATACATACAATAACTTAATCACGACAGACAGTACTACTCGAGTAACACTTACGCCTACTTTAGCCGGACAGATCTCAGGAGTAACTGTTGGTACTAATATATCTGGTACGGGATTACCTGGAGCAAACAGAGTCGTAGAGGTCGCAGGAGGAATAGCGGCTGTAACAGTAACTAACTTAGTAATACAGACATTTGAGATAGCGTTTATTAATGACGGGGGATATTCAAACCCTGCTAATGATTCGATTGATTCGTTAGCTGCTGTGGTGGATGGCCCTGGAGTTATGGTAGGATTTAATTTTTAAACACAACTTACTGTATGGAGGAGATATTAAAATATTTACCCACGATAGCTGGTGTGGTTGCGGTGATAGTTTGGTTGGTACGCATGGAGGGAAAAGTAAGCTACCTAGACAGCGAGGTTAAGGAAGTTAAGGACGATGTTAATAAAGTCCTTGAATTAAAACCACTGATCATCCAGATACAAAATGATATTAAGTGGATAAAAAAACTTATAGAAACTAAATTTTCTAATAAAAAATAATTATGACAGCACAAGAAGTTATAGACAATGCCAGGACGGATATGGCTATTGATCCAGGGAAAGAGATCTGGACAGACTCACAATTGCTTAGATATTTAAACGAGGCTGCGTCATTTCTTTATGCTAAGGCGAACTGGAAGTACGAGTTTGAAGATGGGACAGTTGCTCTATTGGTATTAAATCAGGCTAACTATGCGTTACCTGCTGACTTTAGAAGAATGTTATGGGTTAAGATTGTTGATGGTACTAAACCTGTTACATCTAATGAGACAGTTATTCCTATGGTAACTAATACTTTATCAGACTTTCAGCAGACAAGAGATATGGACGCTACAGGTGACGGCCCAAGCTTTGCCTATATAGAGGATGGAGATTTATATGTATGGCCTTTACCAAATGCTACAGCGGTAGCTACTTACAGTTTGAAATTTAAATACGTTAAGTATCCGGCAGAATTAACTGGAGTAGATACGCCAATCTTCCCAGCTGAATGGCATTTTATTTTAGGACATTATATAAGATACAGGGCATTTGCTAGTAAACCAGGAGGAAGTAATAAATCGTTTGCACAAGACGCTTTAAATGAATGGGAGCTTTGGAGTAAGAAAGCGATAGCGGACATGCTACATATACAAGACGAAAGACTTTCATATATTATGCCAACATTGCCATCTAACAATCCTAAATAATGTCCACGATTAGCATCTCTAACTTCACAGGGGGACTGAATACCGGAGAGGAGGAAACTATCCGGGACAATGAGCTAGCTGTTGCTAGGAATGTTTCCTATGACTACCAGGGAATGTTAGGAGTTAGACCTGGCCTTTTAAACTTTGGAGCTGAGATACCAGGTGTAGACGGGATTCATAGTATTTATTTCACAACGCTAACAACTGGAGTAAGGATCTTATTATGTACGGCAGGGACAGATGTTTATAGATATGACGAGGGAACAAGTACCTGGAACAGTATTCAGGCTGGATTAACAGACGGTTTAGATTTCAGCTTTATTACGTATAAGGATATTATTTATTGGTGTAATGGTACTGACGACTTTACTGGGTACGATGGAACTACAGTTACGACGTATCCTGCTGTAATTAAACCTAAATACATGGTGGTGCAGAATGATGTAGGTTATGCAGCTGGAGTTTCTACTGATCCTAGTACAGTATTTTATACGAATGCTAATCCAGCGTCTATACATGCAGACGGGTTTGCAAATGATGAGCCTATCAACCAGGATGAAGGAATTATAACGGGGCTTAAACCGTTAGGAGTTTTGGTTGTTGTAGGAAAAACTAAAGGGGTTTACTTATTAAATGTCTTTACAACTACACCAGAGATAGAAGCTTTAGATTTTGAGGGAGACGTAACGTCTCATAGAAGTATGGTTAGTGTGGAGAACAACATGTTATTCATGAGTACTAATGGAGTTTATTCTTTATCGCAAAGACAAGGAACTACAGGTTCTTACAGAGCTTATGCTTGGTCTGAGAACATTGAGAAAGATGTTAAGGCGATAGAAGATAAGACTTCAGTAGCTGCTGTTTATTTTCCCCGTACTAACAATGTTTTTATGAGCGTAGATTCTGGTGAGGTAAGTAGACCAGACAAGATGTTTTTATTGAACACTTTAGTTTCAATACCTGGGCAATACAAGTTTGCTTGGACAGAATATACTAACATTACAGCTAATGATTTTACTATTTACGAAGACGCTGATGGCGTAGAAAGATTACTGGTTGCTAATTCATTTGGTGGGCAGGTTGTAGAGATGGAGGGAGAGGATCAATATTCTGATAATGGTTTGGAAATAGGAACGATCATGAGGACAAAGACTTTTGACTTTGATGTTCCTCAAGCATATAAAGTATTTAGAGGATGTAACCTAACTGGTTATATAACAAGTAACGAGACAGTTACGTTTAAGGTAGACATAGATGGAGTAGAGACTTCTAAAACTTTCACAGGCGAGCCTTATGCCGTAGGAGACGATTCAGATCCATTCCCTCTAGGTGAAGAGGACCTAGCGATAGATCCGTTAGGAGGAGGCCCAGTAGCCTCAGATGGTTTAGACTTTTATATATTTACAAGCCGTCGTAGCTTTCAAAAGTATGGGCTTCGTATGACCGTGCAGGTTGAAACAACAAGTTTAAACTCTAGCATGAAGATGACGAAACTAACATTCCCAGTAGAGGCTATGGACGATACTATATTTCCAAATGATTTCATTGTAACGTAACCCAAACAAGACATGACAAACACAACATTAGCCCCATTAGAAAATGCTTATAAGACTGTTTTAACAGCTTCGATTGACGCTGTAACAACTACTATCATAGTAGATGTTGCTCCAAGCATTACGGTTCCAGCAGGGAAAAAGATTCCTGCGGTACTCGATCCCAAGAATAACTTTAGGGAAGTAGTTTTTATTACTGGTATTGCAGGCTCAACCTTAACAGTTGAAAGAGGAGGACCTGATTATGATGGTGGACCTAGTACAGCGAATGCGCATAGTGCTGGATCTACGATAGTAATAACAAATCCTTTTAATATATTTAAAGATTACGCAGACGCTATAGATAGTAAGTTAGATAGCGATGGAGGTAATCCAACAACAACCTGGGATTTAGATGTAGATGGTTCTAACTTTAGATTTAGATTAAGCGCAGGAGATATGTTGTTTACAGACGACAATCAAGCTGAGGTTTCGTTATCTACGTTAGCTGCTGCGGCAGGAGTAGATGATAAGGCGAAAGTTTCAGCAGTAGATACGACCAGTAGTTATCTGGCGACTAAATTAGTTGCCGGTGCTGGAGCTTCTTTAAATATTTTAAATCCAGCAGGGAACGAAACATTAGAAGTTGAGTTTGATTCAAGTGGCGCAGGTGTAGATGACCATGAAGCTTATACACCAGCTTTCTTAACAGGAGGGAACGCTCCAGAGGTAGTAGTAGCAGTATGGGATTCAGTAAGTGATGGTGAGTTCCAGATTACTATAGATGGTGTAGTTAGAAACGTGGCAGGTTTAGATTTCCAGACGCCAGCCGTACTTAGTATGGCCGATGTAGCAGCCGTGATACAGGTGGGGATACGAGCACTAACAGGTTCAACAGAAACATGTACTTGGAGTGGAGCAGCGTTTATAGTAAGTTCAGCTCTCACCACAGTTGCTTCAGCAATAACAGTTACTTCAACAGTAGCAGCTCCAGCAGGTACTGATATATCAGGAGCAGGAGCAGGAGCTTATATGGATTGTGATGCAGGTTCTACGGCAGTTATTACGGCAGCAGTTTTAGATCCAACAGCAGATGCAGGGAAGCTAGTTGTCTTAGCAGCTAGTGGGAATATAGGAGGAGCCTTGGTAGACGCGAACACTTTAGGATTAACTGCTAAAGGTTCACTTGCTACAGCTAGTGACGCAACAACAAAAGCAGAATTAACAGTAGGTTTAGACGGAGAATTTTTAAGTGCTGATTCAACAGCGCCTGGAGGTTTAGCTTGGGCCACAGCACCAGTTGAGTTTGTAGGTGTTGGAGGTACCGCACCAAAAAATATAAATTATCAATTAAATTATGCAGCACCCTCCTGGATAGAGGGTGGTATATCCGCTTCCACAGTTTGGCCAGCAGAGTATGAAGCAGCAAGCACCATAACCACTGGTTATGTCATGGGTGCAATAGGGCCAACTCTTGACATAACAAATGGAGACCAGATGAGATGGGATGATGTTTTTACTAGGCTAACAGTTGATTGGTGGATGGCTGCT
>Ga0098044_1001229_pt1 | contig 13468 bp, 9 predicted proteins | sample 10_taG_FD_75053 | JGI IMG/M metagenome (GOLD analysis project Ga0098044, IMG submission 75053) | Marine viral communities from the Subarctic Pacific Ocean - 10_ETSP_OMZ_AT15264 metaG | ecosystem: Environmental > Aquatic > Marine > Oceanic | place: Pacific Ocean | collected 2015-01-16 | reverse complement strand
AGTCATCTTGGTAAGCTGTCTGCCCATGCGCCTGTTCTGATTAACCAAATAACCAATGAAGGCTATTGTCGCTGTGAGGTCAGCGTACTGAGCAAGGACATCAGCTTCCAATCAGAATGCCGATGGATTGCATGATGCACACAACAGCAATGATGATTCCTTGCGCTTTGGAAATGTCGCTGCGAACAGCCTTAAGCTCTTGACGAATCACGCTCACCTCGGTTTCAAGCGTATCGGTTCTGTTGCCCAATACTGCTACGTCTGTTTCAAGCTGTCTAACACGCTGTTCCATCTACCCCCCTAAGGTAGCTTGCCGCGTAAATACCACGCTTTCTCACTGGTGGCAGCATCTGAAAAAGAATCGGCATCGAAATACAGAAGACAAATCTCCATCGTTTCGTTGTCTGGATTCTCGTTCTGAATAGAAGCGGCGCGTGTTTGTGTGCATTCAACCAATGCATATCGCGAATAGCTTGATGCCTTAGATGTGGTTCCCATGTCGACGCCAAACAACTCGCCAGCCTCTACATCTGAAACGATAGACGAGGCCGTGCTTGTAGTATTGCAATAGAAAAGAATAATACTCATGACTTCAGCGGCTCCCTGTTCTCAAGAGGTTGAATCAAGACTCGAATCCTTTTGATCTTTATCTGGGCAGCTTGTGATTGAGATAGGCTGTTCCCAAAGTAGAGCGCGATATGTAGGAACCTGTCGTTCGACCATCGGGTGAAGTTGTCACGCCAAGCAAACTCGCCCCACCCTCTTGAGAATGGAGTGTTAGCCGCGAATGCCATGCTCTGGGCTGTACATCGACTCCAGGTGCCGGTAGCCGCCTCGCTTCGCAAAGGTGCAGAAGCGAAAGTGATGGAATCGTTTGCGCCAGCACCTGCTGTGCTCTGCCCTTTCCACAAAGTACCGTGAGTGTTGAGTGTGGATGAGTACCGAGTCATGTGTCCGCTGCGATACATGTTGGTGGAGTTGCTTCCAGATGGAGCACCACCCAGATGCTTCTTCACTCCTGCACCACCCCAGTCCATGCTTGCTGAAATGCCAGCGGGTGAGCCGCTTTGGTCGGAAGAGTATGAAGCGAATCCTGCTACGCACATCATGCCGTATGCGTGAGATGATGCATGCCCACCACCATGGATTGGACCATCATCAGTATTGAAGAGAACCTCTACCTTCAGTTGTACCGCTTCAGGTTGAAAGATGTTCGCCCCTTGACCAGACGGTTGATCGATACCTGCTTCACTCCACCAGTCGATGTGCGCTGAACGGACCAGCATGACACCATTGCTGCCAGTAGCAGAAATCTGATAGTTGCGTGAGGTCTCAAACTTCACTTTGAGTTCATCACCATCCAAACCTACCGTGACATCAGTATTGTCTGCCTGTCCCTGCTTAATGACAGTCCACCCATCTGACGGATCCAAGGGCAACTCCGTCCAAGTTTTGTAGGGGTCCGAATCTCCGCCACCACCGCCAGCAGCAGGTGCTGGAATGGTTCTGCCTGAGGTTGGGCTTGGAATAGTGCGAGCCATCTAAGCCACCTTCTCAATATCAAGACGGGCAATGTAAGTGTTGGTTCCAGTGTCGGGAACAACCGAGATGAACAAGGAGCCAACGCCTGGGCTCGTTTCTGGAACCTCGTAGAAAACGCTCTCTTCATTATCAATAGAAGCGGCAGTAGCATAAGCAATAGCAATGTCTGCTCCTGTGCCTCCTGTTGCTTCAAGAACCTGGACTACAGCAGTGGTTGCTCCTCCAGCAGTCTTGGATACTCGAATCCTTTTGATTATTCCGCGAGGAGGAACACTCATTGTGATCTCTGAGGCTGAAGACGAAGTAACAGCCGCCTCTGCTCCGGTTGCTCTGGCGTAGACGGGGATTGTATTCATGTTGGGTACTCCAAGTGATGTCTATTTATACTGTTTACGGGTAAAGAAGTCCATTAGTAGGATGTCTTACGCATTCCTTCCTCAAGCTCTCTTGCGTATTGTCTTGCAAGACTGTCGGTTAGTGCCCGTGCATCCTTGTAAGAAGCGACACTGCCACCAAGCCAGAACATTGGCCCACCCTCAGCGCCTTTTGCAAAATCAATATCATCAGGTTCAACACCAACACTGGCAAGCATCCTTGGATAATCTCGCATGTTTCTGTTGACGCCAGTCACAAGAAGACCGAGTTGGAAAGCCTTGAATAGTTGATTGCTTGAACTGTCAGCAAACTGGTATTGGCTCCCCTTGTACGTGCCGATGTCTGGGCGCATCTTGTCTGGAGCAACCCTCTTCAGGTCGAACATTCCAAACAACAAGTCGCTTGCACCAAGGGCATCGAACGCTGCGATGTACTCGATAGGCATGTATCCATCAGGGGCAGAGCTATCTCCCTTCAATGAACCAAGATCAAATAGTTGCTGGATTCGAGGATCACTAAGAATGCCCTCTCCCAGTTTCTCAACCATCCCACCAATGCCAACACTACTTCTTAGCTTGGAGTCGAACACCATAGATCCGGTGTTGATCAAAGATGAGAAGGAGTCCGCAAATGGAATGCCCGGACCTACTGCTTTGGCATGATACTCCCTGAACTTCTTGCCACCCATGGTCCAGAACCGAGTCTTCAACCAGTCAGGTTGGAGCACCCACTCCTCCATGCTCTCCCTTTGAACATTGATGAAGTTCATTTGTCGAGCCATGTTGTTCAGCGCCCTACCATCACGAACAAACGCCTTCATGGTTTCAACCATCATGTTGTATCGGAACCCAACAAAGGCCATGTTCTTAGCAAAGTGTTGCCGGAACCACGGAGGAATAGAACCATAGTCAAGAAGCGATGAGCGAGCCAAAGCAGCGGCATCCTTCTCTCGAAGACCACGCTTCAAAGCCTCGGCAAAGACAGCCTCTCTTTGGAGGTTGTCCATCTCCTCAGCCACCATTGTCCAAACATTGCGCTTGTCAGGACGAAGGAACTCTCCCCACTGAAAACTACCAGGGGCAGACTTATCAACAAACCTACTCATCTTGCTGATGTCTTTACCATCAGGGCCAAGCTTAATCTGACGCATCACATCTTGATAAGAATCGAAACCGAACTCAAACGAAACCTGAGAGAATCGAACGTTCTGTTTAGCGACAGCCTCTTCAAACATGCCCTTGGTCCAAACAACACCATCAGCAGCAGTAAACATCACCGCAGTGTCGTCAGCCGTGTACAGCATCTTAACAGGATCATAGGCTTTATCAGCAGGAACAAGGCCCGCTCTTCTAAAGGCACGCACGAAAGAGGAAGCGACAGCACTGGGTGTCTTGAGTGCAACCGTCAGCGCATACTCAGGGGCTGTTATCGCTGTGATGAATGGGTTTGTTAGTGCGTTTGTGCCAAGGAACCGGCTGTTAGGAAGAGGAAATCCACCAAGGATTCCGGTGATCGTTGTCTTCCTTGTAGTTGATAGGGCCTCACCAATAAAGGCGAACGCTTTTCTTTCAGAAGGACGAAGCCTTTCGACCTGCTCTAAGATTTGATTGCGCTTCATTGAGTCGCCAAGACCCCTGGCAACCTCGGCAAGACGGCTGTCAAACCAGACCATTCCGTCGCCAAACTTCTGAGGGCCAAGGCTTCCTAACCCTGGGGCTTTCTGCAACTTGCCAGGTACACCGCTCTGATATGAACGAACACCAATGGCTTCAAAGTGAGCACGGACAGTTACCATGTCTACGTTGGCCACCGCTTGAAGATAAGCAGGAACAACAAGACGCATGATGTCTTCAACCTCATCAGGGTTTGTGCTCTTAATGATGTTTCTTATCCCCTCAATAGAAGGGTCATAAGCTTGAAGGTTTGTTGCACTCTTACCAACAACGCCAGCAATACTGCCTTTTGCCGCATCATATATACGATTCAAATCGTCAAGCGTAGCCAAGTCGCCGTGAGTGTATAGGTGCCTCACAACAGCATTAGCAATGGATTGCCTGTGTGCTTTATTTGTATCAAGAGCCCGGCCTACATTGCTCGAAATGCTCTCAACAACCTCAAAGTCTACACCGTTCTCCAACGCAAGTAGCTTGAACATCTCAAGCCTTGCCTGCTTGTCTGCCGAACTCGGAACAGTCATGACAATAGAGGGGTAGTTCTCGATCAGCTTTGCTGTAGCCGTATCGTACACATCGTCTGCTATACGCAGTGTGACATACGCAGCCATTGCCGCAGTGATGTCATCCGTCTTTGTGATTCCAATACCCGCAAAGCGCTGAGTCTTGAGGGCACTGTTGTCCAACAAGGCCAAGCCTTCGGAGCCCTTTACAAGCCTAATCTCTTCACGAACCGCTGTGATTGCTGTCCGAAACCCATCGACAGTAACGACCACCTTACCGTTGGCATCTTTAGGAAGGTCTATTTTCTTGAGAAGGTTGTGGAGATCATCGTTGTTTGTGAACCAATCTGTAAGGCTCACCTTGCCGGGACGAAAGAAGATGTTGAGAAGGTTCTGATAGGCAAGAATGCTGTCTTCACCCGAAACTCTTTGCAGCACACTATTCATGGCTTGATCTGGGCTACGCCTCGATGGTTTTACCTTTGAAAGCGCCCACGCGCTGGTCTTTTGCCTGTATTTTAGACCAGATAAATCGGACGATAGCAAGTTGTCTGTAAGGCGAATAATCTCAGACAAGGCGTTCTCTTGCCCGGCAGGAATGTTAAGCAGTCTTCTCAAAGAAGAGACAAACCTACTGAATAAAGACTCACCAGAATCAACCTTTATTGTTTTCAAGAAGTCTTGAAACTCTTTATTGGTTAGACCCCAGGCAACAAGTTCATCGATGCTGTCGATGGCGTAATAGTTTCCAGGAAGATCTTCTCTCTTTATGCCACTGGCATGCAGCCTGTCCCATTCTTTGTCAACATGTCTTGCTACTGCTCTCAAGCCAAGGTACGCATCGGTCAGTTGAGTTCCCTTGTTGACGACTTTCCTCGCGTCCCCCATCCTCCTCATTGTCGCGGCATGCAGGAGTTCATGAACGATTGTCTCTGCGTTCATACCAGACCAACGGGGGCCCAGGTCGGAACTCCTAATCCAGACAACTGCTCTGAGGTGTGAGTCTGGAGAGGCACTTCCCGGTAGAATCGCCATACCCCTGGCGCTACCATTTGCAATGGGGCCGGGACCGTAAACCCCCTTCTTCATTATCCTTACTTCAACGTCATCAAGAAATGGCTTGATCCTGTTTAGGATAGCCGCATAACTCACATCGTCTACATTCTTCGCAAGCCACTCACAGAGGGCCTTGCCTGTTGCAAGGCTTTCAAGTTTAGACTCAAGCTGAGCATCGTCAACGCCCCTTATGCCTGTTTCTCTGATGGGATGGAGGTCTTTGCTCCCCCCCTTAACCGCCATGCTTAGCTGGGTGCCTTCTTCAAACCCCCTATTGGCTTCCCGAATCATGTTTTCGGCTTGTCGAACAGCGTTGTTCAGTTCGTTGACAGTTTCAACATTCCAGTCTTTCAACCACTGGGGGCTGTCCGCTTTGAATGCTTTCGGTGTTGGCCTGAAGATGTCTCTCTTTCTCTTCTGGCCTGTAGTAGAAACTACGAATCGATAATCACTGTCTCCTCTGAATAAAGCTCGCGTACCCTTTGCGATGTCTTCGGCGTACCTGGCTACAGTCAAAGCCCTCATGGTGCTACTACCAGCAGCACGAGAAGCCGCCAAGTCCATTGGATCCTGAACAGCGAACGCGCCCTTAACAGTGGACAAGTTCTCCATGACCACGGTTTCTTTAGCTAAATCAGTAAGTTGCAAGTAGTGCTTTTGTGGAACCATCCCTGTGGTTTTGACATCTTCGATAAGCTTGCGAACAGAAGGGGCCAGCTCTGTGTTTGAGTAGCCACGGAGAGCAGCGTCTGCTACCTCTTTGGGATTCTCGAACTTGAAGAAAGCCTCACCATCTTTCTTGATGTGCTTACCCTTGATGACCTTGCCAAAAGCCTTGGTAATCTTGTCCTGATTTGCAAGCCACGTACCACGACGAACAATAAGATTGGGGGCAGCAAACACAAAGTTATTAGGGATGTGGTTGGCAACAAGCTTGCGAACGTCGTTCTTCACTAAACCCTGGACAATGTTGAGAGCCAACACGTCATGCGGAATACTTGGGTCTTTGAATGATAGAGCAACAGAAGCATCAATCTCAGCAAGCAAACGCTTTCCTGATTTGGTCTTCTTCAAGTCGTTCACCTTCTTAATGAACTTCTTGCCGTCCAGTTTCTGAAGAGAGCGAAGATCTCTTAGGCCCGACCAACCTGTCTGAAGAGCAACAGCCAACGGATTGGTTTCCGTAATCTCTGGGAAGACCTTCTTAAGACTGGAGAAGTCGTCTCCAGTAGTCATCAGCTTCTTAGATAAGTCAGCAGCCATCTTATCAATGAAGACATCTGGTGCCTCCACCGCAAGCTTTAGCGGACTCTTAGGTGGTACATCGAGACCGTAATCTTTATACGCTTGTCGTCTGAACTGGCGTAATACCAAAGCATCAGTCAGTGAATCAGTGGTGCTTGCGGACGCCCTGATTGCCTCAGCCACATCTGCAACGGTATCGAACTTTGCTGCTTCTGCTATTGATCTTGTCGCTCTTGCTGTTCCTTGTGTCACTTTCCTTGTAGCCGAGAAAGGAAGCTTGGCTGTTTGAAGTGGAACCACAACTTCAAGGCCAATGCCCCAAAGCTCATCCCAATAGTGAGGCAAGACCCCGGCATTCTGCGCGATTCGTGTCGCCTCTAAGTTGCCAAAGTCCGAGTGAAGCATCTCGCCACGAGCATGGGACAAAGCAAAGTCCCGTAGAATAGAGCCCGTGTTCATGTTGGTATCAAGGTTGTAACCATGACCTAAGAAGGAACCACTTAGAAAGGCGCCTGCTTTACCAAGAAGGTCGCCCTCGGCAAGTTGCTTGTCCTGCCACTCAGACAACTTGTACATAGGGTCGTTCTTGTCATAAGGGTCACCCGTCTCAGGGTTTCTATCCCAAGTAGTGGCCCTTACAATAGGGTAGTACACAGCCCTCGGTATAAGGCCAACATCACGAACGGCTGCACTCAACCACGTCTCGGATACCTCACGGGTATCTGGATCGTAGTCGTGCCAGTTGCTGTAAAAGAATCCACCAGCGATATCCTTAACGCTGGCATCCCACCAGTTATCGGTGTTGCGATACCTGTCGTGCATCTTGCGGATAGCACCGGACTTCATTGAGGGGACAAGAGACACCCCGTCTACTTTTACATCTCCCAAGTCTTCAAACACTAAGGGTACAATGTAGTTGTAGATTGCATCAGCACGGGACTGAGCTTCACTCTCTATCTTCTTCTTGTCTTCTTTAGACAGGTCTTCTTCGGAAGTGAGGCCCCTATCTTTGAGAACCGCGCTCTTCATCTTGTTGTACCAATCAGAATGAAGTTCACGCAGGCGCTGAGCCATGAGTGGTGCCTTCTTCTCATTGACAAAATTAGTGAAAGCTTCAGGAGTAATCGAGAAGTCTAAGCCCTGCTCCTTAGCCATGCCTTTAGCATCAACCAAAGACTGAGTTACAACCTGCTTTCTCAGGCGCATAATCTCTTCATTGGGGATACCGAGATTATCTAATCTGTCTTGTCGCCCTACCTTGACCTTCTGAGGGCCGAGAGATTTAGTGAAAGCAGTCCATGCCGACTTTGCTTCAAGGATGTCCTGTTCGGATGAGGAAGAAACAGCTTGTCCCTCCACCGTTGTCCCAGACCTTTTCTTCTCTCGCAAGGAAGCGATGCGCCTGCTGGCCTCTTCTCTTGCTTCTAATGGGCTCATTCCCTCATTGATTTGCAGATCATTGGCGAGAGACTTTATGCTCTGTGCCTCAGTCCTTCCTATCCTGGCCTCACTGATAGGTGGCCTTCTCCTTGAGAGTGGTGTGACCTCTTCCTCATCTGTTGCAGTAGAGTAGACAGGCGCTGTCAGATAGCTCTGAGCTACCTCGAATGAAACCTCATTTCCCACACCATATTGAGAATCATAATAGTCCAGCACTTCCAAAGCATCTGGTGGAAGAGATGAACGAATGTCTTCGGATATGGTGTACTCGCCTGTTGCCATTAGTCATAGCCCAGTTGTTCTTTCGCCTTTTGACTCTTCTCAAACTCAGCCTCTCCAGACTTTGTAAGGCTTTCAGCAAAGCCCTCAGCTTCTAAAACCTTGATAAGGTTCTCCCCAATCAAATCCTCATCTGAAATGGAATCATCCCTTTTAAGCATGGGCATAAAGTCATCAAGACCGAGTGTCAATATCTCACGCATAGCTTTTAGCTGTGGCGTCTTCGGTTTAGCAAGATCCCCTGAGAGCTTCTTGATACCACCCGGTACACCAGAGAAGCCTTCTGTAAGATAAGTTCCCGCTCGGAGCTTCTGACCTTGAAGGTTTTTAAAGTCCATCAACAGTTCGGGCTTTTCAGCAAGATACTTGTTTAGGTTAATAGAGAGATCGTTGATGTCCATTGCGGGTTTACCGCCAACAGTTTTCTTTCCTGTAGCCTTCGTCATAGTAGCAAGGTCAGCATCTGGATACTGATTCTCTATTATGTCAAACAGCATTCTTTGATATGCCAAAGTTGCCAACTGTTGCTTGGCCTTGAAGGTAGCATCCTTTCCATACCCAAACTTTATTGAGTCAGGCAGTTTAGAAGCTCTGGGGACTTTGTTTGCTAACTTTGCAGCAGCACCTGGGTCGAGCATTTCGAGCTTCTTTAAGGAAGCTTTGTTCTTCTCGTACAGAGCATCTATTTCTGATCGCACGCCGCCCGCTTGAACCTTTCCGTATTTATTCATATATTCGGAGTTGCCAAGGTTTATCAGGTCACCGTACTTGCCTGAAGAAATCCTTCTCAAGACCTCTTGCTGGTTTTTATTAAGGCCAAACAAGGTTGCGCGGTGTTTGTTTCTCTCCTGTTTGGTCATGACCTTAGCGTCTTCAACACCCACGGGAAGCTCGACTTTCTCCTTGTCTGCCTCTTTGGCTCTTTTCCTTCTGCTCTTTCTATCGGAAGGAATGCCTTGTTCTTCCTCTACAGTAACAACAGCCTCCTCAACCACCGGGAACTCACCTTGCTTCTGCATGGTGTAGAACTCAAGGGCCTCCATGAGCATGTTCTCTCTTTGAGCGTTACCCACTTTCGCAGCATTAGGAAGCTGGTTGACCATTGCTCTTGCTTTTACAACAAGGTCTTCATAGTCATTGAAGCCTCCAGACTTAGCCATCTGAGCAATCTGACTACCTACAGACCAAATCTCCTCGCTAATACCAGGCGGTTTGTTTAGGCCATGCTTCTCAAAAGAGGAAAGTCCATAGCCTGTGGCCCTACGCAATAGGCGCATGTTGGTGCTCATTGCACCCAACTCATCATCAATCGTCTTCTGCTCCGAGATGTATGCGTCCGTATCTGCAACAAAGGAGGCAGTCTCAGCCATTTGGTCTTTGACCTGACCACCGTACTGAATAGCACCAAGCAGTCCACGACCAGCAAACGGAACACCACGGCCACGGTCAACACCCTCAGCCAAGATTCTTTCAGCCTCGGCATCTACGTTGCCAACGCGCTTGGCTTCTGCCTGAGCAATCTTCGCTTGTAGATCAGCACGCTGGGCCATCATGTTCTGCGCTTCAAGCATGGGCATAAAGTCATCTAAGGCAAACCCATCTTTCAAGAGTTGGTCTGTTAGAATGTTTCCAATCTTAACACCAGGCGCAGAAGCCTTGGAGCTTACAGCCCGCGCCTTATTTCTCTTGGCAGTGTCATAAAACTTCTCGTTAAGAAGAGCAGATGGTGCGCCCGTAATCTTGGAGATGGCCATATTGATTGCCTGTTCTGGCACTCCGAACCTATTAGCCTCAACAAGCGCCCTCCTCATTCCCATTGAGAATGCGAGGTTACCATCTGGGCTTTCTTTACCAGCCTTCCTTCCATATCCAGCACCTGACTGGAGAGCGTTTGTAAATGACGAATCACCCAGAAGCTGCTCCGCTATCGCATCAGCTTGTGCTTTAGTGTTCTTGGTCTTGGATGCGCCCTCTAAAACGGTAGCAAGGGTAAGCCCACTCTCAGCACCCGCACCGGCAGTGGCCTTTGCTGCCTTCTCTTCAACCTTAGAGTAGGTCTTGCTAATAACCGACGAAGCACTGCGGACACCTCTTCTGGCGTCCTTCTTCCGTTGGTGTTGAAACTTCATCTGACTAAGAAGAAGCTTTCTTTCGTCGCGATCAACCTTGCCACCAAGGTCAACCCAAGAACGAATGTCATCGTCCAAAGACTTCTTGGTGTCCATTAGGTATTTTAGATAAGCGTCATTGCTCTTCTGTTGTTTGACCAAGGACTCCTTGGCTTCTGAAAGATCCTTCTCAATATACTGAGTAGTTCTACCAAGATATAGGTCCGCAAAACTTTGAGCGTTATTGGCCATACACACCCCCTACACTATTAGCTACCGTGTCTAAGATTTGGCGCAGTTTAACAGGGTCGTTTTGAACCTGAAGCATAAGAGCCTCAATCATTTCAGGCGGCTGTCCCGTTCTCATAAGCGCCGCCTCGGCAGCTTCTTTCAACATAAGGCCCTCTACTGTTGGTTGCCCAACAATCGCTTTCTGCTTCGGCTTAGCAGTTCCTGGTGCTGGAACAGAACCGGGAGAATCACCGAGGCTTGCTGAGATGGCTGTCTGTGTTTTGCCACCATACGTAGCCTCCCTTCTCTTCTGGTTTCGTTCAGCGGCTACCTTCTTATCTTCTGCTGCTTTTCTGGCTCTCTGGTCACGAACATCTTCCGCTTGCTTCTGAAGCATTTCCGCTTCTCTAAACCCACCGATAGTAGAGGCCGTAGTCCCTAAAGCATCCATCATTGCAGCGCGTTCTTCTGCTGCCCTCTTTTGTTCAAGCTGACCAAGAATCTGAAGCTCTCTCTCTTCTGCACGACGCTGGGCGACATCAGCCTCTTCAACTCGTTGTCGAGCCTCGGCCATTTCCCGACGCTGCTGTGAAGCCTCTTCTTGTCCTGCACGCATAGCAGCACCCGCACCAACACCCGTAGTGGCCAGTAGACCCGCCTGCTGTGCTCTTTGTGCTCTCTGCTGTTGGCTCAACGCACCCTGCGCTTGGCCTAATGCAACATTCATTTCTTGATCAGTAAGTCCCAGTTGACCCAACTCTTGACGACGCATGAGTTCTTCCATGCGTTCACGTTGTAGAGTCTCGCCCTCGGTTTCCCCTCCGGCTATGGCACCACCAATAGCACCAATGCCAGCACCTACAGCAGCACCGGGAAGCCCGAATGCGGCTCCGCCAACTGCTGCTCCTTGAGAGCCATACGCCAGCGCATCGTCTAATCTACTTGCCATAAATCCTACCTGTAAAAAGCCTCAAGGCTTACTGACCAATGTGTGAGAAAACTATGCCTTCCTGATGTTGTTCCTCTAATACCAATGGTGTGATCACCAGCAGCAAGGTTCTTAGAAATAAAGAAGCCAGACCAAACATTCTGGTAGTGAGGAATCCAGAAATCACTATCTTGAAAGTTGTTTGTATCAATAATGTGGTTGGTGGCGCACTGTGTTTGAAGGGCCTGCACGCCATCAACAAACAATGTAGCGAAGGTAGTAGCAGGAGAAACAAGACCGTTCACACTTGGTGTGTGAGGATACGCAGAAAACTGAAACATCACATCCGCAGCAGCGGTGAGATGAAAGTCTATTGTAGAGTTTGGAAAAGGAACAAGGTCAGGGTTTGTCTTGTTGTTTCTACCTGTTGGCCCATCTCCAACAAAAGACATCTCAGCAGGGTCTGCAACACGCCCACCATTCAAACCACTCACAAAGGAGTGCATATTTACAATCGTATTGTAATGGCCTCGCATAATGTGCTTGGATTGGACCCAACCATCTACTGCCAAGTCTGTAGAAGCAACAGCGCCATCCACATACTTGTTCATAGCATCAAGATTTTCCTGAACATCGGCAGCGGAAATAACTGTGCCAGCACCAAATGAGTTCGGTGGAGTGTATCCCATTTAGCTATCTCCCCTCATTACAACGATGCCAAGCTGACCATTAGATAGAGTAAAGTTGAATGTTGATCCAGACTGAGGAATATCCAGATAAGCAGTTGCATATCTACCAGCAGCCCAAGTTGGAACATACAACTGCCTATTCCCAGAACCATCCCCTTGGTAAACCATAGGGCCACGTCCATACAGACGAATGCCATAAACAGTGTAGTTTGTGGTGGCTACGTGGCTCCATGTACCATGAACCATGCGGGTGGTGTTTCCACCAAACCGCGACGCACCACCACCTGTTCCAGTTCCCTCTAAAGATACAAAAGAAACAGCGTCAGTTCTGGACGTATTGTTGTCAATCGTAACTCCAGCACCGGGACCAAAGTTAGTCAACAAGTCCTCCTCGTTCGGAAGAACCTGCATTGCTCCACCACCTGTCAACTGCCAAGTAGGGAAGAACAAAAGACCAATACCATCAGCAGGATTGTTCTGCCTGTTAGCATCAGCAGCGTTGTCACTACCCGCAGATGTATAGGTTGTATCTGTGTGTGATTTCAAATAAATCGTATAGTGAATGCGAATCAAATCGCCTGTACTGATTGCCAAGTATCCACCAGTCAAGCCGGTAAAGTTCAGTACAAGATCAGGAGGCCCGTTAACTGCGAACTCTTGCGTACCATTCTGACCAGTGTACACAGTATCAACAATCGCGCCTGAGTTCAGGTTATCGGCCACGTCCATGTAAACCAAAGGCTCCATTCGTCCCGTGGAATACGCATGAGGAGCCAACTGCCTTCTATCAATACCCTCAGATCGAACATTTTCTTCGTTCAATGCGCCTGTTGCAGTGGCAGTTTGAACAGCGGTAAATCCGGCATTAGTTGCTGCCACACTTGTGGCGTCACCAGCTTCGACATTGGTCGTAGTAATCTTAGCCATTAGCGATACCTATTGATGACTGTGAGTTGTCCACCGTCATAGTAAAACACAGGTTGAGTGATCGTGGTTGCTCCACTCGGAAAAGAACCGGGCCAAGAAGCAAACCGCCACCTCAAAGCAATATCGTGCTTGCCGGTAGATATTGGCACATCACCAACCAAATGAATCTGTCCCACATTTTGGTAGTGCTTACCGCCAGTAATAACCGGGGTGCCATCTAAAGTAATCTGAAACTGGCACCAAATCTGACAGTGCTTTTCATTTGTGTTTCTTGCAGACGATGCGGTGGCTACGTGATTTCTCAACCAATACCAACCGTTGTATTCGATGTGAAGCATTCCTTCTTGGAAGATTTCATTGGTTATCTTCTCGGCTTCATTGGTTCTCCAACCACCAGAATATCTATTGTAGTTGAACGCACGAACAGACTGAGGAATAAGGGTGGACCCATCTGTGAATATGGCATTGGAGT
>Ga0098044_1001218_pt1 | contig 13524 bp, 14 predicted proteins | sample 10_taG_FD_75053 | JGI IMG/M metagenome (GOLD analysis project Ga0098044, IMG submission 75053) | Marine viral communities from the Subarctic Pacific Ocean - 10_ETSP_OMZ_AT15264 metaG | ecosystem: Environmental > Aquatic > Marine > Oceanic | place: Pacific Ocean | collected 2015-01-16 | reverse complement strand
TGTACGGCGGCAGTAACCGGCTCAAAACTGCTTCCTTACGCTCCTGTGAAAATCGCGCCACTCATATTCTCAATCCGCCCATCTGGTAAAAGTAGATGGTGTCAACTATCCTGCCAGAGCGGGAGTATGGCGGCATGGACACCTCAATGATGAAGAGAATGAAAGAGCTTGAGCAGGAAAATGCCAGACTCAAGCGGATGTATGCCGAGGAGAAGCTTAAAGCCGAGATCGTGACCGAGGCACTTGAAAAAAAGTGGTAAAGCCATCTCAGCGCAAGGAGATGGCGCAAAGGGCCGTTAGGGATAAAGGGATGAGCATACGCCTGGCCTGTCGAGCATTTGCTATCTCTGAGACTTGTTACCGTTATCAGGCCAAGCTCAGTGGCGATAATGCCTTAATTGCCGACTGGTTACTTAGATTGACGAGTACGAATCGACGCTGGGGCTTCGGGCTGTGCTTTCTGTATTTGCGTAACGTCAAAGGCTTTCAGTATAACCACAAACGTGTATATCGCCTCTACAGAGAGTTGGAACTGAACCTGCGAATCAGGCCAAAACGACGTCTGAAACGTGATAAGCCTGATCCACTGGCCGTGCCACGGCAGATCAATGAGGTCTGGTCGATTGATTTTATGCACGATGCATTAAGCAGTGGTACCACGTTCCGCACATTCAATGTGCTGGATGATTACAACCGCGAAGGGCTAGGTATTGAGGTCGACTTAAGCTTACCCTCTCAGCGTATTACCAGGGCACTTGATCAGATCATTGAGTGGCGTGGAAAACCAAAGGTGATACGCTGTGATAATGGCAGTGAGATGTGTAGCGGACAGTTTCAACACTGGGCAAGCAGGCGTGGCATCAGGTTGCTGTTTATCCAGCCAGGCAAGCCAACACAGAATGCCTATGTTGAACGGTTTAACCGCACAGTTCGTCACGAATGGTTGGACATGCACCTGTTCGAGTCGATCGCTCAAGCTCAAGAAACGGCGACACGATGGCTGTGGCGTTACAACAATGAACGGCCTAATATGGCATTGGGAGGAATCACCCCAAAACAGAAGCTGGCCTTGGCCGCTTGATGTCTACTCTCGAGTGCATTTAAAAATGGGGGGATTACACGTTCACTCGGCAGAGACAGATCAACATCAATACCCAAGCCTTCTCGATTGTAATCATCAATCACATTGAAGGTGCGAATACTGCGACCATCCATGAGCGTGTCGCTCATAAAGTCCATAGACCACACCTGGTTGGCCGTGGTTGGAACACTCAGCGCATCGGGTTTGTCACGCTTGATTCGTCGTCTGGGCTTGATTCTCAAGTTCAACTCCAGCTCACGGTAAATGCGGTACACACGCTTATGATTCCAGAGAAAGCCACGCACATTACGCAAATGTAGAAAGCACAGCCCGAAGCCCCAACGCTTGTTGGCGGTAGTGAGCCGCAGCAACCAATCTGCGATCACGGCATTCTCCGAGTTCAGTTTCGGCTCGTAGTGGTAGCACGACTCGCTGACGCTCACGCACAAACAAGCAAAACGGATGCTCACCTTGCGGCGTTTAACAATCTCCATAGCCACCTCACGGCGTTGAGATGGCTTCAGTACTTTCCCTCAATGACTTCCTGACGAATCTCGGCCTTGAGCTTCTCCTCGGCGTACATCTTTTTCAACCGCCGGTTTTCTTCCTCCAGTTCCTTCATCCGCTTCATCAGCGAGGCGTCCATACCGCCGAACTTGGCTCGCCACTTATAAAAAGCAGCGCTGCTCATGCCGTGCTCACGGCACAGCTCAGGGACCGGGACACCAGACTCGGCTTGTTTGAGGATTGCCAGTATCTGGTTATCTGTAAATCGTGACTTTCTCATAGAAAACTCCTTGTGCTAAGTTTATCGGAATTTTCTACTTATAACTGCTCCGGATTTTAGGGGGGATTACAGGAGAGGCATATGTACACGCTTGCATTATTATTAGGTAAAAGAATTAGGCAAAAGAGGAAGTCGCTGGGTATGTCCCAAGAGCGCTTGGCATTTGCATGCGGGCTTGATCGGAGTTATATGGGTAGGATTGAACGAGGAGAAGTAAATATTACTGTTGTTTCTTTATATCAAATTGCCAGTGCACTTAACTGCTCTTCTCAAGAACTTTTACCAAAATCTGCAACTGTCACGTTACACTTTTCACAAGACGATTAATATTGAGTTGCCATCAGGCACAGAAAACGTTGGGAGCTCTAATTAGAGTTTTCCAGCCCTTTGAGTTCCTACCCGAAACTGCCAGAATGACTCAGGTCAACTAAGGAGACTCCCACTCAAACCATGCTCGAGCTGATTTTGAGATAAGTTTTAGTAATTTTAATTGGTATATATACCAAACTAAAATTATCTTTATAATTGGCTTTTGTAGATATTAGTATATTTATTTTAGTTATATCTGCGAAATTCGTCACAATTATGTGGCGCGCCAAATTCATTGGCAAAACCCACACGTTCACGGTAAGCGTTCGGCAAGATCGTCCAATAACACATGTATGGACATTCGCGGGAATTTATTGCTGAAAATAGTTATTTTGTATGGACATGATAGAAACATGCTTAGAGCCTTATCTCATATAGCAGCGCAGCTATGTCCATACCATACCATCTCGCACTTGTCTGGCATTTTTTGCTGTCGGAAATTCTGCTTCGTCACGATGGGGATATCGAAGCCAGCCTGAATTACATTGCCAACAACCTCGAACAAGGTGAAAGCCAGCCGCTTGGCATCGACGGACAGCAGATTCAACTAAAGGAACAGCAACTGCTAACCAAACTGGAACTGCTGACAGCTACCGCCGCCTTGCGTCGTATTGACCTGGTGTTGTTTGCTGAATTGCTGCGCGATTGCCAGATGTCGTGGGAAGTACTGTTCCGGCAATATGTTGGCAAAAACGTGCTGAACTTTTTCCGCCAGGATCATGGCTACAAAGAAGGTACCTACATCAAGGTCTGGGCCGATGGCCGCGAAGATAACGAACACCTGGTAGAAATCATGCAGGCTGTTGACGCAAAGGCGGACAATGTCGCCGATCTGTTCTACCAGGGCTTAAGTGAGCGTTACCCCGGATAATGTCCGGACTGGCCACCGTTGCCAGCCAAGCGCAGGACATAGGTTTCATCCTGCGCTGCGCACGCTTTCTTTAATCACTTACTTGAAATACGCGTTTTCGCGGTTGCTATGGTCAGTGGCATCGCGGACACCGCTTAACTCGGGAATCTGCTCCATCAGGGTTTTCTCAACACCTTCTTTCAACGTTACATCCACCATACCGCAACCCTGGCAACCGCCACCGAAGCGCAACACTGCTACGCTGTCCTCAACGATATCCTCCAGTGTGACAACACCGCCATGTGAGGCCAGAGAAGGATTAATTTCGTTATAGAGAACGTAGTTGACACGATCTTCAATCGGGCTGTCATCTCGAATTTTGGGCAGCCGTGAGTTAGGTGCCTTGATCGTCAGTTGACCACCCATTTTATCCTGCGCATAGTCCACTACCGCTTCTTCAAGAAACGGTACGCTGCGCTGCTCTACCCAGGCATCAAAACCTTCGAAAGGCTCTTTCAGGTCATCTTCCTGATTTTCACCGGGGCGACAAAATGAGATACAGGTTTCAGCTTTAGGCGTACCCGGATCCAGTACAAAGACCCGAATACCAATGCCATCGGTGTCCTGCTTTTTCAGCAATTCATGCAAATACGATTGTGCTGATTCAGTAATGGTTATCATTTCAATAAACTTCCTCTTGCAATAACTGAGTATTTTACTCGGTTATTCATCAAGACGAAAGCCGGGGTGTTGTTGTCTTTAGCGCAAGCAGTCGCATTCTGGTAGAATTGCGCGCCTGCAAAGCGAGCCCCGAGCGCTCATACAGCCATTAATTAGCGGAAATACAGCATGAAACAGCACCCTGCCCGGCAGACTCTGATCGAACAGTTACAACAGCGCATCCTGATTCTGGATGGCGCGATGGGCACCATGATTCAGGCAGAGAAGCTGAAAGAGGCGGATTTTCGCGGCGAGCGCTTCAAGGACCACCCCAGTGACCTGACAGGCAATAACGACCTGTTAACGTTGACACGTCCTGATGTGGTGCGAAAAATCCACCTCGCCTACCTTCATGCTGGCGCTGACATCATCGAGGCGAATACGTTTAACGCCACCGCCGTTTCACAATCGGATTACGGGCTTGAATCGATAGTCTATGAACTGAACTATGAAGCCGCCAAACTGGCTCGCGCCTGCTGCGAGGAAGTGACACAACAGACGCCAGACAAGCCCCGCTTCTGCGCTGGTATCGTCGGACCGACCAGTCGCACGGCCTCACTCTCGCCTGATGTGAACGACCCAGGCTATCGCAATACTGACTTTGATGCCCTGGTAGCCGACTATGAAGTGGCTGCCAAAGGCCTGATCGAAGGCGGTGTGGACCTGATTCTGCTGGAAACCATTTTCGACACGCTGAACGCCAAAGCCGCGATTTATGCAGTTCAGAATGTACAGGAAGCGCTGGGCATTGATGTCCCCATGATGATCTCCGGCACCATTACCGATGCCAGTGGCCGGACCCTGTCTGGACAGACAGTGGAAGCCTTCTGGAATGCGGTCTCGCATGCCAAACCCATTTCCATCGGTTTTAACTGTGCGCTAGGAGCCGACCAGTTAAGACCACATATCCAGGAAATTTCCGGCCTGGCCAACACCTATGTATCAGCCCACCCCAACGCCGGCTTGCCAAATGCCTTTGGTGAATACGACCAAAGTGCCGCTGAAATGGCTGAGATAGTCGACGAATTCGCCGCCAGTGGCTTTGTTAACATCATTGGCGGCTGCTGTGGCACCACGCCTCAACACATCAGCGCCATTGCCGAAGCAGTGAGCAAATATGCGCCTCGCAAGATACCCGAGATTGCTCCCAAATGCCGTCTATCGGGTCTGGAAGCGTTCAACATTGACCGTAGCAGCCTGTTCGTCAATGTCGGTGAGCGCACCAATATCACCGGTTCGCGCAAATTTGCCCGCCTGATCCGGGATGAAAGCTACGATGAAGCCCTGGATGTGGCGCTGCAACAGGTAGAAAACGGCGCCCAGATTATCGATATCAACATGGACGAAGGCATGCTCGACTCCCGTGCCGCCATGGAGAAGTTTTTGCGCTTAATTGCCGGTGAACCCGATATCAGTCGCGTACCCGTGATGCTGGACTCCTCCAAATGGGAGGTGATCGAAACCGGCCTGAAAAACATTCAGGGCAAAGGCATTGTCAACTCCATCAGCCTGAAAGAAGGTGAAGCGGAATTCCTGGAGAAAGCCCGCTTGTGTCAGCGCTATGGCGCCGCTGTTGTGGTCATGGCTTTCGATGAAACCGGACAGGCAGACACGCTGGAGAAAAAACAGGCAATCTGTAAACGCAGCTATGATCTTCTGGTTGAGAAGCTGGACTTCCTGCCACAGGACATCATATTCGACCCCAATATTTTCGCTATCGCCACCGGCATCGAAGAACACAATAACTACGCAGTCGATTTCATTGAAAGCTGCCGTTACATTAAAGAGAACCTGCCGCACGCACTGATTTCCGGTGGTGTCAGTAACGTATCGTTCTCTTTCCGTGGTAACGACACTGTCCGTGAAGCCATCCACTCAGTGTTTCTGTATTACGCGATCCAGGCCGGCCTGAATATGGGTATCGTCAATGCCGGACAGCTGACGGTATATGATGAAATTCCGGCCGAGCTGAAAGAGCGGGTTGAGGACATCGTGCTTAACCGTCGCGAAGACGGCACTGACCGACTCATGGAAATTGCCCCCAAGTACAGCCACAGCGGTGCACAAGAGTCAAAAGAAGACCTGACCTGGCGCGAAGCATCCGTGTCAGAACGGATTTCTCATGCCCTGGTCAAAGGCATCACTCGCTACATCGAAGATGACACCGAGGAAGCCCGCCAGCAGTTTGATAAACCCCTACAGGTTATCGAAGGCCCTCTGATGGATGGTATGAACATTGTGGGCGACCTGTTCGGTAGCGGCAAAATGTTCCTGCCCCAGGTGGTCAAAAGCGCCCGCGTCATGAAACAGGCTGTAGCTTATCTGTTGCCTTACATCGAAGCCGAAAAAGCCGCTAGCGGTGAAGCGGCACAATCCAAAGGCAAGGTGCTGATGGCGACTGTAAAAGGCGACGTGCATGACATCGGCAAAAACATCGTCGGCGTTGTACTGGGCTGTAATAACTACGACATCATTGATCTTGGCGTGATGGTTCCTGCTGACAAGATTTTGCAGGAGGCCAGGAAACATAACGTGGACATTATCGGTTTGAGCGGCCTGATTACACCGTCCCTGGATGAAATGGTACACGTGGCCCAGGAAATGCAACGCCTGGACTTCAAAGTACCACTCCTGATTGGTGGGGCGACAACTTCCAAAGCGCACACCGCCGTGAAGATTGAACCGAATTACAAAAACAACGCCACCGTTTATGTGCCAGATGCCTCACGCAGTGTCACTGTGGTGAGCCAGTTGCTGGGCAAGGAAACACACGACAACTATGCACAGAAAGTCAGAGAAGAATACGAGACAGTTCGTGCACGCACTGGCAAACGTGATCAGCGTAGCAAGTTGCTGACACTGGAGGATGCCAAAGCAAATGCTCCGGAACTGAACTGGCAGGATGCTATTACCAGACCTGCTTTCACCGGTGCCAAGGTGATTGAGGACCAGCCACTGGAAGCACTGCTGCCTTACATCGACTGGACGCCATTCTTCATCACCTGGAGTTTGTCCGGCAAGTATCCAGCCATTCTCAAAGATGAGGTTGTTGGTCAGGCAGCAAGAGACCTGTTCGAAGATGCTCAGCGCATGCTCAAGGACATCATCGACAACAAACGCCTAAAAGCCCAGGGTGTATTCGGTTTCTGGCCGGCACAACGTACGGCTACAGATGATGTCAGCATCTACAAAGACAGCCTCAGTGATTCACCACTGCACACCTTTAATTTCCTGCGACAGCAAGCGGGTAAAGCCGACAACGTGCCCAATCTGTCGCTGGCCGACTTTATCGCCACACCGGACAACCTGGCTTCAGAAAATGCAGAAGCCGATTACCTGGGTGCCTTCGCGGTGACCGCCGGCATCGGTGCGCAGGCGCTGGCAGACAAGTACCAACAGGAAAACAACGACTACAATGCTCTGATGGTCAAAGCACTGGCTGACCGCCTGGCAGAAGCGTTTGCTGAGTACCTGCACGAACGTGTGCGTAAAGAACACTGGGGCTACGCCACATCTGAAACACTGGATAACGATGCATTGATCAAAGAACGCTACCGCGGCATTCGCCCTGCCCCCGGTTATCCGGCCTGCCCTGAGCATTCAGATAAAACCGCCATTTTCGAATTGCTCGGTATCGGCGATAGTATCGACGGGAGCATTGATATGCAGTTGACCGAAAGCTTTGCCATGTTACCGGCAGCCAGTGTCAGCGGTTTCTATTTTGCGCACCCGGAATCACGGTATTTTTCAGTGGGCAAGATTAATGATGACCAGGTCAGTGATTTTGCAGCGCGGCGCCAGATCACAATAGCCGAAGCCGAGAAATTGCTAAGGCCCAACCTCGTCGATAATTGATACCTGCGACCACTGCCCTTCGCCTGTGGCATTTTGCCGCGGGCGATGATGCACCGAAAGGTAGCCTTATTTGCTATAATCAAACTGTCAGTGAACCTTAAAGCCCAGGGCTTTAGTCGCCAGGCTTACTCACCAGCAATTGTCACCGGTTGTTATCACAGCAGTATTCATCAGAGGTAATTACGATGAGCAATACAACGCACGAGATCGATTCCAGCAAAAGTGAGAACAATAATTCTCAACCAGAAGAGAAAGGTAAAAAAGTCAGCTTTTTACAAACGATGGGGAGCGTGGTCGCTGCCAGCTTCGGGGTGCAGAGCAAAAAGAACAAGCAAAGAGATTTCCAGAACGGTTCTTTTGCCAGCTTTGTCGTCGGCGCTTTGATATTTACTGTTTTATTTGTCGCCGTATTGCTGCTAGTGGTGAATCTGGTACTTAACTGAAAAACACTTGAAACAAATCAGGCGCGTCTCGAATTGCTGTTAACAGCACTCAAAGCGCGCCTGAATTCTGTGTGCTTGTGCCTGGCTGGAATCAGCTGGCGACGAAGTGAACCAGCATACCTACAGCAATAACAACCAGCGCTAACATAGCGATAGCGTCGACCTGACTGTTGGCTTCCAGTTCAGCTTCTGTGTAACTGTTATTTGTTTGATCAGACATGCGAGGATTCCTCTGAAGACGTCATTTGGACGGCGACGGATTCTACGCGATTCTGTACAATAATCAAGAATAACCGCGCGAATAAAGATACGCTTAACAGAGAAAGTGTCGGGTTATCTCACCCCGTCATAGCGATATGACAAACCGCCATATTCCATATTGTGGTAATCCAGAGCAGTTTTTATTACAATACGATCCCATTTTTCCAGCAGCTTAGCTATTCACTATGTATCGATACGATAACTACGATCACCAAATGCTGGCTGATCGAGTCGCACAGTTCCGGGACCAAACACAGCGCTATCTGGCCGGTAAATTGAGCGAGGGCGAGTTCCTCCCCTTGCGCCTGCAAAATGGCCTTTATGTTCAGCGCCTGGCCCCCATGCTTCGCATTGCCGTGCCTTATGGCATGTTATCTTCGCGACAGATGCGAAAACTGGCATTTATCGCCGATCACTACGATAAAGGTTATTCGCACCTTACCACCCGTCAGAACGTCCAGTTCAACTGGCCGGAACTGGGTGAAGTGCCCGACATTCTTGCCCACCTGGCAGAAGTGGAAATGCATGCCATCCAGACCAGTGGCAACTGCATACGCAACACCACCACAGATCAGTACGCCGGAGTATCGGCAGATGAGCTGGATGATGCACGTCCGTATTGCGAACTGATTCGTCAGTGGTCAACATTCCACCCTGAGTTCGCCTACCTGCCCCGCAAATTCAAAATAGCGGTTTGCGGCACTCGTCGCGACCAGGCGGCCACTCAGGTTCACGACATTGGTATCTATATTGTCAAAAACGATGCCGGCGAACTGGGTTTTCGTATTCTTGTTGGCGGTGGCCTGGGCAGAACGCCTGTCATTGGCAGTGAAATTTGTGAATTCCTGCCCAAGAAGCACCTGCTGACTTACCTTGACGCCATTTTGCGCGTTTATAACCGCGAAGGTCGTCGGGACAACAAATTTAAAGCTCGTATCAAGATCCTGGTACGTGAAACCGGCATCGACACTTTCCGCGAAAAAGTCGAAAAAGAGTGGCAGGTTCTCAAGGACGGTCCGCTGACCCTGACGGATGATGAAATTGATCGCATGCGCGGTTTTTTCCATGACCCGGATTACCGTGATCTGCCAGCACAGAGCGAAGCCTTGCAGAGCGCCTTGAGCAAGGACGTCATGTTTTCAGCCTGGTATGAACAGAACGTAGCCGCACACAAACGATCCGGCTACGCCATTGTCACCATCTGTGTGAAGCAGACAGGTTCCCCTCCCGGTGACCTGGACACAGCACAGATGAACTTTGTCGCGGATCTGGCAGATGAATACAGTTTTGGTGAAATGCGCATAACGCACAACCAGAACCTGGTACTGGCCGATGTCGAGCAGGACCGCCTGTTTGAACTGTGGCAGGCACTGAAAACATTTGACCTGCAAGCCGATAACCTGGGCTTGCTCAGCGATATCATCTGCTGCCCAGGCGGCGACTTCTGCGCCCTGGCCAATGCCAAGTCAATCCCGATTGCTGAGGCGATTCAGCGTCGCTTTACCCATGCGGAATTACGGGAAATAGGCGAAATTTCACTGAATATCTCCGGCTGTATGAATGCCTGTGGCCACCACCATGTTGGCAATATTGGTATTCTGGGTGTCGACAAAAAAGGCGAAGAGTTCTATCAGGTCACACTGGGCGGCTCAGCCAGCAATCACACAGCGCTGGGTAAAGTGGTCGGCCGTGCCTTTTCCCAGGAAGAAATTCCTGAGGTTGTAGAGAAAATCGTTACGGTCTACAAACGTCATCGCGAATCAGGCGAGAACTTTCTGTCGACTTATGAACGTATCGGCATGGACCCATTCAAAACCGAGCTCTACGGCGAAAAACCCGCCGTCAGACACTGATTTAGCAGGAAGTTATCTATGTCGACCTATCAATTGCCCAAGCAACTGATCGCCAATTGCGAATTAGCCGATAATGACTGGCTGTGGCTTGGTGAAGACGCTGAAGCTGCGGACCTGCAAGCAATCGACGGCGCACAGCACGTCATCGCCCCTGTCGCTCTCTGGCTGTCCGCTCAGGATCAGGTAGCAGCACGCCAGGGGCATTGCATCCCCTGGCTGGGTTCAGCCGATCTGGCGGCTCAGTTGGCGGAAAGTGTGGCAGATATCAATACCATTCCAATGATCGCCCTGTTCTTCCCGGTTTTCAGCGACGGCCGCAACTACAGCAACGCACGAGAACTGAGAACAACACTGGGATTCGATGGTGACATACTGGCTGCTGGTGATGTGCTGCGCGACCAGGTGTTTTACATGCATCGCTGCGGCATTAATGTTTTCGCCATGCGTGAGGACCAGGATCTGGACGACGCCCTGAAAGCCTTTGCTGACTTCCAGGACGGTTACCAGGTCAGCGTGGACAAACCTGTTCCGCTGTTCCGTCGACGCTAATACCGATCAACCCTGGGACCAGTCCAGTACGTAACGGCCCAGGGTTTCACCTTGCTGTATTTTCTGCAGGATATCCGGGATATCCGCTGGACTGATGGTTTGGGTCAGTGCCGACAACCCGGACAATGTCCATTCGTTTGCCAGTTTGTCCCAGAGGGCCTGTTTGCCTGCCAGGGGAACATTGACTGAGTCCACACCAAGCAGATTCACGCCGCGTAAAATAAACGGAAACACCGTCGCCTGAGACATGGCAGGCCCTGCGACCAGTCCACAACAGGCTACGCTGCCGCCGTATTTTAACGACTTGACTACCTGAAATAGCGTATCCCCGCCCACGCAGTCGACAGCACCGGCCCAGACTTCTTTCAACATGGGCTTTTTCAGGCCTTCTCCGAGATGCTGACGAGATACGATTTCACTGGCTCCCAGCGCCGTCAGCATTGATTTTGCTGATTCGCTGCCGGACATGGCGTGCACCTCGAACCCCAGATCCGCCAACAGGTTTACCGCCACACTCCCCACACCACCACTGGCACCAGTCACTAGCACCGGCCCGTCTGAGGGCTGCAAACCGTTATGTAACAGTTTCTCGATGCACCAGGCGGCCGTTAGTCCCGCCGTCCCGATCGCCATGCTCTGCAGCGCTGTCAGTGATGCCGGTTTTCGTACCACCCAACTGGCAGGTACCTGGATAATCTCACCAAAACCGCCTGCCGTATTCATGCCCAGGTCATAACCGGTGACAATCACTTCATCACCCGCTTTAAATGTCCCGCTGCTATCGCTTAACACCTTGCCAACCGCATCAATGCCTGGCGTATGAGGGAAAACACGCGTGACGCCGGGATTGCCCTGCGCAGACAGCGCATCTTTGTAATTCACCGAGCTGTGAGAGACATCAATAAGCACTTCACCATCGGGTAAATCGCTTAATTGCCGGGTTTCGAAATTCAGCTGATAACGTTTCTTTTCGCTGGCCGTGTCGGTCTCTTCACTGACGACCCAGGCCTTAAAGTGCTCAGTTGACGACATTGTTTCCCCCAGGAGCCTCTGATGTGTTTTCGCAGCTTTTTGCGTATCGCTTTATGTGATATGTCGGTTCGACAGGCGCTGCCACCAGGTCATGACTGACTTGTCCAGCACTCGCTGCAATACACCACCGATTTTTTCGCCCAGCGGCTGCTTGATTTCATAGACCACTTCGTAAACATCAGAGGTTTCACAAGCCTGGACAATATAGTCATCACTGGTCATTACCTGGTCGACCAATTGACGCTCGTAGGCCTGAACGCCCACCCAGGTTTCACCCGTAGCGACTTTCTCTATGTCGACAACCGGCCGGTGACGCTTCACCCAGTCCTTGAACAGCTCATGCATTTCCTGAATGTCCTGCTGAACCTTGTCACGCCCTTTTTCGGTAATTTCAGTAAAGGGCGTCAGAGTGCGCTTATACTCACCTGCCGTGATCATCTCAAAGTCGACGTCATTTTTCTTCAGCAGACGGTGGATATTGGGCATCTGCATCAGTACACCGATTGAGCCCAGCACAGCAAAGGGCGCCGCCAATATTTTCTCGGCCACACAGGCCATCATGTAACCACCACTGGCAGCAACTTTATCCACACAAACCACCAGGGGAATCTGTTTTTGCCGCACGCGCAATAACTGTGAGGCGGCCAGCCCGTAGCCGTGCACCATGCCACCCGGGCTCTCCAGGCGAACCACGACTTCGTCGGACTTGTCAGCCATGGTCAGTACAGTGGTGATTTCTTCACGCAGTGACTCAACACCATTGGCAGCCATGTCACCATCGAAATTAAGTACATAAACACGACGACGGCGGTCTTCTGATGCTTTCTCACCCGCACCCTGCCGTTTCTTTTCTTTGTCCTTATCGCGCTTTTTTTCCTGCTTCAGCAGCTTTTTAAACAGAGGTTTATCGAGTAACTCTCGCTGCAGTTCTCGCTTTTGCGAATCCAGTTCCTTATTCAGATTGATAACGGAAATACTGCCCCTGTGCTGTTGTCGCCGGGTACTCTTGCTGGCTGCTACCAAGAGATTAAGAATAACGATAACCACCAGCACTACGGTGATGGACTTGGCCAGGAACAATCCGTACTCACTTAGAAATTCCAATCAACTGTCTCCTTTTTCTTGACGTTCTTGTTTATTCAATTGGGATTGACGATACCCTGCAATCAGTCTTCCAGCAATACTGATCTCAGGATTAGGCACAAAAGGCAGATCATCGATATCGAACCAGACGGCATCTTCAATTTCGTCCTGATCAGCATCAATTTCACCACTTTCGTAGTCAGCATAAAAACCAAACATCAACTGCGACGGGAATGGCCAGGGCTGGCTGCCCAGGTAACGCAGGTTACCGATCTTGATACCCACCTCTTCCATGACCTCTCGATGCACGGCATCTTCAGCACTTTCACCGGCTTCGATAAAACCGGCCAGGCAACTATAGAAAGCCTTGCCGTGACGGTGATGGCTGGCCAACAGTACTTCCCTGCCGCGGGTTATCAGAACAATAATGCAAGGGTTAATGCGTGGATAAACGTGGTGTTGACAGCTTGAGCAGCTTAGCACCAACTGTTCTGTGGCAGGCTGCATCGGGGCAGCACAACGCCCGCAATAACGATGGTCATTGAACCACTGTGCGACCTGTCCGGCACGTCCAAGCGGCGCAAAACTGTCGAAGCTGCCCGTCATCAGGATATCGCGCATCGGCATGGGTTCCATATGGC
>Ga0098044_1001217_pt1 | contig 13525 bp, 22 predicted proteins | sample 10_taG_FD_75053 | JGI IMG/M metagenome (GOLD analysis project Ga0098044, IMG submission 75053) | Marine viral communities from the Subarctic Pacific Ocean - 10_ETSP_OMZ_AT15264 metaG | ecosystem: Environmental > Aquatic > Marine > Oceanic | place: Pacific Ocean | collected 2015-01-16 | reverse complement strand
GAATATGGAGACCTTGGTGTGGTTATCGATGGCGAATCCACCTATCGGGGCTCTAAGTGTTATCGGATTCTTAATACATTGGGGCGTGTTGACTGGTTTTCACGCGAATATATACTTGAGTCGTGCTGCCTTATCAGTGCGAATGCGAAAGAAGGGTTGAAGTGATTGACGTAAATCAAATTATCCGCTATGAAAACGGAGATATGGATATCGATGAGATGGTAGAATTTTTTACCAACCTCATTCAAACGGGGTTTATTCACCACCTTCAGGGACACTATCATCGCGTGGCTAATCAACTTATACAAGATGGGTTGATCGTGCCATGAGGGGTGATGCCCCGACGATCCCAAGCGTTGGCGACCTTGTAAAGACTGTCAGCCGGGGCGAGTGGTGGTGGTCTCAAAAATTGGGAATCGTGGTCCACGCTGAAGAGCCTTGGGTACGAGTTCAGGTTATAGGGGGGCATGTATTAGAGTCTACTGCCGATCCTGATGGGACTGTTGTAACGCGCCGAGGGCTATCCATCGTTCAGTTGCGCTATAACGAGGTGATGATTTTATCCCAAGGGGCGTCTTCATCATGAAGATGCCTTATGGCATATCTCCCAGTGGAGAAGATTATTCTAATTTCGGTCCTAGCGAGGTTGAAGAAGAGCTGCCCCGCTTCTTAGACAGGCTCAATACATGGCGGGAGCATGAGCACGCTGCGTCCCCCCAAGCCCATTTTTTCGATGCACACCGGGGGTATTGTGTATATGACCGAGGGCATAAATATATTCGCATTGTGCTTACCACCCCCAGCGAGCCTGAGCTTAGTGACCAGGCTTATGGTTTTGTCCGTCTATCTGACGGCGCTCTCTTAAAGGCTCAAACGTGGAAAGCCCCCTATGTCGGACCTGCGTGCGTGAGGGGTTATATCTTTGATGAGGATATTAGCATTGCATGTGATTTTTATGGTATAAGATATGTGAGGTGACAAGCGGGTAGACTATTTATATAACAGTGCGCGTGGGTGATTTAGTAACGTGGAAGTTTGATGTTAATCGCATTGGCATTGTGATCTCATCGACTCTTGTCCTTCCCGAGGACACTCCCTATTCCCCCGATCCGTACCGCTACCCTAGTATCATCCGCGACCAAGACTTAGTCCTTTATAGGGCGGTTACGGTTCAGTGGCGCGAAGGGTACAGGGGGACGTATTTTTTACCTCTTCCCCTTTCTCCACGCGGGGTACTTCAGCCCCTGGAGATAGACAATGGATGATGCAGCCGCCACCGTCATTCCTTATCTTAGACCCGGCGCCTTGGTTCGCTCTCGGCAGTGTCGTTATGAATCTAAGAATGAGTGGGCGATTGGAATTATTACTGCCGCAAAGCCTTTTCAAGCCCGCTTTTATGAGATGAACTCCTTAGAGGCACATCGCCAACGAGCTAATTCTCCGTCTACTTCCTGCATGTTGATTAGCGTATTATGGCAACAACACGCCCACAGAGGAGAATGTTTTTTTACTGTACGCCCAGAGACTGAACATAATTGGGAGATTCTTGAACGTGCTTGAAGTGGGAGATTTGATTCACTATGATCACTTGAGCGACCCCTTGCAGGTTTGCCCATGTGAATTCTGCATGGGTAGTTCGACAGCGGTGGGAGTGGTAACGGAAGTTTGGCAGATGGAAGATGGGACTTTATTTGTGGATGCTTATTTTGATATGGGAGCGTGGACTTTTCGGCTTGATACCACAATTAGCCTCCACCACCGGGGTCTCACGATTTTGGCACGGGGGGCTCCCATTCCCGTCCCTCGTCTTTAGGGGATATATTTACTCAACAGGATATTTACTGTTAGGAGCGTGGTTCGTTATTTAGAGAAAGAGAGTGGGATAAGATGGCAGACAACAATAGCACGCAGAAAATTATTGGTCAGATCCAAAAAGCGATTAGTCAGCGCCAGAGCGAAATTAAAGAACTGCAAGCGGAGAATTGCCCGAGCGCTTGCCGCCTGCTTACATGCAAACGAGCTTCTTTAAGTTCTTTAGAGTGGGTTCTTCAAATTTGCTTAAGCGCGGAGGCAAACGCAGATGGCTGGTATTAAGTTTACATTAGTGGTGGTCACAACGCTCTTCTTGGCGGGGTGTCCACCGGGCCCGTGCTTGCCGGATGGTCCATGCCCCAGGAGGGCATACCCATCCAGCGGCAATTAATTATTAGATGGATTTTTTATCTTTTGTTCTGTGTGGGCTTTCTTTGGATAACCTCCTGTGGCGGTTACCCTTGGTGTGAACGGTGCCACCATACACCGATGCCTTGGCGCATCCGTATGATGGATCGCGACGCTCAAGAATTTCGACGCCACTACCTCTGTGTTCTGAAGGGGGAATATTATTATTGTCCGTTGCGAGACAACCCCGATCAACTTTATCGTATCCCCCGAGAAAACTATGAAACATACATTCACCCCTAGAAAGAAAATAGTTTTTGACATATTATAAGAAACGTGGTATAGTGAGGACCTATGAAGCTTGAAGTATTTGACAGGTTTAAGGACTACAGCCAGCCTCATTGTTGGCAATATGAAATTCGCCAACAGAACAAGACGCGGGATTTAATAGAGGCAGGGCTCACGTCGTCTGAGAGCGACGTTCTATCCATTGAGGATTTTTCTTTTGAGTATATCCCAAAAGATAATGGTTCTGGGTGCGCGGAGGTGGTGCAGTTTATCAAGCGGCATGAATGGCTGGGGAAGATGCCTATTTGGGTTACCCACCGCTTCGCGGCTCGGCTTAAAAAGAACGGCACCCTTGCGGGCGTTATCGTAATGGCAACCCCTAATTCTTTTTCCAATTTATTAGGGAGTGAAAACCGTGGGCTGGAAAAACTAATTTCCCGTGGTGCATGCATTTCGTGGTCGCCTAAAAATTTGGGGTCTTGGATGATCATGCAGTCTCTGCGATGGATGGTAAAGAATACCGACTTCCGCTACTTTACGGCTTACAGCGATCCCGAAGCAAAAGAGCTAGGCACGATCTATCAGGCGTGCAACTTTCATTACTTAGGGCAAAAGTTCGGATCAGGGTTTCAATATCTCGATCCAGCAAACCCAAGCCGAGGGTGGTTTGGGGACAGTGGGTTTAACGACCGTAGTCAGATTGTGCGCTATGCCAAAGCGCTAGGTATTGAATGGGAGCGAGACTGGTATAAGATGGTTGGCAAGAAGAAGAATTATCGCAAGGTCAACTGGCAAACAATTCCTCCTGAGGTTGCACAGCAGCTAAAGGATGAGCGCAAGGCACACCGCGCCCGATGTCAGAAACGCCGCTCCCCAGCCAAACATAAATATTGTTATATCTTGGGACGCACTAAAAAAGAAACAAAGAAACTTAAGCGGCTTTTTGTGGCGTGTAGTCCTGACAAAGTAGGGCTCCCTTATCCTAAAGTGAGGGGAAAGTAGAGCCGCTTTCTCTTTGCAAAATACTAGTTATTAATGATGTCTAAATGTACTGCATGTGGTAGCGCTGAGGCTTACGTCGGCACCTTGTTTGTAGAGTGCCCCGAAGAGGGGTGCGAGTTTTTTACCCTTGAGCAACAGCGGATGGCTATTGATGCGCGAACTAAAGAGCGGAATAAGAAATTAGATGAGGCGAGGAAAAAACGTGCCGACGAACGTAAAGAAGCCACAACAACTACATCGACCTCATCTACGGGATTTAGTTGGGGCGGCGTCCCTCTAGACCCTGATGGGGCGGGCACAGGAAAGATCAAGTATAAACAAATGAAATTCGCTGATCTCTCCACCACAAAGCGTTCGGACGCCGACATCACCCCTCTGGCGACACCGGTCAATTCTCCCCCAATTCAGGGCAGACAAGGAGATGAGTCTCCTCAACGACAGGGACAGCCCCCCTTGGATACTTCTGAGGATGAACTAGATTTTTTTGCTATTTATTATAATGGGGAAGACTAAAGTGTCGGATGATGATATAGATGTAGAGCTGCCCCCTTCCTTTCCCAAGTTAACGGAAGCGGCGAAGAAAGATCCTCGCGTGGCTGTCATTTCTGGCTTTCATGATGCATACTTAGAAGCCGCTGCACGCCACGACTGGATTCTCTGTGATATAATTCGTGCAGAGATCAGAAAGATCATTGATGGCAAGAGTGCCCCATGGTTTTCAGTTAAGATAGAAGACTTAAATTACAAGCGCTAAGTGGCGTTTTATAAAATAAAAGGGTTTATTATGGCTAAGAAGAAGACAACAGAAAAAGATGGCTTTGTCATCGAAGGAAACACTCCCAACCTGGGGGCAGACGATTGCGCGGTTATCATTCGCAGCAGCGGAAAGATGGAAGTAATGGTTAGCACGGAGCCCCCCACCGGCAATAAATCTGCGGTTCTTACTCGTTACTACGCGCAGCTTTGTGCCTGGGCTGTAGCTAATGAGGGCGTACAGGAACAGTTCTTGGCAATGGCGCAAGCGAAGATGCAGGCGCTAAAGGAGAAGCAAACAGGTGACAAACATACTACTGATGATAATTCTGCTGGCAACGACGACGATGATGGCACTAGCCTTAACTAATTAATCCCCTTTACACTGTGCCTCTGCTGTGATATACTCAGGGGTGGAAGGATAAATAATTAATGGTTTGTGATAGCGAACTTAGTCACCAAGACTGCGTAGAGTATTTAAGACAATTGCCCCCCGGCAGCGTAGACATGGTTTGCGTAGATCCCCCTTATTTCCAGATTGTGAAGAACGAGTGGGATAACCAGTGGGAGACTGAAGAAGAGTATCTACAATGGTGTGCCGAGTGGACCCAAGAATGTTTCCGCGTCCTCAAGCCGGGGAAGTGCTTTTATGTTTGGGGAACAACCAAGACGGATACGTTTCTCAGATACAAGCTTGATGTTCTTAATAAGATCGAGGGGGCACACTATCAGAACTGGATCATTTGGCATTACGATTGGGGAGGTCGAACAAAGAAGACGTTCCCTCGTAAGCATGAGGATTTACTAATGTATTCGAAGGGTAAAGAGTTTTTATTCAATGCCGATGATGTTCGTATTCCTTATAAGATGAAGAAGAACGTGAGAGCAACCGCTTCTAATAATCCCTTGGGAAAGATCCCGACTGACGTATGGATGAAAAACAATCACACCACCTCCAAAGAATATGCGGGATGGCACCCAACCCAGAAGCCAATTAGTATTTTAGAGCGCCTGATCAAAGCTAACACGATGCCCGGTGATGTGGTTCTTGATTGCTTCAGTGGCTCAGGCTCGACAATGATTGCCGCTGCCAAGACGGGAAGAAACTTCCGAGGGTGCGAGATGGATAAAGAATATTATATAAAGTCTTTAGAGCGCTTTGAAAAGCTTGTGGGGCACTGATGGCACTCAGGGCAATGACAACTGGCGATTTAGTATTTAATGGGCGTTACGGTGTTGGGATAGTGCTAGAGAAAGAGAGCACCTTCTTAGGGAGGGATGAGCTTGCGCCACCCCTTCTCAGGGTTCATTTTCGCACCGAAGGCATTCTCTGGATTACCGAAGATGATTGCATGGTGGTGGCTCGTGCCCACCCTGTTCCTCAATAGATATAAAAAAGTTCTTGACACTTGGACGCAACTATGGTAAGGTGGAGACAATGAAACCCCAGTATGATTTTCAACATAAAGAAGGGCTGCTTTATCTTAGCGATATTGCTGACGCCACCGTAGACTTGATTTTGACTGACCCACCCTACCTTACCTCGCGTGAGTCTGGCATGGATAAGTGGGTTGCTCACGTCGCAAAACACGACTCTGCTGGGACCAACGCAAAGACGGAAGAACAATGGGGAGAGTTCCAGTCTGGTAGAGCTTGGCAGCTTATCAGCTTGCTTGAGGTACATTGGGAAACCTTCAGCTCCAAGAAGGATTGGGAGCCCACCCTCAAAGAAAATAATATTGATCCTGAAGATGCTCAAGCAGTTGAGCGGCTCAGGCAAAACTTTAAAATCAGACATGTTGAGAAGACCTTCGAGAAGATGAAGAAGGAATATATTAAGTACGGCAGTATCTATGGCGCAAAGTATGCGGTGAAGACAGACTACGGTGAGTGGGACTCAGACTTTACTTTAGAGACCCTTGAGCAGTTTGTTAAGGAATTCTATCGCGTCCTCCGTCCAGGGGGAACAGCCATTATTTTCTTTGACCTGTGGAAGATTACCCCTCTCACGGATATGATGAAGACCTCCCGCTTCAAGCAACTAAGAATGATTGAATGGATTAAAACAAATCCACAACCTTTGAACTCCAGCCGGAACTATCTTACAAATTGTAGAGAGATTGCTTTGGTGGGAGTCAAGAAGAGCAAGCCAACCTTCAACAGTAAATATGATAACGGGGTGTATCGCCACCCCATTGCTACCAAGGACAGGTTCCACCCAACACAGAAGAGCCTCCCTCTTTTCGAAGAGTTGGTCAAGAAGCACTCTAATGAGGGCGACTTGGTTCTAGACCCCTTCGCTGGTTCGGCAACGACCGGTGTGGCAGCATTGGTAAATGGGCGTCAATTCAAGGGCTGTGAACTAGATGAAGATTTTTTCAAAAAAGCGAAAAAAAGACTTGCCAAAACTCTCAAGTTATGATATAGTCATGAACAAGAAAGAAAGGGGAGAAAACCCCTTTTATAATTTTTCTGTATTCCACTCGCAAAAGCAGCCGGAATACACTAACAGGCTTTAAGCCGAAAAGGAAAAGAAAATGAGTAAAAATAGAAAGTTAACAAAAGAGCAACTAGCTTTTAAAGAAAAGTATATTATAGGAGATATTCCGCTAACGAGAGATGGGTTCAACCGCAACCCAGAGCACCGTCTTGATTTGATGCGCTACATGAACATCCAGCCGCCCGAAATGTACGGGGGCAAGTTTATTGGATTTAGGTGGCTTAACGTCACGCATCATAAACAGCACTTGGCGTCAAAAGGGGCGCAAACCCAGTCCCTTCTTCGTGAGGAAGGCACCAGCACAGAACGAAAAGAAGCATTTTCAACAGTGTATAAAAATCGAGGATGGGACCACTCTTATATGCCGCCCATTTTCGCGCAGCCCACCAATGGCAACGAATTTGGAGATCAATACACAGGCCACGCCCGCGTCGGTGGAGCTAGACTCAATAATGAGCCATATATTCCTATCGCAGTTTACCGCTTTAAGGACTCACAGTCTCCCCTCATTGATTTTGTTGTTGCAGCGACATCGGACAACGGAGATCACCCCCCTTCCAAAAGATCAGGGATGGGAGATTTTAAGACACATCTGATTGCGATCCTAACTTCAGGGGAGTTGAAAGACCTCCCCGCCTACGATCCAGAAGACACAGAAGAGCTGGAGGGTTACGTTAGAGATATTTTGGTACGACCTCCATCAAGCCAGGGCTTGGGAGTCGAAAGGGTTTATAGTAACCAAGGTACAATTACAAAAATTGTTCGTAGTGCTATAAAAGAATGGCAGACTGGATGCCAGCCTATCATATTGCATGATCGGGCTTTTTGGGTCGCATGGGCGAAAACTAATGTAGAAGGCTCGACCTTCGTGTGTAACAGCACAAACACTAGCTATGCTTGGGATTTGTGGATCGATAAGATTCTCAAAAAGATGGAGGGTTCAGAGCCAGTAAAGGTTATTTTTTACACCACAAAGAACAATCCAGCCGAGCAGCTTAAGATGATGAAGAGGCTCTCAAAAATCCTCGACCGGACTTGGAAAGACTCTGTTACACTAGTAAACAAGTTTGCATACCAGGGAAATGCAGTTACTCTCACCCCTGCACAGTTACAAGAGAGGGCGCCCTTTAAGGTAATCGGAGCCGTCCCTCAGTTTTCTAATCAGCATGACATCAATTCAAATTCGGTGGTGCCTTTGGATAAGTATCTAAAGGAGGACCCCCCCGACTCAGTTGACTCACCAGATTATGTAGGAACAGAGCAGCTCGATATGGCTATTTAGTGAAGATCAATAGAGCCACTATGTGTGAGCGTAGTTCCTTAAATTCATAACTTGCTTCTTGCAACCTAAGACCCGCTTCGGCGGGTCTTTTGTTTGTATCCCTTCTGTTGCAAACTGTTTTGCAAACTTAGTGGTAAAGAGGGGTAAGGGGTGGAAAAAAGTGCCCACCTCTTCATGGTGAAATTGACACACCAAAATCTCAAAAAACCGGGACCACGTTAGCAGTCTCCCGCGGGGCTCCATGCGGGGCAAGAGGCGGGCATCCAGAGGGCACCCACGCCACCCCACGAGGCGGCGCGGGCGGCACACCGGGGCAGTACAAGAAAAAGCCGTTCGAAAAAAATTTTCCCCTTTTGCAACTACAAACACTGCACTACTTTCACCCCATTCCCTCATCACTTTATTCCGCGAGGGCAAAGATAAAATAACCACTCCCTTCAATCAAAAGTATCCCGAGACTCATAAAAATAAAAATACTAATCCCCAACAAAACTAAGGGAATGGTAATAGAAGACTAATAGAAGAACTAAGGGAAGGTTCTAAGGAACACCCAAAGAATAAAGGAATAAGATATAGACTCCTCAGTGACTCCCCTTATAAATAAAATAAGTGAAAAGCAAGGGAAGGTACGAGTAGCATTAGAGAAGCTAAGAGGAGTTAAGAGAAGGGTAAGAGTAGCTAAGAGTAGCTAAGAGAAGTTGAGGAGAACTGGGGGGAATTGAGTAGGGTGTGAATTACCTTTTTTATTTGTTGGGAGAGTGAGATAAATACCCCACCTAAATGAGTGCTGGGGAGTAGGTTGGTTTGGGAGGGGAACCTAAGTATACTCTTCTGTGATTAAAGTCCACTACTATTTTTACTATTATACCCAAATACCACCCTTGGCAGGCATGTGGCGCCTCTGCCAGAACACCAATTAAATAAGAAAAACGTGAACAAACGCCGTAACCTATCGGAACCCTTGAGGAAAGTTAATTAAAAAACATGTCGATTTCTGCTCATTTCTCTTGACATTTCGGTAAAAGTATGCTTTAATAGGCCTGTAAGTTGGTCAGAGGAAAGAGGAGAGCAACAGATGCCACGAGGAAGCGGAATACGACGGTGCGGTTGGTGTTACCAAACGGGTCACAATAAGCGAACGTGCCCTGAGCGGTCACCCGAATCAAAGGCTCGCAGCGCGGGGTCGGCTTCGAAGCGTCGTTGCGGCTGGTGCTACGAGACCGGGCATAACCTTCGCACCTGTGGTGCTTATAAGCAGACTATGCATAACTATACGGAAATCATCGGTGCATATCGTCGTCGGCTTTTGCCGCTCCTCGTTCGGGCTGGGCTTGGTGAGGGTGCATTAGTTGCTGCGCCTGGCAGGTGTGACCGAGGTTCTGTGGATTATGATGAAAACCCCTATGGTTCGAGCATCAAGGGGCAGGATGTCTTCATGGTCAACAGGATTGGCTGGGCTCAGATTGGGCCGGAAGTAACAGGCTCGAACCAAGATTTCCCTGGTCAAGGCTGTGTGGTCTTCGCCCAGTCAGTGGCGAAGCGCTACACTGATGGTATTGAGCGTACAGGGTGGCGTCAAAAGTACATTAGTAATTTTCGCTGCCACTTGCCGCGAACATCGGCTTTTCTGACATTTTGCGCCATGAACGACTTCCGCCCGAATCGGTTCAGGGTTCCACCTAGTTGGTTTATTTTGTCCCCCGCGCCTAATAGCCTCACCCCGCCTCCGCTGTGGCGCTCTGGTCTCGACGAAGAGACCACGAAGATATTGAAGTGTGCGCTTAAAGTATTCATGAAAGAACATTCGAAGTATGCGTACACCAAGCGGCCTGACAAGTCGCCTCATGCCACAATGGCTAAGCGGCTTGATCTAATGCACCCTCACTACACGAAGTCAATGAAAAAAGCCCCCCTGACCTTTTCCGAAGAGGTTTTTGTGAAGGAAGGTTGCGAAGAAGCGGTAGCCCCCTATTTGAATGCGTGGAAGTCTCTGTAATCATTAGGGAAAAAAAGTAATATATTTTCTATTTTTGTGTGTATTTTCCTTGACTTTTCCACCTATATATGGTATAACTATTAAGTAAGTTCGGTTGAGAGACCCCCCTCCTGAGAGGATAGAGAGAGAAAAATGGCTGTTGATTTTAAAACTTTTCACACTGTAGTCGATTTTATTACTAATGTTCGCAAGCCGGTCCTCCTCCGAGGTCGCCACGGTATTGGCAAGTCCTGCGTTGTTTATCAGTATGCTGAGACTAAGGGCATGCCGGTTATCGAGCGTCGAGCTTCTCAGATGACTGAGGGCGATCTTGTGGGCCTTCCTGAGCTTGTTAACGGGGTTACCACCTTTTGTCCTCCCGACTGGTTTCGGGCTGCTTGTGATCAAGCGGTTGTGTTGTTCCTCGATGAGGTTGACCGTGCGGTCCCCGAGGTTCGCCAGGGCATCTTTGAGCTTACTGACTCCCGCAAGCTGAACGGGCACGTCCTTCACGAGGGTACTTTGGTCTTTGCTGCCGTCAACGGTGGCGAGCATGGGGCTCAGTATCAGGTTGGGGAAATGGACCCGGCTGAGCTTGACCGTTGGACGGTGTTTGATATTGAGCCTAGCGTTGAGGACTGGCTCGCCTGGGGCAAGACCGAAGTGCATAGCGTGATCTGGGACTTCATCAACAACAACCGGAACCACTTGGAGCACACCGATGACTTCGAGCCGAACAAGGTCTATCCCTCACGCCGATCGTGGCACCGCTTTTCTGATTGCTTGGTAGCTGCCGGCATGCTCGATGAGCCATCATCGAGCCTCCCTGACATTTATACTGTTGGGTGTGCGTTCATTGGCTTCGAGGGCGCTATCGCTTTCCGTGACTTCGCCGAGAACTTCAAGTCTCTTGTTACCGTCGAGGATATCTTGATCCACGGCAAGGTCGAGGCGACCAAGGACTTTGGTATTAATGATCAAAGCGCTCTTGTTGAAAAGATGGAAGCTGAAAAGACCTTTGAGTCTGAGTTGCCCACTGAGCAGATTGATAATCTCGCTGCCTGGTTCATGACGCTGCCGTCCGAGGTCGCGATGAAGCTTTGGACCGTCATGGGTTCAGGCGAGGTTAAGAACACGGTTGCCCTTCATCAGGCTTCGGTTGACGGTGTTGGGGTTTCCACCCACTTGGTTGAACTCTTGACCGGGGGCGAGCAGCCCGCCTAATAATTATTATTTGAGGAGCACCGGGGCAAACCAACTAACATGTAAAAGTTCCGTTCAATGCCGTCAGTGAACGATATGGTGGACAGGCGGCTAGCGTAAGCCCGGTGAAGACAGGGCGAAACCAACCCCCGGTGCTCCTCTTATTTTGAACTAATTTCTAAACACTTGTAACCATTACCTTTTTCCTTAACGATTTTATGTGATTTTGCTTGACTTTTCTAACTAGTTATGGTATAACTGTATAGTAGAAAGAATGGGAATGGACGACAATAACACTTTTGATTTAAATCGGCACTGCTATCGCCTCCTGATGGAGGAACCCTTTTTTGCGGCTTTGAGTCGCCGGCTCGATAAGGCGCCAAATTTAAATATTCCTACTGCCGGGGTCGGCGTTGATCCCTCTGGCAAGTTTGTGCTCCACTATAATCCCGAGTTTATGGGGGGTTTGAGCGACTTGCAGAAGAAGGGTGTGCTCAAGCATGAGTTCTACCACCTTATCTTTGAGCATGTTACGGGTCGCGTCCCTACCGAAGGGTTGTGCAAGTCTTGGAATATCGCGACGGACCTGGCGATTAACTGCTTGATTCCCCGTGACCAGCTCCCTGATCTTCAGGGGATTTGTGTTCCTGGGGAAAACGTGTTTGAGGATCTCCCTAGCGGAAAGACCGCTGAGTGGTACCACCCCCACGCTAAGAAGCTGATGGAGGAGGAAGAAAATAAGAAGGGCGAAGAAGGCACCGAAGGCGAAGGCGAAGGGGCTGAAGGCGTGGCTACCGGTGATGGCGACTCCCCCGGCGACGGTGCTGGTTCTCCCGGCGACGGTGCTGGCGACCATAGCATGTGGCAACCTGACGGTGGGGATTCCGCTGCTAACGACATGGCGAAAGAGCGACTGCGCGAAGCTATGCGTAAAGCGGTTGACGAAGCCCAAGCGTCAGGTGGCTGGGGTTCTGTTCCTCAAGATATTCGAGAGCAGATCATCAAGTCCATCCGAGGGACCGTAGACTTTACCAAGGTCCTCCGCTACTTCGTTAAGACTTCCCAGAGGGCTAATAAAAAGTCTACTATTAAGCGCATCAACAAGCGTTACCCCTATATTCACCCAGGACGCAAGACCACCCGCACCGCAAGCCTTGCCATTGCTATCGACCAATCCGGTTCGGTTAGCGATGATATGCTGCAATTGTTCTTTGACGCTCTGAATAGCCTTGCTACCCTCGCGACCTTTACGGTTGTTCCCTTCGACACCAGCGTGCAAGAGCAGGGCGTCGAGGTCTGGAAGAAAGGCGAGACCCGCAACGGTAAGCGCTGGCGTTCCGGTGGCACCTGCTTCGATGCTCCTACTAAGTGGGTTAATGAGCGTGCCGATCAATTCGATGGTCTTATTATCTTGACCGATATGGAGGCTCCAAAGCCCGTCGCGTGTAAGGTTCCCCGCTTGTGGGGCACTGATGCCCGAGGTGCTGAGCGCCCTTACTTCAAGACTAATGAACGTATCATGGTTGTGGAGGGTTGACATGCCTGTTGATTCTCGCCACTTAAGTGAGGGGATGGTTGTTAGCCACCCTCGCTGTTGGTTCTACGATCCCTATTCAACCTATGAGCAGGCGATCGTCTATGAATGTTTAACCGTCGAGCGTGTTGAAGAGTATGATCATGTCCACCCCCGCGCTAATATTTGGGTCCGCGATTCCGAGGGGAACGTCCGGGCTTTTAAAGAAACAGAATTACAATCTTATAACTGCTAAGGAAATAAATGCCCGAGAACAACAATAAAAAAACTACTCTTAAGAACCTTCGTAACCTCAGTGAAGGACAACTGCATTACCTAGAGCGACTAAGGATGTATGCCTCTAGTCTTATACGCGGTATTGACAACGGTATTGACTTAGCTATGGAACTAGACAATAAGAAGTCTAAGCAGAAGAGTAGTGATCACGATAAACTTGCTGGTGAGATCTTGGGCGAAGCACTAGATAATTATTATACATCTATACTAGAAGACATAGAAGAACTCTATAGCCTCTCTGTTGAAGCAGGCATGATAGACCAAGAACATCATTATAGCGCGCCGAACTCTTAAAAGAAAAAAGACTCAATGGATTATCTAAGCGACATAACCCCCGAGGAGAATAGAATGTGGGCCAATGCCTCTATCTTTTTATCCAACCTCATTATTAACTCTCAGCTAGAAGACAGTAAGGCTAAGGAGGAGGCCGTGAATAATAGTATTCTGGCTATGGCGATGATCCCTCCGATGTTTTACGCGAAGTGTTAGGGATGCATCCTATACATTTCTTTGGACCGATACTGTTGGGTGTGCTGGTGTATGGGACGCTGG
>Ga0098044_1001208_pt1 | contig 13568 bp, 23 predicted proteins | sample 10_taG_FD_75053 | JGI IMG/M metagenome (GOLD analysis project Ga0098044, IMG submission 75053) | Marine viral communities from the Subarctic Pacific Ocean - 10_ETSP_OMZ_AT15264 metaG | ecosystem: Environmental > Aquatic > Marine > Oceanic | place: Pacific Ocean | collected 2015-01-16 | reverse complement strand
TAGAAATGGTTCAGTTTTCATTTAATTAAAGGGAATACTTGGCGGCCCTCTCCTTTTTCACATATATCTTTCTTTTATAAAACAATAAGGCCTTTTTAACACGAAAATTTCTCGGGAAAAAAATTTGATATATGGCCTTTTTTACTTTTTAATTGCTCTCAGAAAAAAAGGTTTCGTTTCAAATATTTCTCGGGAAAAAAATTTCCGGCCTTAGGCAACCGCCCCTGCAGCAAGGCCCGAATGAGCCTGCAGAGGGGCCTACAGAGGGGCCTGAAATTGTGAATTTAGGGGCCTAAAATGGGGCCTAACAGGGGCTGTCCGAGGGGCCTATACATTAGGCCCCTTATCGACCCACTGCACTACTGATTCTAGCAGTAGCATACCGAATAGTATAACTAAGACTGGCCAGAACACGTTGACTATTTCTATAGTGGCTAATATAACTAGCTTAATGTTGTTAAAGAATTCTGTCACTGGCTGCCTTTATATAATTTAGTTTGTGCCGTCTTCCGTTTCTTCACTATTCCAACAGCCACGGGTGCCAGGACTATACTTGTCTTCTAACATGCCGTCGCTAGCGCCCATGGGCTTACCATAGTGAGACATGATATCATTTTCTCGATCTTCATAATCTTCATGATCTTGCGAAGGCGGACAGAGAGACTGGCCAGAAGGTACCGGTACATTATTGGTACCGACATATACATTCTTTGCGTTCTCACGCTCAATATAGCGCTGTGTATTATTATGACGATCGACTGCATCGCTAATATCTTTTGACTGCCTATTCCGTGCAACGGAATCTGCATAAGGATTTTCAGGGACTGCAACTGTTTCATTAATATCGTACGCATCGTACGCTAGATTTAAATTAGTCTGCAATTCGGCATGCTTCTTTACCAGCTTCTCGTCTGGCGGATCTACTTCATCAGCAGCGATACCTAGCAGGCTATAGCCACAGATATCACGCCATGGAGATTCGCCGAATGCATCCTTACGCGTTGCAATACGAAATAGTTTATCGATCACACGGACTGTTGCTAGCATATCCCTATACTGATAAGGCTCTACTCCGTTAGGATATAGTTCCTTTAGTACGTTACATGCTCGGTTATAACTGTCACCATAGGCAACATTCTTTTCTGTAGTTAGCTTACCAATTTCTGCAGCTATTCTATCGAACTTACTAGCCAAACTAGTCTCCTTTTATCTTTTATATAATTTATTTTAGGCTGCATTCGCCTTTTCATTAGGCCAGCTCATATTAATTACAAAATCATTTCCGCGAGACATCCAATCTTGGGCTCTACCGTCAGGAGTAATAATCCATCCACGGCGTAGCTTAGAAGGACCGGGATCATCAGCATAACCGTCAGTTAGAATAAGATAACCATCAAATTCTCGGCGATGGTTATTGCCATGCTGAGTTGGAGCGCTAAAACAGGTACCACCACATCGAGTACGGTGCGGAGGAGTTGTCTTACCCTTACGCCACTCAGTACGGCTATCTTCATCGATGCTGGTATCAAAGTGGTAAGTAATAAAATTAGTGTACTTGGCCAAGTTAGTTAACTCGCCAAACAGAAGCTCGAGTTCCTTGTTACCAACGGAACCAGACTGATCGATATAGATACCGATAGATGAGGTGTAACCACGCTTGAAACCGCTATGGACACCGGGATACTTTTTATTAAGGCGCATGCGAGAAGTAGTTCGATTAGCACGCCGGCTGAATCCAAGAAACTTCTTTAATACCATTTGCCATGGCACTTCGCAAGAAATCATACTACGGATTTCTGCACGGGTCTCTGCAGGAACGCTTCCCCAGTTACCCTTTGAATCGCATTCCCTAACTGCTTCACTGACGACCTGCTTCATCTTACCACGGATGATTTCACGATCTTGGTCACTTACTTCAGTACCCCAACCATCATGATCATCAAGAGTACCAGGAATTCCTTCCCCACCCCCGGTACCGCCTTCGCCCTCGAACTCTTTAGCCATGTCCTGAAAATCTTCATTTTGCATAAAGCGCGAGAAGTAATCTTCAGATGACAGACCCTTAGGAAGACTAGCAATAAAAGCATTCATCCTATCAAAACGCGCAATGCGCTCCGGAGAAAGATCTTTCTTTTGCTTAGCCGTTAACGGCTTCATAGACTCACCTGGCATAATGCCACAATCAGGAAGCTCTTCCCGGGGGATTACGCTATTGATTGCACAATCTGTGGCGTAATTCCAAATAATATGGGGATCAAGCTTTCGCTCTGAACAGTGGCTATATACCAAATGGAGGCACTCATGAATATTGAGTCCCTTAATCTTATTGGCACCTTCATCCTTAATCAAAGATGCGGCGAAACGAGGATTATAGAGATATGTAACCTCTCCATCCGCTACCATAACACCTGCAGTAGGAATCGATTCAGTACACTTTTTAGTAATTCCTCGAAGTACTCGAGCATAAAATGGCTCTGACCACATCAACTCAATCAAGTATGGATTAATATCAAAATTAGCAGTCTCTGCATCAGTGGCAGTATACTTTTGATTTCCTAGATCGTTACTAGTTGAATCTTTTGTTTTTGACTTCACTGCCATATCGACTCCTTGGTTCCTTGACTTTATATAAATATTATATCACAAACTGCAAATTAATTCACAGATTCAGACAAAATATTCAATTTTTATTTTTAAAACTATCGACGAAAATAACTTCGAGCGCACAGTACTGCGAACAAACCAGAAACTGCAGCCCACATATAACTTGCATTCCACATTGAGTTAACACAGAATACTCCATTAACCAACGCTAATACTCCAGCAACGTTACGCGAACACAACCAATCTACAAATTTATTAACCATATTTTTCCTTAAAGTACTTCCACAAAAGAGGTAAGACGACCTCGGAAAGTAAGAGTTCCATTAACGGGCGGATAGACAAAGTGGCGAAGCGGACCGTCTTCTTCAACACCCCCAAATATATCACGTTCAACGAGGATACGATACCGAAGAGAACCTTCGACTGTCTCAGTACCTTTAAGAACACCTTCTACGAAGCAAGCGCTATCACCTTCTAGATCTCGACATGAGTCAAAATCGAAAGAACGGACTCGTGAGCCAATTGAAATATCCATAATTTTTTCCTTATACACTATTGAGTTCAGATGGAGGTAATATTTTCACCATTCAACCAAGCAGTCTTCTGCCTATCAGCGAATTCAGCGTACTGAGTCGGCCAACAGCTGCTGCAGCGCGCAAGAACTGGAGTACCGCGGCGGTAATTCACCACAACGCTCTTTCTATTTCCACATCCGACGCAGGTGTCTACAGTAATCTGACTATAATTTCCTTGATTTTTCATTGGTTTTCCTTTCCAACCTTTATTAATATTATATCACAGCTATAGATTAATTTCACAGATTCTATCAATATTCTGTTTATACTGCTTAAGCTTCTTTAATTCTTCGAAGTATATTCTCTAGTTCATCTACCGAATCCATTACTTTACTGATCTTTTCAGCTTTAGAACTAGGTTTTCCATAGTCTTCATACTTTAAACCAACCATCCCCTGGGCTGTATTTGCTTGATTTAAGTCACTTCTAATATCATCTCTAACCAAGCACAAACCAGTTGTTAAAAGACGTAATTGCTCAGTGGTAAGTTTAACAGTTATAGTTTCTTTCTTTTTTGCCATATCTTCCCCAACTTATATACTGATTATATTATAATCAAAAACTGATTATTTATTAAAATTAATAACAGGCAAGTGATTTTTATATCTTGACTTTTCTGGCAATATAGTGTAATTTCCGATACTATCAAATATTGTCCAAGCTCTCACAACTGGACCTCGATCAAACTTAACACTTACTAAATTTTTACTACCCCCAGGTACTGCCTTGATAACTATTCCTGAGTCTCCAGGATATATTCCTACCATTGAATTATATGGGTTACTCTGTACTACTACTCTGTCACCTTTAAAAAATCTCATATCATTCCTTGATTAAAAAAAAAGCCCCCTTTTTATCAGGAGCCCTTTCTATAGTAAGCTATTGATACTTCACTTATTATTGTGAGTATGAATTAATTAGTTAAATTAAGCTATTACTTCTTTGTTGAAAGATTTCGGCTAGCCTGGACAATTTCCACAACTGCCTGACCCATCATCTTGTGAACCTTTTGGATATTCTTAAGATTGCTAGTGGCAGAAATCTGATTCCAAAGGTGGACCATCATCTCACCACCGAGACCCTTACCGAATGCGGCAACCTTTTTTGCCTGAGTAACGGTCCATTCATTTTCCTTACAGTGGTCTGCAAGCTTATCAATTACACCGTTAATAATTCCGGCAGTTGCATCTTCAAGAGCGTCGACCTTAACCTTGCCTTGGAGGATATCCTCAGCGCTAATCACAGTTTCGTAATTCTTAACGAAATCACGGAAGGCAATAGAGGCTTCAACTCCAACAAACCCAACAGAGATTGAATAGAATAGAGAATCAACATCTCCACCGGCGCAAGACTTAGGTGCCATGCCAGCATGGACCAAACTATCATTCAATCGATGCCAACTAGCGGGAGTAGGCAACACAGTACCAGGTTCAACACTTGAAGGATCAACTCGCCAGTGCACAGGATTCTGGCGGACAAACTCAGTCAAGATAGAATCAAGACCGGCTTCCTTAGCCCATTCAACCCAGTCACTTGCAGTTGGCTCAACGTCACATACCCAAAATCGACGGAGCAGTGCAGGATCCATATCATTAACATCATATTCATTACCAGCATTTACTGCAGCAATAATACGAGTTTCAGGATGAAGAGAAACTGGCATGCCATCTTTATCGTTACCAAGATTACGATCGAGAACGACCTGGAAAAATCCTTGCATAACGCCGGGCATCGCACGGTTTAGCTCATCCAACATAAGGACACATGGTTCTTTACAAGCCCGCATAAACCATGCAGGAAGAACCATAGTTGATACTCCAGAAGTCTTCATGGCTTCAAGATCGGGGTACCCAATAACATCACCCTCTTGCATCGTTGAACCGCGGACATCGATGAAAGGAACTCCCAATTCATCAGCAATACCAGCTGCAACATGAGACTTACCAACGCCAGTCGGCCCACGCATCAGAACTGCCATTTCGGCAGGAAGTTGGGGAACGATTTGCTTGATTGTTTTAATGTCCATTTATTAGATCCATGTTAGTTGGAAGATCCATTTCCTCATCAACTTACATTATAATAATATCATACTGAGATAAATATTTCACAGAAACTGATACTTTTTTATGATTTTTTAGATTCTCTAACCTATTGAAATCATTAAACTTTATATAAAGAAGCAATTGCGATATTCCAGCACGTTTTGTTTTTATCTTCTACAATTGCATATTTTCGCTTTACGCGCTGAATAGTGGCAAATACTTGATTTCCTCTAGGGTCTAACCAGTAAACTTGATCACCACGAAGAAGTTGACTTCTTAAATGTTTTGCTTTTTTCGTACGACGAATCGTCCATTCATCATAGAGCATGCGCCAAGCTTTAGCTAAGTCGTCATCTCCCAAGACATGGGCGTAAGTCCTTATAATTGCAAGGTTATCTGTCATTAGCACCAAAGATCCTTTCCTAGCGGACGACATCCACTATACCCTTTGCTCCAGTTATTCTCTTCGATCGCGTCATCTGAGCGATCCATTCCCATAACTTTTCGAAGCCAAGCTTTTATGCCATCTTTCTTTCCAGAAAGTTCGACATAATGATTTCCACTCGCAGCTACACCCCACCTAAAAGAAATGTTAATCTTATTTTCATAAGCACATCTCACCATGTAGTTTGTCATGTGCTCGATTTGTCCAGGGTTACAATCATAAGTTGTAAATTTGCCCTCGACATTAATAATACTATTGTTCATTGTCTAAGCCTTTAATATTACAAGGTTATTTAGCCGTTAGCTGCCATACAATTAGCAGAATACATTTCAATGAAACTCTTTTTCGTATTAAAATCCTCAATTTCTTTCTTAATATTTTCGATTTTAGCTTCAAGAATCGCGATTTCGCGATCGCATGCTTTCATCGGCTTCTGATTAATAGACATCAGTTCGAGCGCAGATCCTTCACGAAGGAAAGAAGCTCTAACATAAGATATCTCACTCTTTGGACAAGCCGGCCCGAAAAACAGTTTAAACTGATGACTAGCATCTTCACTGCTTTGGGCATACATTCGAATTTTTTGAGTTTCCGAATAACCCCAGGTACACATATAAATGCCGGGAAGACCTTCACGGATGATACTTCGAACTGCATTACCTATTCGGCATGCCAACCGTCGTGAACGACGAGTAATAGCTCGCCGCCTGCACTCCGGATAGAGTGCCGTGACCACGTCTTCGTAATTCTCACTGCTAGTAGGCCGCTTAGTATGCGTCAGTCCGCTCGCTATAATCGCTCGATAAAGATCGATGAACTTATAACCGCAGATTGTATCTTTTCCCGCCACTTCATGTTTCACGCAAGGATCAGTATTCCAATAGTCATAATCATCCTTCGTCAAGACACCATTAGGTCCCTTTGGAAACTTTTGGAGAAGATCTTCAACGATTTGAGCAAAGACCTCCTTGGTATGCTTTTTAACATTAATTGGAAATTTCTTGCTCTTTCTTGCCATGGTGTCTCCTCGCGGTTTCCTTAACTCTTCTTTATGTATATATTATACCATGATCAGAAGCTTATTTCACAGTTTCGGAATATTTAAATCCGTTTTTTTCTTCAACATGATCTGATTTTTTTGTAAATCGACGCCAAAGAATTTATCGACAACATCACCGCGGATTAAAGACAAGATCTTATATCCATCTGGAGCAGCAACCCTTTGAATTATTCGATAGGCTTCATCCGCATGAGAGTCGGAATGAAAAACAAAAGAGACAATTTGGCTGTGGTACTCAGCTATAGCAGTCCACGAACAGTGATACTGTTCCATTAGGTGCGCCTTACACCACGGTAAGGCTGCCATTTCCCATTAACTCCAACCCACCAGGATCCGGCTTGTTCGAATGTCTTACGATCATAAACCTCGATAAAGTCTACCATCCAATTCCAATCGCCTTCGCCCATCCTATCTAATCTAGCTAATTCCCAGGGTTTGTTGAGGTTATCAACTGTTCCCAAAAAATCTTTCATTCCACCCTTTGGTTCATTACTAGTCCAACCAAACACCATATAGTCGTTGATGCTCTTATTTTCCATCTTTTGTCTCAGCACTCCTTTACGAGAATTAATTTCCCTTTACAACTTCTCCGTCTTTTCCAATTTCCCATATGCGAATAATTTTCGCACTATTGGGTCTAAACATAGCCATCCGGCCATCATCATCAACGCAATGAATCATTTCCCCGCGGTAGCCGACAATTTTTAAAACTTGCTTGCCCTTGAGCTTTGTGCGTACTTCACACCAGCTTCCAGCTTCGCGTTCGACTTTTTCTTTATTCTTAGGCACCATAACCTCCAATATAAAATATAAAATATTTTAAAAGAGTGTACACTAAAAATTACTGTTTGACAAGATTTAAATCTTCAGCAAGTATATTAATTTGTAATTCAATTGCTCGAATTAATCCGGAAATTTCAGAAACTTTATCTTCTTTTCCATTAATAAAAGCCGATCCTAGATCGCTTAAAGCCCGCTTAAGTTCTTCTTGCAGTGTTTGGTATCGCTGCATTTTTTTATCACAGGAGGTAGTCACGTTATAAATGTAATCCCATTTTGAAAATTGTACAGTACATTTTTTCACTCCAGCAGCGGGGCAGCCGAATCTCAGCGAAGCTGAGGGCAAAAAAGCTTGTGTGTGAGTGTTGTAAATTTGGGGGTAAAGTGTTACAATTAGTGTAAGGCCTAGGATCTGAGAGTGTAACGGTAGTCTATATAACGGGTATAAACGAGTATATACGCTCGCGTGGGTAGGCTAAGGTTTAACACCACTTAGCAAATCTTATTTTTGCTCTCGTTAAACAGTCGGGCTAGATCCACCCTCTTGTACAGTAGGACCATGTGTCCCTCTCGGGTCCGAGTCCATGTATAAATGACCATTCCAGACAGTTCAAGTGGGTAAAAATAACCTGTAATCTTAATAAAAACATCTGTGATAGGGACTAAGGGAACTGAAATGGCCTGTATGGGACTTTTACAGTAGTACTATAGGATACAGTTAGTATAGTATAAGCTCCCTTAGTAGTCTTAAGCTGGGTATTATCTATAGTAGTAGATGTACTGCTTGTATCGTGTTCTCTTATTGGTGCGCTTACTTACTTTACAGTTTTTAGTTTATGTCGCACTCGATTTAAAGTTGGATTTCGTTTGATACTGCGTTCTGTGATTAGTAGTTTAAATCTTTAGATAATCTGCGAAAGGATACGTTTGCAAATCGTCGTCGTCATCATCTTCCGGTTCATTAACTGGATATTCACTTGGTTGAGGATTATGGTGCATGGAAGTACTAGTAGCATTAGACTTAAATAGCTTTAAAACTTCGGGGCTAATAGATGATTCCGGTATACTAAATCCTTCCAAAGTCTGTTTTTCGAAATCAACATATTGCTGATTAAATTGGTAAGATAATCCTTTGCTTTTGTAGTTTATAAATATTTCTTCTCCTGGCTCTATATCTCTAATGGCATATACCTGAAAGCCAACTGTTAATCCTTCTACAGGATCAGTAATATGAAAAATATCAGCATTAGGTTGATCTGAGTGATTATACATCGATCCATATCCCCACAAGACTAAAACTATATCGTCACTAGCAACGTAAATATAATCAGTCATAGGAGATTCTTGACCGTGAAGCATACCAACAGTAAGCAGGTTATCCTTATGCATAGATAAAACTGGAGATCTTTCAAACACGCAATCTTTATTTATTTTTTCAGTTGCAAACACTCCAACGCCATGTACTGAAGATATATCAATTTCTACTTTTTTAATCCAAAATAATGGAAGTTTATTTTCATTCATTTTTTTCCTGCTGGACTGGGCTTAACAGCCAACAGTACCTATGTGGTATTGAATCCATAGTACCCTTCTTGCATATCTTCTAGCGACTCTACACCCTGAGTATCCTGCGTTGTATCCACATAATCCACGTACAGTATTATTACTATTTCTAGTAATCCACCAATCTAAAATTCTGGTACCTGCTTGAATAGAAACTGTCGGATTCTTAAGCTGCCGGCAGGTGTATCTCATTCCGTTAGTAGATTCTCCACCAGTCCAGCGAGGTACTACTTGAGTTAGACCGCAAGCTCCGGCTCTACTTAATGCATTTGGATTAAATCTACTCTCCATTATAATAAGAGCGGCAACAAGACTTGGTTCCATGGAATGGCTTTCAGCTGTTTGTTCTATTTCTTGAGAAACTGAACACGCAAATTGCTTTCTTTCTTCAGTTAGGTCGTATCTATTTCCAGGAGGATCGTAGTTTAAAATGCTACAACATAGTTGAGATACTGCTAAGCACGTTGTTAAATTAATCATTTATTCCCTATTCGATATTCCTACAATTTCCATTATAGGGTAATTTAAGTCTTTAAAGTCTTTTTTATATAATCTGCTAAAAACTTCATGAACCATTTCGTATCCCGGAAGATTCCATGGGATTTTCATATTTAGATTAATTGGACTAGCATTTCTTTTGTTCAGTTGTTTAGTTTCAATAACATCTAACTTAACTAAATCGTCTAAAAGAACTTCTAATCCAGACTCTATTTTATAAACGCGGACTCCAGAATCTAAAAATTGAGACTGAAGCATAAACTTATTATCATACATGCTGTTATGTTGACAGAATTTAGCAAAATGCATCATTAAAAAGTGAGCTGGAACTTTATATTCTATGTTAGACTCGAAATTATTTAAAAACTCAAGTTCATCAGGATAGCTAGATAACTGCTTAAGATTAAATTCTATTCTAGTATAAGGGTTTCTTACTACTGCAAACTGATATTCTGGCTTTATTTTTGTGCCATCGAAGAATTCTTTCCAAATGTCACGGTGTTTGTAGTCACTGTAGAAATTATCGTTTTCTAAAGAGTCGTTATTTTTTTTATAGCCAGCTTTAAAAAAATGCTTAAACTTTGGAGGAACTGGAATATCTAATTTAGTCCAATTATTTTCCCTCAGTAATTCTGAGATTGAATTTCCAGCGCAGCCGGGAATATGAATATGGTGAATAATTCTTCCCTGCTTTGCATAAATAGGCATAATTTAATATTATACTAAATTATGAATTTTGTACAGATTAAATTAATCTAAACAATCAGAATTATTAAAAAACATTTTTCTTATGCAGAGAAATGTGGCTAAGAAAATAAAAAATCCATAAATAGAAAGCATTATTTTAGCCATCCTTATATCAACAAAAATTGATATTACTGCAGGTAAAGACATTATCTTTGCTATAATAAAAGCTATAAATTCTGAAGATCGAACATTTAATCCATCGCAATGCTCTTCTTGATCGTTTATCATGACTTTATTTTCTTCCAGAAGACCATTTAACAGCGTCAACCAAAGCTTCTAAGGCATCAGCATCGACCATTTTGTGATTTTTTCCTACTATAATCCAGTTTACTAAAGACTTTTTAATATTTGACGAAATATCACTGAAGCTAACCTCATCGTCATTTTTAGAAAAAATTATCATTGAGTGTTTGGGGAACATTTTGTTTTTAGATTGATTAAATCTTAACCAAGTAGGAGCTACTAAAACTAATTTAGATTGATTTAGTTCTAAACAAAGACTTACAGCACATCCTCTATCAGAGGCAGCAACTATATTCGGACTCTCTTTATCAATCAAGTTTTGAGCTATTTTAATAGATTCTTCAAAAGAAGATTTTGGAAGCTGTGGATAGATAACTTCAAATCCTCTCTTTTTAAGATAATCTCTTTTTATATTATCTGATTTTAAATCTAATCCATGAAGAAACAAAACTTTTGTCATTTTTTCCCTTTCAATTTTTTCCAACACAAAAACTATAAAATAAATAGGTAAAAACTATTTTAATATTTCTTCATCGCCCGAACAACCAAAAGCCAGCTGTAATACAAAGTTTTCATCAAATGTTACTATGTTGCAAGACTCATCGCATAATGTTAATTTTGATGGATAATCATTATTATCATAATACCAACCATGTTGATTATCACAATCTAATTTGTTTGTTACTCTTGGAATTAGCCAATCAGGAAATCCATTACTAGAAATATAGTTCACATACCATTGGTCAGGATCAAAATTATTATCTTCAAATTTATACTCGCATTGAAACGCGCTGCTGATCTGACTGAGTTTATCATATAAAAGAGATGTACTTCCGGTAATGTCTATAGCTTCTCCTGTGCCGCCACCTAAAGCAATTTCATCTAAAACTATTAAATCTGCTGCACCAATTCCTATAGTTACAGTTAAAATCTCATCTTGAAGTGCTTCATAAGCTAAATTTCCTAAATGTGAAGCTTTATTTTTACCACCACAACCATTTGGCGAACCGTCACTCACAATAACAACAGCTGTTTTTTCACTAGGGTAATTTTTAGTATAAGGAATTAACCAGCCATAGGTTCCAACCATTGCTCCGTATAAAGGGGTTGAAGATCCACTTGCATCTTCAGATAAAAGAGATGTTTCCAAATTTTTAAAGTGATTTGGCAGCATACCAAAATCAACTCTTGGTTTTTCATATTTTTCTTTAGCGCACTCATCTGCTCCTGGAGAGTCTGGAAAATAAGACAATGCAACGCTAATGCCAATAGATTTTTTATCTTTTAGAAATTTAAGTAAACTGTTTACCGCTTTTTCCCATCTTCCGATCATACTTCCAGACCTATCAAACAATATAACCATGTTTAAATCGGCAGATTTACTTTGAATTTCATCCGAATAACATGTTCCGGCACCTCCAAAATTACCATCAATAGACGGTCGAAACTCAGGTAAAGAAAAACTCCCACCCGCGCCTTGGGTGAAATTAGACAACGGACTATCATCATCGCTTGAACCATGGCCTAAATCAATATGAGAACCATTAGAAACAGCACAGTGTAATATAAAAGCGCAAAACAATATAGCAATATATTTTTTCATATGTATTTTAATTGTATATACTGTTACAAACTGTATACCTTTATTGCTATTTATTTGATAATTTTTTGAACATTTCCTCCGGAACAAATATACTAGAAGGGGGATTCAGTCATGCCATCTAAAGTATATTTGGCCGCATAGAAGTTCTGGCCGCATGAGGTAGAAATTCCATTTCCTATAACCCAATATTGTTCGTCATGCCATACAATTCGATAACCACCAGTTAAATCAAGTTTTGCACTAAGCTTCATTTTCATTTTCCTCATTATAAATACAGATTCCGCTTTCAATCATTTGTTCCGCAGTTCTTCCAAACCAACCTTGCAGCGACCAGCAAGCGCCAGTATCAATTAAATATTGCCACGACTCTATATAAAGAATTTCATCAGACTCTACAGAGCCTTCGGCAATTAAAACTGCTTGCGTTATATTCATTTTTGATTTTCTATCCATGTTAAAATTTGAATCTGGTCAGCTCGATGAATAAGTTCTGTAGGTAAAACAAAAAACTGATTTGGCATATGTTTTCGATTCCATTTGCCTGGCTCAGTTTCTTCAAATTCATCAAACACCATATTTCTCACAGCCATTCGTAGTTGGTCCATTGTATATGGACATTTTAAACTTTTCATTAAAAAAATAAGCTGTTTGTGTTCTTTCAAACCTTCAGCCCAAGCTGTATAATCATTATTGTGATTATAGTACCAATTGTGTTTTTGAAGTTTTTCTAATAGTTTAATTTTTTCTATATCTCCTAAATTGTCTGCAAAACTATCATATACTTTAAGAGGCCGCTATCAATTAGAACAGGGCACGAGTCTCCAATAAGTAAAATAGAGTGGTTTTTTATAACCACCCCATCACTGCGACGCAAAGGCACTTCGCCTAGATATAACCCTGTTCTCTCGTTGAGATTTCTTGTAAGTCTATAATGTCTAGATAAAATATTAAATTTAAAAAGATCGCCTGCAGCGATCATCTTCTCTTACCGATTCCTTCGTGATCTCTAGAAATAATTTCGCCAGTGCATAGAAGCCAATCGTTGATGACTAAACCATTTTTCCCAATATAGGCATCAGTAAGAGCAGTTGCAAGCATTCTAATATTAGGATCAAGGCCTGTCTTTCCATTCACAGTAACCCAACCAATATCACCACTAGAAAACCGTGGCTTTTTGAATTTATTTAGTTTTGATTTCATTGCTTTATAAAGTTTTTCGTAATGATAAAGCTCAATTCCATTTCCCCCATTTAGATACGTCATAACTCGTTCGCGAGCGCGAGCCACTGCGGGTCGGTCTGATCGCCAAGATATAGAATAACTATCATAAAGCTTTACTAAAGCTACTAAATCTGCTTTCTCTTGATCATTAGGGGTAAATATATTCAAGCCCAGCTCGTCATCATTG
>Ga0098044_1001206_pt1 | contig 13602 bp, 15 predicted proteins | sample 10_taG_FD_75053 | JGI IMG/M metagenome (GOLD analysis project Ga0098044, IMG submission 75053) | Marine viral communities from the Subarctic Pacific Ocean - 10_ETSP_OMZ_AT15264 metaG | ecosystem: Environmental > Aquatic > Marine > Oceanic | place: Pacific Ocean | collected 2015-01-16 | reverse complement strand
CTCCGGGTGGGTCAGTCGGCTCGGCCAGCTGCCCTCTTCGCAACCGCTTCAAGCCTGCGCTCCGTGCTCAGCTCCCGAAGGGACACTTGGATTCCTTCCAAGGCGAGCTGGAGGCCGTCAACCTTTCCGCTCAGGTTCGCTACCTTGCTCTCTAGGGTTGTGATTTGCTGGGCAAGGTTGCTCCTTAAGGCGGTCCGCTCGTCGTGGAATTGTGCGGTCTCTAGCCGAGCTTGCTCTCTCATTTTGTCCAGCTGTGCAAGAAAGTCTTTAGCCTGGCTTATCCGCTCGGCCCGCTGTTGTTTTGTCAAGTACCAGAGGACTCCGGCCAGTATGGCCATAGCTCCATAGTCAAGCATTGCATTCAGGATATCTACCTCGGCCATGTTTCCCCCGTGTTCCTGCTCTCAGCATAGCCGGACCGACAGGGCACAAGCAAAAAGAAAAGCCCCTCAAGGGGGCAGTGCGGACGATTGACGGGGGAGGCTACAGGCTACTAATGTAGGGGATAGTTGGTATTGAATACCTCAGGTTCCCAGCATTTCCGACAGGCATTATATTTCCCTGTTACGGTATTGATTCCTGAACATGCTCCACCTTGAAAATAGGCGGGACAACTGTCATCGGAATCTTTCCAATTGACGGTCGAGGACTTGGCCCAGCTGGGTAAGCTTTTCCACGGATGGCGACCGATGAAATGCTGAGATACCCGGACAACAAGATTTCCAGGTGGAATGATGCCAAGCTTGTCAGCCTTGCGAAGCATTCCTAACTCTCTTGTGGGTAACCAGATAGCCACGTCTGGAAGTGCCGCGGCTACCATGCAAATAGCTTGGAAGTGCTCTATCCCTTGCACGTCCCCCGAATCGTGGAACCGAAAGTATCTTTTACCAGGAAAGTCTTTGTCGTCCTTTGCATATCGGTCTATCATCTTGACCATAGCCGCGGTCCATGGTGTTAAGTCATCTGCGCGGACCGCTTGCAACCTGCGAAGCAGTCCCTTTGCGACATCAGGAAAGCGGTAGTTTCCATTGAGAGCATAGCACTGCTCACATATGGACCCCGCTATTTTCTGGAGTCGTTGTCCAATGAGGCAACCCGTGGCAGAGGTGCCATAGGTGAGAGAAGGCATTTTTGAATTACCGCGTTGCAATCCCCCGCCTGTTATGGACTTGGCTTGTTTTACAGTCATGGAATCTGCGAGTTTGCGGAGCTCCGCAAGTTTGCTCTGCTCGGTAGTTGTGGGGAAATCTTTAGGCATTGATATGTCCATTGTTAAGGGCATGCGCATGCCGATAGAAGGAAAGCATTGTCCCGGCTATCAGCAGCAATTTCTCTATCGAGACCTCTCCTTCTTCGATATCCAGGAACGCGCACATAGTCAGGTAGTCCTCTTTAATGTGGAAAGGGAGGTCCTCCAGTGCGGCAAGAAACGCGGGGCTTGTGTTGGTGGACCATGGGTGAGTTGCCCACATTTCTGTGGGGAAAGCGCGTTCGTTATTCTCCATTAGGCCATGGCAATAGGTGATTAGTAGTTGTGTTATGTGGTGAGTCATCATTTTTATAGTCCATGGGTGAGGGTGAAAAGGAGAAGGAAGAAAAAAAGTAGGGCTATGCCTCCGTTGATGTCGTTGTCGGTCATGGTCTGGAGAACTCCTCTTCTCCCCAATAGAGGGTAGCGTCATTACAGAGGGAGAAAGCTACCCTTAAGACCGCGCTTGTCTCCTCCTCTGTGGGGTCGTACCAGATTCGATGCATGAGTAGTCTATTGAGGCGTTCGCCTCCTCCACAATCCCCCGCCTTTCTTTCGATAGCCTGCGCTATCTCAAAGGAGGTTTCCCGACATGCTGCCCATTGTTCAAGGTCGCCATCTTCAGCGAGGACTTTATCGTTGTGGTTCCCAATCGTTATTGGTTGTTTGGTTCTCATGTCTATACCTTCCCTGTGTAGCAGCGCGCCTTGATATCAAGGGTCCAGTGCCCCTCAAGAGCGTAAAGAACGCCAGTCTCTATCGCTACAGTATAGGATATTCCGCCTTTGCTGGCGTTCTGCTGAATAGCAAGAGACTCGCCACCTTGAAGGCGTTTCAAGGTTGATAGGCACATTCTATGAGAGATACGTACCGTTTTACCGTTGCCACGTGAGAGGATGAAACCCGCGTGTCTCCCTGAGATGATGCCGGTTACTGTGTACTGAGCACCTTTCCTGGAGGTTACGATGTCCCCTATCTCTATTGACCTTGTGTCTGCAGTTGTTTGATACTGTTGTAGTTGTTCGGTACTCATGCTTACACCTTCCTCAATTCGCGCAGGGCTTGAATCTGCTGGAATCTGTTGTTCATCGTTTCTGTCATTGACTGAAGCCGGCTAATGGATTGCCCTATTCGGTGGAATTTGGCTGTTCCAACGGAACCAATATCGACGGACATACCGCTGGCCGTTTTGCGAAGCTTGTCATTTTCGAACGCAATATCAGATAGAAGGTCTTGAAGTTGTTCTTGGATTTTTTGTTGAAGTTGTTCGTTAGTCATTGTCATTCCTGTGTTGTTGGTTCTTTAGCAAGGAGAATGTAATCACAACTGTACACATTACAAGGGAAAAGAGGAAGATAGTTTAGCAAGGCCTCCACCGATAGCGAATAGCCTTCTATCTTTTTGTTGTGACCATCTTCACAAGAGAAGTCACAAGGTCAATATCTCACCATGTCAGCCCGCCATAGGGCTGACCATTTTCTTAAGCGTTCTAACCAATCGTTTAAACGTTCGAAGCCATCGCCATCGTAGACGGAAAGGAAGGAAAGGAAAGGAGACGAAAAGTTCGCGCCACTTGGTACGCATGGCATAAAATAGTACCACTTGCCTCTAAACTTGGCATAAGGAGGCTATGCCAAATGGTTTAAGCTTGTGACAAGTCCTCTACTGACTCGTAGGTAGGTTTCAACTACTGACTCGTAGGTAGATTCCAGCTACTGACTTGTAGGTAGGTTTCAGCTGGCCAGGGGGGGGTGGGCCCCACAGGGGAATAGCGGACGCAGGGAGTGGCACCCCCCCAAAATTCGGGAGTCGTCCATTAGTCTCACAAAATGTTGACAGTGGTTCTTGAATCGGTGTATGGTTTTTAAGGACAGGTTTGCAATGGATAAAGAGTTGATAGAGGAAGCCGAGAAGTGGCTTGGTTTTGGGGAGCGTGACTGCCTTGAGTTGGGCACGGACCGTATCCTTGACTTGATGTTGATGGTTCAGCTTGAGCATGAGCGGTTGCGTGGATTTGGGGGAAATATGTTTTGGTATTGCACATCCTGTGACCACCGTGAGGACTGGCCTCCAGTGGAAGAGGTTCAGTGCATAAAGTGTGGGAGTACGATGTATCCAGAGCTTCCCCCTGCCTTGTTAAGCGACGTCCGTAAGTGGACGGAGATATCCATGGAGGAGGTTGGTGATTACACCGCGCGTGAGTTGAGGGAGATGGTTCGTTGTGGCCAGCGTCGTTTCGCTCGGTTGATGCACGGCAAGGAGAACGGGGAGCAGCCGGTTGAGAATTGACGTTACGATACCGATGGCTTGCGTTCCCCATCCCCGTCCCCGTTTTGGTGGTCGCGCGTGGATGCCAAGGAAGTACATGAAGTGGAAGGAAGACTGCTGCATGTATCTTGAGCTGTCCTATGATGGTTCCCCCTTGCTGGGGAAGGTTGAGGTGGAGATAGACTTGGTTTTCAGCCGTCCGGTTCGTTTGTTGAAGATGAGTTCCCCCTCTTGCCGGTTGCCCAAGACTGGCAGGGCCGACCTGGACAACATGCTGAAGAGTGTTTTGGATGTCTGCCAGGATGGTGGTTTGGTTAAGAACGATAATCAGGTATGGTGTTTGACGGGTCGTCAGTGGCACCAGTCGAAGGATGAGGAGGATGGTCCTCAGATACGGATACGGATGAAGGAGTTGGAGTGATGGAAAGGGACGCCTTGAGATTGAGTCTGGAGGACGCCGAGGAGTTGTGCCGTTCCCAGAGGCTTGTGGGGGCTCGTGACGGCAAGAAGAGGTTGTACCAAAAGAGGGATGGTTGCTGGTACGTTATGACTCCTTTCAAGATTAGGGTGTACGAGATTCGCTGCAAGATAGATGACGAGGAGGCTGCCCAGTGCTGAACCGTTTCCCCGAGGACATTCGCTCCCAGCTGGAGGAGATTTTCTCGGACGGCAGGAAGTTCATTTCCTTGCTGTGGATTACGGACAAGCGCAGCTCCAAGAAGGTCCGCTTCCGGATGAACGGGGAGCAGGAGTATCTCTTTGACGAGATGCGGAACCACAAGAGGGTCATCGTCCTGAAGCCCAGGCAGATTGGCATATCGACTGTTCTCAGGGCTTACGCCCTTTGGGAGGTCTATGTCACGAGGGACCCGATGAAGTGGGGGGTGATAAGCTTCCATGACCGCTCGGCCAAGCACCTGAGAAGGATGGACATGCAGTTGATGAAGAGCCTTCCCGAGTTGCTGCACAGGGAACTCAGGCTGGACAACGCAACCACGGCGGAGTTTGCCGATACCGAGGCCATGCTTGGTTCCTTCACTGCCGGAAGCCGGGGGGGTACCAGGTCTTTCACGCTTACGTCGGCGCACCTTTCCGAGTTCGCCTTCTACGAGGACCCCGAGGAGCTGTTGGCGACGGTAACTGCCACCGTGGGGGAGGGACAGATAGTCATCGAGAGCACCCCGAACGTGCCGGGTGATGCCTTCCACCGTCTGGTGATGGGTGCCCCGGAGAACGGGTGGAGACTGGTCACCTTCTGGTGGCACCAGCATCAGAGATACCGGATGGAGGCACCGAAAGACTTCAAGAGAACGGAGACCGAGGACCAGCTCGCCCAGAGACACGACCTTGACAACGACCAGCTGTTCTGGAGAAGGTCGCAGATAGCCACGCTGGGACTGGAAAAGTTCCGGAGGGAGTACCCTGGAAGCCTGGCCGATGCCTTTCACCACGCGTCAAGCACCTATTTCAGCGCTGCCGACCTGGACCACATCGAGCCTGTCCACTTTACCGACTCCCGGAGGGTGTACGAGGACCCACACGAGGACGATGTCTACGCAATGGGGGTCGATGTCGCCGCCGGGGTGGGCATGGACTACAGCGCATTGACCGTTATCTCCATGAGCACGCTTCAGCCGGTCTATCACTACCGGAATAACGAGATTAGCCCCACCGAGTTTGCCGATGTGGTGCTTCAGACCGGGCAAATGTACAATAACGCCAAGATTCTGTGCGAATCCAACAACCATGGGCACGTCGTGCTGTACCGGCTGCGCCATATGGGCTATCGCAACCTCTGGAGGTGCGTGAACGGCAAGGACTGGACCACTTCGGTGAAATCCAAGCTCGATGCCTACGAGACCTTCCGGGAATACGTTGCAAACCAGCTTATACAGCGGCTCGACGCCACGGCGCTACAGGAATTGCGCTCCCTGGTGGTCATGAAGGTCAATCCCGAGGCCCCCAGGGGGATGCACGACGACATGGCGATGTCGCTTGCGCTTGCGTACCGTTGTACCCGGGATGTCAGCCGGCGCAAAATCAGAAATGCGCGCAGGAGCCTGATGGATGAGTTACTATCTGAGGTGAGGGTGGGCAGGATGCGGTCCCAGCCCTCCCCCTGGAAGGTGAACACATGATTGACGCCAAGATTGCAAGGGCATGCTACGCAGCGCACGAGAAATACTGGGTGGACAGGCGCCCCGAGATGAGAAGATTGCGGTCTGCCTACCTGAATCGCTACTGGGACAAGAAGGAAAGCCCCGACCAGGTGCTGATAGAGACATCGAGAGCCTACGAGTTCATCGAGGGGTACGTGGCGTCCCTGTTCGCCCGGTCGCCTGCGGTCGTAATCAAGGGTGACATACGGGGACTCGGGAATCCCAACAAGGCGAAGGCCCTGGCCAACGGGTTTCTGTCACACATAAGGCAACAACTGGAGGATGCCACGCGTCTGGCACTGATTTATCCCGCTTCCTTCCTTAAACTTATGCCAAACGAGAACCGTGACCCCTTCAAAAGGGTTACCGTGGCTGCCGTCGCCCCGTGGAATGTCATCGTGGACACGGATGCGCACACCTGGGACGCCCAGAAGCTTGTCGGCCACCGCTACTACCTCACCCTGAAGGAGGCTCGCGCCCGGTTTGGCAACAAGAAGTACTCCGCCCACCCTCTTGTGCGATTCCTTGACCAGGGAATAGACGACGAGAGGGGCTACAGTGGCAGGACTCGCCCGGGAGAGGACGAGATAGACCCGGTCTTCCAGTACGTCGAGATTGTCGAGTGGTACGACATCGAGGACAACCGCTTCGTCGTGTGGTCTCCCGACTACAAGAACGGAACAAGGCTTCTGTACGACGGTCTCAGGCTTCCGGCCATAGAGGATGCCGAGGTGAAGGAGAGGAAATACGACGCCATCCCCTTCGTCGACGCCGCCGGCAATCCGCTCGCGCCTATCATTCCGCTGTACTACAGCCGGATACCGGACATGCCCATGAGGGGATACTCCGCCTTGCGCAGGGTATATGACCAGGTGCAGGAGACCAACATCATTCGAAGCTACCAGGCATCCATGGTGCGAAGGGCCGCAAGGCAATGGGTCGTGGAGTCCGGGGTCTTCGACGCGGAAGCCATGTCCAAGCTGGCGCAGGGAGTTGACGGGGAGTTCATCGAGGTCGAGCTGTCTCCCGGGCAGGCTCTCGCCGGGTCAATACTTCCGGTGCCCCACGCTCCCGTGCCGGCTGAACTTCAAAGCTACATCATGCAGGTCATGGATGACTTCCAACGCGGCTCGGTGCTGGCGCCCTTCACGAGGGGAGAGTCCACCAGGGCAACGGCAACCGAGATAACGGCGCTGGCAGCGTACTCATCCTCCGAGGTTGGACGTCTTGCCAGGGAAAGGGACTCCGCCATCGAGAGATGCGCAAGGGTCTACATCGCCATGATGACCGTCTACCTGGACGAGGACTCCCAGGCAATCATCATCGACGGAATGCCGGAAATGGTGTCCGCCCGTGACCTCGACGGGGATTTTACCTATTACGCACAGGACATGGGAGCGACACCAGTGTCGGAGGCCGTCAAGAAACAGGAGTTTTTTGGTGCCCTTCCAACGCTTATCGAACTTGGAGTGCCCCCGGACCAGATTCTCGCCGAGCTTGTCCGCTTCCTTGATTTGCCGCAGGATTTCCTGTCATCGGTCCAGGGGGCCTCCTCTTCTCCCACCCAGTCTTCCGCCACCACGCTTCCCGAATCCTCCCCGACCGGGGTGGGTCCGGGTGGCCCATCTCCCGAGGATGTCGTGAGGTATTTGCCCTGATGCCAGTCTACGAGTTCAAGTGCGACCCCTGCAACAGCCGGGTGGACCGGTTGCTTCCCATGGAGCACGGGGTGCAGTCATGCCCCAGCTGCGAAACCGAGATGAAGAAGATGGTCACCATGCCGGCTTTCACCCCGGGACACTGGGGAGACTCGAAGGGCTGGTTCGACAGGGGGCTCGGCATGCACATAAACAACTTCGCGCATCGTGACCGGGTGATGAAGCAAAAGGGTCTAAGGCCGGCAGTCGCCAGCGAGCTTACCGAGAACAGGCAGGACATGGTGCAAGACCATGTGAGCCATGAAAAGAACGTATCCACATTCAAGGCGGAGATGGACAAGACCGGCTCTTTCCGGACCGCCGTCGCCAAGACATTTCCACACAAGCAATAGGAGTTCGACATGAGCATACCGCAAGACATTCTCGCAGAGGCGGAGGCCGTTGGAGCCGAGATGGACGCCGAGATGGACCAGGCCCTCCTGGAATCAGTGCCGCAGGGACGGTTCAGCGCGCAGGCGCTCAATGCCGTGGTTGCGGAACTGAACAACATATTGCCTCTCTTTGGCGCTCCACTCTATCCCGAGTTCACCGAGGACCAGGTGGCATTCCCCGTCGAGTTCGTTCAGCAGCTTATCATGCTTGCGGGCGCAGCCGACCAGGCCGGGGTCGAGCTGGCAATGGACCTGGATGTCGTCGAGACCGACAGGGACCTGGCAATGCTCGCAGGAATCATTGCGGACCTGGCTGCCAACGAGGCTTTCCTTGCCTTCATCCAGGCTCCCGTCGAGGAGACCGTTGTGGAGGAGACCGTAGTGGAAGAGCCACCCCCCGAGGAGGTGGTGGAAGAAGACATATTTATCGACAGGATGTGATTCATGACCGAACAAACCACCGACACGGCCACCACTGAGGCGGCACCGGCGGAAAGCGCACAGACAACAACACCAGCTGAACTTGCCAAGGCGGAAACGCCAGAGGTCAAGGTTCCCGAACCCAGCAGGAACGCGACACCGAACATCGACGAGTACCAGAAACAGGTCGACACGCTGCTTGCCGCCCACGAGGCAAAAGAGGAGGGGAAGGAACCACCACCACCCGAGAAGCTTAGGGATGGGGAGTCCTGGGATGCCATATACAAGTCATCCACCCCCGACGTGCAGAGGGCAATGTCATCGCTAAGGGCGGACTACACGAAGAAAACGCAGGAGCTGGCCTCGCAGAGAAAGGACATGGCAGCCGAGCGGACCAAGCTTGAGCAGCTGCAAAGGAACCTAACGGATTCAGACGCCTTCAAGGCAATCAAGGAGGCAGCCTCCGCCGACACCGGGGAGTTCGACCCCTACGACCCCAAGAGCTTTTCCAGGTACGTGGAGAAGGCGGTAGCCGAAAGGATGCAGCAGGTTCTTCAGCCGATGTACGAGGAGCAGATGAAGGTGCAGTCCAGGCAGAAGCTTAACGTCTTCATGGACAAGCACCCGGAACTCAGGACCGACAAGTCCCTTCGCGCCGAGGTCAAGGAGCTGCTCGTCAAGAACGATACGATGTCACTGGAAAATGCGTACTGGATTATTCGCGGAAAGAAGTCCTCCGAGTCTCAACTCCAGATGGCAGTGCGAAAAGAGAACCAGAAGAAGGCGGCAAGGGCTGCCGGCCTCAAGATAGGCTCGGGAAAAAAGACGGGTCAGACCGCACCACCAACATCTTCCAAGATGTCAGCCAACGAGATTTATTCTTACCTGGCTTCGCAGAACAAATAATTGTGTGCTATACACAATTTGTGTGAAGGGACCCACAACTGGATACGCCTGAAGCTCGACCCCGGATGACCGGATACGTCCTACCTTCCAACGTTACGAGAATATCATGGCTATATCATATGACATTCTGGCGTCGACACTGCGCATTCTCAGGGACAGAGAGGTTGACAACACCTTTCGAGCTATCCCCCTGCTGGAAGCCGTGCAGCGCCAGGGCAACGTCGAGCAGGTAAACGGTGGTCAAAAGGTCGACCATCCCGTTATCCTGACCGAACACTCTTCAATCACGCAGCTTGCCACCGGTTACGAAAGCGTAAACCTGGCAGTCAAGGACCCCCTCCGAACCGCCTCATTCGACTGGTGCGATTTTGTCGCCCCCGTTGTGTTGACCCGGAAAGAGGAACTCTCCAACAAGGGAGACCGAGCGGTCATCCGTATCGCTGAGGCTCGCCTCAAGTCCGTAATGGGCATGCTCCAGAGGGAGTGGTGCAAGCAGACCGTAAAAGGCAACAGCACCATCCTGACCGAACTGAACACGTTCAACGGAGAGGGCGTCCGGACCACCAACGCGGCCAACACTGCCGGCTTCTTCGAGGTCGAGGCTTTTGGTTCGCAGACCGCAAACACCGTTGGAGGAATCGCCAAGTCCGCATTCCCGGCTTCCTGGCAGAACCAGGTCGCTGATGCAGCAGGCAACTTCGGAAACAACGGTCTTAAGTCAATGTCATCCCTGATGATTAACACCCAGATGTATGCGCCCGAGGGAGATGTCGACATCATACTGGCAAGCCCGACAAGTTTCGAGCTGTTCCGCAACGAGCTGAGCCAGCTTGAGCGCTACAGTTCCATCGAGCAGATGAGGGACACCGTTGGAAAACTGGGTCTTCTCTACAATGGTGCCATGATGTACGTCGAGCCGAACCTCGGATTCGAGACCTTCGCCGGCCCGCACAAGAAGATGTCAATGTACTTCCTTAACTCCAAGCTGTTCACCGTCTACTTCGACAAGGACGCTTACTTCGAGGTTGGGGACATGGAGAAGATTTCCGGTTACGCCGCGGCTGCCAGCAATGTTCTCGTGAGAACCCAGCTTGCCACTTCCAACCTTTCGGGGCATGGAATCCTCATCGACGCGGAGGCGTAAAATGGCCACTTCAACACTTCTTCAGTTACTTGACAGTACCTACGGGGACGGCACGACCGCTATCGGCGTCACGGCTTCCAACCGCAGGCAGCAGGAAACCTTCCTTTGCGCCGAGGCAATTGTAGCCGGTGACGCCGTTTCGCTTGACATGAACCAGACCGGTGACGGAAACAAGGCTCTTCATGTTGTAAAAGGAACCACCGGGGGTACGGGGAAAGCCAAGTGCCTTATCGGTGTGGCCCTGGAAACTGTAGCCGATGTGGGCGCGCCCATCAGGGTCTGCGTTCGCGGATTCTGCACGGCGAAGGTTCATTCGACAACCGCCATCGGTGACCCTCTCGTGGTTAGCGGTGTGTCTGGCGAATTGCTGCTGAATGCCGGCGCCGGAATCTATGCCGTCGCTGCCGTCGCGGCTACCGCTCATTCCGGCGGAGAGGCAACGGTCTACGTCCTGAATAATTTCTAACTGCGTCATTCCTGTGGTTGGTTTGTTGCCCCGGCTCCCATCTCGGGGGTCGGGGCCTTTTACTTGGAGACGGCATGCGCCTTGTGGATTTGAGAGAATACGTCGGTAACATACTCGACTACGCACCCGATGCAGCGACCTACAAGACACAGGTCGACACCGTAATCAATGACGCCTATCGAAGGCTGTTCTCGGAGAAGCCATGGACATTCGCCCAGAAGGCGGAGAAGGTCATGGCGTACAAGGACATCGATGTCAGCGTTGTCGTCACCAGCGGAAACTCATCGATAACGTCAACCGCGGCTTTCACCGACGCGATGGCCGGCAACATCATCGAGATAGAAAACGTCGAGTACACCATATCCTGGGTGCAGACGACATCTCTAATGCACCTTACGACAGCGGTAGAGGCTTCTTCGGGAACATACGCTGCACAGGTCCGCTTCCGTTATCTCGACTTTCCAGAGGACATGATAAGCTGCCTCCAGGTCATCAAGAGGACCATGGACCTGACACCACAGGAGCCTGGGAGAATGACCCCCCTCACCAGGTACGAGGACGAGTGGTACAACCTGCCACTGAACGAGGTCAACCTGCCCCACTACTGGGTGCCATATGACGACTACAACACCATGTCCCCCCTGGATGCGGATGTCATTGCGTTTTCATCGGGTTCTGGCCACGGTTCGAGGACGGTCTGCTTTCGAATGGCCCATCTCCAGGCCGGCAAGAGACTCTCGGCACTGTCCAGCAAGGTGGAGATTCTGCTGACCAACACAAAGATAGCCAGGCTGACACTGGAAGCCATGCCCAACGAATCGGGACTGTATCGCAGGTTGTACGCTTGCTATTCCAATGGTGGCCTGACAGCGTACCGGGCGGTTACGGCAGACCCTCCGGGCTCAGTGATGGACCATCCCCCGACCGCAACGGGAACTTTCGACTACACGCTCCCGTTGACCGGATTCGGGGAGAACTTCGCCATCTCCAAGGAGAGATACACCGGGGTGGACGGGAACCGACAGAGATTCAGGCTCTACCCGAGACAGTCGGCAGACTACGAGATTACCGTCAGATACCTGTACCGTCCGCCCGAGCTGCTGGAGGACCATGACTCTCCAGAGTTTCCCTCGGCGCACCACCCGATTCTGGCATACATGGCGCTTCGGGAGATTTTCGTCAAGCATGACAACATGCAGCAGGCGAACCTGTACGACCGAAAGGTCAACATCGAGATACTCAAGATGGAGCAGAGATACCTGACACAGACACCGAGAAGGTGGATAAAGGAGGCCATGGGCTCGCAAGGGCTTGACGTTCTGCCCATCTACACTCCGCTGGTGCATTCATGAGAAACATCCGCGTGGAAATCCCAAAGCTTGGGGGGATGCAGGAGACATTTCCCCAGCCACCGGACAGCTGCGTGGAGCTGGAGAACTTTACCATCGACCGGTACACCATGGGGTGGTCCAACAAGATTGGATTCGAACGATACTTCCCACAGGTGGCCTTGAACTTCTCCCCTTTCGGGGCGCTCAACCGAATAGACAGCATCTTCGTTTGGGACCGACACTCCGGGGCACAGCAGATAGTCCTTCTGGAGTCCGGGGGTGCCCTGTCCTTCCTGCACGACATCTACAGTTCCGTACCCGTCTTGATTGACATCAGCGAGCCCAGGACCGTGCCGGCAAATGACGAGGCGCCCACCCAGTACACTCCCTTCGGGAGATGGCTCGTCATAACCAACGGCTACGAGGCTCCCATTCGCTTTGCCGGGTGGCCCATGCCCGTTGCCGGAACGACTCCGTACATTGTCCCGTCCTATCCGCTTGGCTGGGTTTCCCGACCCCTGCCTCCAAACGCATGGCAGGTAATCCTTCAAAACGTCGCCGGGGGATTCGGGGTCGACATCTCCGACAAGGACGGGGTGCTGGTCTATTTCAAGGAGGACGAGGTTACGGCAACTGGACAGACAACGGGAAGCGCCGACGCCTACCAGCTTGGGGTGGGCTTTGTGGCCCAGAAATTCAAGGACATTTCCAACAACGACGCCGGCACGCACAACGCTTTTCGCTACAAGGTCAGCTACGTCTCCAACTCCGGGTCCGAGAGCCCCATGTCGGACGAGTCCAACACCGTGCAATGGAGAAAGGACCCCCTTCATACCCCGGCGAATCGAAACCGATACGCAATCTATATCGAGATTCCAAAGGGGCCGAATGGAACCGTTGCCCGTCGACTGTACAGGACCAAGAACTTCGGGGAGACCGGCTCGGGAACGGAGACCGACTTCTACTTCCTTGACGAGGTCCGAAACAACACAGACACCGAGTACTGGGACATCTACAGCTCCACCAACCTGGGCTCGCTCGCTCCAGTTGACTCGGACAGCATACCGTTCCCCTCGAACAACTGCCGGTTCACTGCCGTTTACGGAAACTGCCTGTTCATTGACGGGGGCTCCGACAACGACAACGTCCTGTACTACAGCAACCCGGGAAAGCCCGACCAGTACAGCGGCACAGGCTTTATCGACCTTGGCAACTCCCAGCTTGGAGGAATCACGGGGCTCCACCCCTATTTCAACTTCCTTCTGGTCTTCAGGGAGAGGGGAATCGAGGCAATATCGGGACAGTGGCCCAACTTTGCGCTTAACAACATCTCCTCCAACACGGGAACCAGGGCAATCAACACCATAACGACGGTTCCCGGGGTGGGCGTGGTCTTCCTTGCGGATGACGGGGTGCATGCCATCAGCGGAAACATGGAATATTCCGATAGCCCTGGCATATCCAAGATTACCTCCATGATAATGAAGACCGAGAGGCGCATCAACAAGGACTGCATAGCCAGGGCGACAGCAGCCTACTCGTCGAAAACCAACGAGTGGCACTGCTACCT
>Ga0098044_1001202_pt1 | contig 13616 bp, 16 predicted proteins | sample 10_taG_FD_75053 | JGI IMG/M metagenome (GOLD analysis project Ga0098044, IMG submission 75053) | Marine viral communities from the Subarctic Pacific Ocean - 10_ETSP_OMZ_AT15264 metaG | ecosystem: Environmental > Aquatic > Marine > Oceanic | place: Pacific Ocean | collected 2015-01-16 | reverse complement strand
TCTTGTCCAATATGCCCAATCATAAATTGCAACAGTAGTTCCCCTTAATGAAAGGGAGTTATCATGAAAAGATATTCTCATTCAGATAATCGTTCTTCCAAATCTTTTCTTGCAGTATCACCAAGTGCATCCATCTGACTAAAGAAAGCAAGAGATAAATCTATATTGTCCTGTGTGATCAATGGACTGAAAGGACCAACTGGTTCATAACCATACTCAATATCTAGAATACGTTTGAAGTTATCACCTTGGAAAATATCAGTCCAACACTTCTCTCCAATAGTAGGAACAGTATCAAGATAGAATGAATAAATGATTTGTTCTGTTGTTCTTTGACTTCCCGTAATAATTTCAGTCTTACCAAAATTACACTGATTTACAAAAGCAATTGCAGATTCAGCATCAATACCCACTTCTTCCATACGTCCAGGTATAATACTAATATAATTTAAATCATATGTACAGCACTTAAGAGCTGTAGATGAATCAGCAAGTCCTGTTACATTAGTAAGAACATGCTTATTATATTCATCAACATATTCTAAAACTCTTTGATATGGAGGAATCTTCATACCAACCTTACAAGTCCCCTTAGTAACACCAGAAATAATCTTTGCATATTCTAAGATAACTTCTGGATCTAATTCAGAATTTGGTGCTTGTATATGAACTTCACCATTATTATCCCCACGAATATCGGCAACCAACTGCCCCATTTCTTCTGCATGGGTTATCCATTCATCCAAATGAAACTTATCTATTTTACTAAATGCATTTGGATTAGTTGTTACACCACGTACCCAACCTGGTTTAATATCAGATCCATACTTATCCATTGTGGATTTAATGAAACCTATATTTGCGGTGTCAAAGAAAAAATCTCTCATTGTAGTCTCTCCAGTTCTTGATTAAAAGTTTTCCAATTTTCCATTCTGATTGCCTTATCATCGACATAATAATCAGCAACAGGTTTTCCAAAATGAAGTTCATCATATGGAATTTGATGCTTCTTCAACCACTCAATAACAATGGGTGATTGATGAGCAATAATTTTACCCATATTACTATTATGGGTAACCATATTTCTAGCTGTCAATATTATAATATAATGTCCTTCTTTTTTCAACCTTTGTAAAGTCTCAATAGCACCAGGAATGGGTTTTACATCCCTATAATGCTCACCTTCAACTCTTGTGTAACATAAAGTTCCATCAAGATCAAAACAAAATTTAGATGGTTTCATAGATTTCATTTAATATATTAAGACCAGTAATATACATAGCCTTCTGTCTTTCTAGGCTATCATAATGTCTTGCACACATCCCAACATAGATACACCCTTCAATCAATTTAATTGCCTCATAGTTAAAACCATATCTATTAACAAGATTAATAAACTTATCGTTAATACTATCCTTTACATTCCCCGAAGAGAAAGTTAAATTAAATGAATTTTTATCTACATCAACATTAAACTTGTCGTAAATAAAATACTCATACCCACCACTACATGAATGAGAAATCTTTGCTAGGTCATAATATGGATCACCAAAATATTTAGTGTTACCAAATGAACCTCGTGGATCAATCATCTTAAGAATTAAATCCTTTGTGATAGGATTAACTCCATAAAGAATATTACTAAAGCACAAGTCTCCATGTATATAATAAAATTTATCTACCTTCAGATTTTGTTTAATATACTCACTTATCTTACCCCATATAACATCAAATGATTTTAAAACTTTACCATTTAAAACAAACTCTTTTTCATCTTTTAAATTTTTAAAAAATTCAAATTGATCAAATAATTTAACATATTCCTTTTCCGTCTTATCAACAGTCATTAGTAGAACATCTGTACTATTCCCATCCATGGAAGAAGAATTTTTATATGCATTAATATATCCAAGAAGAAAATCAAATACCTTCTCCCAAAACTGCTCATCATATTGAGAAGAAATCATTTGATTTCCTAGATTATTATATGCATAATATTCCAACTCCATTCTATATTCCCCAAGAAAATCATAATCAATTAATCTAGGAAAATAAACTTGCAGATCTTTAGGAAGATTCCTATAGTATAGACACTCATTCTTAAGACGTTCTTCTCCACTAGTCTTAATAATACTAGCTTTAGTCTTGGGATTAATCTCAAAACTATTATATGCCCTAGTAGTAAATTCCATTAGACCTTAGCCATTGCCTCCAATGTATCTTCATCTACTGCTGATAAAGGAACACTACCAGCAGAATCCTTATTATAAACCTCATCATAAAGTTCTTCAATAGAAACAAACGTTAAATTATAAATCTTAGCAAATTGTTTTAAAGCATCACCCTTAATCATTTTACCAAATTCATCCATAATTTCAATAATCACACCTACTTCCCTAAGACCAGCAAGTCTTAAAATCTCTACACATCCTTCAGTGTGACCACGACGTTCCGTAAGAAGTCCAGTGCGAGCACGAAGTGGGAATAAATGACCTGGTTGTGCTAATGCAGATGGTTTAGAATCATTAGATAGGAACGTGTTAATAGTAGCTAAACGATCACTAACAGACATTCCAGTAGTGGCACCTTCTACAGCATCAATACTTGTAGCAAAAGGTGTACCCAATTCATCTCCACCATTACTATTCATCATAGGAATATCAAACTGATCTAACTTCTCTTGCGTACAAGGAAGACACATCAATCCTCTAGCATGACGCATTGCAAAAAGAAGATTTTCTTCACTTGCTGTTTCTGCTGCAAGAACTATATCACCTTCAAACTCACGATCATAATCATCAACCATGACAATAGGTTTTCCCTTACGAAGATCTTCTACTGCTTGCATAACATTTGAACGTTTGATATGCAATAATATATCATTAGGACTACCAAGAGAAATAAATTCATCATCATTCATATGATAATTCATTACCCTTCTATTATCAGAAATCAAATAATTATAAGTTAATGAAACATATTTCTCTTTCACACAAGATAATTTACCCGAAGTAAATCCACCATCACTATCATCACCCATAAGTTTTAATGTGCTATCCACAAATAATTGACCACTCTTCCAGTAGAAAATTCCATTAAGTGCTAAAGGAGAAATAGCAATTTTCTCAGCAAGTCTAACTGCATACCCATCATCATTAAGTTCGATATGACTATATGGACTATCTGCACCTACTTGAATATTTGAATGATTATATGTACTTACAACACCGTCTGGATCATTATCTCTAATAAAACTTAAAAATCTATTTGAATTCCATGGTGTATATTGATCACAATTTGTAATGATAAGTGGTTCATTTAAATCAATATTTGATTGCTGAACACCTAAAAGACAAGTCTCTGCCTGACCCCTAGTAGATCTTCCAATATCAATAACTTCCAAATCAAGAAAATATCTATTCTTAATATCCTCAAGGACACTTAAATATTCATCTTCAAGACCATTCACAATAACATAATACTTTCCAGTAAGTTTAAGTGATGATAAAGACCATTCAATCAAAGGCTTTCCTTTAAATTTCACAAAAGGTTTTGGATCAATATATCCGTTATTTTTAAAACGGGTCCCAAGACCAGCAATAGGAAATAAAATATTCATAAGAAACAATTTTTACTGCAGTATTATATCAGTTGAGAAATAAAATGTCAAGCATTATCTTCTCAAAATATCCAAATTTAAATTTGGGTCCTTCTTATATTTAATGCCTTTATTATTAAGGTGATACATCATTAAACTATGAGGATTAAAGTGCGCTCCTTGATCATTATAATCTTCCAAAGAATCATAAAACGAACAAAAAGTATTCATGACCTGAGGTGAAGAATAGTAAAATATATCACTCATAGCATGATAAGATTGTGCTATTGGAGTATGAAAAATATCCGTACTTTTTTCAAAAGTTATACTATTATATAAGATATCAGGTCTTGTTCTGACAACTATATCATATTCGTTACCACTATTTTTTACAAGTTCATTACATAATTTTATTTTTCTTAAAGAAGAAATAAAATTTGGAGGATAATCTATATCCCATTTATTAACTATGAACGAAGACAATTCCAAAATTTCAGGTTCAATATCTTCATAATCTTCAACTACCATATCTTTTACATTTATATCAGAAAATAAACCCATATCAATCTTCGAAGTTCCTCTTAAAAATTCTGTATTAGAAGACATTCCATATTTTTTGTTTCTTTCTATAGCATTTTTTGTTTCTTCATTTATGGGATTGGTGGGTGATCCATTCCTACCATATCCATATTCAGACCAAGTATGAACAAAAACATCTGGGTTATATTTCTCAACGATAGAACTTACAAAACTTGATTTACAATCTTCAAAATTTCTAACATGACCACTCATACAAATAGCAACTTTCATTTCTTTCTCCTAATACTCAATTATTCTATCAGGATCTATAACAGCCCATCCAGATTGATTTGATTGTTTTGTGAAGGGATCTATTCCTTTTGTTATTGAAATTCTATTTAATCCTACATTATTGACATGAATTCCTGTCAAACTTTCTGGATGGAAAACTTCTCCACGATCATAATAGTAGTCAACATGATCTATAAATGAAGAATATTTATTCATACCCTCAGAAGAAGTTACACAAGTAACATCAGAACATCCAAGTGGATGAATTGATTTAAAATCCCAAGCAGTTGGTATAAGTGCATTATCAGGATCCTCCATTACTAAAGAAATCTCTTCTTCTTCAATATTGCTATGCCATATGAGATCAGTTCTTGCTTTGATACAGACATCATATTGAAAACTATTTTCTTTTTCAAATTCTTTTTTAAGATTATTATCAACTTTTAAATTATACATTCCAGATAACCAAGTATGAGGTTGGGTCTCTGGTCGTTTTCTATCATTAAATCGTAAGTCATTCGAGTGAACTTCTTTTCTAACAGAATCATCGTACTTCCTAATTAGATACTTTTTAGGTTTCCATAGTTCATTAATTTTTTCCTCACAATAAGACAATCCTTTTTTATTAGGATATCCAGAAAAAAATACATCAGCATTTAAAGGATTTAAAACAAATTCTTTTAGTGATGGATAACATCTTTCAAAAGAATCTAATCTACCTATTATTAAAATACATGTTTTCATATTAATTATTCCTGTGATAAACCACTTTTCCTAATCCATCTCCATCCACCAGTATAACCATCATCAGGATCGGCAACTATCATTTCCATTTCTGCATTATCTTTTATAGAGTTAAAAAATAACTGATGATGGCAAAGAGGAATATTCTTTTCACAGATATAATAATTTAAGTTTTCATAAATGTTTGTAAGATCTAAAATAGATTTTTTGTCGCACATAATAAAATTGGTTGGCAGATGATTTACCAACCACCCATCTCCACGAATGTATGTTGTATAAATTTTATTTTTATCAAAGTTCAAATCTATTAGAGAGAAATCACTGGCAAGACCAACATCAGTTCTAGTCAATACCCAAAAATCATATTCCTCTTCAGTATTCTTAATAATTTCATGCAATCTTTGCATAGAATACAAAGGTGAGATAGTTACAAAAACACTTTTAGTAATTCTAGATAAATCTGGTTCACACTCAAGATCTTTAAATTTTTCAACTTGTTTTTCAACTACAAATTTTTTTGGATTATAAAATGATTCTAATTTATTTTTATCTTCATCATCTCCCCAAAAATGTCCATAATAATCTAACGAACAATCTTTATATAGAGATTGAGTATATTTAAATCCTTCTTCATAGAATCTAGGTTGCCCATAATAACAAATTGCTAATTTCATAACTTCAAATAATTTTTACCGTAGGGTTAATCAAACGCAATTGATCCTCTATTTCACTATTATATAGTCCGGATCTAAGTATGACAATAGGATGGTCCACATCTTTCAATATTTCTGGTGACTCGATAAAGAGATTAGTTCCATACAATCTTCTACCTCTCTTCTTAACATCGTTATCTAAAATAGAAATAACTATACTCTCATCTAAACCAAAATTCAACAGGGTTTGAGAAAAAACATGGGCACCAAAAAGATAAACATTATCTTCTATATCATCAAGTATATTGGATACATCACTTTTTAATTTGTAAATGTAATCTAAAAACAAATCTTTTGAATATTCAAAGTTTACATCAACTTTGTCGATGTCACTAGATTTAACTGCTTTTACAAAAATAGAATGAGTATCAACTACTTTTTTGTCGATAGAAAATCCTGCTCTTGCTAAAACATATTCTAAAACAAACTCATCAAGATAATAAGTGTGTTCAAAATTTATGGTATTTGTATATCCTTGCTTCAACCAATGCCTCATATTTGGTATTGATATGAACTGAACCCCATCATCATTAAGATCCTTAAATATTTTCTTAAGAAAATCTATGGGATTGTATGCATGTTCAAAAACATGAGAGTGAATAATACATTTATACTTATGATCAAAGGATTGTGTTTCATAGAATCCTCTAATGTATTTTAGTCTAGAATCAGAAGACTCCTGACGTGATGGTTCAATAATTTCATAACTGAATTGAGAATTCAGAGTAGAAAAGTTTTTCCACAAACTTCCAGATGCTCCACCTATTTCAAGATACCTATCAATGTTATCAGAGTTTTCGATAATAAAATCAAAGAATTTTTTGTGATGTTGTTTCCATATCTTTCCAACACTTCCAGGAGTGTGAGAATTTTCATAAAGAAGATTTGGATCAATTAAAGTCTTCAATTGAACTAATCCATTTTCAGAGACACCCCAATCCTGATCGAAAAAAATGTCATCTTCTACGGGTGTATCAACACATCCCATAAAGACGGGGAATTTTTCTAAGGTATATAATTTTTTTACAGGTGCTTTATTATCTAAAATACAATTTTTTCTTTCAGTCATTTATAAAAACATATCTTCAAAGGATTGATAGTCTGAATAATTTTCAATCCTTAAATTATCCCCTAGAACTTTATCAAAACTAACTATATCTATATCATTTTCCAAACACTGAGCATATAATAATCTACATGCATTAAATTGCCCATGCTGCATAGCATAATTACTATTAATTAATTTAATATAATCATTCCATGTATTACAAATTACATCCATAGTCTTAGAATTACTCATTAAATAAACATCATAAACCCTATTAGCACTATAAGATATACCTGTATTAATATGATAGCAAGTATTTTCTAAATTATCAAAATACTTCTCAATGTCATTATGAACTTGAAGAAAATCTGGACGACTTTTAATTACAACATCATAATTAAAATTATTTTTAATTTCATATCTCTTCTTCATTTCAGATGCAATATGCATTGTATAAAATTGAGGATTACTATTTGCACGTATCGACCACTCCTGAGAATATCCCTTTCCTATTAAAGGTTTAATTTCTTCTTGACATATATTTCTTTCATAATTACCAAAGTCCTCAATATTATAATCCACAACATTGTTTATTATAGAAAGGGAATCAGAAGTTATCTCTTCAACCATATCCCCACTATAAAGATCCGCATCTTGTGAATGCATACTCCACAAAGAAACTCCCCTATCTTTCCAAGTAGAAACAAAGACATCACAATCAAATTTATCAATTAGTTTATTAACATACTCATTAACTTTAGGATGATCAAAGGTTCTCATCTGACCACAAAGTAATAATGCTGTTCTCATTTTAGATTTCAAAATTTATTTCTAGTAGCCCATACTGGGTAATCCTTACCTTTAACATTCCAGTTAGGTGCCCAATATGTTTCATCAGGGATACAATAGAATTTATACTTCTTACTCATGAGTGAAAAAATTGATTGATCGTGTCTATGTTCTTCAAACTCCTCATGGTTCTGTTCTTGTGATGGAACATCAGTAATATAAAAATGATTATTTTCTATAGATATTTTTTTTATTTCCTCAAAAATATCTCTATTATCTTGAGTATTCTTAAGGATAAAGGTAGTTGCACATCTTTGTCCTGTGTTTAGATGATCAAGAGTTTTTGGAAATATTTTCTTATAAGTATCCATCTTAGTATATGCCCTTTCCAAATGTCCTAGGTCAAAACATAAAGAACCATATTCTGAAGTTAAAGCACAGTATTCTTCAAACCTTTCAATACCTGCATCATTAAATGTGCATCCAATATCAGCATAGCATATTAAATCATCATCCGGGACTAACTCCATAATTTTAGAAATTAAAAAAGACTTCCACATCCAATATCCATAACCTCTGGTTGAGGATAAAAACTTTTCATAGGGAATTATCTCCGGACAAAAATTAAATATATCTTTTTCCGAAAACAAATTTATAGTAGAAAAAGCACCAAAATTTTTAGCATTCTGTGACACTCTGGAGTGTGCTCTAGAAAAACTATGAAATGGTGCACCAAAAGAAACTAAATGAATATTCATGATAAAGATTTAAACAAAAAGTCTTTAATATTATCCAAGGATACTTTCTCAGTAAAGATTGGTTCTTTTACTATTTTATTATACAAATTATCTGATTGATCCAATTCAATTATTTTTTGAATCAATTCTTCATCAGACATATCAACCGCATTGATGAAAGAATTTGTATTAAAATCTTCACCTACACTTTTATCTCCATAATAAATTGGAATATTTCCTGCAACTTTTCCGTGAAGTAACTTCTCCGTATGATATCCAGGAGTTACAAAGTTCTCATAACACAATGAAAACTTATAATTAGAAATCAAATCTAACTTATATTTTTCACCATCGGGCAAATAGTAATTGGGATTTGCTTTACCAAAAACATCCACCTGTTTATAATTTAATGATATATTTTGAATTGCATCAACTCTAGATTTAATTTGTTTACCATAAACTATGGAACAAAATTTATCTTTCTTCTTTTGTGTAAATTCATTATCATCATACAGATATGATTCTGGAATCAACCAATCAGGATTATCATAACTATTAACTCCAAACCAATCGATGTAAAGATACCACAAAGGAAGTCTAAAATTTTTACCTTCATGCTCATCAGCATCAAAAGTTAGAGAGTAATCACACCTTTTAAAATTGGGTCTTTCATTTTCACCCGTAAAAAATATTTTTTTACAATTTTTGTATCTGCCATTCTCATTTCCAAATAAACTGAAGAACATCACATCAGCATCTTCAGGTTCTACAATCTCAACATCCTCAAACAAATCACGAATGATGTGAATAAAGAAATTATTATTTGGATCGAATGCTTTTGGATATTGCCAGAAGTCAGAGAATGTTATTTTCATGATTGAATAAAAGATTTATCTAAATTTAAGTGAGATGCTTGTTGTAGTGATGGTTCGGTCCAACCGACTTTTAAATTTTCTTTAATAATAATTTCGTTTAACTTGAAATCTATTGGACAGTTTATTGGATAAAGATTCTGTATTATCTTTTTAGCAGCATCCAAAGAAAACATCATTGCATGAGTACATCTTGTCAATTGATTTTCCCCATAATGAACAAGTCTATTCTCTTTAATATAAGGAGATGTAAAACCAAAACAACTACCCAACATTACACAATCTAATTTTGGGTTATGGTTATCAAACTCTGCACAACAAACACTCAAATACTCTTCAAAGTTATCCGGAAGCATAATATCATCTTCCAAAATAACTATTGTTTCATATTCATTTTTAATCTGTTGCTCAAAACAATATTGATGCTTTAAATATAATGAAAGTTCTGGAATAGAAACTCTTTTGCCAGCATTCTCATACAATGTATATTGATTCTGTTGAACACCAGGAACATTGGGATTAATAATTAAGTCTTTCGTCCCTATGACTTCATCATAACTTTCAACAATTTCTTCTGGGGAAAAACTCTCAACCCAATCTACTTCAATATTTTTAGATAAAAAGAAATTAATCAAATATTCTTTTCTATGTGTTAGTGGTGAATGATGACAAACAAAAATTTTATTCATTACACTCTTTTGATAATATTATTAAAGACACCTTGAAGTGAAAAGTAATCTTGATAGAGTTCCTTACCCTTCTTTAACATCTCATTGTATGTATCATCAGAAATACCCTTCAAAATATCGTAGGTATTTCTAATATTGTCCTCATCAATTATAACACAAAATTCTTCCCAGTCCAATTCATCGGACCAAGGAAGTGCATGATCATCAGAAATATAAACAGGAACAGTATTCAATTGAAAGGACTCATAGAGTCTGAAACTTGTAGTTCCATATCCTCTAGGACAAAGAGAAAACTTAGAAGCAGACATAACATCAAGAAAATTATTCAACTTCTCCTCTCCAACATTGATGTCCCAGTTTCCTGCTTTGACAAGGCAATCATCCTTACCACGAAATGCTTTTACCATATCAGTTCTTATCCAATAAGTATTAGAACCAATAAAAGAGGCAAAGTACTTGTGCTCTCTTTGAGATACTTTAGGGATAGAAGAGCACACTAATGGAATAGGAATTACATTTCCCTTCTTACGATTACCACCTGCACAGAAAATCATAGTATCTTCAGGAAAATCCTCAAAAGGACCATCATCCTGCTGACAAATGGTAAAGTAAGACCCATCAGAACTTAAAGTCTCATAGAGTAAATTTTGAAGATCTGGATAAGGTTGTCCACCCCAGATACGATTGCAAAAAAGATTTGACCAGAAGATATCAATATATTCTCTTTCAGGTTTATCTTTTAATTGTTGATAGTGACTATAAAAATACTCCTCAAGATATTCTCCTTGATGATATGGAGGATATATTGGTGTAAGAGACTTTGGTCTAAGATAATTTTCCTTCAAATAAACCATAATCCTTCCTCCTTAAATTTGTTAATTTTGGTTTCTACGCCAACCATCCAATTATTATGAACAATCATAGCATTTTCTTTTTTACCTTGCTGATAATACACATTACCGTTAGGAAACAAATCCTCAGACAGTAATGCTACATTATCATTATACTTCGTAAGTGCAATGCGATTCATAATAAGTTGATCATCATCAGAATCATCTGCGCCACACTCCTCAACTAATTGACGACACTCGGGTGTCTCATTAAATACCATAAATCCAGTGCAGATTGTAGACCCAGGAGCATCAGTTTGAAATAATACTTCTTCATGACCAGTAAGAATTTCTACAGGGTTTTCTTTAAATACAATATCAGTATCAACCCACATTAGGTTGGGATGTTCTTTATGTACTTGATTAATAATTTTCCATTTATGTCGAACTACATTTCTAAATCCACTATTACTGTCAAAAGTCCAATCCTGATATTCTTTTAAGTTACTATTCATATAGAGAAAAGCACCTTTATATCCTTCAAGAATTAAAGATCTATAGACTTCCTCATCCATACAAGCAATAATAAAGTCATCCATATCAATGCCCACTTTTTCAGCAGACTTCAACATATTCAGACAAATATCATGACATCCATAATTTAAGAAAGTTAGAAATTTCATTGATCTTTATACCATTCGTAAGTTGATTTAATACCCCCTCTCAAATCAATCTTTGGTTCCCATCCAAGAGATTTGATTTTAGTTACGTCCAAAAGTTTTCTTGGTGTTCCATTTGGTTTAGAAACATCCCATATTGTTTGACCTGGATATCCAACCACATCAGAAACAATATCCGCAAGTTCTTTGATAGTAATGTCTTCTCCTGTTCCAACATTGATTGGTTCAGAAGAATCATAATCTTTCATACAAGTATAACATGCTTCGGCAAGGTCATCAACGTGAAGAAATTCTCTCCGTGCCGAACCATCACCCCAAAGTTTTACATCCGGCCACCAAGGACCTCCCATATCAATAGTATATCCCTCAGTTGTAGCATGATGGTATTTTGCAATCATCGCAGGAAGAACATGCGAACTTTCTAGATCAAAATTATCATTTGGACCATATAGATTTGTAGGCATCAAAGAGATAGCATTAAATCCATACTGTTGATGATATGCCTGACACATCTTGATACCAGCAATCTTAGCGATAGCATAAGCATCATTAGTTGGTTCTAGAGAACCTGTCATTAGGTACTCTTCCTTAATTGGTTGCTCACATAACTTAGGATAGATACATGAAGAACCTAGGAAAAGAAGTTTCTTAACACCAAACTTACGAGCAGCATGAATGATATTTGATTGAATCATCAAATTATCATAGATGAAGTGTGCCGGATAATCACTATTGGCACCAATACCACCTACTTTCGCAGCAGCAAGATAGACATATTCAGGTTCATTAATTTGAAAAAACCTTTCAACATCTTCCTGACGACGTAAGTCCCAATGAGAAGATGGTGATGAAAGAATATTAGTATATCCTTTCCAATGAAGCATACGAACAATTGCTGATCCTACAAGTCCAGTATTACCAGCAACATAAATTCGACTCTGACTATTCATGAATACACATGTCCTGAACTAATTTATTAAAGGAAATCTTAGGTTCCCAACCCAATTTTTCCTTTGCCTTAGTGGCATCACCTAATAAAGTTTCGACTTCAGCAGGTCTGAAATATTTAGAGTCAACTCTGATAACCGTTTCTCCATCAGAATTGATACCTATCTCATCAAGACCACAACCTTCCCATCTAATATTCATACCAAAATATGGAGCACACTTTTCAACAAATCTACGAACTGAGTATTGCTCTCCGGTAGCAATAACAAAATCCTCAGATTGTTCTTGTTGAAGCATCAACCACATTGCCTCTACATAATCTTTGGCATGACCCCAATCACGAAGTGCATCAAGATTACCAAGATATAAACACTCTTGCTTACCTTCAGATATTGCTCTGAGTGCTCTTGTAATCTTACGTGTCACAAAGGTTTCACCACGTCTTGGTGATTCATGATTGAAAAGAATTCCACTACAGGCATACATTCCATATGACTCACGATAGTTTTTCACAATCCAATATCCATACAGTTTTGCTACACCATAAGGAGAACGTGGATAAAACGGTGTCGTTTCTGTTTGAGGAATCTCCTGCACCTTACCATAGAGTTCACTAGTAGATGCCTGATAGATACGAACCTTATCTTCCATACCTAGAAGACGAACTGCTTCCAGAACTCTCAAAGTTCCAATACCATCAGTCTGACCAGTATATTCAGGCATCTCAAATGATACCTTTACATGACTCTGGGCACCAAGATTATAAATCTCATCAGGTTGTACCTGTTGAATAACTCTAACCAAGTTTGTAGAGTCTGTCAAATCACCATAATGAAGTTTTAATTGATCATAGATATGATCAATTCTATGCGTATTAATTAAAGAAGCACGACGTACAATACCATGAACTTCATACCCCTTTTCAATAAGAAGTTCTGCCAAGTATGAACCATCTTGCCCCGTAATTCCAGTAATTAGAGCAACTTTCATTTATAAGAATACTTTTTATTATTATACTAGAAAAGGAGAGTTTATGCAACTCTCCTCATAGGGTCTTGCCATACCGCTCCACTTACTCTTTGACCAGAAGCAAGAAACTGGACGGTAGTAACTTCCACCCGCACTAACGTCATTTGAGAAATGCCGTAAACTCATAAG